>Ga0315285_10002862_pt1 | contig 18074 bp, 19 predicted proteins | sample YL17G09_36_MG_FD_203698 | JGI IMG/M metagenome (GOLD analysis project Ga0315285, IMG submission 203698) | Sediment microbial communities from Yellowstone Lake, YNP, Wyoming, USA - YL17G09_36 | ecosystem: Environmental > Aquatic > Freshwater > Lake > Sediment | place: USA: Wyoming | collected... | reverse complement strand
GTAGGTGAGATTTTTATTTAACCACAAAGGACACAAAGTACACGAAGGGAAAATTAAGAAATGCAGGATTTTAGAATTATGATTTCAGATTGAAGAATGGAATTTCAAAAAAGGAGTTGACGTGGATACGGATGAACTCAAGAAGCAGACAAAGTATTATGGTTTGAGGGTGATCAAATTGGTCGAGGTACTTCCACGCTCTGAAGCCGCATTAGTGATTGGTAACCAACTCCTGCGTTCTGGTACAGCCATGGACGCCAATTATCGGTCGGCATGTCGAGCGCGCTCGAAACCCGATTTTATTTCCAAAGTAAGTATCGCCCTTGAGGAAGCAGACGAGTCGCTATATTGGATGGAAATGCTGACTGAAGCAGGAATTCTTTCTCAGGAACATCTTTTACCACTGATGCGTGAAGCCGATGAAATCGTCGCGATTTTGGCAGCGTCAGTAAAAACAGCCCGGATTAGTATCAAACAGCGAGGTTGATAATGGTCAATCTGCAATCTTCAGTCAACAATCATCAATCTTTGATAGGATATATAGTCGGCGGAGGATTAAAAGAATCCTTCCGGGTGCGCCTGACCGTGCCTGCGCAGAGCGTGCAGGAGGGTGGGTTCGTGGTCATCGAGAGCGGTGACTGGCAGTTCTATGGCCTGGTCACCGACCTGCAGCTTGGGGCAACGGATCCACGTTTTGCCGACGTGCAGACCGAGTCGCGCCTGCCGCCCGACCTGGCACGCTTGCTGCACGGGCAAACACTCTTCACCAACCTGGAAGTATTGCCGGCATTGATGCTCGAGCGCGGTCCGGAACCCGGTACCCCTGAATATTTTGAATGGACCAATAAGATCGGTGAGAACAAGCCGCGCCCGGTCCCGGTCAAGACCGTGCCACCCCATCATGCACCGGTGCGCATGGCCGGGGAGGGGGACATTGCCGAGATCTTCGGAAAAGAAGGAGAGAAGGGGAACTTCATTATTGGTTACACTCGCGAGCAGGGACATCCGGTATGCATAAACCTGGACCAGTTCGTCCTGCGCTCGGCGGGCGTCTTCGGTGCAACCGGCACCGGCAAATCCTTCCTGACCAGGATCGTGCTGGCCGGGCTGATGCACAAGGATACGGCGTCAGTACTGGTCTTCGACATGCACAACGAGTACGGCTTCGACGACACCGCCTCCGACACTGGTTTGCGGGTGATCGGGCTGAAGAGCAAATTCCATGGAAAAATGTGTGTCGTTGGGCTGGGAGGGGGCGCACAGATCCGGGACAACACGCCAGACTTCAACCTGGAGATTGCCATGAGCGATATCCAGCCAGAGGACATCGAGTTGCTGACGCAAGAGTTAAACCTGAAAGAAACCACGCCCACCTCACTGGAGGCGCTGATCTCCACTTTTGGAGCGAAGGATTGGTTTTCAGCCTTCCGGGCAATGGTAAATGGGGCAGTGATCGAAGACCCGGATAGCGGCAAGAAGGTCCCTGCGCCGAACAGCGTCGCATTCTGGGCGCGGCAAATCGGGATCAACGAGATGGCTGCTGAGGGACTGCATTCCAAACTTGGACGATTGTTCAACAAACCATATATCCTCGAGACACCAGCGGCTGATTCGGTTGGCGAGATCATTAAAGCGCTGGAGGCCGGTCAGCACGTCATTCTGTCCTTCGGTAAATTTGAGACCGATCTTGACTATCTCCTGGTCAGCAACCTGCTGACGCGCAAGATCCGCGAAGCCTGGGAGAAGCGCACCAACAGCTTCCGCTCCACCGGCCAGGATGAGCCGCGGCAGTTGGTGATCGTACTCGAGGAAGCGCACAAGCTGCTCAACCGCGAGATGGCGAGACAAACGACGTTCAGCACCATCGCGCGCGAAATGCGAAAGTATTACGTTACACTGCTGATCGTCGACCAGCGCCCCTCGCAGATCTATGACGAGGTCATGTCGCAGCTGGGGACACGCATATCCGGCTGGCTGGGGGATGATGACGACATTCATGCGGTGCTTTCGGGTCTCGGCGGGCGCGAGGCGCTGCGCGGCATGCTGGCGCGTTTACAGCCAAAGGAGGAAGTATTACTGCTTGGCTGGGGTGTGCCGATGCCGCTGCCGGTCCGCTCGCGCCGTTACGACGATGAATTCTGGAAGGAGCTGCAGGGGGGTAAGACTAAGCGGAGCGCAGAACAGAACATTAAAGAATTGGGATATGATTCCAGGGCAGGATAGGCCGGCTCGTTGCTTGGCTGCTCAAAGACCGGTTGACCCAAACACAGGATAACAAGATGAGTGAAAAAGCAGAGGCATTAAAAAATGAACTGATCTCGAACCTGGTCAATGTTCGTAAGGGCATTCTCGAAGAAGCAAGCGCAATCCCACCGGATAAACAGGACCGGGTTTGCCTCGGTGTCTGGTCGATCAAAGACCTGCTGGCGCACCTGGCGGGCTGGGACTGCACCAACCTGGCGGCTGCCAAAGACATCCTCGCTGGAAATCTGCCGGAGTTCTACACCCACATCGACCGGAATTGGAAGACCTATAACGCTTCTTTGGTCGAAAAATTCAAGCGGGATGATTTTTCCGAGCTGCTCACCCTTGTCAGCGCTTCACAACAGCAGCTTATGGACTATCTGAAAACTCTCCCTGCGGAGGTGTTTACCAGGGACACAGGCGTGCGCTCCAGTGGTTATAAGGTCACCATTGCACGGCTTTTACAAGCGGAAACCAGGGATGAACAAGTCCATCTGCAACAGATACATGAATTTTTGGACGAGGCAAGCCATGAAAATCCGCAAACTTGAACTAGATGACTTCGATGAGTGGCTGCGCATGCGTCTTGACCTCTGGCCGGAGATCAGCGCTGAAATACACCGTTCTGAGATGCATGAGATCCTGGCTGACCAAACCTGCCAGACCTTTGTGGCTGTTCGTCCTGACGGACGCCTGGGGGGCTTCCTGGAGTCCGGTCAACGCAAGTACGCCGACAACTGTAAAACCAGCCCGGTTGGGTATATCGAGGGATGGTACGTGGACACCGATCTCCAGCGCAGGGGGGTGGGGAAGAAACTGGTCGAGGAGGCTGAAAGTTGGGCATCCAAACAAGGATTGCATGAGATGGCTTCTGATTGTATGCTGGATAACGAGCTCAGCATGAAGGCGCATCTTGCGCTGGGTTACGAGGAGGGTGACCGGTTGATCCATTTTTACAAAAAACTTGAATGATTGAATCCTGGAAAGCTCGCGCCCGCCTTCTCAAGATCGAGACGTACGCCCTCTACTTTGCCTATCGTGATCCGCGCACGCCCTGGTATGCAAAAGTGTGGTCGGCAATTGTGGTGGGATATGCGTTCAGCCCGATCGACCTGATCCCTGATTTCATCCCTGTCCTGGGCTATCTGGATGACTTGGTGTTGATCCCGCTTGGGATCTGGCTGGCGATGAAGATGATCCCACCCCAGGTTATGAACGAGAGTCGTTTACTTGCCCGGGAAAAGCTCAAAGATGGGAAACCTGTGAATTGGATTGCCGCAGCCATCATTGTCTTCATCTGGCTGGCGACGGTCGGTTTTGTGATCTGGATGGTCATACAATCTCTCGGGGAACTTCCGAATTTTGGATTTTCGTGACATAATAAATATTGGAAATCGTTATGAGAAATCAAGTCGTGTTATTTTGCACGGTTGTCCTGATCCTTGTCAGCCAATCCTGCAATCCGTCGTCTACGGAAGCGGTATCCAGGGAATCCATTTCACCTATTCCAACAGTTTTGCCACAACCTGTAAGCTCACCTCCCTCGGAGCCAGCCACAGTTACGCCACTACCTGCTGCAATAATTACGGAGGAGATAATGCCTTTTGAAATCACCAGCACAGCTTTTGTTCACCAGGGAGTGATACCCCCTCTCTATAGCTGCAAGGGAAGTGACATTTCCCCACCGCTCGCTTGGGGTGAACCTCCCGGGGGTACCCGCAGTTTCGTTCTGGTCATGGACGACCCCGATGGGGGCAACTGGATCCACTGGGTGATATATAACCTGCCGGCTGAAATACGTGGGCTGCCGGAGGATGTACCTCAGAATGCCAAGCTGCCTGATGGCAGTTTGCAGGGCACGAATAGTTGGGGCAGGCTGGGATATGGTGGTCCGTGTCCTCCCTCTGGTACGCACCGCTACTTTTTCAGACTATACGCTTTGGATTCCATGCTTGACCTGCCATCCGGTGCCAGGGCACCTGCTCTTGTACAAGCCATGGCAGGTCACATCCTGGCTCAGGTCGAGTTGATGGGTTTCTTCAGCCATTAACCATTCCATGCCAGGACTTACGCAATTCGAGAAAAAAATTACCCCAAAGAGCAAAGTGTTCATAAAAAAATCGATTTAAGACAAAACTTGGTGTCCTTTGTGCCCTTTGTGGTGAAATCTCTTAATATCCACCACAATTGTGTAAGTTCTATAAACAAAAATTTTAATATCCAAAGGAGGTCCTTATGCAGGTGATCAAATCCGGGCATGGTGAACTTATTCAGCCCTTCGATCTGGATGAGTTCCGCGAGTGGAATCGCACCAGGAAATCCCGGAAATTAGTGGATAAAGTGATGAGCGAGCAGGAAGCCATCAGTAAATTCGTCTACGATGGCTGCTATATTGGAACAGAGTTATATGGCACGGTACGCTGCCCGATGTCGCTGGCACGCGAAGTTGTACGGCAGGGAAAGAAAGACCTGCGCGTCTGCGGCCAGGGCGTGCTCGAACTTGACATGTGGCTGGCAGCCGGGATCGTCAAGAAACTGGACATCACTTACATCGGCCTGGAAGTGTACGGCACGTGCCCAAGCCTGCGGCGTGCGGTCGAATCCGGGCAAGTCGAATCGTGCGTCGAATGGTCGAATGGCGCCATCACCTGGCGCATGAAGGCAGCCGCCATGGGCGTGCCCTTCCTGCCGACGCGTTCCATGCTGGGTACAGATACGTTGGAGTACAGCGCGGCCAAGGTGGTTGAAGACCCGTTCACCGGCATCAAGGTTGCCCTGATACCGGCACTGATCCTGGATGTTGCCCTCATCCACGTTCACCGGGCTGACAAATACGGTAACTGCCAGATTGATGGCATCAGCGGCTTTGCCACCGAGATGTCACGCGCCTGCAAGCGTTTGGTCATCAGCACCGAAGAGATCGTACCGACCGAGGAGATCCGGAAATATCCTGACCGCACCATCATCCCCTACTTTTTAGTGGACGCGGTAGTACATGCCCCGTTCGGTTCACATCCAGGCGAGATGGCTTACCTCTATGGGCGCGATGAACCCGGTATAAAGGAGTGGGTGGATATGAGCCAGACCGCAGATGGCGCCCAGGCGTATATAGATAAATACGTCCATAATGTCAAGAATCACCAGGAATACCTGGACCTTATCGGTCAGGGGCGGCTATCGGAGTTGATCGATGGGCGCGAAAGGAGGGAGTGATGAGTGAGCCGACCTATTCCAAGACCGAGTTGATGATCTGTGTTGCCTCGCGCCTGTTCGAGGATGGAACGACCTGCTTTATCGGCACCGGCATCCCCATGCTGGCTGCCATGCTGGCTGCCAAAACCACCGCACCGAATCTGGTGCCGATATTCGAATTTGGCGGGATGGGAGCGATACTGGAAGACCTGCCGCGCGCCGTTGGTGAAGCCCGAACTTTCCACAAAGGTTTGTACGCAGCAGGCATCTGTGACGCGATGGAATCTGCCCAGCGCGGTTTTGTGGACTATGGCTTTTTAGGCGGGGCGCAGATCGATCCTTACGGCAACCTGAACAGCACCACCATCGGCGACCACGATCACCCGAAAGCCCGTCTGCCCGGCAGCGGCGGCGGGAATGATGTGGGCAGCCATTGCTGGCGGACGGTAGCGATCATGCAGCATGATACCCGCCGGTTTGTGCCCAAGGTGGACTTTGTGACCACACCGGGTTTCCTGAATGGTCCCGGCGCGCGTGAGCAGGCTGGCCTTCCGAAAGGTACGGAACCGGCTTACGTGGTCTCGACCCTGGCCTTGATGGATTATGATACAGGTCCGGGCGGCACGTACCGCATGCGCCTGAAATCGACCCATCCTGGCGTGATAAGCGAAGAGGTAATCACCAATACCGGCTTCGAGTTGATCCTGCCTGAAAATGTGGAGGTGAACGAGCCACCCAGCGCTGAGGAATTACGCATCCTGCGCGATGAAATTGATCCCGAGCGGTTGTATATTTGAGCGATAGATACATCAATGGATCAAAAGGGATTTCCAATATCTAACCCACTCCAAGACTGTTCGGATACCATAAATCGCCTGCACTTTGCTTTCCGCCGTAGCAGTGTCGTTGATAATGAGTTAAGGAATTTGAGAGGGACGAACCTGAGCTGGTTTTGAATAACTGGAGGCCGAAATGTCATATACACGCGGCAGTAATGGAAGGCGGAAGCGGTTTACCTGGTATCTGGACATTGATCCGGGAAAATTGATCATTGTCAAGGAGAATGGTCAAAAACTAAGCTACTCGCTTAGAGAGATCCAGAATATCCTGAAAACATTAAAGACAAGATTTTCGACCGATTATTTTCCATTGGCGAACAACGTGGAACTTCTGTCCAATGGAACCGAACAGGCGGGTTTGGGTACGATTATTTTGAAACAGTACCCGCGAGATATCAGCCGCGCCCAGGGCGCTGGTTACCTGGGCGTTGTGTTGGAAGAATGTGGTTATTTGAAATGGAACGGTAAGCATGTTGGGATAGAATGGCGACTGATTGACGATAAATTTGCCATTGGTACACTTACAGATCGCCTTGCATATCCAAAGTGAGCATTAAATAATCATTGTTTCTTTTTATCTCTACCATTTGGTAAGAAATTCATACGAAAACAGTTTGTTATGGTAATTTTCTATTATAATTAGACTATCTTGATAATGTTACACCTTTAAAGGAGAACACAATGATCAACCATACTGTACAAGATGCCGTAAATGAGCAGATCAACAAGGAGTTGTACTCTTCATACCTGTATCTTTCGATGGCTGCCTATTTTGAAACAGCGAACCTCTCCGGTTTTGCCCATTGGATGCGCCTGCAGGCTGAAGAGGAACTTGCACATGCCATGAAGTTCTTCGATTACCTGATCGAGCGCGGCGGGAGTGTGACCCTGAAGGCAATTGAGGCTCCGATCAAGGAGTGGAAGACCTCACTGGCATGCTTCGAGCAGGTCCTGGCGCATGAGCAGAAGGTGACAGCCTCGATCAATTCGCTGTATGAGCTGGCCCAAAAGGAGAAGGACCTCCCAACCCAGATCATGCTGCAATGGTTCATCACCGAGCAGGTGGAAGAGGAAAAGAATGCCACAGAGATCGTCGAGGGCTTGAAGTTGATCGATGCGCGCGGCACAACCGTATTAATGCTCGACCACTGGCTGGGTAAGCGGGGCAAAGAATAATAAACTGGTTACAAGGGTCTGGCGTATTAGACCCTTTTTATTATTAACTTTGACCATTTATCCAATTTCTGCTGTTCGCACCCTGGCTTTGCACACCCAGGGTTTGACTACTCCCAATGGTGCAGGCTCAATGCCATCGTTGGATGACATTCATCAGGTTGTCGAAAATATCGGCTGCATCCAGATCGATACCCTGCAGATGGTGAGACGCAGTCATTACCTGGTGCCATGGAGCCGGCTCGGTTCATACGATCCGGCTGATTTCGACCGCCTGATTTACGATCCTGCCCACCGCCGGCTTTTCGAGGGCTGGCAGCATGCTGCCTCCATCATCCCCCTGAAGGAGTGGCGTTATCAATTACCATACCAGCGCAAGTCGCGTGAGCAGCCCGGCGACTGGTACTCACGCTGGCTGTCCGAGATGCACACCGCCGAACTTCTGCCGGCTGTGCTGGAACGGATCCGCAGCGAGGGACCCCTGCGTGCGAGCGATTTTGAATATCACGGTCAAAAACGCGGTACGTGGTGGGATTGGAAGCCTGCCAAGTTCGCCCTGGAATATCTCTTTGCCTTCGGGGACCTGATGATCAGCGACCGCCTGAACTTCCAGCGCGCGTACGACCTGACCGAGCGGGTTTTACCTGGCTGGGTTGACCGCAGAGAACCGACTGTTGAGGAACGCGATCGTTATTGGCTTGCACGCGGGGCGTGTGCCCTGGGCATCTGCACACCGTCACAAGTGGCAGATTACACCTGGATGAAGATGAGAAAAGCCAAACCAATGCTGGAGGAGATGACCACCGAGGGTGTGCTCATGCCGGTTCGAGCCGAGTTGGCGGATGGCGTGGTATGCGATCTGGTTATCCATCGCGACAACCTGCCTCTGCTCGAAAAAGCCGTCGATGAGGTGATACAGCCTCTGCGAACGACCTTCCTCAGTCCATTCGACAACCTCTTCTGGGCGCGCGGCAGGGACGAAACGTTCTGGGGCTTCAAACAAGCGCTTGAAGCCTACAAACCGGCGTCGCAGCGAATCTGGGGTTACTTCTGTTTGCCCATCCTGCACAAAGACCGGTTGGTAGGGCGCTTCGACCCAAAATTGGAACGCAAGAACGGCTGTCTGCGCCTGAAAGCGCTCTACCTGGAGCCGGACATTGAACCCGAAGAGGAGTTGGTCGTTGATGTAACAGCAGCCATGCGTGATTTTATGCTCTTCCACAACGCAACAGACCTGGTCATCGAACGCAGCCAGCCGGAAAAATTTGGCAGGAAGCTGCTGGCGATCTTATGAGGTGAGAGTGTTTTACCACGAGTATGTTGAGGGGCACAATTTCACTTCCTGGCGCAATGACGTCTGGCGCGGATTGGAAAAGCTCTTTGGCTAATTCGAAAGGTGGCAATGCACCGGTGGCAATAAATTATTTGCCGTAAATGGTCTATGACACAGTATAATGAGAGTATATGTCCATCTTTACTGATAAACATATCCTGCTCGGTGTGACTGGATCAATTGCCGCCTACAAGGCAGCCGAGCTGGCATCCAGGCTGACCCAGGCTGAGGCGAAAGTGGATGTGATCCTGACCGCCGCAGCCGAGAAGTTTGTAACGCCGCTGACCTTTCAATCCGTAACTGGGCGAAAAGCCTACACCGAAGCCGAGCTGTGGGGGGGTGAGGCGCACGTGCTGCATGTTGGCCTGGGTCAACAGGCGGATCTCCTGGTCATCGCGCCCTGCACGGCAAATACCCTGGCAAAGCTGGCGCACGGCTTGGCTGATAACCTGTTGACTATCACTGCCCTGGCGGCAACGTGCCCGCTGCTGGTCGCGCCAGCCATGGACGGCGGTATGCTGGACCATCCCGTCACGCAGGAGAACATAAAGACATTGATCGCCCGCGGGGTATACTTGGCTGGACCGGCGGAAGGCCACCTGGCTTCGGGCATCAGCGGCCCAGGCCGCATGCTCGAACCAGCAGAACTGGCCGGTCATATCCGCCTGATCCTGGGACGGAACGGCAGGCTGACTGGGAAGAAAGTCTTGATAACCGCCGGCGGAACGCAGGAGCCCATCGACCCGGTCAGGATTATCACCAACCGATCTTCCGGCAAGCAAGGATATGCCCTGGCGCAGGCTGCCATCGATGCAGGCGCGTCCGTCACGCTGATAAGCGCACCAACCGGCCTTGTACCGCCAGTTGGGGCACGCTTGGTGTGGGTAAACACGGCAAAGGATATGCTGGATGCGGTCCTGGCTGAGTCTGGCGGGACTGAAGTACTGCTGATGGCAGCGGCGGTGGCTGACTTTCGTCCGATCGAGCAGGCAAAAAACAAATTTAAAAAACGCGATGGAATCCCTGGGCTCAAGCTGGAAGCCGCTCCGGATGTGCTGGCAACCCTTGCTGCCCGGAGGTCTGAAAAGAAACAGCCGCGGCTTGTGGTTGGATTTGCTGCAGAGAGCCGCGACCTGATCGAGAACGCCAGGGAAAAAATGAGATCCAAAAACCTTGACATGATCGCCGCCAATGATATTTCCACTCCCGGCAGCGGATTTGGGGTGGATACCAACCGCCTCACCTTGCTGTATGCGGATGGGCGCGAGGAGGCTTTACCGTTGATGAGCAAGGTGGAAGCAGCCGAAACGATTATTGAACGCCTGGCGGTCCTGCTGGAAAATAAATAACGATGCGCATCCTGGTCATCTCCGACATCCATTCAAACATCAACGCCCTGGAATCGGTTCTGGAAGACGCTGGAGTCGTCGACGAAACCTGGTGCCTGGGTGATACGGTCGGATACGGTCCAGACCCGAATGCCTGCGTCGAGAGAGTGCGCTCATTACCCAACCTGACCTGCCTGCTGGGTAATCATGACATGGCGGTGATCGGTGAAATGCCATTCGATCCATTCAACGGCGATGCCCACCTGTCACTGGAATGGCAGGAACGAGAACTTTCAGCCGTTAACAAGGATTTCTTGCGCACATTACCAAAGACCGTACAGGTAAAGGGGGATGTCTCCCTGGTACATGGCAGCCCGCGTGACCCCGTCTGGGAATATATCCTCAACAGCATGACGGCGCGCTTGAACTTCGCGGCTTTTAAGACCAGCTGGTGCTTTGTAGGACATTCGCATGCTCAATGTATTTTTCAATTAAACCAGGTCAATGACCACGTCAGCCTCGAAGTCCCTCGACCTGGAGAACCGCTGCAGTTAAAACCACGCGCCATACTGAACCCGGGTTCAGTAGGCCAGCCACGGGACCATGATGCGCGGGCTGCTTACGCCATTTTTGATCCCATGACCGAAACCTGGGAACTTCGCCGCGTGGTTTACGACGTTGCCTCGGTGCAGGAACGTATCCATTCGGCTGGGCTGCCGGAGAAACACGCTGTGCGTCTGGGGGAAGGATGGTAACATGATGAGGGTCAGAAATATTCTTCCAACATGCTTTGCTGTTCCCTCAATAATGCATACGGAACTTTTATTGATATTGAAACGTCCATAGGAAGTGATTAATATTTTCTTCTTGAAGGAGGAGAACATGAAACGTGCGATTTTTATTATGATGATTGGCGCTTTGGTATTGGCCGCCTGTGGAGTATTCGGGGCTTCCCGGTCTATTAAACCTGAGTTACCTGTGGGAATAGTGGAACCGGGTTATGCCAATGAGGGAGCTCCAGCAGAGATGGAGATGCCCGCACCTGCTGCTCCAATGCCCACAGCCGTCTATGTAGACTCTAGCAAGGGTGACATGGCCGGTCAGCCGCCCTCACAGGAACGGCTCGTGATCCAGAACGCCGACCTGGCAATCGTCGTCACAAACCCGGAGACAAAGATGGCTGCCATTGCGAAGATGGCTGAACAAATGGGTGGGTTTGTCGTTTCATCCAACCTGTCCCAGATACCCATCCAGGGCGGCACCGCCACGGAAGCCAACGTGGTCGTGCGTGTCCCCGCCTTAAAACTGGAAGAAGCCTTGACCAGGATCAAGTCTGACGCGGTGGATGTGCAGACCGAGACCCGCTCCGGCCAGGATGTGACCCAGGAATATGTGGACCTGGGATCCCGGCTTAAAAACCTGGAAGCAGCCGAGGCGCAGTTGACCAAGATCATGGAAGAGGCGAACAAGACAGAAGATGTTCTCAATGTCTTCAACCAGCTGGTCTACTACCGCGAGCAGATCGAAGTCGTCAAAGGCCAGATCCAGTACTACGAACAGGCGTCCGCCCTCTCCGCTATCAGCGTCCGCTTGATCGCCGAAGAGACGGTCAAACCGATCGAGATCGGCGGCTGGAAACCCCAGGGTGTGGCAAATGAAGCCATCCAGAACCTGATCTATTTTAGCCAGGGATTCGTGGATTTCCTGATCCGTTTTGTGCTATACATCCTGCCGGTGTTGATCCTGATCGGATTACCCATCTACCTGATATTCCTGGGTATACGTGCAGTGGTGAGAAAGTTACGCGGGAAGAAGACCCCGCCACCAGTAAAAGAGTCAAAGTAAATCTGCGATATGGGGACGGCTTGTGACCGTCCCCTTTGATTTAAATAGCCTTACCCGTTTTACCATCCTACGGATATTTATTAACAGCGTGTAATGGTCGATATGAAGCTGAATTCGTGGGGCAAGGCAGTATAATTCTCCCAGAATGGAAAAATTAGTACACGATGCGGAAACACTCTTTGGCATCCATTTAACCGGCCGCCAGCTCATCGCTTTGGTGACCCTGGAGCGGGAACTGCTGGATTGGAACCAGCAGTACAACCTGACCGCGGTGCGGGATTTAGAGGGGGTGCGTACCAAGCATTATTTGGATTCCTTTTCTTGTGTTATGGCATGGAAAGCCGATCCCCCGACGAACCTGGTTGATGTAGGCACCGGTGCAGGATTTCCAGGTTTACCGCTCAAGATCATTTACCCATCTATGCACCTGACCCTGGTAGATTCGGTGGGTAAGAAGGTCAAGTTTTGCCAGCATATTGTGGACAAACTTGGTTTGGAGGGGACATCGGTGATCCAGGCGCGCGCCGAAGACATAGGACACACAGCAGAGCATCGTGAGAAATACGACTGGGCTGTCGCCCGGGCAGTCGCCACCCTCAGCGTGCTGGCGGAATATCTGCTGCCGCTGGTACAGGTTGGTGGCAGGATGCTGGCTCAGAAGGGAGAGAGCGGCCCGTTGGAAGTGCATGCCGCAGAACGTGCCATGAAGATGCTGGGTGGGCATGTCCGCCAACTGCTTCCGGTGACACTGCCGGGAGTGGTCGAGGAGCGCTACCTGATTGTGGCGGATAAGGTAGCAGCTACACCACCGCAGTATCCAAGGAAACCGGGAATACCTACAAAGAAACCGTTATAAAGGTGACCGCCTAGTCGATGAACAGGTTATAATTATTTCACACCGGCAAATAAAATCTTTCATTGAATTCTACGTAAAAAGTTGAAGGCCGGTATGCTTGACGACGCAGATAAATTAGAGAGGGCATTTAGTCAGCTTCTTGTTAAAAATCAAGGAGGTTGATATGAAATGGGTTCTCCAGGTAACCTTAATAATTGCCATTGCCGCTTGTACACCAATTTCAGAGATGATGGCGGAAAGGACTGCCATCGCACAGACTGCTACCGCAACTTTCTGGACGGAGACCCCAACACCGACCAACACGCCAACACCGACCAGCACGGCAATCCCACGCGCTGGAATTGAACCGACAAATCCATACAATGTTGTTATATCGGATTCGATGTTGGAGGAATATCTTAAAAACCCCCTTGAAGTTGCGCCCCAATTCCCACCAAGCTTTGATTACAGCGTATATGGGTATGAAGTTATCAGCCTGACCGCAACAGAAGTTCTGCACTTTCCTCGAAAAATACTGGACCGCGAACTAGAAGCTCCATTTGTCGTATATACTGACACCCAGGGGGATCCAAAACTACTCTTCAATCCGGAGACTAAAAATCTATGGCATTATCAGGTTAGCGAGTATCTTGTTCCAGACACGAAGTTACTGGTTCGCGCCGGGATCGCTTACGATCCCGAATTACCCATATGGGGGAAACTTGCCGAGGCTTCACCGGGAGATTACGCTGAATTCTGGTACCGTATAATATCGCTCAATTATATTTATTGGCGACACCCCGAACAAACCGCAAGTTTCATTTCAATTTATGATGAAAGAAGTAATCCCCCGTTTATTGGGTGTCTCCCTGAGACTAAGCCCCTTAAATCTAGCGAACTTTCCCAAAATGATTGGTATGGGAAGTGGGGAACAGGGCGATATTCAAACTACATAATAGTCGGATGCGAGCTAAAAGATAAGAATTCTGCCAGATTGTTCTTTGATAAGTCCGACGAACTTCTCCGCCGGGACTTAGCTGAGCTGGAAGATGAAGCAAGTCTTCTCATGAAGCTTGGCCCATTCACAGAAATCCACCTTTTTAATGCCCCTCTGAACATCATGTACTGGGTGCGAAATAAAGATTTACCTGGTTCCAAAGCTTGGCTCATCATAGGAGGATTTTGGCATTCCCGAAATTTTACAGCTGTCGAACATGTCTCTCCATACCTTATTGAGAGTGCTGTCTACCTTAAGGGATGGGAGCTAGATTCTTTAATAGAAGTGGTTGGGGGGACCCCACTGGATTTCGGTCAAACCAATATTCCCTTTATCTGGCCTGATATAAGGAATTTATTGATCGAGCGTTACACCGATCCGACAAGACTCATGGAATGGATCGGACGCATGGAAGAAGTAGGCATGAATCCTACTAAAGAGTATTATCCTATGAGTGATTGGCATGATCCGCCCCCAATCCTGGTTGAAGAGATATTGAAAGACACACTTATGCCGATGCCGACTCCAACGCTTGGCATTCATTCCAAAAAAACATCGCTGAAGGATGGGATGTTAATGTTCTATGTACCTGCTGGTGAGTTTACGATGGGGAGCAACGATGGCTCTTCTAATGCTCGACCAGCACACACTGTCTATATGGATGCCTTTTGGATTGATGCTACTGAAGTTACCAGCGGCATGTATGTGAAATGTGTTGTGGAGGGAGGTTGTACCTCTCCAAATCCTAATACCTATCAACCCCCCTCCTCCGGAAGAGAGAAATGGGCATACTACTGGGACAACCAAGATATGAAGGCTTATCCCATGGTTACGATATCTCTGGAGCAGGCGCGCGACTATTGCGAGTGGGCAGGGCGTCGCTTACCGACCGAGGCCGAATGGGAGAAGGCTGCCCGAGGTACAGATGGGCGTACATATCCGTGGGCATACAAGGATATTGAACCAAATCGCTCTATCCTCAACTTTGAGGAATACCTCGGCCATCCTGTGCCAGTTGGCAGTTATAATGGCAACGCCAGCGCGTTCTCGGCTTTTGATATGGCGGGAAATGTTTGGGAGTACGTGTCAGATTGGTATGACAAGAATTACTATTCTATTTCACCATACGAAAACCCCAAAGGCCCTGAGATTGGTTATTTTCATGTTATACGCGGCGGTTCTTGGTATAGTCCCGCAAGTGAGGTTACCACTTTTTACCGGGGCTATGAGAGCCAAAATGGAGCAAGTCCATTGACAGTAGGTTTTCGCTGTGCCTCTTCACCATAAAATAGGACAACATGCTAAAAGGCAAAAATCTGCCCGGCTCGAGAGTCTGGGCGGATTTGCTATAACAAGATATTTATCGGCTGAGAGCTAGTCAACGATATTGGTGGTCAGGATGTTGTTCTGGTTCATGACGGCGACGCTTTCGGCGATGCAGCGGATCACTTTGGTGGCTTCTGATTCTGGTTGCGAGATGATGACCGTTTTACCAGGAGATGGCTGATCAGCAACCAGATCCACCCAGGATTTTTATCTCGTCAGGTTTGTTCGGAATGATGCACAGGAATTCGAAATCATCAACCCCGTGGTTCTGATACCAGTGCGGTACACCTTCAGGGATGAAGACCACGTCGCCTTTTTTCACTTCGAAGGTCTCGTCTCCAATCCCAATCCTGGCTTGCCCATTCAGCACGAACTGCTCATGCTCAACTGTGTTGATATGCCTGGGCATGCTTCCACCCGGCTGCATGATGAAACGGCGCATGGCAAAGTTGGGTCCTTCGCCTGGGGATATCAGCACCTGGATGGTGGTTGAAACGCCTGTTTTGACATCGTTCACAGCGACGTCCTTGATATTTTTTACTGGCATGATGATTAACCCTTTTTTTCCATGGAACTTTCTTTTAAGCAGATGAAGTGATCATCATATTAATGGTTCGAGCTCAACCGGGCATTTGGACTTTAACCGTCCCCGCCTGCAAATCCCAGCGAACGGCACTTTCGATAAACTCCGGTGTGAACATGGTCAGGTCCGCGGTGGTCAATAGAACCTGTTCGCTCACGACGAGATATTTAAGCAGGTCACGATGGCGTTGAAAATCCAATTCCGCCATCACTTCGTCAAGCAGGATTACCGGCCACTCACCTGTTCTTTCCTTCATCCATTCCACTTCGGCTAATTTCAGTGAGAGGAGGGCTGTACGGACCTGACCGCGTGAACCATAATCCCCCAGGTCGATCCCGTTTGCGAGGAAGCGCAGATCGTCACGATGGGGTCCGACGGTGGTAACGCCGCGCGCTATTTCCTCCGCGCGGATTTTTCCCAGGTGGTCTAAAAATCCCTGGCGGATGGTCTCCAGATCCAGGTTGGACCGGTCCAGGGGAGTGGTGATAGGCAGGCTGTACTGTCCCTTTGGTCGCGAAATAGGATCATAAGCTGGCTGGTAGAACAGGCGCAGGACCTCTGCGCCATGGGTCAGTTGGTGGTGGACGCGGGCTGCCAGCCTCTCCATTTCTTGTACAGCCTGGATCCGCCACAGGATGATCTGCGCACCCAGGCGGGTGAGAGTCTCATCCCAGAAGGTTAATTGACCCGGATCCCCACCGCGTTCATTAAGGGTCTTGAGCAGGGCATTGCGCTGGCTGATCGCCTGGTTGTATTCGCTCAGAGTACGGGCATAGGACGGGATGATCTGTGCCAGAGCCAGGTTCAAGGAGCGGCGGCGCTCGTCGGGTCCGCCTTCTATGATCTGGGACATTTGCGGTACAAAAATGACCGAGGTAAAGTGGCCGATCACCTCGTTCATTGGGCGTTTAACGCCATCCAGAAGGATTTCCTTGCGTAAACGATTGCCATTGACGCCGACTGGCTCGATGATTAAACGCACTTCCATGTGATGGGTGGAGGAACCGCGCTGGTAATCGGAAACCAGGCGGGCTACAGCCAGTTGTTCGCGCGCCGCAATGAAGTTGACCAGTCGTCTGTCGGCGTTGGTCTGGAAGGATGTGAAAGTCGCCAGGAAATACACTGCCTCCAGCAGGTTGGTCTTGCCCTGCGCATTGTTCCCGACCAGCAAAATTGCCCGCTGGGGGACTTCGAGATCCAGGCGGGTGAAATTTCGGAAATTGGTCAGGGAAAGGTGCTTGAGGTGCATTTAGACTTTGTCCGGGAACGGTTCCTCTGGCTGCCAGATGCGCATTGCACGATCGGTGAAAAGGATACCGTCCAGATGATCGATCTCGTGCTGGAATATGCGCGCCAACCAACCGCTGGGTTTGAGGCGCATCGGCTGGCCGTGACGGTTCAATCCTTTAACTGTGACTGTCAAAGGACGCTCGACCTCACCGGCCAGACTGGGAATGGATAGACAACCTTCCACGCCCACTTCGACCTCGGTGGATGCACGAGTAATCTGGGGATTGACCATTACGTATAGCTTTGGAGGTTTATTTTCGTCTCCTTCTCTGTTTTCTGAATATTCAACAACGATCACGCGCTGTGAGGTGTTCACCTGGGGGGCAGCCAGACCGACGCCGGGTGCAAGACGCATCGTTTCGACCATATCGTCGATCAGGATTTGAAGTTGGTCATCGAACCTGGTCACGGGGCGTGCTTTCCGGCGGAGGGCATCGTCCGGCAGGGAGTTAATGGGTCGTGCAGTCATTCTTGGATACCTCTAATGCTCTAAAAATAAGTTGATCTGCTTGAGGCGAGTTAATGATGATGTCATGTTGATATTTAGGAATGAAATACATAGAAATACATTTATGCCCCAATCCATTTCCGGGGAGCACAATACTGCCAAATATTACTATCTATGGGGAGTCTATTACCTTGGCTTGGATGGATCCCGGTCACTCGATGCCTGGAACTGGTCTGCGCTGCGATGATAGGTTGCCAGCCACTCCGCCATCCGTTCCCGCTCGGCAGTGGTTTCAGCCAGTTTTTTCTGGGATATGATAGCCATCCTGCGCTGGTCAATATCCTGCTGTACCGAGGCCGGATCCCATACATCTTCGAAGGCAAGTTGCGTACCGCCGACGGTGATATACACCGTACCATAGTTAAAGATATAACCCATAAAGCCGAGTCGTTTGTATTCGGTGCTCAGGATATTTTCCAGTTGCGCGGCGCGGCGTTCCTCCATCCCGAACGGTTTACGGTCGATATCAAGGATCTGATCGTGGGTGACCTGGAATATATCATTGCTCCAATCAACATATTGATAAGACCACCACAGGATGAGCGGGATCAGGAGCAACAGAAAAACGAGCAGGAGCGTAT
>Ga0315285_10002860_pt1 | contig 18084 bp, 14 predicted proteins | sample YL17G09_36_MG_FD_203698 | JGI IMG/M metagenome (GOLD analysis project Ga0315285, IMG submission 203698) | Sediment microbial communities from Yellowstone Lake, YNP, Wyoming, USA - YL17G09_36 | ecosystem: Environmental > Aquatic > Freshwater > Lake > Sediment | place: USA: Wyoming | collected... | reverse complement strand
ACTTCGTCGCGAATTGCGCTTGGCTCAGGCCCATCTTCTGTCGCACATCACGCACATCCACGTCCGGCGCCTCGACCAGCGTCACGCGAACGCGATCATTCTCCCCGCGCGTCCAGGCCACCGCCTGTTCCAAGCCCTCGATGATCCGTTCGCCCACAGTCGGGCGCTTCTTGACGATGCGACCCTTTGCCGCCTTCCTCGCTCTGATCTTTGTTTTCATTCCCGCCTCCTATTCCTGTCTGCGGAATCAGATCGCCTGCCTCCGGATTCGCCCCCACGAATGCGACCAGTTTCACCCGCTCCGACTCCGGCATCAACGGCTGCACATCCTTCAGAAATCGTTCGGTCTCCACGACCGTCATCGGGGCGCGTTCCATCGCTTCACTATACGCAAACTGCGTATAGCAGTCAAGGACGGCAAGGGGGGAAAGGGGTGAGCCTGAACTGCGTAGTTTTCCACGGATTCGTTGGTGGAGCGCAATCCGGTGCGGGCCGGAATGGTCCGGCGGGCGGCCGATTACCGCTGGTCCAGCGCCGCGTCGCGCCTAGCGGGTGAGGATGAAAGCGGAATGCTGGATATTAAGCTGTCCGGGACAGCCAGTAGAGCACAAGCGCCTCCGCGAAATCGCGGGTGATCTTCGAATGCCGAGTGCTCTTGACGATGTTCACGGCTGTGTCTCACATGCGCGACTGCCACCGCCGGGGATCCCGCCGACCGTGAATGACGGAAAGAACGACGATGTTGGTCGAAAATGAATCTGGCGGCTCACTCTCCGGACCGCAATTTCCGGCGCACGTCCTCCCAGGGGATGGCGGAACCGGTGTGCGTCAGGTGCTCGGCCCAGCGCCGGTCGAGCTCGGCCTGCTGCTTGGGCGTCAACGTCAGCTCCGCCTCGCGCTCCGCATCCGTGAGACTGTCCCAGAGAGCCATCGCCAGATCCGCGCGCGCGTCGGATGGGAGCTTGAGGAGTTCGGAAAGCATAGTAGGGGGCATGTGCCCATCCTCTCACGCCGCCGAGCCGGCGGCAAGGTGGATGCATGAGCGCACAACCCTACGCCGAGGGACTCGAGTCTGACTCCCCGGCAAGCCGGGGCTGTACTTACAGGGGGCGCCCGTTTGGAAACGACAGTTTTGTCAGGGAGATGGCGGAACGATTCGGTCGCCACTGGACTCGCGGACGTCCCAAGAGCAAGAAGGAGCAGGCGTTGGCCCGCCCGGTTCAACAGCAGACCGATCAGTTCACGCCTTTTTGAAGACCCTCCAGCAGGCAAAAATCGCGTAGTTCAGGCTCACCCCATTTTCCTTAATGTCCCGCTCTTCCTCATGCCAATCCAATCGCGCGCGTTAACGTGGCTCCTTGAAACATCGCATCTTTGACATTTGCCCCCGTCAGATCCGCTCCAGTCAGGTCAGCTCCTCTGAGGTCGGCACCGAGAAGGTTAGCGCCTCTCAGGTCAGCGTCAGTGAGGTCGGTAACATGGATGCTTCTCGCAAGCCCAGACCCACCAAACACCTCTTGTTCCTTTTCGGCAAGTTGCCTTAGTCCGATAGCATTAAGGTTTGCTTTGGTCAGATCAGCCTTGACGAGTCTCGCACGTCTGAGATTAGCGCCTACGAGCTCAGCCTCTCTGAGATCAGACTCAATAAGCTTAGCGTGAGAGAGATTTGCGTGATGGAGATCCGATCTGCTCAAGTTGCATTTGCTGAGATCCGCTCCGCTGAGATCGGCTTCAACAAGGTAGGCCTCGCTCAAATCAGCCTCATTGAGGGCGGCGTCTCTCAGTATCGTGCGGTGAAGCTTTGCACGTCTCAAGCATGAATTACGAAGGTCCGCTCGTGCCAGATTGGCATTGTTGATATACATCCCGGACAGATCGACGCTTCTAAGGTTAAACCCACTGAGACGGCTGTCGCTGAGGCTCGAAACCTCCTTGAGGGTAGGCACTACAGCAGGATTTCTCTGCCTCCATTTGTTCCAAGCGGATTTCCCCTCCTTGATGATGTGTGACCCGTCGAGCGAGACAGGGGCGCCGCCGACGGATTTGTAGACCCCAGCACTGCGAGGCGCGTGGCCGCGCTTAAAGAGCCAGTTGAAGAGATGCCACCATTTCTTTCCCGAGGGTCGGGGCGAATCACACTCATTGCCAATTCGGTCGAACGCGGAAATAGCCTTTTCGAACTTCTGACGTATTATGAGGCGAAGCCTCTCTGTGCCACTTAGCCATTTACCGTCAACGTTAATTGCGATAGTCTTTTGTGCGTTCTCCCACATTATTGTAAGTATATTCCCTGGAAAAGGAGAACCGGCTATTTTATTCACTCTGATAAAGTTCTCAAGTGTGAACTCTCCGCATTCGTCAAGACACCTGAGTGCCTCTTTGTAACGTTCACCTTGCCGCCGCACCGTTTCTCCAGCATCAGAGGAGGGTTTTGTCGTCGTTCTTTCGTGAGTAACCTCGAAATCTTCCGACAAGCGCCGTTTAATGATGACCGAAGACGACCGTCCCGCAACAACCTTTTCAGCGGTGCCCAGCGCTTGCGCCCAGGCGTTAAAGGATCGGCCTTGATCTTCGGCATTCAGAATCCGTGCACCCGTCGCGGACGCCAGATCCTGCAAGGATCGATTTGCCTCACTCGGGGTGTCGCCCAGGCGAATCGGCAGGCATTCCAGCACGCCCCGAAGTTTGTTCACCACCATTAGTGCCACGGGCGCGTCAGCAAAGGCAGGCGCCACTATGACCAGCGGAAAGAATTCTTTCACCGCATACTCAAGGGCGCCGACGATGAAGTTCGGATCATCGAGGACGAAGTTACAGAGCAGTATTCGCGGCCGGAGCAGAACAGTTTCCATTGTCTCCGGCTCGGTCACGAAACAAGGCGAGACCCATTCTCCCAGAAGGCGTATCGGCCCCGGTTCATCTTGACAAGGGAGGGTTGTGGACAACCGGACCTCTTCTGGATCCAGACCCAGCCGTCGCCGTCGGGTGCGCATCCCGTCCAATTCACTGAGCGTGTGGGCGCACCTCAAGCGTGTCGCCATTGTTTGGAGTTGCCGGACGCCCTTCGATCCAGATTCGACAATAAATGCGATGGCATCGTCCTGAATATCGAGCGAGGCGATCGTGCCCAGGTCCTCAACGCGCACATCGGCCCAGGAAATGCACAAAAGTATGACGCCTCCAGGGGACGTCTCCTCCTGATGGCTCGGTGGCAAGGCAAGTCCAAAGCCGACATCTCTGGTGAACGCTTTGGCACCCGTCACGATGGCTAGATCTTCAAGGAGATCCCGCAGCGACTGGTCGGGTAGCGGCTCTGCCCGGACGGCGACGAACTCTCCAGCCCGCACCATGTCAAGTGCTGATTCGTGAAGCGATGGGCTGACGACCACCAGGGGGCGTCCGGTATGCTTGACGTTCGCCAGGACGGAGCGAATGGCATTTTCGGTCATCGGGACATCCGTCGGCAGCAGCAAGGCGCCGCGGATCGGAAAGCCTCCGAGCGGTGCGAACGGTTGCCATTCGATTCTGAAGGCAAAGCACTCGTTTCCCATGTCAAACCTCGTCCCCGCCGGAATCCTGCAGCATCTGTAACCAGCGCCCAGACTGTGCTGATGAACCACGCCGTCAGCAGGCACCATCTCAGCTGCGATTTCCATCCGGTCACCAGCCACTATATTCCCAATCGCCTCCGTTGGGGCGGTCTTTTCATCCTTTCCATCCCGGGCGACTCCGGCGGGCCACGAGGGGGCGAGCCATACCTCAGACGAGACGGGGAATGGGGTCAGCCTAAACTGTGCAGTTTTTCAGGGAAGTTCGGCCCTATCCTAGCCCAACTTCGTCACGCCCCGGTGATTTAAGGCATTTTTCGGTGCGGCTGAAGACCCAACCCCTTTCACACCAGCAGCGACTCCCGGAAAACGCGATGTAGTGCAGACCTACCCTCTTGCAGGGTACGCGGGATCGTGGCAACTTCGCCGACGATGTACCTGCGAGAGCACGGGCGAACCAAGGATGGCAAGGAGCATGCCTACTGGTCGCTGGTCGGGACGGCGCGAACGCCGGAGGGACCGAGCCAACGAACCTTGTGCTACCTGGGCGAACTGAACACAACCGCGCAAGCGCGATGGCGGAAGACGATCGAAGTTTTCAACGAGCAGGGGGAAAGCTGGCAACTGAAATGGGGGAAAAGGGGGGAAAGGGGTCAGCCTGAACTGCGCGGTTCTTCACGCAACTCCGCATGCCGTTCGGCCCTATCGAAAGCGTATGCCACGACGAAACCGATGTGTGCTGCCGGGGGTTGCTTGCCACATCGCACGTGGAGCGCAATGCGGTGCGGGCCGGAATGGTGCGGCGGGCGGCCGACTACCGAAAATCGCGCAGTTCAGGCTGACCCCATTCCCTCACTCGGCTACTTTTTCCCAAAGCCGTTTCTTTTCCTCTTGGAGCCGCTCGTTCTCACGGCTCAGCCGCTGGACTGTTTGCAGCAGCCGCTGAAGCTCGGCCTCAAGAATGTGCGGCACGAACCAGCCTATCGCCCCGCGTCCCGGAAGCAAGCGTCATCCAGCGGGAGGTTCCATCCCGCTAAACAAATAGCGATTTTCGATTTGAAGAACAATTCCACCTGCCACCGGCATTTGTAGATTTGCGTGATAGTAAGTGCTGGAAGCACGAAATTGTTGGTCAGGAATCTCAGGCGCTGGTTTGTTTCTGCATCCAAGTAGGTGACGCGCCGCAGCGGGTCGGGGTACGCCTCGGCCGAATCGATCGCCGTCAGAATGACGGTGTGATCGGATCGCAGGCCGGTGGTTTTGTCGACCGGGGGCGAGTAGCGGCGTTGCAGCAACACGTTCTCTTTGGTGCGCACGACGAAGAAAGCTGAGCAGAGCGTGAAGACGAAGAGGCGCTGGAAATCGATGTAGCCGCGATCCATCACTCGAAACGCGCCGGCTTCGGGAAGGAAATCGTCGAGGATATTGACGTCCTGCACTTTGCCGTCGGTGACGCGGATAAACGTGGGGATGTTGCCGTGCAGGTCGAGCAGCGTGTGCATCTTGACGGCGGCTTTGTGCTTGCGGAACCGCGCCCATGGGAACAGCGACAGACAAAGGTCGATGGTGGTCGAGTCCAGTGCGTACAGACTCTGATCCAGATCGACGCCGATTGGATGGTGGGCACACAACGGCCGCGCGATGCCGATCAACACCTGGGCGAAGTCCGCATAGATGCGCCAGTCGCGCGACTCGTTGGCGTCGGCCAACGTCGAGCGCGCCACCCGGCCGCGCAAGCCCACATGGTAGAGCTTGCCGCTCATCGACCGCAGACATGCTTCGATGTCGCGCAAGCTCTCCCGGTAAGTTAGTTGAGCGAAGGCCATTGCCAGAAATTGGTCCCAGCAGGAGAAACTCTTCTGCTGATAGTCGCCGCGATAGCGGCTTACGCATTTCTGGAATTCGTACCGGGGCAGGTGATCCATGATCTGGGCGAAGACAGTTTGGCCAGCATGCACGCCCCATTGTCGTCAATCGTTGCCGACACCGGTGCGACTGAATTGGGCGTGCGTTCCGCCGAGAAAGAATCGAAATCGAAAAATTCTGAAACACGGCTTAACTGCCTTCAGCTCAACTGACTACACGGAATACGCAACTCATCTTCCGGACAGCAGTGATCCGCACTGTATCAATAAGGGGCCTTGGCGTTCCTGTGGACGTTATTGTCGTCACGCCGGAAGATGTCGAGGCCTACCGGAACGAGGTCGGGACGATCATCGCCCCCGCCCTCCTCGAGGGAATGGAAGTCTATGCCGCCGCGCCGCGCGACGGATCCAGTGGAGTGGTTGCGCCGAGCCCGCGGTGACCTTGCCCGGGCCAGAAGGGACCGCGACATCGTTGACGTCCTTGGTGAGCCGGACCGGCATCGACGTGCCGGAGGATATCCGTCAAGCGGACGTGCTCACGCAGTACGCGGTTGAGACCCGCTATCCCGGTTTGAACGAGGAGGTGAGCGAAGAAGACTACCGCAGGGCACTCGAACTCGCCGAGCGCGTCTTGCGCTGGGCAGAGGCATTGATTGCCCGTTGATGCCTGCGCCTTGTAGCGCCGTCCTCCCGCCGCCGGCCGGCCCGTTTGGGCAGGTAGAATAGTCCTACCTTATCAGGGTCCTTCCGTCTTCCCTGGCTTCGCCGACGACAGTGCAGTTCCACGCCCAGCCGGCTCGATTACTGTTACAATACCGACCCGTCGAGGAGGTTCCCCGCCCATGGGTGTCAAGTTCTTGCACACTTCCGACTGGCAAATCGGGAAACTGTTCGGCTCGATTCCCGAAGAGCCGAGGGTGCTACTGCGCGCACAACGCTACAAAACAGTGGAGGCCATCGCCCGCCTGGCGGCGGACCGGCAGGTCGATGCGGTGCTGGTGGCCGGCGACGTCTTCGAGATGGACGCCATAAAGGACGAGACGATCCTGCGCGTTCTGGAAGCGATGCGACCGTTCACGGGTCCCTGGGTACTGCTTCCTGGAAATCACGATTCCGCGTTGGCTGGATCGGTCTGGAGCCGTATCGACCGGCTGGGCTGCCCGGCGAACATTTTCCTCGCCCTCTCGAACGAGCCGATGACCCTCGCCGGTGGCAAGCTCGCGGTGCTGCCGGCGCCCTTGCTGCGGAGGCACGAGACCCGAGATCTTACCGAAGCTTGGGGAAGCATAGGGACGCCAGCCGCCGCAGTCCGTACCGGACTGGCCCACGGCTGCGTCGAAGAGCGGCTGCCGGAAAGGGGTGAGTCGTTTAACGCCATTCCCGCCCAGCGAGCCGCCGATGCCCGGCTCGATTATCTGGCCCTCGGGGATTGGCATGGCACGTTTCAGGTCGGCCCCCGTACCTGGTATTCGGGGACGCCGGAACCCGACAGTTTCAAGCAAAACGATCCGGGCAACGTTCTGGTAATCACGATTGAAGCCCCCGGTGCCCTGCCGCTAGTCGAATGTGTGCCCGTCGGCCATTTCCGGTGGCACAGGAAGAGCCTGAAGGTGCTGCCGCACCAGGATATTGCGGTTCTGGATGCGCTACTCGGTGACCTGGGCGAGCCCTGGGATCGACACGTAGTTTTGCTGCAGTTGGCCGGCAGTGTGGATTTGGAGACGCGGGTTCTGCTCGATGCCGCGGTCACGCGTTGGGCGGCACGGCTCCATTGGCTATCCGTGGATTCTGCACAGTTGGCCGCCCAACCGACCGAAGATGACCTGGACCGAATCGACAAAACCGGCTTCGTCCGCGCTGCTGTGGAGACGCTGCGTGCCATCGCCGCCGATCCTGCGCACCCTGATCATCCCTATGCCCATGACGCACTGCAGATGCTTTACGTGCAGCACGTCGGGAGGGAACAGCAATGATTATCCGCAGGCTGGAGGTACGGAATTTTCGGAAGCTGATTGGCCCGGTAGTGGTCGAGGGTCTGGGGCCGGGACTCACTGTTGTCGTCGGTGACAACGAAGAGGGCAAGTCAACGCTGCTTCAGGCGCTGCGAGCGGTCTTGTTTGATCGCTACAACTTGGGAGGGCAGGACGCTGAAAGCTTCCTGCCATATAACTCGGCCGTGCGACCGGAAATCTCCGTTTGTTTCGAACTGCAGGGAAAGAGCTACACGCTCCGGAAGGCGTTCTGCCAGAAGCCGGAAGCGGAACTCAGGATGACGGATGGGGTCTTAACGGGGCCGGCTGCCGAGGAGAAGTTACAACAGCTATTGCGCTTCACTCCTCCGGGGAGGGGGGCGTGTGGGGAGCAGCACCAGGGAATCTGGGGCCTGTTCTGGGTTGAGCAGGGCAGGGCCTTCCTCCGGCTCAACCAAAACCCGCACAGCCGGTCCACGCTGCGCTCCACGCTGGAAAGCGAAGTGGGCGACGTGCTGGGCGGACAGCGGGGTGAGCGGCTGCTGGCCTCCGTCAAGCAGCAGTGCGATCGGTTCTTCACCAAGGGTGGCAAGCCGAGGGGCGACTACGCCCAATCGGCTGCGCTGACCGCCAAGTTGGAGTCCGACCTGACCGCCGTAGAGAGGGCTCTGAGCGAATACGAAGAGAAGCTTGATCAACTCCAGCGGCACGAAAATACGCTGGCCAGGCACCGCGCGGATTCGTCGCTCGAGAAGGCACGGGAGGAACTGGGCAAAGCCGAGCAGGCGCATCGGGAAATTGAGAAACTGCAACGCGCCTTGAAGGAGAGCGAAACGGCCGGCGCCATCGCCGAGGCGGAATACAACCTGGCGGCAGAAACCTTTCAGCAGCGGCAGAAGCTCATTGATAGCTTGACCGCCGGCAGGCGCGACGCCGAATCACTGGCTGAGCAATTGTCGGCCAAGAGTTCCAGCGTGCAGGCGCTTTCCCAGCAGGTCGCCAAGGCAACAGAGGCCGAGAAGCAAGCAGCCGCCGGATACCAAAGCGCAGACGAGCGTTTCCAGTCGGCTGATGCTGCGGTTCGCGCCGCTCGTCTGGACGATGACACCTCGAAAACGAGGGACCACTTGGAGAGCGCCCGCAACGCCAAAGGGCAATTGGACGAGGCCCTCGCAGCCGCGGGGGCTATTCGGGTGAATGATGACGACTTGAAGAAGCTCAAGAAGCTGGAAGGCGATGCCAGGACTGCTGCCCAGCAGTTGGATGCCGTGGCCACCAACGTAGAAATCGAGCTGGAAAAGACGCAGACGGCAAGAATCGGCGACCGGCAACTGACGCCACCGATCAGCGAGCACCTGACGGAGGTGACTCGCATCGACCTGCCCGGCTCGGCCCGGATCGTGGTCTCGCCCGGCGGTGACCTGCAACAGTTGCGGGCGCATGCACAGAAAGCGGAAGAGAAGCTGCGTCGCGCGCTCGCTGCGCTGGGTTTCGCCGACACTGCGGCCGCCGAAACACGTCTGGCCGAGAAGAAGCGCCTCCTGGTTCAGGCAGACAAGCAAGAAGCTCTTGTTCACGCGCACGCCCCCGAGGGTCTGGAAGCACTTCAGAACGACTTGGCCGTCAAGGAGGCGCAGCTTGCCGGCCTGCGGAAGAGAGCAGGCGCTGCGTTGGGATCGCTTGCTGAAGCAAGCGCGGCGTTCGATACCGCCAGGGAAGAGAGATCGAGCGCCGAGCTGAAGCTGAGTGAGTGCCGCGCGCAACTGCAGCAGAGGGCGGATGAGCTAGCGATTGCGCGCGTGGAGCAGGCCAAGCTGCAGGCCAAATGCGAGGACGCAACCAACCACCTCAGGGCTGTGGAAGACGAACTGGAGAAAGCACGCAACCAGAAACCAGACCAAGCATTGGCCCAGGCCGTCACCAGCGCGCGGGAGAAGCTCGGCGGTGCGCGCACGGGCGCTGACGCGGCTCGTCAGCAACTCGAAGCATCTGAGCCAGAAGCCGTCACGCTCCGCTTGGAGGCCGCCCGCAGCGCGCTCAGCAGCATCGAGGCCGACATGAATAAGCTCCAGCAGGCCGCCCGCGATCTTCGGGTCGAGCTCCGAGCCCTTGGCCAAAAAGGGCTGGGCGAAGACAAGGACAGGCTCGAAGGCGAGTTGGCGGCAGCGCGTGCCATGCAGGCAGGCCTCGACCGCGAGGCCCAGGCCATCAGGCTGTTACACCGCGTGCTCAGCGAGGCGGAAAAGACGGCGAAAGAGACATTCCTCAGCCCGGTTACCAGACATCTTCGGCCTTACCTGAAGCTGCTTTTGCCGGATGCCGAGCTGCGCATGAACGAGGATATCGAAATCGTGGGTCTGCAGCGCGGGGCCGTTATTGAAGAATTTGAACACCTGAGCGTGGGTACAAGGGAGCAACTTGCTGTCCTGACCCGCCTCGCGTTCGCCGATCTGTTACGCGAAAAGGGCCAGCCGGCTGCCGTCATCCTCGACGACGCAATCGCCTATGCCGATAGGGACAGGTTCGAGCGCATGCAATTGATTCTTCGCAAAGCATCCAAGAACCTTCAAGTCATCGTCCTGACCTGCCGGGAGCGCGACTACCAAGGCCTGGGTGCACCGATCATTCGCTTGGATCAATGTCGCGTGCGAAGCGCCGCTCCATCGGCCTGACCTCTACCGAGTCTGCCCATCTTGTCGGGGCATCTGACGTTGTGGGGACAGTATCCCTGCCAGTCTGCCGACTCAATTGCGAGGGGACATCGAACGGACAGGCATTGCGGTGAATTTCGGCCGCGAGCCAAAATCCCCGGAGTTATGCCTTTGACAAACCCGGAATGAATAGTCTCTTGAAAGTGGCCGTCGGTGCTATCGCCGTTTCTTCGATTTTACGAGCTTTTTCGGTTGTGTTTTCAACTGGGAGTCGGGTGGAGCGGTTGACAATAGTGCTTTGACAGCATCCTCGAATCTGACTGGGTGGAGGGACACCGCCCGGCAAGATACGTGTTCTATACGGCGCGACCGATTCATAGGCTGTCCATGAACTCCAGGTGGACTTTCTTCGCAATCTCGAAGACGGCCATGCTCTGTGCGTCTTTTGACTCCGGTTCCGGCGGGACCGGTGGCCTGACAACTTCGGGGATGTGTATTTTACCGTTGTTCGTCTCGTAGATTGCGATGTTAAGACGAAGCCAGTAAGAGAATAGTTTGACCTGCATCCAGGGCATTGAGACCGCCGTGTGTTGCTCAATTGCGACTTTGCCCCCCGTCTGGTCCAGAATCCCGAGAATCACCTTTAGGTCCCAGAGACTGGCCTCGAACAGGGCGTTGTTGGCGTAAACGGAAACGAAATCTTCAGAGCGGCGAAACTCTACGGCGCGTGCCGCTGGGGTCGTTTCTTCAGGCATTGCTGCTACCTCTTTTCTTAACGCAGGACTGCTCCTGCTGCACCTGCAAGTTGATCGATGGCCCGTGGCAGGGCGCCTACCTCGGCCATCTGCGGCGGCTTCTTCGGGGGCATCGGTAGGCCACCGATACCTGCTTGTCCTGTGAATCGTGCGACGATGGTCAAACCTCTCAAGGGTTGGTTTCCCCTCGCGAGTTGTTCCGCCCATTCAGACGCGGCACCATGGATTGTGGGGGGGCCTTTTCTTTCCGCGATGGTGTCTCGTTCAAATGAGGCAGGGTGGAGAGTTTCTGGGGCGAGTCCGGTGATCGTCTGGTGTTCACCTGCGGCCCATCGTGCCAACTGCGAAAACGGAACAAAGCGGACGATCAGGGCCACGTCCAAAGCAGCAGCGATGCGTTTAAGCGTGCTGATGCTGGGCTTGCCGTAATCCAGGGATTCGAGACGCGAAATCGCATTGGCACCCGTTCCAATCATGTCCGCGAGTTCTTTTTGGCTCTTGTCACCACGGAGCGCCCTTATTTGGAACGCAATCGTCTTCGTCAGGTGCGAATCAACGAACGCTTCTCGCGCCTGCTTGCCACGGTGTAAGCGCTGCCAGATACGGTCAAAAGTCAAGTTCATGAACTAAGCTCCCCGTTGCCGTTAGGTGTGTGCGCTCTACCTCGTTTTTGCGCTTTTTGGCTGTTTGCTTGGCGCTGGGGGGATCATGAGTTCCGTTCTTCTTCGTCGCGCCGATCAGGCACGTGAAGTGAAGACGCGGAGGACCAAAGCAGCCGTATATCCGGTATTGCGTCTTGAGCGCAACAACCTTGCGGCGGATCTCCCCAATCCCACCCTCAAGCATGTCGAACCATGGGCGCTTCCACATGTGATTCGGAACATTACCCAAATACGACATGGCGTCGCGCAATTCGTCTCTTGCCTCTTCGGGTAGCGCCCGGAACCAATCTTGGACGACCTTCTTGCCGTCCAGCGTGCGGTATGCCAACCACGTCCACATCATAACACAAAATTGTGTCGCGCAACAAAAAAGTATTGACACCACATTTTTGTGGTGAGATCATTGTATCTGTTGATAATAATGGAAATGGGCCAGCGATGTTTCCCTGTATGAGACAGCCACTGGCCCTGATCTGCTCCTGAGCATGCGGCGGTGGCGAAACTGGCAAACGCGCTCGACCTGGAATCGAGTAGGGTGTAAATGCTATGCGGGTCCGAACCCCGTCCGCCGCACCCACAGTATTGACGCGCTTCAGGGACTTGTCAAGCCCTCCCTTTGCTTTGCTGTTTTCACGGTTGGCTCAGCGTACGTGAGCCGCTTGCCCTTTGCGCCCAAAATCGCAAGGGCAGCACGCGCTCCGTCCTCGACTCCACGCGCTGAACGGTTCGTATAACGGAACGTAAATTCATCCAGGTACCGCGGCAGATGACGCTGGCTCACGTGGTGGTAGACGCCGTGGATTCCGCGCTTGAGGATTGAGAAGAACCCCTCAACGGTATTCGTGTGAACCGGGCCGCGCACGTATTCCTTTTTTGAGTGGCACACGGTCTGATGATCCACGAATCGTGCGCCCGCAGCCGTGTAGAGGTCTGAGTCGTCGGTGTAGAGACGCGTCTTGGGGGAAACATGCTTGCGCAAAATAGCGCGGATGTTCTTTCAGTGACTCGGTCTAGGGCCATGGCGCGCGCTTCACCACTGCGCTCAGCGAGCGCGACGACCGGCACCTTTTGCTTTTTGACACGCCAGTCATGCCCGCGTGTGCGGCCACCGATATACGTTTCGTCGGCCTCAACGACGCCACCCGCGCCAAGCAAGCGCTTCAATGGTGGCTGTGTCATTGCGTAGCGGATTCGATGCGCCATGAACCATGCGCTTTTATAGGTGACGTCAAGCATCCGGTGAAGCTGATGCGCGCTCATTCCCTTCTTGGAAGCGCACAGCAAATGAATTGCAAGCAGCCACTTGCTCAGCGGGATGTGTGAGTCCTCGAAGATCGTGCCCACCGTCACGGTGAACTGCTTGCGGCATTGGGCACACTTGCAGACGCCAGCGCGAACCGGCCGCTTTGACGCAGCATTCGCCACCAAGCGATACGCTTTCTCAGACCCGCAATGCGGGCATCGCGGGCCATCCGGCCACCGCAAGCGCGCAAGGAATTGTCGGGCGCTCGTTTCGTCGCTGAAGGACTTGCTCAGATCGTTGAGGTTCACGTCCAGTTCGTTCATGGCGTCCATCCTTACTGAATCAGTCTACCCCCGATTTTTGGGTTTGTCAAGTATATAATTCGGAAAATCCCTGTCCGAACTTTATTTGCTTTGTTTTCAACACCAGTAGGCCGAAAAAGGGCCGAAACCCTTGACATGTATGTCATAGTGAAATTATAGGTATAGGAGAATAATTTCAGCCGTTTTCGATGCCCGCCTCTATATCCTCTGTATTTTACAGGCGCGGGACCGGTAACCATAAGCAACGAAAGGGAGAGGAACTCGAACAGCGAATCGAACGTGGAGCACAGGGTGAGAAACCTTTGTGGTGGCAGGCCTCCCGGTCTGCCCCCACGGCGGCACAACTGCGCACACCTTAGTACTTGCGTAATAGCCCCCTTACCCGTTCAGGGGATTGTGAGTGGAGCGCGATTTGTCTACGCTTATATCTCGAAATCCGGGACCGACCGCGCTGGCCCCAAAGGATTTGTCGGGAGGGGAACCGTTATGTCAATTTCGAGAAAGTTTCTGTGGCTGTGCGTGGCTGTGTTGAGTATGGGGGCCGTGGCGCTGGCCGACCCGCCAGAGCTGGTAGTGCGCCCCGATTCGCTATTCTTCCGGCAGAATGGGCCGAACGCCCCGGTCGCGCAGCAGTTGGCCATCAGCGCCAGCGGCAACGCCAAGCTCACATCGTTCACCGCGGCCGCCAGCACCACGTCGGACGGCAACTGGCTGAGTGTAACGCCAGCCGCCGGCAACGGCCCGGGCAACGTGGCCGTCAGCGTCAATACCAACGGCCTGGCTGCGGGCGAGTATTCGGGTACGGTCACCATCACCGCGGCCGGCTTCTCGAACAGCCCGCTGAAAGTGAAGGTGACACTGCAACTGCAGGGGCAGGGAGGCGGCGGGGATGGCCAGGGGAACCCGGGCGGCGGACCCAGCGGGCCGCCCGCGCTCATCGTGCGCCCCAATGAACTGGAGTTCAAAGCTGTCGAGGGCGGCTCGGCACCCAAGGGCCGCCAAGTGGAAATCAACAGCCCCGGCGGCGCCAATTTCAACTGGACGGCCACCGCGACCGTCAGCACCCCGGCCGCCGGCAAGTGGCTGAAGGTCTCGCCGGCTTCCGGCTCCGGCAAGGGCGTGCTGCAGGTGGACGTGGACCCCACCAACCTGGCCAAGGGCAGCTACAAAGGACAGGTTACCGTTGCCAGCGGCAGCAGCAAGGCAACCGTCGATGTCGAGCTCGGCATGGAGGCGGCCAAGGCGGCCAAGCTGGTGATCGACCCGCGGGCCTTCAATTTCATCGTCAACGATGCCAACCAGAAGCTCGCGCCGCGAACACTGAACGTGAGCAACGCCGGCAGCGGAATGCTGAACTGGACGGCGAAGACCACCCTCAGCTCGCCGCCCAACGGCAAGTGGCTGTCGATCAGCCCCGCTTCGGGCAGCGGCAAAGGCCAGATCGCGATCAGGGTTGACCCCACCGGTCTGCAGCCCGGCATGTACGCCGGCAGCGTGGAGGTCACGGCGGGCAATGACAGCGCCGAAGCCAAGGTGTTTCTGCGCCTGCTCGGTCCCAGCAAGCCGCGCGTGACGGTGACGCCGAGGTCGCTGAGCTTTACGGCGGTCGGCGGGGTTGTTTCGCCGGCCTCGCGCGCCATCAAGATCGACAGCACGAGTACCGGCCTGTCGTTCACCGCCAAGGCCACAACCGCCCAGGGAGGCAACTGGCTGAGCGTGACGCCGGCCTCCGGCAGCGTGCCCGCTACCCTGACAGCTTCGGTCACCGTGGGCAGCCAGGCGCCGGGCGTCTACAGCGCGACGGTGGAAATCAAGGCGCCGGGCGCGGCGCAGGAGACCTATGCGGTCTACGTGAGCCTGAAGGTCGCGGCGGCGGGCGCAACCGAAACGCCGCACCTGGAGCTGGAACCCGGCTCCCTGGCCTTCACCGGCGTAAGGAGCGGCGCCAACCCGGCGGCGCGAACAGTGAACCTGCAGGTTGAAGGGGCGGCCAGCGTGCCGTGGACCTCGGCGGCCAGTACGGCCTCGGGCGGCAACTGGCTGACGGTCACGCCCGCCTCCGGCACGGCCACGGCTGCCGGGCCCAACAGCGTCAGCGTCTCCGTGTCCACGTCCGGGCTGCCGGCGGGAGCGTACGCGGGAACGGTGGTCTTCACGCCCGTCGCCTCGAGCGGCGCCGGGCACGTTTCCCTCCACGTCAAACTCACCGTGACCGCCACAGCGGGCACGACGGGCAAGGACCAGGGGCCGGCCGTGTCGGCCGCGGCCGCGGGACAGGTCCTGGCGCTGGTCGAAAGCCCCTCCGACCGTTTCATCACGCGGGCCGACCTGCCGCTCAACGTGGCGGTTCTGCTGGTCGATGCGGCGGGGGTGGCGGTCGAGGGGGCCAGCGTGCTGGTCAGCTTCTCGAACGGCGAGCCGGACCTGGCTCTGGACGAGTTGGGCGGCGGCCGCTACGCGGGCCTGTTCCGGCCGCTGTCGAGCGGGCCGCTGACACTGACCGGCTGGGCCGAGACCGAGGCGCTGGCCTCGGAGATGTTCGCGGTTTCCGGGGACGTCGAGTCGGCGGCGGTATCGCCCAGCCTGGTGTTCCAGGGCGGCGGAGTCAGCGCCGCGAGTTTCGCGCCCTCGCCGACGCCGCTGGCCCCCGGCTCCCTGATGTCGGTGTTTGGCCGCGGCATCGCCGGCGCGGGCGGCAGCGCCCGGAGCGTGCCGTTGCCCACCAGCCTTTCCGGCGTCTCAGTCACCATCGGCGGCGTGCCCGCGCCGCTGGTGGTCGCCATTCCGGCGGCTTCCTCCAGCGGCTACGACCAGATCAACGTGCAGGCGCCGTTCGAGCTGGCGGGCGTGATCCAGGCCGACATCGTCGTCAACAACAACGGCGTCATCTCAGTGCCCGAGACCATCTCCATCGGCACGGCGCCCGCGCTGTTCACCGCCAGCCAGACCGGCGACGGCCCCGGCGCATTCCTGCACGCCGACAACAGCCCCGTGGACGCTACCCGTCCGGTCACTGTGGGCGAGATTCTGCAGCTTTACGCCACCGGCCTTGGCCTGCTGAAGACGCCCATCAGCACAGGCGCTGCATCGCCGGGCACCGATGAAGTAGCCAGCAGCGTGACTGCCACGATCGGCGGCGTACCCGCGACCGTGCGCTATGCCGGCTCGGCGCCGGGATGGGTCGGCCTATACCAAATAAACGTGGTGGTGCCGGCCGGCGTGGCGGGCGACAACGTGCCGGTAGTCGTATCGGTGGATGGCTCGCCGGCCACCGGCCGCGCCGTCATTCCCATGATCCGTTAACCGTGTTTTGAACCACAAAGCCACGAAGGCCACAAAGAACACCAAGTCGGTTCTTTGTGGCCTTTCGTTTCTTTGCGCCTTTTTGGTGAACCGTCTCTGTGGTACAAGGAGGGAATGCGATTTGTTGGACCGCTCCTTCTTGTCCTGCTGGCGGCCGGGCCGCTGGCTGCTCAGAAAAAGCCATTCTCAATCGAGAAGCTGCTCTCGCTCGAACGGATCTCCGATCCGCAGGTGTCGCCGGACGGCACGAAGGTTCTGTTTGCCGTGACCTCGCCGGACGTGGCCCGCAACACGCGGCCGTCGCAGATCTGGCGGGCGCCGCTCGAAGGCGGAGCGCCACAGCAGGTGACGCGCGAGGGAACGCGCAACCAGCGCGCCCGCTGGTCGCCGGACGGCAAGCGCATCGCCTGGATCAGCAACCGCGGCGGCTCGCAGCAGGTCTGGCTGATGGACGCCGACGGCGGCAACGCCCGGCAACTCACCGACCTCCCCACGGAGGCCGACGGGCTGATGTGGTCGCCCGACGGCCGCCGTTTGCTGTTCACTTCCGACGTCGATCCCGAGTGCCGGGACATGACTTGCAACAAGCGGAAGCAGGAGGAGCGGGAGCGCGATGCGGTCAAGGCGGAAGAGTTCACGCGCCTGCTCTACCGCCACTGGTCGAGCTTCAAGCACGGGAAGCGAAGCCATCTGTTCATCGTGCCGGCGGACGGTGGCAGCCCAATCGATCTGACCCCCGGCGATCACGATGTGCCGCCGTTCTCGCTGGGCGGGCCCGACGATTACGCCTTCTCGCCCGACGGCCGCGAGGTGGCCTACGTCACCTGCCTGGACCCGGTCGAAGCTACCAGCACCAACTACGACATCTTCGTGGCGCCCGCCGGCGGCGGCCCGGCGAAGAAGATCACTGCCAATCCCGCCTGGGATGCCACCCCGGTCTATTCGCCCGACGGGCGGCACATCGCCTACCGGGCACAGAGCCGGCCCGGCTATGAGGCGGACCGCTTCCGCCTGATGCTGTATGACCGCCGGTCGGGCAGACACACCAGCCTGACCGAGGACTGGGACCGCAGCGTCGAATACTTGTTCTGGTCGCCCGACAGCGGCCGGATCTACTTTGGGGCGGAGAACGAAGCGACGCGCCCGATCTGGGCCATCGGCGCCAACGGTGGGGAGCCGCGCCCCGTGGTGACGGGCGCCAACAACGACGACGCCGGCGTCACCCGCGACGGCGCCACGCTGGTCTTCACCCGCAACAGCCTCCGGGGGCCAAGCGAAATTTTCCGGGCGGCCACGGGGGCCACCACGGCCGACCCACGGCCGGTAACGCGCATCAACGAGCCGCTGCTGGCCGGCACGCATATCTCGGCGCCGGAACCCTTCAGCTTCGCCGGCGCGGGCGGCGCCACGGTGCACGGCTGGCTGCTCAAGCCGCCGGGCTTCAACCCCCAGTCGCGCTATGCGGTGATCGTCCTCATCCACGGCGGACCGCAGGGCGCCTGGGAGGACGGCTGGACGTACCGCTGGAACGCACAGGTCTTTGCCGGCGCCGGCTACGTCATCGCCCTGCTGAATCCGCGCGGCTCGACCGGCTACGGCCAGAAATTCACCGATGAGATCAACGCCGATTGGGGCGGCAAGGTCTACGAGGACATCATGAAAGGCGTGGCGCACGTGGAGCGCCTGCCTTACGTGGACAAGGAGCGCTTTGGCGCGGCCGGAGCCTCCTACGGCGGCTACATGATCGACTGGATCGCCGGCCAC
>Ga0315285_10002859_pt1 | contig 18090 bp, 15 predicted proteins | sample YL17G09_36_MG_FD_203698 | JGI IMG/M metagenome (GOLD analysis project Ga0315285, IMG submission 203698) | Sediment microbial communities from Yellowstone Lake, YNP, Wyoming, USA - YL17G09_36 | ecosystem: Environmental > Aquatic > Freshwater > Lake > Sediment | place: USA: Wyoming | collected... | reverse complement strand
TTAGTCCGAGGAATTGAAAAAGGAGTAAAAAGCATTCGCGGTAGAAATTTTTGCGAAGGGGAGGAATCCATAACCTTAATATAAAGAAGGACAGTAAATAAATACAAAAATGGAAAAAAAATCCATTCAATCACAATTATTAGGTCTTACAAAATCAATCAGTAAGGCGCTTATCAGGTCATTGAATTAACTCATTTCACGTTTATTTCAGGTAATACGAAATGAATTTAGTCCTACGAAGGATGCAAGGAATTCAGTTCAGCTGGAATTTGACTAGAAATTAGTGATTTAATTTTAAAATCTGATTTGCTCTTTTTGATTGGTTGTCTGACATCGTGAGAGAAGATTAGGTCATTTTGAAAAAAGAAATAGGAAGATGAGTATTTTTGGCAAGAAAAGGTGAAGAGTCAATGTCACATGCAACAGTGAGTACCACGAAGTATATAATTCATGGAAGAGTTGAAGTAGATGGGATAGTCGAGAAGCCCGATGTGGTGGGAGCCATCTTTGGGCAGACTGAAGGCTTGTTAGGAGAAGAGTTAGATCTCCGAGAACTGCAGAAAACAGGGCGGATCGGCAGAATCCAAGTTAACATCGAATCGCAAAATGGGAAATCCTTTGGCGAAATCCTTATTCCCTCAAGTCTGAATCGCGTTGAGACCTCAGTCTTAGCCTCCGCATTAGAGACAGTGGATCGCGTTGGGCCCTGCACGGCGAAAATCGTTTTGGAGCAGATTGAAGACGTCCGGGAAGTAAAGCGGCGGCAAATCATCCAGCGGGCAGCTAATCTCCTCAAACATTGGGATGAGGATGTGACCCCCGAGAGCCAAGAAATCACGGAGGAAGTCCTGCTATCGGCAAAAACCGGGGAGATCATCAAATGGGGCCCTGAAAATCTTCCGGCAGGACCGGATATTGAAAAGGCAGCGGAGATCATTATCGTGGAAGGGCGCGCCGATATTCTAAACCTGCTCCGATTAGGAATTACGAATACCATCGCGGTGGAAGGGACAAATATCCCGAAATCGATTATTGAATTATCAAAAGAACGGACTTGTACGGTCTTTTTGGATGGGGATCGCGGGGGTGATTTAATTTTGAAGGAGCTCCTGCAAGTCGCAAAGATCGAGAACGTAGTTCGGGCGCCTCCCGGAAAGGAGGTGGAAGATCTCACCAAGAAAGAAATTACTAAAATTTTACAAACGAAAGTCCCCGTGAACCAAATTCAAGAGGCGCCGGACAAAAAGAAGCAGCAAAAAAACAAGAAAGATAAGAAGGATAAGAAGTTCCAGCAACAGGTACAAATGCCCAAGGTGCAACAACAACAAAGGCCACCGCAACAATCCAGACCAGAGCCAAGAAGGGAAAGAGAACCTGTGGCAGATATTCCAACCCAATTGATTGAAGGCATAAAGCATCTGAAGGAAACCTTACAAGCGAATTTTTATGATGCGGCCTTTAATTTGCTAGCAACCATCAGTGTGCGAGAACTCACCGATAAATTGGCAACCCAAAACGAAATTCATGCTATCGTCTTTGATGGCGTCATTACACAGCGATTGGTGGATATCGCCACCGAAAAAAATGTGAAGTACTTAATAGGAGCCAGAAAGAGCACTCTTACGAAGACGCCCATGGAATTAAAGATCGTTACCTTTGATCAAGTAAATTGAATTCCCAAGGAGCCCGTAATTCATACAAAATATCATGCTCATTTCTATTATTGCGTCTTATGATTCCTAAAGAAATATTTAAAAGTAATTTATCGGTTGCAATTCTAGAATTGATATCTCGAAAAATGAACCCCCTACTTGAGAGTTAGGAGATTGAATATGATCGAGGAAAAACCCGCGGAAAGACAAGAGGAAAACCTTTTGATTCCGAGAGACCAATATTTGGCTGCAGGTATTCATATCGGCACGCAAATAAAGACATTAGATATGGAACCTTTCATTTATAGGATTACTAAAGCAGGATTATACGTCATTGATATTCGGAAAACCGACACTCGCATGCGAATCGCCTCCAAATTCGTTGCAAAATTTGATCCCACCAAAATTGTGATTGTCTCCGCCCGTCGATATGGCCACAATCCGATTCAGCAACTTGCCCGGATGATCGGGGCAAATGCCATTGCGGGACGATTCATCCCCGGTTCATTAACAAACCCAACGGCCAAAAGCTACCTTGAATGTGATCTATTAATAATCACCGATCCGAGAGCCGATAAGCAGGCCCTCAAAGAAGCGAAAATTGCGAAAATTCCCGTGGTCGCTTTCTGTGATACGGACAACAATCTCGCTAACATCGATTTCTGCGTTCCTGCAAATAATCGAGGGCGTAAATCGCTCGCATTAATTTATTGGTTGATCGCACGTACGTCCCTCCTTGAAAAGGGTGAAATTGCGAAACCAGAAGAGTTCAACATGACTATAGACCATTTCCAGTCCAAAGTCCGGGTGCTTTCGGAAACAGGCGGCGATCAGCAGAAGATAATGGAGCAGATAAAAGAAACGGAAGTACAGCCCGCGGGTAAGGAAGCGGAAGGAGCCGAGAAAGAGTTGAAGCCTGAAGCTCCAGAAAAGCCTGCAAAACGAGCGCCTAAAAAAGCCGCTGGAGCAGAAATGAAAGAAAAGGAAGTTGCAGAAGAAGGAATCGTAGAAGAAGAGGGAATAGAAGAAGAGAAAGAATCGGATTCAGAACCTGAAAGCGATTAATAACCCCTCATCACCCGAAGCCAATTCGGATCGAGTTGTTTTTTTCTATTTTTTAGTAAGCCCTTCATTTTTCGAAAAAAGTTGTTTTTCTCTTTTTCATAGTACGCCCGAGGACACGCCCAAGATACCCAGATATTCTGCGACTTATTAGCCTGGAAATATCATAAGTGGGTATAAAGCACCCGAGGAATCCTTGTGATATGGAATGAGAAAATCTTCGATGCCATTGATAAAGAAGAATTAGAAGAGTTATGTAACCCCCTCAATCATTATAAACACGAGGAGAAGGAATTATTTTTCTTGGTGATCATTCTTCCCGAATGATTCAGGTAAAAATTTTTATAATAGCACCCCTTACAATAACCTACGGGTCAATATAATTTCCCTTCTGAGGACAGCTCGAGATACCCCACGATGAAAGACTGTGCAAGCAAGGGAAGACATAACCCGCCTCACTACAAAACCGTTGTGATGGGCTCTTCCGTGAAATAAGGGATGTTTCCTATTAATGAAGGAAAGGCAACCCGAACGGTGACAGGTGAGGGGTGATGCTGGGTAAATACCCGTCATGAGAGAATCTAGCAAAGGATTAAAGGAATTTTTCCCACCGACGATGCTAGGAGTTAGTGTGCGGGCGACACCAGCATCCCATTTTCTTTAATTATAATCTGAGTTAGATAGGAAGTCTTTCTATGGCGTCAGATGTAGTGATGGATGATTATTTGGTAAATTTAATGCGTGCAATGGCAGTTCCGGAAAAGAAGATTCAGGATCAGAAAGTGCTCGCTAAAATTTTGAATCAAATTGTATCGAAAGAGGACGGTGAATTTTTAATTCAGGTAGGGAAAGATGGAGGAACAATTCCTGAATTAATTGCGCGCCTCAAAATGGATCAGAAAGTATTAGCGAAAAAATTGAATGAACTATTTCTGGATAAAGGAATTATCCATCCCGAATTTAGTAAAAAGGGATTACCGATTTGGAAGCCGACCGGTTCCATACTATTACATGATTTAGTTTTCATGAATCCGAAATACCAGCCAGATACGCATAAGGAGTTATTAGACCTTCTCGATGAATATTATGAAACAGTCATGGCACCAGTCTTGGGCCATACGGATCGACCCTTGTTCCGTATAATCCCCGTGAATGAGGTCCTTTCCGTAAGCCAGACGAAAGTGCTCCCGTACGAGGAAGTGGCAAAAGTAATAAATAAAAGTCGGAAGATCGGCGTCGCCCATTGCGTCTGCAGGAAACGGGCACGGCGCTGTGACCATCCCTCTGAAGTGTGCTTAAGCTTCGATATGGCGGCGGATATGCTCATCCAACGCAAGTTTGCGCGGAAAATCTCCAAAGAAGAAGCATTCAAAGTAATTAAAATTGCAGAAGAAGCAGGGTTAGTGCATTGCGTGGATAATAAAAAAGAAGGACTAATTTTCATCTGTAACTGCTGCTCCTGCGGCTGCGGCGCAGTCAGGGGCGTAGTGGCCCATGGCTATCGCCAACTCGTGAACCAATCCCGATATCAAGCTGTATTGGATGCGGATGCATGTATTGGTTGCGGCACCTGTCTGGAGAAATGCCAGTTCAATGCACTTACCTTAGAGGGCGAGAAAGTGGCCATAAACCTCGAGAATTGCTGGGGTTGTGGTAATTGTGCTGCTAATTGTGCGCAATCGGCTATTATCTTGAAAGAGATACGTCCCCCGGAACACATCCCTGAGACTGGTGTGAGCTTCATGGGATTCTAAAGACTAGCTCGTCCTTGAGTACCAGCCTCTTTTTTTACTTCGATTTTAGGAGATTTAGAGCCCAATTTCCATTTTTTTATAGCGGTCATGCAAACAACGCCCAAAATGATGATGGCAATTGCAAGGAGTTGAAGGGGCTGAATTTGCGTGAAAGGGCTCACGATAATCACAGCCTCGAATAATACGGGTATGATGATGTAGGAGGAATTATATGCAGGAACTAACTTGGAGGCATCAGCTTTGTTAGCAAAGCCCCATTGCGTAATAAGAAATGCCAGGAAACCAATGACGAAAGAGACGGCTATAATCCATAGATTGCCCTCTTGTAATCCTGAATGTTTGAGTATATTGTCTATTGCACCACAGGACCCCGCCACTAACCCAAAAAATAAGGAGATCGCTGTTTTTCGCCAATAGGAGAAGGCTAGCAGAGAAGTCAATACAATCGCCGAAGAGATCATTAAAATGGTGAATGCTTCATAGTTGATGGCGGGTGCTACTATTTCGGGGCGGTTGAAGAGCAAGAATCCGACTAATAAAGTTCCAACCATGATTAAGCAAGACCCCATCCAATCCCATTTGGTCATTTCTTCTTTTAAAATTCGAACGGAATAAAGTAGGACAATCACTAATCCAATCCCAAAGACCGATACATAGACGCCAGCAGGGGCAAAGGAATTCCCGATGAGTTGCCAGATGAATTGCGTGTTATTCAGCCCAAATCCAATGAACCAAATCAGAGGTTTCTTGCCTTTTTCTTGCCTAGACATCTTCCGATTGAATAGGTCAATCCCATGCCGTTCCAGGGCCTTAGCGAGATGTAAAGTAATGGTGCCAATCAACCCAAATAAAAGGCACATTGAGATCTCAAAAGCGCCCATTCAACACCCTCTCCCTTACCTGCCGAGTTCTTCGCGAGCAATGATGAGTTTTTGAATCTGATCCGTGCCGCCCCCGATTTGCATTAGCTTCATGTCCCGCAGGTATCGTTCGACAGGATAATCTTTCGTGTAGCCATCGCCCCCACAAATCTGAATCGCGTTCAGACAGATCTGGATTCCTCGCGAGGCGGCAAACAACTTGGCCATGGCGGCCTCCTCGAATGGGTTTCCCCCGGCGTCAATTCGCTTACACAGATTATAGAGCATTAAGCGTGCCGCATAACACTCCGTCACCATCTCGGCTATCATGTGCCGGATCTCCTGGAATTGGGCGATCGGTTGACCAAACTGCACCCGTTTTTTCGCATAGTCTTTCGCGGTCTTAATGGCGCCCTGCATCAAGCCGGTCGCTTCTGAGGTAGCAGTCGCCCGCTCCGTCACGAACATGCGCATCAGGATATCGAATCCTTGATGCAAGCCACCAATCATGTTCGCTTGCGGTACCCGGACGTTATCGAATTTCAATTGGACATTCTGCACTCCGCGCATGCCCATCAGATCAAAGCGCTTCTCGACCGTCAAGCCGGGGGTTCCCTTCGGCACAATAAAGCAACTCATCCCTTTTCGGGGGGTGGCCGGATTCGTGATCGCCCACACGGTATGCTGCCCCAGTCCCCCATTCGTTATGAATCGCTTCGTTCCGTTGAGGATCCACTCCCCGGCGGAGCCATCAAGGACCGCTTTCGTCTGCATTCTGGCAGTATCGGAGCCGACCTCTGGTTCCGTAATGCAAATGGAGCCAAGGCTGCGCCCCTCCGCGATGGGACGGAGAAACTTCTGTTTCTGGTCCTCAGTCCCGAAGAGCATAATCGGTACACCTGAGTAAATAGTTGCATTCCGACACATCGAGACTGATCCCGATGCTTGGGCTAATTCCTCCACAACAATACAATGATACAGCACACCCTTCTCTTGACCACCGTACTTCTTCGGATATGCCATGCCAAAATAGCCCGCCTTCCCAATACTTTCAATGATTTGTTGCGGAATCTCATTTGTTTTCTCTATCTGTTCCGCATAGGGACCTACCTTCTTCTTCACAAATTCAATCACCGATTCTCGGAACGCTTCTTCCTCCGGTGTAAAAATTGTCGACGCCATTCACAATCCTCTATCTTCTTCATTTTTCAACTCTTTTTTACATAGAATTGAGTGCAAAATAAAGATTTGGGTTCGGTTATAATCCCACTCCCCAATTAAAAGAAGGATTAAAAGCACAAAATATGGTTTTTAATACTTCAGGAGACCAAAGAACTGAAAAGTTGTAATTCGAATTTCCTACAAATTCAGTTCCCCAGCTAAATACAAAATCTATTTGAGTCTATATATGCTATTATAATTTAGCAAAAAAAGGAGATTCATTTGAGACCAGAAGTTAAGGCATGGCTTGAAGAAGCACTGTGGGATTTGGAAAATGCACAATTAATGTATGACAATCAGCGATGGAGCAGTTGTGTATTCCATGCACACCAGGCTGCGGAGAAGGCGTGTAAAGCGTTGTTATTTTCGTTAGGAAAAACACCATGGGGGCATATTGTAAGTGTATTTTTCGCGGATTATTTACAAGCCACTAAAAAGAATCGAGACGAATTGATTGAGTGTGCAAAAGATTTAGACAGGCATTACATTCCTTCTCGATATCCTTTCGGATCAATGGATATTGCTCCACATAAACTCTATACCAAAAAAATTGCTGCAGAGGCGAGATGCTGTGCAAAACAAATTGTTGAACTTGCAAGACAAGAACTTCAATAAGGTTATAAAAAATCTTATAAAAACTATTGTAGGAATTGAAAGTATTATCCTTTTTGGTTCGAGAGCTCGTAATGAGGCGTTCTCTGAAAGCGATTTTGATTTAATCCTTATTGCGCCCTTTCAAGACTCTATTTTTGATCGGCTAAAATCAATTTATGCAAGTATACCACCCACTCTTAAAATTGAAGCATTTGGCTATACGGCTCAAGAATTTGAGCACATGCTTTACTCATTTCATATAATTGCATTGGAAGTCTTAAATGATGGAATTCCGCTTTATGATAGGGGGTATTTTAAAAGGCTGCACGAAGAATTTAGGCAGCTCCAAGCGAAAGGGTTAAAACGCCAACAATTTTATTGGGTTCATCCTTCGCAGCAATGAGTTCTGGTTATGGCGCCCAGGGGTTGATTCTTTTCAATGCATTTATATATGTATCGTATTAATTAATTCCGCATGCACCGACTGCGTAGTGAACGATACTACATTCTGTTCAACAGAAGCATGTTAAAAAATTAGATAGATATAAAAAATGAATAAAAAGAAAAAAATTATTCTTTACAAGCCTTATTGAGTTCGGACAACCGTTTGCCGCGGGCCCGAATATCATCCGGCCCGATTAAGAAAATTTTGAAATACGATGTTTTGCGTAACGCATTTTGGCGTAGCGCAGAGAATCTGCGTTCGACTCGGGGGAGTAATTTTTTGAGTTTCTCGCGATCATCCCAATCAGGAAATTGCTGATTAATGGCAATGCGGGCTTCTCGAGGGTTCGCTGCATCCTCGACCAATTGCACCAATGCTTCGATTACTTCTTTTTCATCCGCCATTCGCTTCAGTCCTCGTTTTCATAAAAAGGGATTTTTGATTTAGTTTTTGATTTCAATGGGGGGAGCTGCCTCTTTCTCAAACGCCGTCTCTTTCGTGAGCACTTCGCCCTCATCGACTTTCGAAACCGGCACACGAATCGCTTCCTCTATGAGTGGCCGATGGATAGAATTATACGCGCAGAAGGGTATGAGTTTCACGCGCTGGTCGCGGCGGTCATGTACCGCGTAATGGACGATACAACGTTCTGTTCTTTCGGTCCGCATAGAGTAGAGGTCTTGAAAATGCATACAGCTGATCAGCAAGGTGTCATACATAAAAGAGGCGACATCAGCCCATTTTGTCCGGAGGAGGATTTTGCTGACGGAGTTGATTGCCCTGCCAGTTTTCTTGATCGTTCCGAGGGCGTCCCAGAAGAAGCGAGCCATAACCCACCGCTTATAGACTTCCTTATGAACCCCATCGAGCTGCTCGCCTAGGTTCTCCATGAAAGAAGGCAACTTGAATGGGAGGAGTTCATCGATACTACCCGTGATGGTTTTAAACTTATTGAAGCGCTGATGGGACACTTCATCCCAGTATTTATTGCTCAATTTGAAAAATTCAGGGACATCGATGTAATCTGTGATACATTCGAGTTCGCCAGTTTGGTCATTGAGAAACATGAATGTCGCAAAGCCGCAATCAGGATGGCAGCCGAAATCAACACCAGGAGTATTTGTGTACCAAGTGATTAGGTTAGCCATCGGTGCAACTACGGGAACTGGGTACCAGACATTAGGGTTAAGGACGCCGTTGGTTTGTTTATCAATCATATGGATGAGATCGGAGATATTAATGCGCATCTCAGCAAGTTTATCGGGAGGAATCCGCCCGCAGAGGGAAACAGGTTGAAAGTTGACCCCCCGGACGAGATCAATGTTATCAATGGCGAACTGAATGATATTGCCGACCTCGTGATCGCTCACGCCTTTCGCGATTGTGGGGACGAGGACTACGCTGTCAAAACCTGATTTACGAAGATTTTTAATGATGCGTTGCTTTATTGGCCACAGATTGAAGCCGCGAGTCTTTTCCCAAGTTTCAGGGGTCGTGCCATCGAATTGTAAATAAACTGTTTGGAGACCGGTTTCCTTGATTTCACGACAGTAATCAAGATCCTTGAATTTGATCCCGTTAGTAATGAGCATAACCTGGAGAAAGCCGAGCTCGTAGGCTTTGCGAATCATATCAGGTAATTCTTTCCGGAGCGTGGGCTCGCCACCTGAGAATGAAACGGCAACATTGGAGTAAGGTTTCAATGAGCGGAGGTATTTCATCGTCTTAACGACCTCATCAAAGGTCGGTTCAACTACATTGCCAGTGACTGCAGCATTGGCGAAGCAGATAGGACATCGAAGATTGCATTTATTGGTGATATCAATGAGAGTGAGAATGGGCGTGGTTTTATGTTTATCGCAAACACCACAATCGTGTGGGCACCCAGTTTTCGTGGTTGTTACGCGTTTTTCTGGGTCAATGGAGATACCTTTAGCAAGGAAGTTTTGGCTCCATTTGTAGTATTCGGGATATTGGGAAATTACATCGACGATTTCGCCATGTTCTTTACATTTCTTCTTTATTCGGACTTTTCCGTCTGCGTCCTCTTCAATATAAGCTGGAATGATCTTCAAGCATTCGGGACAGACGGAAGTCACTTCTTTCTTGTATTTTTTATCGGAAATTTGGGCTTTATCATATTCTAAATACGACATAAATTGGGACACCTTTTCGGGTTTCATTATCAGAAAAATTACCCTTCATTTTGTTAATGTTCGTGGGTAAATCCGTTCTAATAGGGAAGTGTAATCTCGCTCCAACTGATTTCCATGAATGGTAATCAAATTATAGAGAGATTGAATTGATTTTCTAAAGAAATACTAAACTCCCTATTTAAATTTAGTGAATTAAAACATAGGGCTATTTTCTGTGTGGAAAATAGTGGTGAGATTTTGTTTTAAGATGAAATATTTTATAGGTATAAAATGAAATTCTTCGCGGGTCAATTTTGTGTCTGACTGATGAAGCTGAAATTCTATTTTCAGGGCATTGAATTTCAAGGAGGTAAATCCCGATAAAATTGACAAAGGGGATATAATATAAAGGTTATTCTGAAAAGTTGTCTAAATGGACCTTAGAGACAGAAATACTTATAAAACGTAAAAGGAGGGATTAGAGAACCGCGTTTTTTGAAAAACGGAAAAAAAAGCTTAGTATAGGGCAATGGAACGATTAAAAAATCATTGTAAGCTTTATATAGGGCGACAGTATAGATTATGTGATTCAAAAAAAAGCGGTTCTAAAACCTATGAGGGGCAGAATTTAAAGTGGTAGAGATACAAGACGTCCCTGTAAAAGAGCCAGGGGTTTCCCGGACCCTAGAATTAGATTTAGAGGACCCGCAGACCTTAATTATCTTTAAAGCGCTGGCATCAGCGACGCGGTGGAATTTATTGAAGACCTTTGGACAGAAACTGGATGTATGCGAAACAGCCAAGAAATTAAATCAAACAGAAGCGAACATAAGTGCTCAGATGAAGATCCTAGAGAAAGCGCGCCTGATCACGCCGAGATTTGAAGTGGGCCGGCATGGTGTGAAAAAGATTTGCGAATTAAATCTTGATCGGATTGTAATCAATATTTAACCAGAAAACGCTCACTTTTTTTCCTGTTTTCCCTTTTTTCCTTTCTTGGAAAAGGATGGAAAGAACCTTTATCCGCCTCTCTCGGAGCGAGGGGGGAATGCAATAGTCAAAATAAAAGTATTTTTGTATAAGAAAATTTTATAGATGGTTTAAAAATAGGGGAAAATAAATAGGTTTATCTCTCTAAAGGAAAAATTGGTGTCAGAAAATATAAATAATTTCACGTGAAATTGTATTAGTAATCTTATTGAGATATTTTTAAGATAAAATTTGAGACAGAATCAATGTTTCGGATAGAGTTAGGAGAACAGAAAGAGTTCGGATGGATTTAGAATAGGAGGCAAAATGAGAAATGCATATTCTGAAGCTTTGTGTCTTGGGAGATGGCGGGGTCGGAAAAACCTCGCTGATCATTCGTCATGTCGATAAAAGATTTGTTACGGAGTATAAACCAACCATCGGCTTCGACATCGCCTTGAAGACCATGAAGATCCAGGAGTCAGGGGTCAGTGCGGAACTATTGATTTGGGATATTGCGGGGCAGGCGATCTTTGAGAAGATCCGAGAGGAATACTTGCAAGGCACGAATGCGGCCATGATTGTGTTTGATCTGGCGCGGAAGGAAACTTACGATCACGTCAAAGACTGGCTCAAGGAACTAACCACCTTTGCCGGGAAAGTCCCCTTCGTGCTGGTGGGAAATAAAGCAGATTTATCCGAAAAAAAAGTCACCGAAGAAGAAGGGAAAAAGTATGCGCAAGAATTAGGCGCCATTGATTACATCGAAACCTCCGCGAAAACGGGGCAAAAGGTTGAAGACGCGTTTGAGAAAATCATAAAGCGGGTAATCGAGACCATCTCAAAAAAGAAATAACTTATTTTATTTTTAAGATTATTTGTTCTATTACAACCCCAAATTTTTTCTTTGGGGCTGGAGCGTTTTGTTTCACCATTAATTTTATATATATTTAATTGGTAGCTATCAAAAAACTAATTTTCTAATTGAAAGTATCAAATAGAAGGGAATAAAATGCTAACCAAGAAGACAATAATTGCGATAGTGCTTGTTGCCGTGATAACGGTAGGTATATTAGTTCCAGTATTAATTTTAACGAGCCAACCTCCGGTGGATAACTCGCCGCCAACGCTCCAAATCATAGCGCCAATCAATACCAGATATTTTTCTCAAACTTCTCAAGTTAACATCGATCTTGCTAGCCCTGATTCTAATATTGATACTCTTTGGTACCGGCTTTATAATGAGACGGACGGTAGCTGGTTCGATCCCACCAATGTCACGTGGACGGGTCTATGTCAGAGGGCACTCGGCAATGGAGGCATCTATACATTATATGCGTGGGCGAATGACACGCTGGGACGGATTTCAAGCATGCAAAGTGTAACTTTCACCATGTACCTGGAAATCATTCATTCGGGGAATCACATCTTCTCTTCTGATTTTACGATAGAAACCTATCAGAAGGTTATTTTTCAAAATGGTGCATTCTCCTTTACCTCTGGTATTTTAATCGTTTCGGGGATTCTTGCGATGTACAATGTTACTTGGACCTCTGCACTCAATATATACGGCAATTCGGAGGGTATGGGCACTAATATCACCTTTAATGCAGCTGTATATAGTTATGGGAATCTAGTCGCCTCGCTGAACAATATAACCTTCTTAAGTGGATTTGACCTATTGGATAATTCGAGTATTACATTAACAGATGTCGTCTTCACATCGGCTCTCCATCTATATGATTCGACAAAACTGACGGTGTGCCGTGCTTCCCTTGTAGGCTTTATATCCTATGAATTCTCGATGGTAAATATTTCAGATAGTGCTTTAGCTTTAAACGGGATAGCCATGCATGATTGGTCTAGTGTAACACTAAGAGATTGTAGCAACCTTCCAATTGTTACACTCCTGAATAACGCTTCACTAAATCTCGTCAATACAAGTCTAGATCAACTTTATCTGTATCTTAACTTTCAAACGGGGAACTGGAGTATAGATCACAATATAATCTCTGGCACGGGGACCTACACAGCACCAAGATTAACGCGTATTGATTCGACTGTTGCTTATATAATTACAGATCTCAGAATCTGGGGTACGACCAATATTTTATTGAAAGACGGTTTTTTCAGTAATCCTACCTATTCCTATCTACGTGGTAATGAGTATTCGAATATTACTCTTGATAATACAACTATAGGCTACATATACATGAATGACTACAGTAATGCGACGATTGTGAATTCAACTATTATAAGTGAGTTAAACCTTAAGACTAACGGCACCATATATCTTGAAGAGGTAAGCATTGGTACGATTGTCCATGGATTCTACTTTACTGAAGGTAATATTGTTGGTTATAATGAAACCTTTGCAGGAGCCATCTCGTGGAGGTTTCCAAAGATTACCCTGGGTCCTAATGTCGACTATTCTAACTACCGTTATTACTACGAACTCCACAACCAAGTGAATTTCACTTTAACGAATACGAGCAAAGTCCAAAGTCTCTACGCATTTGATTTTGCTAATGCGACTGTATTATTCTTTAATGCGCCAACGGCCCAAGTTTATATGTATGGTGAAGCAAGTATAGCTCTTTATTATTCGAGGCTTAATTATCTAGTCGGCTACAATCAGGTAAATATTACGGTGTTCAATTCCACTTGTGCTAGACATAGTCTCTCTCAGACAGCTTCTTCTCGCGTGATTGCCAACTCCCATATTGGAACTTTATACCTCTACCATTTATCCACGTACTATCTATCGCCCGACAGCAAAATCGACATTACTTACGATTATCGGTAAAACCTACTAAAATCTCTTTCTTTTTTTCCTTTTTTAAATTTGAACCCCATTTAAAACGAATTAATATAGTTCTAGAGCTTATTGTAAGCCGAGTAGCCCCATAACGCCCGCCATACCGACCTGGAGGGCCTCGCTCGGGCAGCTTTCGATGCAGCAAAGGCATTGAATACATTTTTTCCGGTTGAAGTGGGGGTAAGGAGTCAGTTGGATGGCGCCCCCGGGACAGATTTTGGCGCAATTGCCGCAGCGAGTGCATTTGCTGCGCCGGAGTGAGGGGATTTTCTTCGTAAAGCGATACGCAAGCGGTCCGAAAAGCCCGCTCGCCCAGGCTATTTGTTTATTGGGAAAGCGGAAGGGTTTCGTGAGTTGCACCTCTGAAAGAGGGGTCCCAACGATGGCGATTTCGTCCAATTTACCAATCCCTAAATTGCGTTCGGTACATATACGTAGATGAGGCACCTCCTGCATTGAGTCATGTCCAACAACTGCGACAGAAACCGCATCGACAGCAACGGGATCATAGCCGCCCAGAATCACGTTTATGGGGCGCATTTTGCCCGAGGAAGGGCCATTTCCCTCCATCCCTTCCAAAGCTTCCATGATGACCAAGTTTTGTTTCTTAGCGAAGTGACTGTAGAGGTCAGCGAGCACCTCGGAGAACGTTTCGGTGGAGGTCCCCTTCAAATGATTGCGGGGTTTCGTGCCACCAGGCTGAGTGCCCCAGTAATTTTTAATGGCGCCGGTGTAGATGCTCAAGATGTGGGTCTTCAATTTAGGAATATTGATGATTAAATCCACATCTTCGACGATTTTGGCAATGAGCGTTTCTTTTAACCGGACACCGCCGGGAATTTGGACTTGAACCGGGGGTTCGCTGCCATCGAATTCGACGTAAGTGACTCCCGTTGCTTGAATCACATCCATGATCCCGAGATTCTGGAAAATTGCCCGTGATTTTTTAGCGAGCAGCCCTGGGGAATCACCTATAAACATTTTAAAGTCTTGCCCCTTTTTGAGGTGTTGAACCACCTCAATGATACTCCGAATGAGTTCAGGGCTGGAGGCGGCGATCTTTTTATCAAGTAAACAATTTGGTTTCAGTAAAATGGATTTTGCATTCTTAATTCGTTCCGTTCCAATGAGACTCAGACAACTTTGGACCGCTTCACGGAGATTGGAAAATTCGGTCGTTCGGACAATCGAAACCGTTGCATTCATGGAATATACCCCGGAAAATAGGTATTTAAATTTTAAGTGGATTACAAAATTCTAAAAAAATTTTCCGCCGGCTGTTTTGGCGTATCCAAATATTATTTATGGAGTGATTGCTATTAGTAATAGCAGATAGACGCGAGATATGAGATGAATCTGAAGCGATGTGTGGACTATGCCAGAAGAATCGTTAGAAGAAAAAATGAGAATTACGAAGAAAATAAGGGAGAGCCTCGTGAAGGCAGATGAAGCCGTGAAAAAGAACAAATTGGAGGAGGCGGCGATTCAATATAAGGCAGCCGCAGAGTTGGCGGAAGGATTAGGGCACCATCAAATCGCTCAAGATTATCTGAAAAAGGCGAGTGATTTAAAGCCAGTGGGAAATGTGGAAATTGAACCTGAAGTCCTGTCGCAAGATCCAGGGAATAAATTCATGGAATTGGCGCAGAAAGCAGTTTCTGCGGGGAGTTTTGGAGAAGCAGCCAAAATCTATGAAGAGGCAGCACGCAAAATCCCAGCGAATTCTGAAAAGTTATTAAAGGAAGCGATGGATCTCCGGAATAGAGAGAAAGAAATTTATATCACAAAAAAAGAATTACAGAGAAAAACGGATTCAATGCAAGACTATGAATTGGTTCTAGGACAAATAAAAGATGCGCTGCAGAAAAATCAGTATCAGGAATTAGTCTCATTATATGGACGAGCTGCCGTTTTAGCTGAGAAATTAGGGAGGAGAAATGAAGCAGGGGAATATCGAAAGGCAGCAATCGATGCGAAGAGAAAGGTGATATCAGAAATGAAAGACACAAAAGAGGGACGCGTTCAACTGGTGAAGCAGTATACAGAAATTCTTCAGCAGATAAAGCAATTTCTAGATGAGAAGAAGTGGAATCAAGCAGCGGAAAAGTATATGGAAGCAGCAAAGCTCGCGTATGACATGGAAGAATTCGAACGGGCGAAGTTATACAAAGAGAAGGCTGCAGAATTGAAGAATCAAGCGCAGGGTTTAGAGAAAGAAATAAATTTGAAAGAGAAGCGCCTAAATCTCTTAAAGGAAATTAAGTCGTTGGATTTAGAAAAGGATAATGAACAAATTCTCGCCAATTATGCTGAAATATTGAAGACTTATGAAGAACTGAAGGATAAAGAAGCGCTGGATGAGGTTCAAAAGAATTTCAAGAAAGCTGAGAAAATCGGTGAGCGAAAGAAATCTTTAATTGAGGCAAATGATGCCATGGAGCAAGGAAATCATATTAAAGCCCTCGAACATTTTCAGAGAGCGCTTAGAATTTCGATAGAAGTGAATGAGCAAACAAAAGCGGAAGGCTTTAAGAAGATTATCGATGAATTGAAGAATAAAGTGGATAAGGTCGCCCGAAATAGAATGATGATCGAGCAGCGAGCGGAACTTTTAGGGAGAACCAAATCAGCCTTAAAAGAAGCTGCCCCGAATATCCCGCGGATAGCCGAAGATTATAAGGAAGCAGCCCGAATTTCGTTTGAACTCGGGGAAAATGATCTCGCGCAATCCTATCTTGAAACGGCGAAGCGAGTCGAATCGAATAAGGATTTGATCATTGAACGGGAAAATTTCATCAAAGAGGCGGAGGCTGCATTAAAAGAGAAGAAATTCATGATGGCAAGTAATTTCTTCCAGCAGGTCGCAAAATTTTCGGATAAACTCGGAGAGCATGAGCTCGCGGAAAAGTATGGCAAAAAAGCAAAGGCCTTAAAAGATCTCGCCGAAGAACTGTAAAATAATTTTGAATACCTTTTTAGATTTATTGAATCCATTAAAAATGAATTAGTGGCTGGCAAGGATAATGCAGCGAAAGGTAAGCGATAGTGTTTTTTATACGAAAGACGAGTTGAAGTTTCGGGATGAAGTTAGGGAGTTTGTCCACAGCAGGATTGCACCGAAGGCGGAGATCATTGAACGGAATAACGATTATAGTTATGTGAGGTCCTTCATCAAGATGCTGGGAGCCCGGGGATTTCTGGGACCGCTTCATCCAAAGGCGTATGGGGGAACACAGCAGGGCGTTTTAGCGGATACCATTGTCGGCGAGGAAATATCCGCCGTCTGTTTCGCATTGGATCTTTCCCGATTAGCGTCGATTACGCTGTGTGGAATGTGTTTTCACAAATTTGGAACGGAAGCGCAGAAACGAAAATATTTAGTACCGCTCATCACGGGCGAGAAGATTGGTGCAATTGGGATCACGGAACCAGAAGTGGGGTCAGATACTGCAGGGATGAAGACGCATGCAGAACGGGAGGGAGATTATTTCATCATAAACGGAGAGAAGAGGTTCATTACAAATGGCAGCGAGGCAGATATGATCTGCTTATTTGCAATAACCACGCCTTTGCCCATTGTGCATCCAAAGCGAGGGATGTCGGCGTTTATCGTGGAAAAAGGGCTGAAGGGCTTTACCGCCGTGAAGGATTACGAATTAATGGGGCTTCGAGGTACCCGGATATCCCACCTCAAATTTGAGAATGTAGCCGTCCCGGCAGAGAACCTGTTGGGGGGCCCAGAGTATCTTAATCGGGGGTTTGACATCCTCATGGATGAGTTGAATTCAGAGCGCGCGTGCATTGCGAGTCAGGGCGTTGGAGTAGCTCGAGGCGCCCTTGAGGTAGCCATCGATTATAGTAGCGAGCGTAAGCAATTCGATCGGGAAATCCGCTTTTTCGAAGGCATCAACTTTAAAATTGCGGATATGGCGACGAAGATCGAAGCGGCACGGGCTTTGACGATCCAAAGTGCGCGCACCATTGATTTGATAGGGAATGAACCGGCTACAAAAATTGCCTCCATGGCTAAGTTTTTTGCCTGTGAGATGGCCGTGCAAGTAGCAATTGAGGCTCAACAAATCCTCGGCGGCATCGGTTATACCAAGGAATACCCCGTGGAACGGTTCGTCCGGGACTCACGTCTCCTTCCAATTGGCGGGGGCACCTCGGAAATCATGCAATACCTGATTCAACGAGAAGTGTATCGCGAATTTGGCTATTTATAGAAATTGAATTTCTCTTTCATGAACCTTACACAGGAAAGAAATTTAACAGGGATTTGAAAGATGAATCCCCTTGGATACAAGCAATTATCCTAAAATAAAACTAAATTCGGAGCGAATATTTACGCACTATATTTCAGGATTCCTCATTCTCTTTAATCTCTCTTTTCTGCTTTCCAGTACTTTATGAGTTCATCTGCAACTTTTTCGGTATAATCATCGACCTCGGGTGAGATAGGGGGTTCCTCAATCATGGTTGATATTTTCCGAAGGACTTCAATTGGTGCTAATTTAGTGAAAGCAATGATTTTTTTTAGCGAAATTTTCCCTGCTTGGTAATCCCTTAATAAAATAGGC
>Ga0315285_10002856_pt1 | contig 18093 bp, 13 predicted proteins | sample YL17G09_36_MG_FD_203698 | JGI IMG/M metagenome (GOLD analysis project Ga0315285, IMG submission 203698) | Sediment microbial communities from Yellowstone Lake, YNP, Wyoming, USA - YL17G09_36 | ecosystem: Environmental > Aquatic > Freshwater > Lake > Sediment | place: USA: Wyoming | collected... | reverse complement strand
GCATGATTTGGTCGGTCAGCAAGGCCCACGAAACCCCCATGCCGACCGACCAAATCATGCAGGAGCTCCTTCCGCTGGAGCCGGCACGGGAGGCGCTGAGATTTTCTGGGGGAGGTTGGGGTGTGTAATCCCGATAAAACTCCTGGTGACGACGCTGACTCCCTTGAAAGTTTGTGTGGGCTTACTGACGCCTTTGAAAAATCGCTTCATCCTCGCGCCCTCCGTTTTCTCTTGCCCGCCAGAGTCCGCACCGCTCGCCCAGGCTTCGGCTGTGCCGAGTGTTCCCGGGCGTAAGAGCAAGCGCCGTCGAGCCAGTACCGGCACCGCTCCTCAATGCAATCTGAGAGGATGGGACACGTCATCTCACCACCTCCGCAAAGCGCAAGTGCGCCTTATCGAACCGCAACGTGAACTTGCCCGTGCCGCCGTTCCTGTTCTTGGCAACCTCTACGTGCACAGTCCCGAACTCGTCCCCGTCGGGGTGAAGCAGGATGACAGCATCGGCGTCTTCTTCGACCTCCCCGCTCTGCCGAAGGTCCGCCAGGGTAGGGGCCCGGTCCGCAGCATCCCGCCCGACCTGAGAGAGCGCGAGGATCGGCAAAGCCAGTTCACGGGCGAGTTGCTTCAGGCTCTTGGAGATCTCCCCGACACGCTCATGCCGGGGCATCCGGGGATCCCCATGACGGATGAGGGTGAGATAGTCCACGATCAAGAACCCAACGCCCTTCCTCCGCATCCACCGGGCCCGGGAGCGTAGATCGGCAAGAGAGATATTCGGGTTGTCATCGATCAGCAGCGGCAGCTCCGCGAGCCTGCCGGCCGTCGAAACCAGAGTCCGCCATTCCACAGCATCGAGATGTCCGTTTCCGATGCCGGTCGCCCGCAACATCCCGTCTATCGAGAGACCGCGCTCTGCGATCTGCTGCTCGCTCATCTCAGCCGAGAACAGGCCGACGGTGACCCCGCTCCTCGCTAAGTTCAAGGCTATCAGCTCCGCGAGGGCCGACTTCCCGACTGACGGCCGGGCCCCGAGGATCGTCAGGGTGCCGGACTTCAACCCTTGCAGTACGTTGTCCAGGATTCCGATGCCCGTACAAAGGCCGTTCAACCGCCCGCCCGCCTGATGCCGCTTCTCGATAGCATCGACGGCGTCCATGACGGTCTGCCGCCACGGGACAAGCTCCTGCTCCCTGTCCACACTCGCAGCGGTGAGGGCTCGCTCCATCTTCTCGGCCAGCTCTTCGGCGGGAACGGTGCTGCCGATCTCGTCGAGCACCTCTCGGGCCGCTTCCTGTAGAACCCGCTTCGCCGAGAGGTCCCGGATTCGCCTTGCGTAGAAACGCATGTTTGCCGTGCTGGGGATCGTCAACTCGCCGAGCAGTCCGAGGTCCACCGTCTGCTTCCGCCGAGCCAGCTCGTCGGGCAGAGAGACGAGGTTCACCTCTCCCCCCGACACGATGATCTCCCGCACCGTGCGGAACACGGCCGAGAGCTTCGGGTGTGAGAAGTCCTCGGGCCGAAGCCCGGTGTCATCTACGAGCCTGTTCTCCGCCAGAACAGCACCGAGCAGGTTCTTCTCTGCGGTCAAGTCGCTCAGGTTCATCCGACAGCCTCCCGTGGTGCCTGGTAGCCGCACCCCTTCACCCCATCGCACCGGCCGCCCTCGGCCATCGGCTCATCACAGCGAGGGCAATGGACGATGTCGGGAACATGACGCCGAGACGTGTCTTTCGGCGGAGCTGCCGCCTGTAGGTACTTCTCGAAGTTCGACGGCCTGAACAGCGTTGAAGGGCAAAGGTACTCTGACATTTTCGGGTCGCCCTTCCATGCCCTGACCCGCGAGTCAATCACCCGCTTGAAGTCGATCAGGCTATGTCCTTCGGTTGCCCTCGCAGTGATTGCCCGCCGCGTCTCCCCGGTCGTTGCCTTGAAGGACTTCCCCGTCCTCTCGTTCAAGTACGAAAGGACCTCCTCCACGATGCCGGGGTCTGTAGCCTTGGCGGGTTTTTTCTCGGGTCTGGGAAGGGATGGTGCCGAAGGCACAACCTCTTCTCTTATTTCCTTTTCTTCTTCTAAGCATTTGTGGGTCTTTTTCCACAGGGGTGGATTTTGGCCCCTATGGACGTTTTCCAAGGTTTTTCCCATAGGTGCGCTTTTGGCCCCCATGGTGACCACAGGTGCGCCTGGCATGGCGTACTCGCTGCTCTTCCGGCGGTGCCGGAAGTAAAACGCTCGCCGTTACCGGACGGAAGAGCCACACCAACAGGACAAGGGCGCTGTCAGAGATGACAGGTCCGGAGGAAGTATGAGGTAGAACCCAGGTACGTAGCGAACAGCGAACCGGCTATATGGCGTTGGGGAGGAGGTCGAGCAGGCGTGAGAGAGCGAGACCTGATATCCGGTGAACCGAACCGATGTGAAGCCGGACGGCATCTGGGGAGGCGGTACGTCTTACCCAGGGAGACCCTCCTGCCTTGCCGTGGGCGGCTGTCGGCCGCGGCAGAAAACTTCACCCGATAAGGAAACCCCGAAGCGGGGAGGGGGCAGAGGGAGACAGATTCACGTGTAGTACCGAGGAGGCAGGGCCTGAGAAGCCTGGCAACAGAGCGGAGGAGAAAACCCTGCGGACCGGGAGGACGAGGGAGTGGAAGGGAATCCGGCTGAGAACCCGCCGCTTGCGACGGCACCACACATCAGACCCGAGGACTGGAAGCTCTCAGGAAGCCGAAACCGGCTGTCGCACTTTCGTCGGTGCGATAGGGGAAGGCGTGGACGAAAGGTGATGGTGACGACATCCAGGAGCCGAGGGAGAGCGGAAGTGAAATGAGCCAGAAAACCGCACGGGGGCAGCCGAATCCTGCAAAGGATACCGAACGGGAAGGGACCCGGGGGTGGAGGTGCCCGGCTCGAAGCCCACAAGGCCATGGACGCCCGGCAATCGTGGATGGGAAGAGAAGTCACGGAGATGAGCGTGAAAGTGGAACACGTGCTGGAAAAGGTCTATGAGCCGCGACGATTGCTCGATGCGTGGCAGCAAGTGAAACGGAACGCTGGGGCAGCGGGGATCGACCGAATGACGGTAGAGGAGTTCGAGAGCAGGAAAGAAGAGCTATTTCCGATCATCTACCGAGAACTGAAGGCGGGGACTTACCGCTTCAAGCCGGCACGGAGGGTGCTGATTCCCAAGGAGGGATCGAAAGGGAAGTTCAGGAAGCTCGGGATACCGGTGGTCATGGACCGCATTGTCAGTGCAAGCATGACGCTGGTGTTCGAGGACATATTCGACCCCGGATTTACAGAATCCAACTTCGGCTTCCGTAAGGGAAAGAGTCAGCACCAAGCCATCGAGCATGTCCGAGAGACGGTGGAGGAGGGATACGAATGGTGCGCATCCGTGGACCTCAAAAGTTTTTTCGACGAAATTCCTCATGATCTGATCCTCAAGCTCATCCGACGGAAAATCGCGGATGAGCGGCTGGTGACGCTCGTAGCACGGGCGTTGAAGGCAGGGGTGATCGTGGAGGGGAAGTTTGAGAAGACGACGAAAGGGAGCCCGCAAGGCTCGCCACTGTCACCGATGCTGTCCAACATAGTGCTGAATGAACTGGACCATGAACTGGAACGCAGGGGACTGAAGTACTGCCGCTGGGCGGACGACTTCGTGATCCTGGTGAAATCGGAGCGTGCCGCGAAAAGAGTGCTGGAAGGCATCACGCGATACGCAGAAGAAGACCTGGGATTGCCCGTGAACAGGGAAAAGAGCGAAGCGGCCTTGGTAAAGGACGTCGACTTTCTGGGTTTTCGGATACTGAGAAGCAAGATACGCGTAAGCGAGAAGTCGCGGGAGAAGTTCAAGCGGAAAGTGCGAGAACTGACCCCGAGGAACAACGGACTGTCGATGAACCAAGTGATCGCGAGACTCAACCTGTACATACGCGGATGGGTAGGATACTTCCGCGTGCAGCAATTCAAGAAACTCTTCCAAGACCTTGATGGATGGATACGTAACCGACTGAGGTCGATGCAACTGAAGAAATGGAAGAACCCCCACAAGTTCCAGAGAATCATGATGGCCAGTGGATGCACGGCGGAATATGCACATCAAATATGGATGCGAATGAACCGATGGCAGTCGGTGAGGAGGAAGGAAGTCATGCTTGTGTTGAACCTACAGTGGTTCAACAAGCGGGGGCTGATTTCCCTTCACCAGTATTCACCCTCGACTCTCACACCATAGGGTGTGGTCGCTGATCAAAGAGCGGCTTACCTGGTCGGTCCGAGCCGTTCTGTGGGGAGGGGGTAGTCCTTATGGGCTACTCCCTATCCCGATTTATACCCGCTAGAGGTACAGCAATAGGCAGGCATGTTCTACATGGCCCGATCTCGCTGGCAGACGTCTAGTCCGCTCTTGCGTGAAATGGCTTTGAGGCTTCAGGAAAAAGTAGCAGCGAGCCTAACCCCGGCCCGGGACGGCTGGACCATAAACCGGTCCAGGTTGCAGCGTTTCTACGCCGCCAATTCCATCGAATCCCCCGTGCGGTTTACCGCCGCGGCGGTTCTCTGGTAGGTCAGCGCTCGCCTCCCGACGCGCCGACCTTCTCAACTTGCCCGGAAGCTCCGAAGGAAGGTCCGCACGAGGGCAGCGAGTCCCACCGCGCGCCGAAACAGGCCCTTTCCGTACATCGCTACGATCGCGCCCTTCAGCCCATCGTAGACCGACCGGTCGTGGGGATACCACCACATCGCCCGCGGCAAGCGGTGCAGCCGGTCCTCGACCACCACTCGCGGCTGCGTCATCTCGTGGAAGCCGAGCTCACCATGCGTACGGCCGATGCCGGATGCGCCGAACCCGCCCCAGGGCGTTTCCGGCATGGCGTGGCTCATGAGGTGGTCGTTGATCGTCACCGATCCCACGCGCAGCCGGGCAGCCACACGGAGAGCCCGGCGTCGATTCCCGCTCCAGACGGAAGCCGAGAGGCCGTACACCGAGTTGTTCGCCAGGGCGATCGCCTCCCCCTCGTCTCGTACCTTCGCCAGCGCTATCACCGGGCCGAAGACCTCCTCGCGCATGACCCGCATGGAGGCGTCAGCCCCTTCCAGCACGATGATGGGGTGGAACAGCCCGGTCGACGGGCCACGCTGGGCGAGGATCCGTGCGCCCCGGGCGAGGGCATCGCGCACGAGGCCCTCGATCTTCTCCTTCTGCTCCCGCGTCGCGAGCGATCCGACATCCACGTCGAAGTCCCGGTCCGGGCCTACCCGCAGCCGGTGGACCTGCCTGAGGATGTGGTCGCGGAAGCCTTGCCAGGCTCCTTCCTCGACGAACACTCTCTCGACAGCCGCGCAGGACTGGCCCGTGTTCGATACGCCGCCCCAGAGCGCGCCGGCAGCGGCACGCTCGAGGTTTGCATCGTCGAGCACGATCATGGCGTCGTTGCCGCCGAGCTCCAGCGTCACCGGCACGAGCTTCGCGGCCGCCCGGGCCATGATCTCCCGCCCCGTCGCCGTAGAGCCTGTGAAGCTCAGCTTGTCGACCCCGGCCTCGATCATCGCGTCGGCTGCTGCAGCCCCCGGCAGGTGCAGGAGATGGAAGAGCCCCGCAGGCAGTCCCGAGGTCTTCACGACATCGGCGATCGCCTCGCCCACAAGCTGCACCTGGCTGGCGACCTTCAGCACGACCGCGTTGCCTGACAAAAGGGCCAGGGCCATATCGTGGAAGGGGATGCCGAAGGGGTAGTTCCAGGGACTGATGATGCCCACGACCCCGTAGGGGACCCGAACGAGCCGGGAGACCTTGTTGAAGAACAAAGGATTGGAGCGGCGGATCCGGCAGTCGCGGAGCGCGTGAGGCGCCACGCGCGCGTAGTAGGAGAGGGCGACTGCGATAGGTACGATCTCCGTGCTCATCGCGTCCACCCGGGTCTTGCCCGTGGACCGGGAGATGATCTCGGCAATCCCGTCCGTCCGGGAGACGATCCTGGCGCGCATGGCCCGGATGACGTCGGCACGGCGATGGACCGGCAGCCCCGCCCATGCAGCCTGCGCCGCACGAGCACGACGCACCATCGCCGCGATGCCGCGGGGATTATGCTCCCGGAGCCAGCCGATGTGCTCCCCGCTAGCGGGACTGCGAATCGCCTTCTTCGACATCTTGCCCGTGCTCGCCATTCCCTCACTATAGAGGATCCGCCCGTCGTCTGCCAGCACCAAAGCACAACGCAAGTGGAATAGCACCAGTGAAGAGAAAAGCAGCAAATGGGTTCGGTTTGCACGATACGAGCGGGAATGTGTGGGAATGGATTCATGATTTCTGGGGAGGCGAGTTCCCCTATATTGGACAGACAGATCCGAACGGATCCACGGATGGTACTGTTCGTTTTGTTCAAGGAGGAAGCTGGTCTTCTGACACTAAGGTTGCGTTGCAGTGCGACTTCAGAGGCGCTGATCCTGCAACGTACAGCGACAATGCCGGGAGCATCCGGATCGCGGTGGGGGGTCACAGTCTTTGGAACTAGGTGGTCTAAGCAAGCAGGGTAGGGGAACAATAGATGTATAGGGGGCATTTGGGGACGAACCTAGGCCCTCGGGGCGCGCCAGGAGCCTTTGACTCCATGCTCGCCCTCTCGGTAGCAATTCTGTAGCAAACTGTCTTGCACATCAATACAAATCGCTGCAAATGCTTTCTGCAAATGCTTTCATTGGTAAGTACATTCAGTGCACCGGTTCGTCTTTCGACTGCAAACCTTTAAACATCTATAGGAGCTAACCGAACGGAACGCGCTCGCGAGAGCGCGTTTTTCTTCCCCTGCGAGCACGGCGTCGACGGTGTCGTCCCGCCCCCTCCGCGGTGTTGAATCAAGCGGAGGAGAGAATTGCCATGAAAGCTATTCGAATCTCGTTGATGGTGTTGCTGGTGCTCGCCCTCGGCGGGTGCAACTTCTATATCTTCGACGGCGCCCCATCGGTGACGCTGGCCGTTGCGAAAACCATCCTCAATTCCGGGGAGATCGTGGTCCTGAATGCGAGCGTCTCCCACGGCAGCGGGCCGCTCACGTACAAGTGGGAGGAGAATGGCGTCGATGTGCTTGTCAACTCACCCGAGTACGCGTACTCGAAGTTCGTCACTTCCTCGAAGGACATCACTCTCAAGGTGACCGTCACTGATTCCGAGGGGAGGGCAGGGTCGGCTTCCACGGTCATCACGGTCGTGCGGCCGGCGACATCTGCCATCATTCGCATCATCAACAGCTCCAACTACGATGCGTACTACCTCTACGTGTCCCCCGCTTCAAACGGCAACTGGGGACCCGACCAGCTTCGCCCGAACATCGTGATCATCGCACTCTGCGGTTCATGGGATCTCAGCGGGGTTCCCGCGGGCAATTGGGACCTCAAGATGGTCTCATTCAACAGCGTGCACACATGGACGTTGTTCAACCAGCCTGTGAGCGCGTCGGTAGCGTACTCCTGGACCCTCACGAACTAGAACTGGGACTGATCCTATCGGGCTGCGTGGATGCAATGCGAGAGGGCGGCGCGCCCCACGCCGCCCGTCTCATTTCTCGCCCCCATCTTCGATGTGGTTGTTGAAGTAGTACTCCATTCCGTCAACGAGGGCCTGCCACGAGGCCTCGATGATGTTCTCGTCCACCCCGACGGTGTCCCACGTCCTCTCGCCGTCTGAGGTCGTGATGAAAACCCGAACCTTGGCCGCTGTCGCCTTCTCGGGGTTGAGCACGCGCACGCGGTAGTCGGTCAGCTTGAGCTTCTTCAAGAAGGGGTGCAGGGGAAGCAGAGCGTCGCGCAAGGCTCCGTTCAGCGTGTCCACGGGGCCCGCCCCTACGGCAGCGCCCATCAGCGAGTTCCCGTTCACCCGCACGAAGATCCGCCCCACCGTCTTTGTCGGGGTGTCGCCGGACTTGTAGTTCTCGAGGTGGTAGTTGGAGAGCTCCAGAAGCGGCGTATGGATGCCCAGCGCCTTGCGGATCACCAGGTCGAACGACGCCTCGGCCGCCTCGTACTCGTACCCCTTCTCCTCCAGGAGCTTGAGCTGCTGCAGCAGCCGGGTCACGACTTCGGAGGATTTGTCGAAATCCGCGTACTTGGCCAGCTTCTTCACGATCGTGGATTTGCCGGCGAGCTCCGAGAGCAGGACCCGCCTCTCGTTTCCCACGAGCGAGGCGTCCACGTGCTCCATCAGGTGCGGGGCCTTGGTGATCACGTCGGCGTGCTGGCCCGCCTTGTGCGAGAAGGCCGCCTCGCCCACGTAGGGCTCGCGTTTATCGGGAATGATGTTCGCTTTTTCCGAAACGAACCGGGAAAGGGAGGTGAGATGGCGGAGGTTCGCGCAGGCGTGGGCTTCGCGTCCCAGTTTGAGGCAGATGTTGGGCACCACGACACAGAGGTTCGCGTTCCCGCAGCGTTCCCCCCAGCCGTTGATCGTGCCCTGCACGTGCGCGGCGCCGCATCCGATGGCGGCGAGGGAGTTCGCCGTGGCGTTGCCCGTGTCGTTATGGAAGTGCACGCCGATCGGACCGATGGCCGCGCGAGGCAGCTCGCCCATGATCCGCTCGACCTCCGAGGGCAGCGTGCCTCCGTTCGTGTCGCACAGGATGCAGCAGGCGGCGCCCGCCTGGGCTCCAGCCTCGAGGACTCTGCGCGCATAGCCAGGATCGTCCTTGTACCCGTCGAAGAAGTGCTCCAGGTCGAAGAAGACCTCCCGGCCCGCCTTTCGGAGGGTCGAGATCGAGTCGGAGATCATCCGCAGATTCTCCTCCTCCGTGGTCTGCAGGACGTGGCGCACATGAGCCTTCCATGTCTTTCCCACGACGAGCACGGAAGGGGTCTCCGCGTGCAGCAGGGCGGCGATCTGGGGGTCGCTCGCCGCCTTCCCTCCGGGCTTGCGCGTCGAACCGAAGGCGACGACGCGGGCGTGCGCCAGGCGCTCCTTCTGCATCCTCTGGAAGAACTCCGCCTCCTTGCGATTGGAGAGCGGGAACCCTCCCTCGATGTAGTCGATGCCAAACCCGTCCATCATCAGGGCGATCTGGACCTTGTCCTCGAGGGTGTAGCTGATGCCCTGGCCCTGCATGCCGTCGCGCAGGGTCGTGTCGTAGATGACGATCCTATCGGCGGCCATACTGCTTCACCAGGTAGGGCATCCAGCCGCCTTCCTGCACGATCCGCTCCATAAAAGGAGGGAAGGGCGTGATGGGCAGGGGCGCGCCCTCGGCCGGGGTGATCAGCCCCTCCTTCAGGTCGACCGAGACGCGGTCGCCCTCCTTCAGCCTCTTCGTGACGCCCGGGCACTCGACGATGGGGAGGCCGATGTTGATCGCATTCCTGAAAAAGATCCGAGCGAAGCTCTCGGCGATCACGCAGGAGATGCCCGCCGCCTTGATGGCGATGGGCGCGTGCTCGCGCGATGAGCCGCAGCCGAAGTTCGCCCCCGCGACCAGGATGCTGCCCTTCTTCACCTGGGCGCCGAACCCCGGCCGGGCGTCCTCCATGCACTTCGACGCGAGGACGGCGGGGTCGGTCGTGGTCAGGTAGCGGGCGGGGATGATCTCGTCGGTGTTCACGTCGTCGCCGAAAACGTACACGGTTCCCTCGTATCGCATGCTCATCCCTGCCTCCTGTCCTGGGCGACGATTTCCGTGGGGCTCGCCACGCGCCCGGCGACCGCGCTCGCTGCGGCAGTCGCCGGCGAGGCGAGGTAGATCTCGCTCTCGCGGTGGCCCATCCTGCCGACGAAATTCCTGTTGGTTGTGGACACGCACCTCTCCCCCTGCGCGAGGATGCCCATATGGCCGCCGAGGCAGGGGCCGCAGGTCGGCGGCGAAATGATCGCCCCGGCATCGAGAAAGACGTCGAAAAGTCCCTCGTGAAGGGCCTGGCGGTACACCGCGGGGGTGGCGGGGATGACGATGCAGCGTACTCCGGAAGCCACCTTGTGACCCTTGAGGATCTCGGCAGCAAGGCGCAGGTCCTCGATGCGGCCGTTGGTGCAGCTGCCGATGACGACCTGGTCGATCCTGACGTCCGGAAGCGAATCCGCGGGGACGACTTTCTCGGGAAGATGAGGCTGGGCGACCACCGGAGGCAGGGCGGAGACGTCGATTTCCACCACTCGCTCGTAGGCCGCATCGGTATCGGGGGCGACGTGCTCCCATGGACGGCTCGTCCTCCCCTTCAGGTATGCGGCCACCTTGGCGTCGGATGCGAAGACGCCGTTTTTCGCCCCGGCCTCGACGGCCATGTTGGCCATGGACAGGCGCCCCTCGACGGAGAGCGAATCGACGGCGCTGCCGGAGAACTCGAGTGCCCTGTAGGTCGCCCCCGAGACGGAGATCTTCCCGATCAGCGCGAGGATCATGTCCTTGCCCGTCACCCAGGGATGGCGGGTGCCGCTGAAAACGGCGTGGATGGTCGGCGGCACGCGCAGCCATGCCCGCCCGGTCAGGTAGAAGCCCGCGAGGTCGGTCGAGCCGACCCCCGTCGAGAAGGCGCCGAGCGCTCCGTATGTGCAGGTGTGCGAGTCAGCGCCAATCACGACCATGCCGGGCGCGATCGCCCCGATCTCGGGCAGCAGCGCATGCTCGACGCCGACCTCGCCCTGCTCGAAGAAGCGCACCCCAGGGTGCCTGCGGCTGAAGTCGCGCAGGACCTTCACCTGCTGGGCGGATTGTATGTCCTTGTTCGGCGTGAAATGGTCGGGCACCAGGAACACCCGCTCGGGGTAGCGCACGCTCGCCGCGCCCGTCTTCTCGAACTCCTCGATGGCGAGGGGCGCGGTGATGTCGTTGGCCAGCCCCAGGTCCGGCTCGATCTCAAGGAACTCCCCAGGCTTCACCGCATCGCGCCCCGCGGCGCGGGCGAGGATCTTCTCGGTCAGCGTCATGACTGCTCCTTTTGGCCGTTGAGGGAGGCCGCGGACTGGAATGCCTTATTCCTGTTCAGCGCGTTCACGTAGGCTTTCGCGCTCGCCTCGAGGATGTCCGTGGATGCCCCCCGGCCGATAAACTTGCGGCCGTCGATCTCGAGGGACACGCTCACCTCGCCGATGGCCTTACTGCCGGGCGTGACGGCCTGCACGACGTATTCGAGCAGGCGCGCCGAGATGCCGAGCGCCCTGTCGATCGCGTTGAAGATCGCGTCCACGGGGCCGTCGCCCGTCGCCGCCTCCTCGTGGCGCTCCTCACCCGCGCGGATGCGCACCGTGGCGGTGGGCACCGCGAGGTTGCCGGACTGGATGTTGAAGTAGTCCAGCATGTAGGTCTCGGCTCCGTGACCGAGCTGGTCGGAGACGATGATGTACAGGTCGTCGTCGAAAACCTCCTTCTTGCGGTCGGCGATGTCGAGAAACCGCTCATAGGCCTTCTTCAGCTCCCCGTCGGCCAGGATCAGCCCAAGCTCGGCCAGGCGCGTCTTGAAGCCATGCAGCCCCGAGTGCCGTCCCAGCACGAGCTGGCTGGAATCCCGCCCGACGGATTCGGGGGTCATGATCTCGTAGGTTTCCCGCTTTTTCAGCACTCCGTCCTGGTGGATGCCCGACTCGTGGGCGAAGGCATTCTCGCCGGTGACGGGCTTGTTGCGGGGGATGGGGAAGCCGATCGTGTTGGCCACCATGCGCGAGGTGTTGTAGATCTGCTTCGTGTTGACGCCCGTGGTGAACGGGAGGAAGTCCTTCCGCACGTTCAGCGCCATCACGAACTCCTCCAGCGCGGCGTTGCCCGCCCTCTCGCCGATGCCGTTCACCGTGACCTCGACCTGGCGCGCCCCGGCGCGCACGGCGGCGATCGAGTTCGCCACCGCCATGCCGAGGTCGTTGTGACAGTGCACGGACAGCACAGCCTTGTCGAAGTTGGGCGTGCCTTCGAGGATCGCCTTCAGGAACGCCGCGAACTCCTCGGGCACGGTGTAGCCCACCGTGTCGGGCACGTTGATCACGCTCGCCCCGGCCTCGATCACCTTGCCGATGATGCGGCAGAGGAAGGGCACCTCGCTGCGCGTGCCGTCCTCGGGCGAGAACTCGACCTCGGCCACGCGGTTTCGCGCGTACTTCACTGCTTTCACCGCCATCTCGACGACCTCATCGGGTGATTTTCGAAGCTTGTACTCCATGTGGATGGGGGAGGTGGCGATGAAGGTGTGGATCCGGGGGCGCTCCGCGCCCTTCAGGGCCTCGGCCGCCGAGTCGATGTCCTTCTCGAGCGTCCTCGCAAGGGCCGCGATCGCCGGGCCCTTCACCTGCCGCGCGATCAGCCGGCAGGCCTCGAACTGGTGCGGGGAGGAGATCGGGAACCCCGCCTCGATCACGTCGACGCCCAGACGGGCGAGCTGCGCCGCGATCTCGTGCTTCTGCTCCACGCTCATCGAGGCGCCGGGAGACTGCTCCCCGTCCCTCAGCGTGGTGTCGAAGATCCATACTCTGTCCACTGTCCGTCCTCCTTCAACCCTGCTTGCCGTTCTTTTTCCCGCGCTCGATCGCCACGACACCGCTGCGGGCCGTCTCGACCACCCCGAAGGGAAGCACCAGGGAGATGAAATCGTCGATCTTGTCGGGCGTTCCCGCGATCTCGAGGGTCATCGTGTCGCTGCCCATGTCCATGACCTGGGCCTTGAAGACCTCCGCGACCTGGAAGATCTCACCCCGCTGCCTGCCCTTTGCGCTCACCTTGATCAGGGCGAGCTCCCGGCGCAGGGAAGGGGAGTCGGTGAGATCGAGGACCTTGATCACGTCGATCAGCCTGTTGAGCTGCTTCTTGATCTGCTCGACCACCGGGTCGTCGCCCCCGCACACCAGGGTGAGACGCGAGACGGTGGGGTCGATCGTCGCGCCGACCGTGATGCTCTCGAGGTTGTACCCCCGGCCCGAGAAAAGGCCGGCGATCCGCGCGAGGACCCCCTGGTGATTCTCCACAAGCATCGAAATGACGTGCATACCGTTTCCCGTCCTCCGCCCTCAGGCGTTCATCATCTCGTCGTTTCCCGCGCCCGCGGGAACCATGGGCCACACATTCGCTTCCCGCTGGATCATGAAATCGAGGAACACTGGCCTGTCGGTGACCTGCCGTGCGCGCGCGAGCGCCGGACCGACCTCCGCCGGGGTCGCCACCCTGATGCCGACGGCGCCGTAGGCCTCGGCGAGTTTGACGAAGTCGGGGGAGTAGGGCGGGCACTGCGCCCCCGGGGAGGCGCAGTCGGGCGGGCAGCGCGCATCGCGCTGGAGGCAGGTGGCGGAGTAGCGCCTGTTGTAGAAAAGCTCCTGCCACTGGCGCACCATGCCGAGGTAGCCGTTGTTGAGGATCGCCACGATCACCGGCAGCCCCTCGGCGACCGCGGTGGCGAGCTCCTGGATGTTCATCTGGATCGAGCCGTCCCCCGCGATGTCGATGACGCGTCGGCCCGGATTGCCGAGCTGGGCCCCGATCGCGGCGGGAAAGCCGTAGCCCATGGTGCCCAGCCCTCCCGAGGTGAGGAAGGTGCGGGGCTCGCGGAAGCTGTAGTACAGGGCCGTCCACATCTGGTTCTGCCCGACCTCGGTCGTCACGATCGCCTCGGGGAAAGCATCCGCGATGGCGCGGATCACGGCCGTGGGGGAGAGCCTGTCGTTGTCGGGGATCTCCGTGAGAGGGTGAGTCCGCTTCCACTCGTCCGTCAGGCCAACCCACTCCTCGATGGCGGGAGCTTCCATCTGGGGGAGCATCTCCTCGAGGATCAGGCGCGCGTCCCCCACGATGGGGATCTCGACGGCGACGTTCCTCGAAATGGAGGCGGGGTCGATGTCGATGTGCACGACCGTCGCGTTTGGGGCGAACTTCGCGATCTCGCCCGTCGCCCTGTCGTCGAACCGGGTTCCGATCGCGAACAGCAGGTCGCAGTTCTGCACCGCCATGTTGGCCGCATAGGTGCCGTGCATGCCCAGCATGCCCAGGAAACGGGGATGCTCGCTCGGAAGGACACTGATGCCCATGAGCGAGGCGATGGTCGGCACGTTGACCTTCTCGACGGTCTTGCGGAAAGCCTCTGCCGCCCCCGAGAGGTTCATACCGCCCCCGACGTAGAACAGAGGCTTCTTCGCCTTGCTGAGGATGAGCGCCGCCTTGCGGATCTGCATGGGGTGGCCCTTGAGCACGGGATTGTATCCTCGGATGGAGACCGTCTCGGGCAGCGGCTCCTCGGAGAACTCCAGCAGCACGTCCTTGGGGATGTCGACGAGCACCGGGCCGGGCCTGCCGCTGGTGGCGATGTAGAAGGCCTCTCGCATGATCCGCCCGAGGTCCTTCCTCTCGGTGACGAGGTAGTTGTGCTTGGTCACCGAGCGCGAGATGCCGACGATGTCGGCCTCCTGAAAGGCGTCGTTGCCGATCATCTTGCGCGACACCTGCCCCGTGATGACCACCAGTGGGATGGAGTCGAAGTTCGCCGTGGCAAGGCCCGTGACGGTATTGGTGGCCCCTGGGCCGCTGGTGACCAGGCACACTCCCGGTCTGCCCGTGGACCTCGCGTATCCGTCAGCCGCGTGCACGGCGCCCTGCTCGTGCCGGGTCAACACGAGGCGGATTTCCTTCTCGCCGTACAGCGCATCGAACAGGGGGATGACCACGCCGCCGGGGAAGCCGAAGAGCACCTCGACCTTCTCGGCATGAAGCGCGTCGATGACCGTCTGCGATCCCGTCCGTCCCATTTTCCCTCCCTGCGCGCTCCCGCGCCGATAAAAAAAGGCCGTTCCCCCCGGAGGGAGGAACGGCCGTGCTTGTCGCACCCTGACGGCAGCCCTTACCCTTCCGGTGTTCCGGAGGTTCTAAGGAGGAGTACGATAATCAGGGGAAGTCCGCGCCTCATGGTGGCGCATTTATATGCTTTCCGCGAATGCTTGTCAATCATTTTTTTTGGCCCGTTCGTCGAACGACCGGCGCATGCTCACGAGCAGCTTGCGCCCCTGCTCCTCGCTCCTGATGCCGAAATCGCTCAGGACGGGCTTCTCGATCTGCTCGAAGCTGATGAACCCCCGCTCCAGATCGCAGAAGGCGTTGGCGAGATAGACGCAGAAGACGATGTCCTTGTACACGACGGGGGAGACGAGCGGATCGTGGTGGTGCTTGATGCCCTGCACGAGCTGGTCGGGGAAGTTCCACTTCACGGCCATCAGGGCGCCGATGTCGGCGTGGTTCAGGCCGAAGGAAAAGCGCTCCAGGATGCGCGACGGGATGTCCTTCTCCTTGCAGAAAAGGGCCATCTTCTCCATGGCGTCGGGGTGCAGGTAGGTCACGATGATCTGGCCGAGGTCGTGCAGGATCCCCGCCACGTAGACGTCGTCGAGGATGTCGGCCTGCCGCTTCACGCTGCGGGCGAGCAGGAACGCGTAGTAGGCGGTCTGGTAGGAGTGCTGCCAGAGGTTCTTCATCTCCGCGTACTTCTCCCCGAGGATCTTCTGCGTCCCGTAGGAGAGCAGCAGGTTGCGCAGGCCCTTCATGCCCACGACCTTCACGGCCTGCAGGATGTTGTTCACCCGCGAGGGCAGCATGTAGAAGGCGGAGTTGACCAGCTTCAGCAGGTCGGCGGTCAGGGAGGGGTCGGTGGCGATCCTGCCCGCGATCCGCGCGAGGGTCGCGTCGCGCTCTTCGGTGAGCTTGATCAGCTCGACGATCGTCTCGGGGAAGTGCGGCAGGGAGTCCACGTCGCGCACGATGGCCTGCGTGAGCACGGAGATCTTCTCCAGCTGCACCTTGTTCTTGGGGATGAGGATCGTCGCCACGGTCTCCCCGTCGCGCGCCTCGATCGAGAAGGCCTCCTCGCCCAGCCCGATCCTCTTGAGGAACTGCAGCAGGATGAGGATGCCCAGACCGGCCCCCTCGGTGGGGTCGATTGGAGTGGAGAGCGCCTCGACGAAGGAGTTGTACGCCCGGGCTCGCGCGATGCGGTCGTAGATCCGCGTCTGTTCCTTCTGGGTGAGCTCGGCGCTGTTTCGCACCGAGATCAGGAGCTTCCCGCCGGTGGTGTGGAAGGTCACTCCGATGGACAGGCCGCGTTCCTTCAGCTCCTGCAGCCAGTGCTCCAGCCGTGCAACGGTCTGCTTGCGGAAGTCCCTCATGCCCTTCTCGTAGTCGCCGTCCGCGTTGATGTCCAGGCCGTTCTCCTGGAAGTACACGCGCTTCGTGTTCGCCTTCTGGGCGTTCACGATGAGCTCCTTCAGGCAGTAGGAGAGGGGCTCGAGGATCTTTTCCTGCCCCAGCTCGACGAGGTAGGTCTCCAGGATCCTGTCCAGCAGGGCATGCGCCTCGTGGGGCAGACTCGTCAGCTTGAAGGTGAGGGGAATGGAGTTGAGGGCCGCCTTCTGGATTTGGCCGATATCAATTTTTGAGGGCATGCAAGGAGAAGTATAGCAGGAATCTCGCCCGGCCCCAAGTCTTTTTTCTCAGGGACGCGGTCCGGTGCCCTTCAGCTTGTTCAGAAGGGTCCGGCGGCTGATGCCCAGCTCGGCGGCAGCCCGTGTTCGGTTGCCCCCTGTCTTCGCCAGGGTCTTCTCGATCAGCTCACGCTCCTGATCCTTCAGCTTGCCCTGCCGGGGCGACCGGGCCGCGGTGGTGAAAGGATCCCCGAGGTCCCGTGCCGAGATGAGGTCTGAGGAACTGAGGATGTAGCCCCGCTCGATCCTGTTCTCCAGTTCCCGTATGTTGCCCGGAAAGTCGTACGCCCGCAGCCGGGCGAGGGCGTCAGCGTCCAGCCCCTTGATCTTCCGCCCCATCTCCCTGTTCAGCTTCTCCACGAAGAACCCCGCGAGCGCCGGGATGTCCTCGCGCCTCTCGCGCAGGGGAGGAAGCTCGATCCTGATCACGTTCAGCCTGTAGTACAGGTCCTCGCGGAACTTGCCCTCCTGGAGCAGGGTCTCGAGGGCCCTGTTGGTCGCGGCGATCACGCGGGCGTTCAGGGGGATCGAGGTGGTGCTCCCGAGGCGCTGGACCTTCCTCTCCTGGAGGACGCGCAGGAGCTTGACCTGGAGCTGCAGGGGCATGTCCCCGATCTCGTCGAGAAAAAGCGTGCCCGAAGAGGCGAGCTCCAGCATGCCCCGCTTCCTCTCGACGGCTCCGGTGAAGGCGCCCCTTTCGAAGCCGAACAGCTCGCTCTCGAGCAGGGTGTCCGGGATGCCGCCGATGTTGATGGCCGCGAAAGGCCCCTGCGGGTTGGCCGAGAGGGAGTGGATGAGCCGGGCCACGACCTCCTTGCCCGTGCCGCTCTCCCCCGTGATGAGGACGGTGGATGAGGTCGGCGCCACCTTCTCCACGAGGGCGCGAACGGCCGCCATCCGTTCGCCCTCGCCGATCCACGTGCCGGCGCCCCCCGATGCCTCGGCGACGCGCCTGCCCGCCTCTGCCTGGCTCGCGAGGGCCTTCTCCGCGAGAAGCCTGCGCAGGCGAAGCATGAGCTCTTCGGGGTCGAACGGCTTCACCAGGTAGTCGCGGGCGCCCAGCTTCATGGCCCGCACGGCATCCTGTACGTCGCCATACGCTGAGATGAGGATCGTGGGGACAGCGGGTCCCGACTCCTGCAGCCACGCGAGCACGGCCAGCCCGTCCGCCCGCGGCATGCGGAGGTCCAGCACGAGGCCGTCGAAGGCCTCGCTCTCGAGCCGCGCGCGGGCCTCCGCTCCGTCGGCCGCCGTGACCGTCTGGATGCCCTCGGCCCCGATGTACGTCGCGATCGAGTCGCGGATGTTCTTCTCGTCGTCGGCAATGAGGACTTTCATGCTCGGTCTCCCGCATCCGGCAGCAGGACGCGCGCCTCCGTTCCCCCGCCTTCGCGGGGGAGGAGCGCGAGGGAGCCGCCCGCCGCTTCCACGAACCTGCGCGAGATCGAAAGCCCGATGCCCGAGCCTCCGACCTTGTCGGTCACGAACGGATCGAAGATGGCCTCCCCGAGGGTCGCGGGGATTCCCCGTCCCCTGTCCCGGATCGCGAGGACGACCCGTTCCCCCTCCCGGGTGAGGGCTGCCGTGACCTCGCGGGGGCCGGGCTCTTCGCCGTAGCTCTCGTGGGCGTTTCTCACGAGGTTCTCGATCACCGAGCGCAGCAGCTCCCTGTCGAAGAGCAC
>Ga0315285_10002854_pt1 | contig 18094 bp, 18 predicted proteins | sample YL17G09_36_MG_FD_203698 | JGI IMG/M metagenome (GOLD analysis project Ga0315285, IMG submission 203698) | Sediment microbial communities from Yellowstone Lake, YNP, Wyoming, USA - YL17G09_36 | ecosystem: Environmental > Aquatic > Freshwater > Lake > Sediment | place: USA: Wyoming | collected... | reverse complement strand
TATCGCGGCGGGGAGCACCAGAAATAGTACATCTGTTTCATCGCCTGCAGCATCGCGGATACACCCTGCGGTACCGACCGGCAGCGATTCCTCAAGGAATTTTACGTCGAGCCGGCTGTCGATGTGTATCGATTGCTGCAGCAATAATGAAGTGACGCTCGCAGCGAAGACTGTTACTTGCTTGATTCCCTGGCCGGCCAGAGAATTAAGCAGACGTTCCAGGACAGGTTTTCCTGCCACGGGCCACAATGCCGTTGGCAGTTGTGAGGCCAATGGACATCGCCCGAAGTCGCGGCCTCCTGCGAGGACCACAATTTTGATTGTATGTTCGTGGCTCATCCTGTTATTTAGTTTTGTGTCTCTTGCCATCGCCTCAGCCATCCGACGTGAGTTCTCCAAACCGACCCGTCTTTAGGGTTATGGTCGATGGAAGTATCAGATAAAAACCGTCTTTTCTAACAAGAAGCGACTCGACCTCAGCGAGATTTTTTGCGGTAACCACATTCCATCCACCGGTAAGGGTTCTGCAGGACATGCTTTTCATATACTCCAACCTTTTCTTAACATCGCCTCTTGCGGCGGGATAGAGAGATTACTCTGGACCGGCAAGGTCTGGTATTGCAGTTGCTCGATGTCGCCTGTGAAATGGTATGATGAGCCGACCATTTCGAGAATGATGTAGAGAAAAGTAATAGGCTGCCCAATTGCCAATCCCCTCGAACGTTCACAATCTTCCGTAAATGAAATTTTCGGAGCGACTGTCGTTTGTCCATCCAATGACTGTGAAGCCATTTCTGTCTTTATCTGTAATTAGTTTGGTCGCAGGTGTGATATGGTCATATAGCGCCTTCAATTTCTTATCGCACAATGACCAGTCAATGTCCTTGGCTAAAGGCGATATGCCTGCTTCACAGCCGGGACTGTACTCGCCCGAGCAAAAGTATTCAATTGTGGTATCCTCTGGAAAGAAGTTGCCGTGCGCGAAGCCGGGCGGAACCCAGATCCATTCACTGTAGTCGGCCTGGTTGTCGGCAGGCATATCATAGAGGAGAATTTTGCCGAATGTGGGAGAACCCTTTCGAATGTCGAGGACCATATCGACCATTCTGCCGGCTACAGTACGCACCAGCTTGCCCATATACGGATTCCATTGAAAGTGCAGGCCGCGTACCGTTCCTTTTTTTGAATAGCTTTCATTACACTGTACGAATTCCGCATCGCTAATGAAGGTCATATCCGGGTGGTTTTTAAAATCGCTTTTTCTATAGTGCTCTGTGAAATATCCTCTGTGGTCGCAAAAGCGAGCGAACCTGATTACTTTTACGGCTTCGATTTCCAGGGTTTTGACCTGAGCTAATTTCATTTTTGGTTGCTCCCGAATAGATGCAAGATGCTATTTCGCGAAAAACTCAACATATTAGTCAGAGGAGCGAGGTACAGAACAGATTTGCCTGCCACCGGCCACAACGCCACCGGTAAGTGTGTTCCTAACAGGCATCGTCCGAAGTCACGGTTGCCCGCGAGTATGATAGCTTTGATATTGTGTTGATTTCCGTAATCCTTAGGCATTTTGTCTCTTAGTAAAGGTTCTGTTAGCCATTATGGAAGAACGCGGATCCGTTTCACTTATTTATCCTGGTGACATTCTGCTCACCGTATGCGTGAGCAGCAGCTTGCAGATAGTTGAAAGTGGCGTTTAGTTTTGAGCCAGAACTTTATCCAACTCAAAAAATGATTCATTGTTGTGGAACTCAAGAAGTTTTTTGCGCTTGCTCTTTGATGGTCATGAATCATTTTGCTCTGTGGACAATATATGACGTCCCATCCTCTCTTTTTGGCAAAGTAGCATAGATCGACATCTTCAAAATATAGCTTGTAACGGGTGTCAAAGAGTGTTCTGCTGTCAAATGCGGCTCTTCGAACGGCCATTACAGCACCTAATACCCAGTCAACCCTGCGCTGCTGATTGACGTCACAGTCTTTCATAAGATGATAATCATTTACTTTTTTTCTGCCGGGTATCGGAAGTCGTCTGCAGACAACTGTTCGCCAGGTATAAAAACGCCTCGCCGAAAACTGCGGCGAACCATCTGGATTCAAAAGACAAGGACCTATTATAGCTGCCTTTTGATATTCATCAAACATCCGAACAAGCGTTTCTAAGCTGCCGGGCAAAACCACAACATCCGGATTCAAAACGATAAATACCGGACTGTTTGTCCGGCGGTAAGCCGTATTGTGACCGCCCGCGAACCCTGGATTCTCGCGGAGACGAATAAGACTTGCCCACGGATAACGCTGGGTTACCATATCCGCCGAACCGTCCGATGAATTATTATCAACGACAATCGTCTGCCAGCCAGTTGGCAAACCAGATATGGATATCCGGGCAAGACATCTGTCGAGCAGATTTTTCTGACAATAACTTACAATGGAGATAGTAACATCATTCATTATTTTATCTGACGTATTTTTTGGCGGCCAGTTCGTCAAGAAACTTTTCAACAATGTGGATAATCTTCCGACCGCCCTGCTCTCTGGCGGGAACAAAATTCTCTGCCTGTTTAAGCCTGTCGACTAATTCGCAAATTTCATAAGCCACCAGAATTTTGCCTTCTTTTTCCAGTTGCCTTGCGGTGGTCCACTGGTGATTATCGCTGCACTCCCCTATTTCGGCTTTTCGCGGCACCACAATTATCGGCTTTGCAAGCTCAATTGCCTGTCCGATTGTCCCGATACCGGCGTGTGTTATAACAACTCTCGAATCCGACATAATTTCAGCAAACTCGGTCGGCGAACAGTACTCAATAACATTGAGATTTTCAGGACGATAACTGCCTGAACCAATCTGGGCCATTACATCCTCGGTGATAACATTATCACATCTGAGCCGGTCCACGGCTTCAACAAGCCGGTCAAAACCCTTATGCCAGTTGCCGACGGTCAGAAATATCAAAATAACTTTCCTTCAAATTGCGCTTTCGGAAAAAATCTCAACAGGCCAGGCCACTGCACGATAAACAGATTTGCAAACGGATACAGAAATCTTGCGGTCAGGGTCGGCTTTTCGATTTTGGCCATACTCTCTATGAATATCAGTTTGGCACCCAGCAGTCTGGCGAAAATGCAGAAAAACACGACCACACCTGCGCCTGTCGAAATCACTACATCGGGCCTCTGTTTGATGGCTATGTACGCCGACAACACCGCCCCGATTATCCAGGAAACAGGATTATGCCTTACGATATTAGGGATGGCACATACGCGGACGGTCTTTGCCAATTCGCGCGCAACAACTCCTGAAAATGTAAAGTAGAAATGGTCGTATTTTTCATACACTCTCGCCAATTGTCTTGCTTGGACCATATGTCCGCCCGGCGAGCATGCCACACATACTTTTAATTTCCGTTGGGTGTCAATCGACATCATCTACTCCCGCCTTTGTTTGCATAGAGTTCGTCGATGACTTTTTGAGCTTTGCTGTCCCACGAGTCGTTCATTACCCTGATGCGTCTGGCGGCTATACGTTCAGGATTATCCTCAGCAAGAGCTTTCTCGATGGCCCTTGCAAAATCCTCGGCGGTTCTCGCCTCATAAACAACGTCAAGATATTTGTCCAGCTCATTAAAGGGGGTGCTGACAATCGGTTTACCCAGTGCAAGATATTCCTTCAGTTTTATCGGGTTGCACGCCCGAATCCAGCGGTTCTGCCTCCAGGGCATAATCGCAACATCGAAACATTTGCCATAATGGGGGATTTGCTCATACGGTTTTTGTCCCAACATCCGAACGTTCTTTGCCAACATTAGTCGCGAGCAGTCCGATGATGCCCTGCCCACAAAAACGAAGGACATTTCCGGCAGCAAATCGACCACTTTTTCCAAAAGGCTGATATCTGTCGTATGCTCGGCGAAACCGCCATAAAACCCTATAACCGGTTTGGGAATGTCCGCTATGTCCGCCGGTTTGTTCGTATCTTTTCCCGCAGAAGCAAACATATCATAATCGACGCCGTGGTCAAGATATACGGCCTTCCTGCACTGTCCGCTCTCTTCTTCAAATAAGGTCTTGTTGACAAAAACAGTCATATCGGCAGAACTTTTTAGCTTTCGGTCAAACTGTTTTACAGTTTCTGCATCCACATTGGGGAATTCCTCGAATCTGTCTGTTCTTTGGTAAATCAATTTTGCTTTTTTCATTTTGACCGCAACATCACAGGCAGCCGGACAGGCCACCCAGACTATCGGATTACGCAGCCTCAGCCTCCGCCGAACAATTGCAATCTGGATACGCATAACCAGTTCATTGAACGGCCTCAACCAACTGATATGCTGCACCGGCAGCGAAAACGGACTATAAACCCAAAAACCCGCCTCCGTCCTGCGCAAGCCGGTGAATATGCTCCCGGCTTTTCGATAAAGTTTCTGAATGAACTTCCTGCCTTGCGCCAAATTGGGCTTTTGCATAACAATCGAGTTGATGTAGACAGTCGTCCCCAACCGGCTAAACCGCCGCATCAACTGCATATCAATATGTCCGCGATTATGGTACCACCAGTCCTCTCCGCCGAAACATATCACACTGTCAAATTTGTCAAATTGCATATGGCTATAAACTGTAACGCAAAGAATTTAACTGCCGGCCTTGACGCAAAGTCCCCTGCCGCCCTCGGAGAGAAGTTTTTTCATTCCCGTCAGATAAGTAAGCAGTTTCATACGACAATAATCTTTGTGCGCCCGGGCAAAAACGGATTTTATAAACCAGCCCGGAACACGGATTGCAAAAAACAGCCACACCAGAATACAGGCCAGGTTATATTCCAGACGGGAATAGTGTTTGTGCATAAACTGCAAAACACTGCCCCTTAATTGTAGAGTCATCGCAGAAGCCACCTGCCTGCTGCTTTGCCCTCCGAGATGAATAATCTGTGCGTCCGGCGTAAAAAGCATTTTCCAGCCGGCCTGTTTGAAACGATAACACCAGTCCGTTTCTTCGCAGTATATAAAGAACTGTTCATCGAGCATCCCCGCCTGCCTGATTGCTTCCTGCCTGACGAGCATAAAACAGCCGTCAATCACTTCCACCTCACGAACATCGTTCCTGTCCCACCAGGTCAGATGCTCTCTGCCGAAAAATTTGTTGCCCGGAAATAGTTTGTAAAGATAACTGCTTTCCAGCAGCATATTCAGCAATGATGGGTACATAAAACACGTCCGCTGGAGCCTGCCTCCGGGATGCAGGACACGGCAGCCCACAACAGCGGCATCTTTGTGCAGGTCGGCAAACTCAACGGTTTTCTTAACGGCATTGTCCAGGATAACGGTGTCAGAGTTCAGCAGCAGCACATAACGGCCTTTTGCAATAACCATTCCCTGATTGCTGGCCGCTCCAAATCCTCTGTTTTCGTGATTCTCAATAAGTATCACATCAGGAAATTCACTCTTTATCATCGCAATCGAATCGTCTCCGGAGGCATTGTCAACCACGATAACTTCAAACTCGATGCCGTGCGTCTGGTCGTACACAGATTTCAGGCAATCACGCAGGACATCCCTGGTATTCCAATTAACAATAATTATCGAAACATCCATCCGGATTACCACCTTCAATTTCAGGCTACTTCCGTTCTGCCCGTGCCGGGCATGGGAACTATGCGATTTAGAATTTTGATGACATATTTCTTAATGAAACTTAAATGATTCATTACCTGATATGCCCCGTTGACTTTGAGCCTGAAAATCGGCAAGCTGTCTCTCTCGGATACCCTAAAACGTCCTATTCTGAAATTATCTACGCGATCCTCAATCACCAGCGGCTCAGCAGTAAAACCAAATATATAGCCGGCTTTTTTCGCTGCTTCACAGACTCTTGTATCAAACTCTCCATAAGGGTAGCTTATGCCGACAATCGCGTGTCCAACGATATTTTCCAACGTTTGTCTGGAGCCGATCATCTCGGCATTCAGTTCACCATCATCAAGCTTTACCAAAAAAGGATGTGATACGGTATGCGATAAAATCTCAAAACCATTTTTATCAAGTTCCAATATCTGCCGCTCATTCATAACAGTTTCATTGCCGCTGGTATCCCCTGCCTCCAGATACCAGTGTGGCGGCTGCCCTAAATTGCCGGTCGGCACAAATATAGAGGCTGGCAAGCTGAATTTTTTCAAAACAGGTATAGCATTTTCCATAACGTTTACAAATGCATCATCAAACGTTATTGCAACCACGGGTCGCTTACCGGCCTTTGGCCGCATTATCTCGTAAGCTTTTACTACGTTACAATTTCTCGCCAGATACTCCATCTGTTTTTCGAACCTGGCTTGATACTGTCCTTTAACACTGTGGTAATAGATGATTAAACGTGGCGATTTTCTTCTGATGACAAACAAAAACATCCGGTACAGCACTGCGCTGACGAACTGTATAATGGCTGTCAGATTTTTAGATGCCGACCGCATCACAGTATAACAACCGGCTTCTATCCGCCTTTTAACAGAAAACATCATTAACTATTCCAATCATTCTGAATCCACAAGTCATCCGGTCAATAACGATGAACGCTGTACGCTTCCTTATCCTCTACTTTCTCCGCCTGAACAAACATACTGCTTGAGATGGGTCTGATTCTCCCAATATACTTCACCGACAGCATCTTAAAACCTCTCCTTTCCAAAACGCTTTTCAGACTCTTCACCGTGTAAAACCTCAGGTGTGGGAACTCAGGGTTAAAGTGCGATTCGAAATTACAAAGAGATATAATTATGTTCTTGACTCTGTTGTGTACAGGCGTTGTCAGGACAAACACACCGCCGGGTTTCAAGACCCTGTTCACCTCGTTTATGAACGTATCGGTAAAACGTATATGTTCTATCACATCGCCGGCCCATACAATATCAAAAAATTTGTCGTCAAACGGGATATTTTTCTCGCAATCCGCCGATTTGAATTTTATATGAGGATATTTGCTTTTGGCGGCATTTATCAAATCTTCAACTATCTCAACGCCATACGGCTCATATCCCATCTGGGAAAGTTGATAACACAATTCGCCCTCCTGACATCCTATATCAAGAATTTTGCCGCCTTTTTTCCACTGCATCAGTCCCAGCAGATATTTCATTCTTCGCTTTTTTACTTTTTCGGGAGAAATCATTGCCATACGTTTTTTTGCTCCACGGGTTTTGCCAATTCTACATTTCCAGTAATTCTGAAACGGTTTTTGTCTGCATATTACCCTGCCGCACCGCAGTTAAAACCGAGCGAACCATTTCAATTACTGTTCCGTCCAGACTATCGTCGGAACGGTCAAAATCGTGTATGAGCACCACTCCTCCGCATTGCTGTCTGGTCAGCGCCCCGGCTCTTCGGCTGTCGATTCTGTCCGACGGCCAGGTGTCGCCCGAAACAATCGACCAATATACAATCGGCACCCTTTTCACTATCAGATAAAACAAACAAATAATGTTGAGCTTGCCGTAAGGAGGCCTAAATGGATATTTGCGCTGATTTACGCCAAGTGCGGTATCAATTGCCTGCCAGCCGCGTCTGATGTCAGCCAAAGCTCGAAAAGGACAGACATACCAGTAATTTATATGGTCGTAGCCATGCGAACATATCTCATGGCCTTCATCAGCAATACGACGAACAATATTTTCGCGTCCGATTATATTTCTGCCCAGTAAGAAAAAAGTCGCTTTAACATTATATTGATTAAGAACATCTAATAGGGCAGGCGTAATTCTACTGCCGGGCCCATCGTCGAATGTCAAAACAAGGGACCTTGACTTGATAGCTGTATATTTAAGAAAAGATCTTGCTCGCCGTCCATAGATCCATGGAATACCAATGTAAACACCGACACCAGCACAAATACCGAGGCCAACTGTTAACAAGACAACGATTTGAAATCACCTCTTGTTCCCGCTCTTTTTCTGATTCTTTTTGTGCTGAGTGCGTTGAAGATAATCTCGCCAGTGTCTTTTGACTTTGGTCGTAATGTCTAACTTGTTTGCAAGAAAAGCAAGGCCCAAAGATAGGCCTCTTATTGAAGAGTCCGCCAAATTAACCAAAACAGGATATAATCGGGGCGCAAAAATGAATACGGAAGCCTCTTGCCAAGACAGGCTCCCAAATTTTCTTTTGTATAGAGCGTCTCCAAAGCCATAATCCAATAAACTTACATCTGGGTCAGAACAAAGATCCTCGATAACTTTGGTCCAAAGAATTGTGCCGGGGTTAAATGACTTCCAATTAGGATCGAAGCCCATATACTCAGGGAAAAAAATACTCCTGTATTGGGCACCAAACTCAAAAGCACATGGTTGTCCTTTAGCATATAAGACATAGGCTCGCAACCAACCATCTTTGGCTGCTTGTAGTAACAAAGACCTTGTTAAGGGTTCATTAACGAATCCCACACCAAGTGCCTGTTTGTATGTTGATGCAGATATCTTGGAACCCACGTCGATCAAGTGGTCTAAGTCGGCCTCTTGACGATAGCAAACAACGTTAATGGAGCCGGAGCAGGCTTTCTCAAAGTTTCTAATGCAGCGGGCTATATCACGCTGCCACTTTCTTGGTATCGACTTATAAAATTCATCTACATGATTCGGTATGAGAGTTTGCCAGTGAGGCTCGAATCTTGGGAAATAACTTCGACTCAGCACACCGGCCATCTTTCTGGCAAGCTTATACGCGTGTGAATTTGTCCTCAATTGGCTAAACCAGAGCATGTCCACCTCGCCGCGGCTCAAGGCGTCTATCAATTCCTCAATCAGCATTGCACAAACTTCGTTTGAAGGCTGGCCGAGAATACCTTCGTATACTACTGTTAAAGCACAAACTGATGGCCTCCAAACAACCTTGTACCCAACTTTACATGTAATTTTGTGTTTCTTCTCCAGGCGTGCTATTACCATGGCCGCAGGTTCACCCTCTCGACGGAACAGCATCACGTAAGGTTGCATCTGGTCTTTTTGAGGCCGCAACACGGCAAGGTAACGGTCTATGTCAGCATTGGGTACGGGATAATCTTCGCTATTATGCATTTTCTCCCAGATGGGACGAATCGCTTCGACTTCATCGAAAGTTCTCGCAATGCTAACCTCCCATCCATTACCGCAGTTGTCCTTCTTCTGTGCGCTCATCTCGTTGGTACCTTTGAATTTAACTTTTCCACGTCAGCACGTCAACATGTACATGCCAACCTCACCTGATCAGCAAAGAACAATTTGACTTCGCACGTAAACTTATTGTTTTGACACGTGTGTAAACGAACCAATCATACCGAGAAAACAATAGAACAAGTTCAGCATTTGTCCGAAAAAGCTGACAGACATAAATACGACTGTTACAGCAAAGATTGAACTGCCAAGAGCCCAAGCTAATGATTCTGTTTGAGGGTGTTGAGTTGAATTATGTAAGCGATTCAAATTTGAAAATGCAGAAGCCAGTACCACGCAAAGTGCTATAACTCCGAGCATACCATACTGTACGCCGTGTAGAATAAACTGATTTGTCACATCAGTGTGGTCGCTCCCCAGGAACTGACCCCAGCCGGGGTCATGCCCGCCATAACCAACGAGCCACCATTCATCGATATTCTCAATTGCAACGTCCACTAATTTGGCGCGATGCCACCAACTTCCTCCGATTGGATTTAGCCGAGAAAGAATCACGTGATAGAAGGGTCTGTTACTGATAATTCCAGTGCCAATACATGAAATTACAAAAAATATTAGGAGTGGTTTGGCCCAGTGTTTGCATTTTTCCAACGCCAGACAGAGAACTGCCATTATCACCATGACCCACGGACCACTGGACATGCTGCTTAGAGCCCCAAGCAATATCATACCTGAAAGAATATATGTCAAATTGCGCCAGTTCTTCTGGTGACGCAGAGAATAAATAAGCGGCAAAAACATTGCAAAGCACGCTCCGAACATAATAGGATGTCCAAAAGGCCCGATAGCCCTGTTGAATCCCGTGCGCGGCTCAGTCAGGCGTATTTCCGGCCGCCACGGGCAAAACCGCGTTAACGGCAAATACGGCTGCCATCCTGCTAATGACTCTATAACCCCAAGCACGGCCATAGGAATCAGTATAAGACCGATTGCCTTTATAACTTTGAGCATTGCCGGGCGGTCGATTATACAAAGGCGGGTAACAAAATAGGCAAGCCAGGTATCCATCAGGTAGCCTGCCCGATTTTGAAAGGTCTCACCGAACGGACGGGTAACAAACATCATTCCTACATACACAATCATGCTGATGCTTACCCAGGTATCCAATTCGCACCATTTAAAATTCTTTTTAATATCTGCGTTCAGGAGGCATTTTAGCATTAATACGGCAACGACGATTCGTGCCGCTGAAATGTTGATACCCCCAACGATGACCATCAGATAAGTCGGATATGAAACCATGACCGCAATATATGCGGCCAGCGCATAAACCGGCGGCAAAAGCATAACCAGAACCGCACCGACAGCCGCTACTGTTAGAGTTAAGTTTTCCATATAAGGTAAACTTTAGTTATATGCCGGCATATCATCAAATATCTTCAAGACCTTTTTCTGCACATCACGTATAACACCGTTAAGTTGACCGGTTATAGCACTTCGCTCATTGAGGATTTTCTTTATGGAAAAAAGTATTTCATCCTGCGTCATACAGCGAGGGTCAACAACCCAATGCCCGGCGACATAATTAAAAAATCTTACCATGATTACCATCTTCTTCCTCAAGTGGACGCATAAATTCCGCTAAATTGTTCTGTAGTTCTTCGATATCTTTGTTCCACCACTTGGAGCTTTTGATTTTGGCGATGGTTTTTTCTGAGAAACGATATTTTATCAGTTTTGCAGGATTGCCAGCGACAACCGCAAAATCAGGCACATCCCTTGTCACAACTGCGCCTGCTCCTATGATTGCACCTTTGCCGATATGCCAAACGCGAGATAATATCAATGAAAATTCACTCAAAATCACAAACAAAGGATATCTTACCATGTCTTCAGCAAAACGTACGAAACCCTGCCAATTTGTGGAGATGCCCTTTCGACCTACGGTCCATTCCGCTCTAAGCAGATCGTGGTGATAGCTGGCTCTTCGCTAATCAACTGAACAGCATCGTCGTTCTTAACATTTTCGTAGATTCCGTAATACCGAAATCCTACATCGATTACCACCTCCGGCGTGTACCCGCGTGAACGTATCGGTGAGAAATGCTCCATCGCGTTGCAGAGGTACCGGGCGCGGTATCCCAATCGAAAAAGCCGCTCAATGACCGGACGCATGTTGTTCTGGCCTGACCTGGAGTATTCCCACGCATGCCCTTCGAAGATAATCCTTTTTGGAGCCCATCGGATCGACTTTTCTTGCTCTGCGCGATTGGCGAGCGACCCGAGCGCCTGCACTTCATGACCTTCGATGTCCATCCGCAGAATATCGATCGTATGAGGAAGCAAGCCGAGATACCTGCCCAAATCCCGGACCTGAACATCGATGCATCCCGCATAGCTGCGTGGGAGTCTGCTAACTTCAAGCCCGCTGAGATTGGCGGCATTGGCAAGGTGAAATGAAGCCGTGCCGTCATGGTCGGAGATAGCGATCTGGTCGATCCGAACTATCGGGGTCATACCGTTTAACGCGGTGTTTCTGCGCAGGTACTCAATATTGCGGGGATCCGGTTCGATAGCATAGATGAATCCCGAGTTGTTCATCAGTCTGCCGTACATCACGACATAGTAGCCAATATTGGCACCGAGATCGAAGACGATCGAGTTTGGCTTGAGCAGTTTCTGGATTAGGTACCGATGGTCAAGCTCCCGAAATCCATGAGCGGCGAGGCTGTGCCCGATGCCCTTAGTCTTTAGGGGAAGGCAGAGCTTGTAGTCGTAGATAGTTGAGATCATCTCGGGCGACTTCAGAAGCCGCAGATAGAGCTGGCGTTTGACTTTCCTGGCCAAGATATAAGGCTTTACAAAGGGTCGGGGAACACCCAGAAAGTCTGCGAGACTGAGGACAGGAACCTTGAGTGCCTTCCAGTCGGGCAATGTTGGGCGTCTTGAGGGATTGTGGTTGGGGACACGAGGATCGTGTATACTCATTTTTGTCAAGGTCTCCTTTCGTGGTACTGGAATAATTGGTTCAATTTCAGTACTTGTGGCAACAAAACCCCTCGAATATATTGAGTACCGCTTGTTTTATGGAGGGTATCGTATTTTCAAGGTGTTTCTTGATACGGTTCTTTTGTTCGAGGGCCAATTCAACTTTTTCGAGCAACTGGCCTTCGTCACAGTTTCGAGCATCTGCGACGCAATCGGCCAGGCCGACGCTCTCGAAAACACCTCGAAATTTTTTGCTGTAAGCTAAGCCAACTGTGGGAATATATTGCGATAAAGCGGCAATACAAGAATGCATGCGTGAGCCGATAAAGAAATCGCACACCCCGATAACATATTTTACTTCACTCTGGTCGTATTGACCCTCCACGCAAAAAAGTCGGCCTGGGTAAATCTCTCGTAATTTCGCAAACACTTTTCGGCAGGCTTCAAGGTCACTTTCTACCGAGAGCTCGGCTGATGGGAACACATGCGGGATAAGCAGAATCACAACCTTCTCATTCTGCATTAGATGTTTAATCAATTGGAACACTAACTCGCGGTAATCACTCTTCAGGTTGAACATATTATCTTGCGTGTAACCGCCGTTAAAAAGGAGACCGCTGACGTTAAAGCCGGTTAGAATTGCTCCTCTATCCTTAGCCACCGATAAAAAGCTGGCATCAGCAAACTCTGGCTTCCGCGCATCGAGGACAAAAGCAACATCAGGGGCAAATCTGACTTTTCCGGAATTCGCATCAATATTCAGTACATTTTTTAAGTATTCAACGCCTGCCCGGTCTCTTGAATAGATTATACCAGCGTGATTTAAGATGTATTTGGCCATTATTCTGGTGAGTGGTTTTTTAAACGGGCCGTACGTCTGCGGCAATAAAATAAAACGCTTGCCCAAAAATATGACGAACCACTTGCACAGAAACCCCAAAAAGAACCTCCGAAAACCATAAATATCACTAAAACTGTCGCCGCCGGTAATGTCTGCCGCAAACTTTGCCTCATATACTCTTTTGAAATAAGAGTTACAATTAATCAAAGCGTCCCTCAATCGCGACCTCGGCAGCACCCTGGCAAGCAAACCATAAAATACAAACCATAAAAAATGATACGGTAGTAAAATATTTTTCGAAAACCTTATTGGAATTGTCCTTACGCATATTTCCCTGTCCAGAATTCGCAGGTGGTATTCGAGCGGCGTATATCCGCTGCCCAGAAGTATAACCTCGGCATCGGGCCACTTGTTCAGGATAACCTTTATGCTCGACTCGGCTAATGCGCTTACTCCCATATTGCCGGTGTCAAACGATGCACCAAGCAGGCAAATTTTCATATTTTCTTTTGTTATCCTATCCCTTATTCCCTTTGTCAGACATCCTCAGTCTCGATTGAAGCTGCAATATCCAATGTTCCCGCAGTTTCTTTTCTACCCACAAACGGGACAGGTTGAAATTTTGAAAGCGAGAACTTTGCCAGATACCCTGCATAAGATGCAATAAGTACGGCAGCGCAGACGATTAAGACTAATACCGGCGACCCTATACCAAAAATCATTAGCAAACCGGCAGTTGTTATTACCGGCAACGCCAGTAACAAACCGGGGATATAGCAGCGTATGTATCTGCTGAATTTAAGGTCGATAATTCTCCGACACCAAAAAATCTGCATCAATAAAGCAGTAAAATGACCCAGAACCATAACGGCAGCAGCACCCGATAGTCCAAGATGAACAATCGCCGGATAAATAAGAGCAACAATGATTAACGCTCGTAACATAACAAATCGGCGATGTAAGCCAGGTCTGCCCACTGCAAAGTACAACGTGGATGGTATTAGAGCTTCAACTCGAACCAAAATGAGCAAACACAATATCCCGCATGGAACAGCCACGGCGACATATTGGGAACCATAAGCCAGCAGCAGTACCCCACTTGCACAACTGGCCAAAAGGGCTACCAAAGGTATGGCGAAGGTGGCTGCGCCCCGCGTAATCTGAAGAACCGCACGGCAAAGAGCATTTCTATCATCTTGCTTATGAGCAAAACCTGGAAGTAAAACGGGATTTATTATCTGAGAAAACAAAATGATGGGTAAAGAAACAAGATGAACGGCCAGACTATACATGCCCAGCTCTTCATCGGCTACAATTTTGCCCAGCACCAAAACGTCCGCTCCAAGACTGATCCAAGTCAGAATCGGCAAGCCGAACATACCACGAGCAAATTTCATTAGTTCTCTTAAGCATTCTCGATCTATTCTAAAGCTTGGCAGGAAAGGGACAAGTGCGTATGAAAGTAAGCACAATACTGCTGCTTCTGCAACGAAACCTATAACTAGGGCCCAGACACTTCTTATCATAAAAGCTGCCACGATTGTTATCACCGTGCCCAATACGCCGCTGCCCTGGATCAGAAGCACTGACCGGCCAAACTTGTATTCTTTCTCGAGCACGTAAACACGCGGGCTGATAAAACCTCTGAAAAGAATCGACAGGTAGGAAACTTGAAACAGTCTAAGAAGCTCCGGCCTGCCGTAGAAAGAGCTTATCCACGGAGCAGCCAGTATGGCAATTGCAAAAAGACCCAATCCTCGCAGCGACTGAAACCACCACGCGACATTGAGATATTCTCGTTCGGCACCTCGCTTGTTTTGAATCACTGATTGTTTTACACCAACCTCCGTGAAGGCCTCAAGTACCATCATAGAAGCTATCACGATTGCTATTATCCCAAATTGCTCAGGCGTTAAGATCCGCGCAAGAATCAGGATTCGTAAAAATTGCAATGTCCGACCACCAAAAGTTCCAATACCTAAAACCATTGCGCCTTTTGCGCATTTTGCCTTGAGACCACCCCTATCCCACAATTCAGTTATATTTAGTATCAAGTTTTTCATAAATGTAAATGAAGTGATAAACAGATGGCAGACACTTAGTTTGTCAAGTTTTATCCATGCCGTTTTCTACTTCTCGCTTGTCTGCCTTTTGAGTATTTTAGTATAATAGATGTAGCCGGAAGCTTCCGATGTGCGCGTAAAACCTTCTTTTTCGTACAGCCTTATTGCGGGGTCGTTGAAAGTTTCAACATTAAGCTTAAGCACTTCACCGTGTAACGCTAGGGTCCTGATCTCGGAAAAACGCAAAATCTTCTTACCCAAACCTCGTCTCCGCATGTGCTGTGAGACGGCCATAGGTCTTATCCATATCACACTCCTTCCTCTGGAAAAGTCAGAATTCGGCAGTTGCACATTGCTTGGTAGGCTCACATCCACGTTCTTGTTTTTCCTTGTATGTGATATGACCAGCCTCTTAATACGTGATAGAGCAATCCTGGGACGAAACATAAGAGCTATAGTCTTTGATAAAAGACCTATACCATTTTTTTGATTTTCTTTGGCAAATTCACTTTGATTTATAATAAGTCCTAAGAAGCCAGCCACCCTCCCCTCATTCAAACAAACCCACGTCTCACTTGATGAACACTTGAGCCGAAGCTTCCACCACTTCCTGGCTACGAATCGAGGTCCCTGCCAACAGACTGCGTTTGGGAAACCATCTCTGCAAATGTCAACAAGTGAATCAATGTCCGCCACACTTACTCGCCGGAAGGTTATTTCATTTGTTTCAAGGGTTTCTGAAATCATATACACCTTCTCGAGTCACAACAACATCTTGTCCAATAACATTCAGAAATATTATATAATAACAATACATAACTCAGATAATCTGTAGCGTCATCCATCCCCTGTAGTTCAAACTTCCACAAAAGCCAGCTATTTCGCCGTTTTCAACGCAAATCCAGCTTTCACTTGAACTCGATGTTAGAGTATCCTCAATCCCTTCCATGGTTTTGACAGTAACCACTTCAAACTGGTCAGCTATGCTTTGCGAATATTTGCCTTGCAATTTGTACTTCTTTCTCCAAGTGTACCCGTACAGATTAACCTGACTCGATGGTATGTGTTTCCTGAACAGGATGACCACCTGTCTATTTCAACCTACTTCGCCATTTTCGAAAGCGGCGATACAATGAAAACAGCCATTTGTTTTCCGCAAGCCGCCACATGGCCCTGTAACATAATACAATCAGATACCCCAGAACACCTCGCCCTGCCACTGCCATAACAACATCGTGGTTGTCGGTTGCCCAGAATTGTTTGAATTCTGAATCACCAAAACCGAAGTCAAAGGATTCAATGCCATCCTGACAAGCATCGCGAATCATCCACATAGTCAGTACTTTCCCAAACGACAGTGAAGACTCGTATTTGAGCTTGAACGCTATCCACCTAAGGTCAAGTTTCTTGTGGGCTACAAGTGCATAGCCGAAGGCAATATCGTCGCCATCCATCGTCATCAACCATATATGGCCCAAACCAGCTTTGGCTATCTCGATGGAAAGTTTTTGATAGAACGAATTACCTAAAACAGCCGCACCGCGTCTCTTCAGCCAGCTTTCCTCCTGAATGGAAGCGATGCGAGCGATAACTTCCGTGGTAATATCTTCGCCAGCATAGCGAACAACCGCCACATCTCCTGCCTTGAATACCTGCCTTTCCTGATGGAGCAATTGCCTGCGTCGTTTGCCACTTTTTGTTTTTTGCAGGTAATCCTCAAAAGACCTGTTTAGGCGAATCCACGGGCAAACACGGCGAAAACCGAGTTTATATGCAAAGCCGCGACAAGCCAACTCTGTTATCAGCTTATTTGTAACTTCATCAAGAGAAGATAAGTATTTATCATAAAAGGCATGGGCTACTCTTTCCCTAATCCAGACGTTAGCTACATCCTGGATTGCTCCCGTATAGTCTGAATCCGCCAGAAGCCCAAGACACGATGGTTCCATTGTGCCTATAGGCTCTGCCACACGTATGCCAAAGAAACTTCTGATACTCAAAGGCAGCAGAGCCACGAGCTTGGGGCCTGCCCAGACCACAATTAAAAGCGGATATCCTCTTATGCGTTTTTCGTTTATGAACGTTTCTGCCCAAGCACGCGAAAGATATGCTGGTGCATCATGTGCACGAGCAAACAGATCATCCCATTCTTGCCCTATCTTAGCAATATTATCAGCGTTGCGCACCACCTCCCCGTGCAACGACATGCTTTGCTCGACTTCTGTATCGCGATCTTTACTCATAAACAGATCCGATCTGTAATGCCCCGTACTAACTCGCCTTGATCTGCCCTTAAATAATCAACTCAGAACAAGTCACCTGTACTTTGTTCAGCGGGTAAGCTTATCTTTTTAGTTGCTGTCCGGGCGTTTCGCATCTGCTGTTACCTGTGAATTCTTTTCAATGGCACACAAAAACAGCCAAAGGCGCAAAGATTTTCCTCTGCGCCCTCGGCGTCAGATGCTTTACAATACTACCATCGCCGTATTGTTTGCTTCGCTTTCGCAGTTCTGTTCTTACGCCGTTATCGTTGCGCTGATGGTTTCTGACCAGGGCCCTTTTTCACCGCCACTTTTGACCCATCTCAACATATAATGGGCGGTCTTTCCGCCATTGGCGCCGTCATATTCGGCAACATACGGACTGGCCGTATCCAACGACAAAAAGCTAAGCTCATCGGCCCTGGACGGAGCCGCTTCGCCGACAGCGGATACCTTTACCCAAATCTCACAGCCCATTATCCCTGCCGGTTTGGCCCGACTTGTCGGGGTTGCCTCATCGGTAAATCGAATCTCATGCCGCAGCCGCTGACTGGTATCGACCACTCCTATCGGCCTTGTCGAAATACCGCCGACTGCCACCGTTTTGATGGTATCTGCTACAGTAATTCCAAGCGCTGCCCGCTCGGCGTCATCGACACTGGAAGATGCCTGAAGCCGCTGCACTAAACGCCTTACCGCCGCCTCGAGTACATCGCGACTGTCATCCTTTGCCTGCCGTGCCGATTGTGCTGCCTGCTGGGCGGTAACATTGGCTGTCATTTTCATAGTAAAATTCACCTGGGCACTCGATATC
>Ga0315285_10002851_pt1 | contig 18097 bp, 14 predicted proteins | sample YL17G09_36_MG_FD_203698 | JGI IMG/M metagenome (GOLD analysis project Ga0315285, IMG submission 203698) | Sediment microbial communities from Yellowstone Lake, YNP, Wyoming, USA - YL17G09_36 | ecosystem: Environmental > Aquatic > Freshwater > Lake > Sediment | place: USA: Wyoming | collected... | reverse complement strand
TTGTAACTCTCCTATGCTATGAGTGGTTTCTGATTGTTATACCAGCACTTGGAGAGTTTGTCTTGTCAAAGTTCAGTTTTGTGCCCCAGGGAACATCTTGTCCCTGGTTGCGCAACCGTTACGCTAGGGCCCCGGCGGCCCGCCCATGAATGGACCGCCCGGCACCCCCATCGGCCCACCCTCCGGCTGTTCCACCGGTGCCTCAGTGCTTTCCTGTACGCCTGTGCTGACGGTCTCACCAGGCTCCAGGCCCGAGATGATCTCGGCGTAGACCAGGTTCTGAAGTCCTACCTCGACCGGGCGCAATACCATCTCGCCGTCTGGTTGTACAACAAAGACAGCGTACTGGCCCGAGCCCAATTCGCGCAGCGCCTGCACCGGCACGAGCAGTACGTCTCTGGACTCGGCAGAGATGACCTCGACTTCTGCATTCATCCCGCCGAGGAGGTTGACCGGGTGGGAGGAGAGATCCAGGCTTGCCCAGGCCTGGACAGCCAGCGTGTTGTCCACCGTCACCAGCGCCGGGTCTAGGCGGATGACCTCTCCGGTGAACGTGTCGTCCGGCAGCGCCTCGAAGACGACTTCCACCCGCTTGCCCGCCGCCACGCCGCTCATGTCCGATTCCTCTACCCAGAACTGCAGCAATGGCGCTCCCAGGTCGGCCAGCGTGACGAAAGGAGTCGTGCCGACGTACTCGCCGGGTAGCGCCGTCACGTCCACCACGGTGCCGTCGAAAGGCGCGCGCAGAACGCTTGCGTCCAGCGCATCGTGCGCATCCTCGAGCGCCAGCGTCGCCTGATCGGCCGCCAGTTCCGCGCGCTTGATCGTGTCTGTAGCCGGACCGCTCTGCAGCAGCCGCAGGCTCTCCCACGCCTGGTAGACACTGTTCCGGGCCTGGTCCACCCCGTTCTCGACCTCGAGTTGCTCCATCTCCGCCTGCTGTAAGACGTCGTTCAGCCGCGCCTCGGCTGCGCCCCGGTCTTTCCACGCCTTTTCATAGTTCTCCTGCTTGATGGTGCCATCTTCACGCTTTTCGTCCGCCTCCCAGGCATGGTTGGCGTACCACTGATATTCGATCATGCGGGCACGCACGGCGGCATCGAGGTCAGAGTTGAGCGTGGTGCTGTAGGTGTACTGCGCGGCCAGCAACGCGCTCTGGGCACTCCGCAGGGCCGCCCTGGCGTCCGCTATTTCCGTGTCAGTCGGCCCCTCACGTGCATCGTCCAGATCGAGTTGAGCCAGGCGGGCCTCAATGTCGGCCTTTTCCACGGCCAACTGCAGGTCGTCCGTCTCCAGCCGGGCCAGGGGGTCGCCCTCCTGCACCTGGTCACCGACCTCCACCAGTACCTCGTCCAGGTAGCCTCCGCTCTGGAAACCCAGGTCAGTCTCGGAGACCGGAACCAACGTGCCGGACCCGCTGACGGAGATGACCAGATCGCCTCGACGTACCTGGGCGGTCGCAATGGTCTGCTCGCCGACTTCCTGACCTGGCAGGTAGACGTATCTATAATAGGCATATCCGCTACCGGCCGCCAGCACGAGCACGATGATGAAACCTATCCAGAAAATCTTCTTACGCAGCATAAGCCCTCCAACAAACTCCGGATTGTAACGCAGCAATGTGCCTGCCCATCACTCTGTCCCCCCTATGCTCACGATCTCTCCGAGTTCCAGCCCAGCACGGACCTCGACATTCACGGCATCCATCAGTCCCACCTCGACGGTGCGCGTCTCCAGTGCCCCATCCGGTTTGACGATGGAGACGGTATACTGGCCGGGTGATACCTCCCGCAGTGCCTCCACCGGCACGAGTAGTACGTTTCTGGCCTCCGCAGCGACGACCTCGACTTCGGCGGTCATACCGGAGAGAAGGGTGGTTTCTCCAGCGCCGAGGTCCAGGCTCGCCCAGGCCTGCACGGCCGGGGTGTTGTTCACCGTTGTGAGCAGCGGGTCCACACGGACGACCTGCCCGGTGAAGGTGTCGTCGGGCCAGGCCTCGAAGACGACGTTCACCACCTTGCCCACCACGACGCTGCCCATGTCCGTTTCCTCTACCCAGAAGCGCACCAGCGGTTCACTCAGATCGGCCAGCGTGAGGATCGACGTGCCGGCGCCCACCCGATCGCCAACCGTTGCCGCAACGTCCATCACGATGCCATCGAAGGGAGCGTACAACTGCGCTGCTTCCAGGTCGGCCCGTGCCTCTTCACGCGCCAGCAGCGCCTGGTCAACCGCCAGTATGGCGCGTGTCAGGGTGTCCGTGAGCGGTTCGCTCTCCAGGAGTTGCAAGTTTTGCCATGCCTGGTAGACGGCATTCTGGGCCTGCTCCACCCGGCTTTTCGCCGAGGCCTCGTCGGTAAGCGCCTGGTTGACTGCCTCGTTATAGCGTCCCTCCGCCGAGATCATGGCATTCATGGCGTGGTCGTGGTCGCTCTGGCTGAGGTGCCCCGCTTCGTACTCGGCTTTCTTGCTCTGGTAGTAACCGACGTACCAGTCATACTGAATCTTGGCGTTTTTCACGGCGGCATCGAGGCGGGAATCGGACGTCGCTGCGTAGGCGTCCTGGGCCAGTTTTAACTCGACCTGGGCGTTCCGCAAGGCGGCGCGGGCATCGGCCAGTTCGGCGTCGCTGGGCCCCTCACGGACGTCGGCTAAATCGAGCTGCACAAGTTGCACCTGTACGTCGGCTTCAGCCACCGCCCGCTCCAGGTCGTCCGTCTCCAGCCGGGCCAGCACCGCATCTTTCTGCACCTGGTCGCCGACCTCCGCCAGGACCTCACCCAGCACGCCGCTGGTGCGGAATGCCAGCGCCACTTTTGCCGCAGGAACGAGTTCGCCGCTGCCATCCGCCGTGATGACGATGTCTCCCTGGGTTACCGTCGCTGTTTCCAACGTGGACTCTGGCGGCTCCTGGGCCCGGGCAAAGTAGCGCGCGTAGGCAGCATAGCCGCCCCCGCCCGCCAGGAGCAGCGCGATGATGAGAATGATCCAGGTTCTACGTTTCTTCATACTTCCTCCGTCTCGTTGATGTCGGATTGGGTTTGCGTACCTGTGCACCACTCCAGGCTAATTGTTGCCGGAACCGGGCACAGAGTAATCACAGATACCATCGCCGTTGCTGTCGGTGTAGTTTCGGCACTGTCCTGGGTAAGGGTCGTTGACCAGGCCCCGCGGACAGGCTACGCCACCTTGTTGTTGCACGGGCTGTGCCGGTTCATCCGGTAGCAGATCGTTGTTCCCCTGCTGCAAAGGCTGTTCTGGCTCATCAGGCGACAGAGAACCATCACCCTGCTGCACAGGCAGTCCCGCATCATTCTGCAACCAGCCTGCATCGCCATCTTCCTGCTCCGTATCGGCAGCCTGTCTCCCGACGAGCACCGCACCGCCGGCCACGAGCACACCGGCAGCAACCGTAGCAGCCCCGAGAGAAAGAAAGCGCCTTCGCGTCATCTTGATACCAGGAGCAAGTGGCGCTCCCTCCCGCGGGATGTCCCTGGCCGGCAGCATTTTCCTGGTCATGCCGACGATCCAGTTCCAATGCAACACCAGGTGGGCCAGCACGCCTGCCATCATGGCCAGGCTGCTCCAGGTGTGCAGTTGGTCCCAGAGAGAATAGCGGATACCCAGAAACCCTGAGTTGAGGCCCGCACCAGAGCCAACCGGCAGCAGGAAAATCAACCCACTGGCTGCGCTCAGTACATAAGAGACCCCAATACTCACATCTACGCAGTAATTCAACTTCGCCTTTTTCACAGAATTTTGATCTCCACATCGAATACAATCACGCTTCCGTTCCGGAAAACTCTTCACACTTTGAAGCCCATTGTAACCACCATACCTGAGAGCACCCTAAGCGGTTACTGAGAAAGTGCTGAGAATCTATTGCGCGCCCTTGACGTGCTGGTCAAAGAACTGAACGGATCGCTGCATTGCCGTTCCAAAGTTGTTGGAGATGTTATGGTTGTCATTTGCGTACAGATACAGTTCAGCCGTTTGGCCTGCCTCTTGGAGCCGTGCGTACAGATCTTCGGAAAACTCGACCGGGACCGACTCATCCTCCATACCGTGGTGAAGTTGTAAGGGACCCGACAACTCACCCAGGTAGGATATGGGATCAATGGACGCCCAAAACGCCGGGTTTTCCTCGATAGTACCATACGCTAACAATTCTTGTGGCCATCGCTGACTGGCACCGTGCGGGCCTGGCGTTGGCGTTGGGCGCTCGGCCTGCCGGCGTCGCCACCACTCCAACAGGTCCGCATAGGGCGCGACCATGCCGGCCCATAAGACGCCGGCCTTGATATCCTTCGTCACGACCATCGCGCGCAAGGTGATAGACCCACCCATCGAATGCCCCCACATTCCGATCCGGTCAGGGTCGGCGTCTGGATAGCGTTTCAGCGAAGCGACGGCGTTGAGCACATCGACCGTATAGTCCGGCGCACCGTACGCACCTGAGGCCTCGCCTTCCGAATCACCATGCCCGCGATAGTCGGGGCGAAAGACCATATATCCGTTCCTGGCGAAGGCGTCCACGTAGGCGACGTACCTCTCGGTCGTGCGGTACTGATCGGGGGGGATGTAGCCGTGATTGAACACGATGACCGGCCAGCCGCTTGCGGGCTTCTGGCCCTGGGGCACCGTCAGCAAAGCGTAAATCTTGAGCCCTTCGGACTGGTAGGAGGCGATATACCGGTCATAGTTGGGACCAGGGTCCAGCGTGGTCTCGATCGCAATTTCGCTGCCGGGATAGGTCTGCTGGCGCATCACCTCGATCATCAGGGGATGCGTCGGCGTAGGGGTCGGCGTCGGCGTCGGCGTGTGGGTAGGGGGCGGTGTCTGGGTGGGTGTGGGCGTGGGAGAGGGAGTGGACGTCGAGGTAGCCGCCGGTGTGCGGGTTGTCGTCGGCGTTGATGAAACGGCTGCCGGCGAGGCTGTGCTCTGGATATCGCCACAGGACGCCAACAAGAACACGCCCAAGAGCAGCAGGCAGCAGACGAAGAGGGACTGTAGCCACTTGGACCGCAAGAAACGGTATAGGCCCAGTCCTTTCAAAGATGCATAGGTCCTGGCGTGATGCAATCTACGGCCCTGAGCGGGTCCAAATCTGATTGATTCCGTTCCTGATGACGGGTACATATCTTGCTCCTTACCACAAGACCGTACAGCAAGCCCTGGGAATTATTGAGACGGCTGGTATTAGCCGCCCCAATTCTGCTACAAAAGCGCCACTTGTCAAAGCCCAATCAAGATTCGGCTACCGGCAGCGTGAAGGTGAATTGCGTCCCGTGACCGACTTTGCTCTCCACCTCGATCCGCCCCCCGTGGGCTTCGACCAGTTGCCTGGCAATGGCCAGTCCCAGCCCCGCTCCACCGGTGGCCCGCGAGCGCGACTTGTCGGCCCGGTAGAAGCGCTCGAAGACGTGGGGCAGGTCCTCCGCAGAGATGCCGGCCCCCGTGTCCCGCACGCTGACCTCGACCCACTCGTCGCTGGCGCTGGCGACAACATGGATCTCGCCACCTGGCGGTGTGTGGGTTAACGCATTGTCGAGCAGGTTGCGCAACACCTGTCCGACCCGCTGAGGGTCAACCTCCACGAGGGGCAGGTCCTCCGGCAGATCCACGTGCAATGCTACTCCCCTGGCCTCCGCCCGGGAACCGAATGTTCCGATGGCTTGATCCACGACGTCGGCCAGCGCCACCGGTTGGCGCTGCAGCCTGAGTTGTCCTGCCTCGGCCAGGGACAGTTCCTGCAGGTCGTCCACCAGACGGTTGAGGTGTATGGCCTCTTCGTGGAGGGAGTCAATGACGCGCCTGTCCGGTTCCACCACGCCATCCCGCAACGCCTCCAGGTAGCCCCGAATGTTGGTCAGGGGAGTGCGCAACTCGTGGGCCACGTCGTTCACCAATTGACGGCGCAGTTCCTCGAGCCGGGCCAGCCCGTCGGCCATCGCGTTGAAGGCGCGGGCCAGGTCGCCGATTTCGTCATTAGACGTGACCTCCACCCGCTGGCTCAGGTCTCCCGCCTCCATCCGCCGCGCGGCCGCTGTCAGGGCCTCCACAGGAGCGAAGATGCGGCGTGAGAGGCCCAGGGTGAGCAGCACGGCGCCGAGGCCGGCGGCCACGGCGACCATCAGCAGGCTACGATTGATGGAAGCCAGGAAGCCCTCCACCCCAGGGGGACCCCCGGGCAGGCCGACGTAGAGGGCGCCCACCGGCGCCTCGTTATGGACAATCAGTGCGGCCGGCGGGCCCCAACCCTGTCCCACGGGCTGCCCGATCAATTCCCCCTCGGAGTCGGCGATGATCCGTCCCCTCCCGTCGGCCAGGAGCACCCGTTCTCCCGTGATCTGTCCCATCCGCTCAAGCTCTGGCTGCACGCCGGACCAGTCTTCGTATCGAGCATAGTACATGGCCAGGAACCCTTCGAAGCGCCGGTCGCGCAGCACGCCTCGCCGGTTCTCGTAGCCCCGGAACGTCCTGGTGGTAACCTGGGTGCTGACGAGGGCAATGCTACCCACCGCGGCCACCATCACCAGGATCAGCACCACGAGCAGGCGGAAACGAAGGGTGTGGAACATCTCAGCCCTCGCCCAAATCCTCGCCGAACTTGTAGCCCACGCCGTAGACGGTCTGGACGTAGATCGGCCGCGTGGGGTGCGGCTCGATCTTCTTGCGCAGGTTCTTTACGTGGACGTCCACCGTGCGTTCAAAGCCCTCGAAATCGTAGCCAAAAACCCAGTCCAGCAGTTCGAGCCGGGTGAAGGCGCGTCCTGGCTCCCCGGCCAGTACCTCCAGCAGCCTGAACTCGGTGGGCGTGAGGCTGACAACTTCGTCTCGCACTCGTACCTCGTGGCAGCAGCGGTCAATCAGCAGGCCGGCAAAGCGCATCTCCGTTGGCCCCTGGGGGGATTCTTTGCCGGCCCGCCGCAACACCGCCCGCACCCGCGCCACGACCTCGCGGGGATTGAACGGCTTGGTGATATAGTCATCGGCGCCCAGCTCCAGGCCGGCGAGCTTGTCCTCGCCGGCGGTCCTGGCCGTAAGCATGACCACCGGCACCTCGGACTCGGCCTGCAGGATGCGGCAGACGTCGAGGCCGTCCATCTCAGGCAGCATCAGGTCCAGCAGGATGAGGTCTGGCTGCTTCTGACGGGCCAACCTCAGGGCTTCCAGGCCGCCGGTTGCGACGAGCACACAGTAGCCGTCCTTCTCCAAATAGAGCCGTACCAATTCCACGACTTTCCGGTCGTCGTCAACCACCAGAATCTTGTGTTTGATCATCAAAGTCTCTCCAACGCGATACGGGCTGAGGAGAACAAGACCAAAGTGGTGGGGAGGAACGCCCTGGCGTTCCTCCCCACACACAGTTCATGGACCACCTCCCCTCTCAAGCATCAGCCTGGCAGTCCTCACGTTCATTCGCTCTCAGGAGGAACTGGGTTGCCCCACCTGCCACCGCAGCCAAAGCCTCGTCCCCCAGGGAAGAAGCCCTGCTCCAGCCCCTCCAGCAACCAGTCGGCCTGTTCTTGACTCATCTTCCCATCTTTGACAGCCTGTTCGATGGCCTGCCGCCCGGCCTCAACCTGGGCGGCATTCAGCGCCTCCTGCACCGCTTGCATCTCGACGCCTTGCTCCTCGGCGATCTCTTCCAGGCTCTTGCCCGCGTGCAACTCGGCGAAGAGTTCCTCGGGGGTCAGCCCCAGGGCCTCGGCCGCCGTATCGAACATCGTCCACTGGCCACCGCGCCCCCAGCCAAACATGCCGCGCCCCAAGCCACCCCGGCCAAACATGCCAGGCCCCAAGCCACCCCGGCCACGGCCACCAGCGTGCCAGCCGGAGGGGCCTGCCCTGAGCCTGTCGAAGGGGCCTGGAGGCTCGGGCGTGGGATCCTGCGCAGATACGACGACCACTCCGACCAGGCCCACCAGCAGCAGCGCCACCAGCACTCCGCCGGACAGTAGGAGAAGCCTCTTTTTGCTCATTCGATTCACCTCCTCTCTGTGTGGATTTGGGTTGGCTTTCCGCCAACTCGCCTCTATATATACCAAGAGGGTGTAAAAAGGTGATGAAGAAGCGGTAAGAATTCGATATAGATCGTAGTCGCAATACCTGAGAGCACCCTGAGCAGTTGCTGAGAAAACGTTGAGAATCTTTCGAGTGCTGTGCCCCACTACCTATACTCAGAGGCCGTATGTGACCGAATTTCAATGCGAATTGCTTGACAAAGCTGCTAACTTGTGGTAATATCTAGGAAACGTTACCGGTAATGATACCGGTATTGTTACCGACACGGAATTGGTGGGCCGAGGCAGACACATTCCATGAGCCGGAACAAAGCAACTGTTACTATTCGAGATGTAGCCCAGGCTGCAGGCGTGTCGGTCACTACTGTATCACGCGTGCTAAACGACAAGGGCGACGTGGCGCCAGAGACCTATCGGAAAGTACAAGGCGTCATTGAGAGACTGGGCTATACCTCAAGCCTGGCGGCTAGAGGTATGCGTAGCCACAGAATGAACGTCATTGGCTTGATCATGCCCGACGTGGGGGATCCTTTCGCTATTCAGGTGTTGAAGGGTGTCAACCGGGCGATTACAGAGCTTGACCTCGACCTCATCGTGCACACTGGCGGGGACCTCAACAAGGAAACGACTGCCGATCGGGAGCGACGGCACGTCTCGCTACTGAGTAGCGGCATCACCGATGGTGTCATTGTCGTTACGCCTGCCGCAACCACCTTCTCCACCGCTTCGCCAGTGGTAGTCGTCGACCCCAACAACGTAACTCCTGATTGTCCCGTCGTCATCGCTACCAACCGATCCGGGGCTCTGTCGGCAGTGGAGCATTTGATCGGCCTGGGACACCGGAGGATTGGTTTCATCAGCGGTCGCCCTGAGCTGCAGAGCGCCGTCCGCCGTTTGGTGGGCTACAAGGACGGCTTGCATCAGGCTGGCATCCCCCTGGACCCCGACATGGTCCAAGCAGGCGACTATTCCAGGCAGACAGGATTCGCCTGCGCCCAGAGACTGCTGAACCTATCCGATCCGCCGACAGCCATATTCGCGGCCAACGACCAATCCGCCATCGGTGCTATCCAGGCCGCCCAGCAGGCCGGATTGCGCGTCCCGGACGACCTGTCTGTAATTGGGTTCGACAATATCCCCGAGGCGGCCTACACCCACCCTGGTCTGACGACGGTTGACCAGTTCATTGACGACATGGGGTACGTAGCCACGGAGATGTTGATGAGCCTGATCAAAGGCAACTCCCTGGAAAGCAACGTGTACAAGATGCCCACGCAGCTCGTTGTCAGGGATTCGTGCGGTGCTATCGCAGGCAATGCTCCGTAGGGCCTGCCAACCGGCTGTCGAAAGTGAGTAGCGCGCGGTGATCTGCTTCCGTTGTGGACAGGCCGGTGCCGCAGATTCTGAGAGAGGAGGTGATGCGAGCGATCTATCGAAGCCGGTTAGTACTGCCTCAGGGTTAGAAAGTCGGTTCAGTTCAGCCTAGCATATTTGAGGAGGAAAAAATGAAAGCGGGTAAGAAGACATTCAGCCGCAGGGAGTTCCTGCAGGGTGCGGCCCTGGTCGCTACCGCGATGGTAGCGAACGCCTGTACAACGCCGACGCCCGAGGTCGTCAGGGAAGAGGTGGAGGTCACACGTCTCGTCGAGGTCGCAGGGACCCCGGTGGTCGAGCAGGTCGTCGTGACGGCCACACCGCCCCCAGTGGTAAAAGGAGAAGCGCCCGCTGTGCTGGGCGTTTTGCCCAGAAGCGAGACGCTGATCGCCGATATCCTCACCGGGCGCGTTGGATCACCCAGCAACTTCAACGAGTGGGTGGGCTGGAAGAATCGCGATCGCGGTATGCAGACTCTGGCAAACGAGCCGCTGTGGACGGTTGACTTTGCTACCGGCGAGATCATCAACGGCTCCGCCGACGGCGACCCGATCTACAACGACGATTTCACCGAGATGACGATCAAGCTGCGCCAGGGCACCACCTGGTCGGATGGCGAGCCGTTCACCTCAGCGGACCTGGTCTTCACGGTCGAGACACTGATGAAGTATGAAGGCTTCAACGCCACCAGCTTCTTCAATGAAAACGTGGATACAGTCTCCGCCACCGATGATTACACCGTGGTCTTCAAGCTGAAACAGCCCAACTCGCGCTTCCACACCACCTTCCTCGACCGTTGGGGCTGCACCTGGGTCATGCCCAAGCACATCTTTGAAAAAGTGGAAGACCCGGTCACGTTTGAATTTAATCCCTTCGTCGGCACCGGCCCCTACAAACTGCACAGCTTTGACCCCGCCGGGTTCTGGACGATCTGGGAGAAGCGCGAAGACTGGGATAAGAGCCCGACCGGCATCCTCTTCGGTGAACCGGTGCCCAAGTACATTGTGTACCAGAACTTTGCCAATGAAGGCGCCAAGATACTCGCCCAGCTAACCCACCAGGCAGACGTGGTGAACCTCTCGTCCGACGGGCTGAAGGCCCTGCTGGCCCAGTCGAAGACCTCGCGCGCCTACCAGCCGACCTTCCCCTGGGTGGTCAACAACGACCCGTGCATTACCGGGATCACCTACAACACCGCCCGGCCTCCGTTTGATAATGTGGACGTGCGCTGGGCGCTGACGCTGGCGATTGACATCGTCGATTACCTGGCTATCGCGATGGATGGCACTGCCACGATGAGTCCCGTCCACGTTCCGCACCTCGGCGCCTATCCCAAGGACTACATCGAACCGATGCAGGACTGGCTGAAGGAATTAACCGTTGATGTTGGCAACGGCGAGACCTTCGCAGTCTATGATCCGGATGCGCCCAAGCGGGTTGTGGAATACGCCAAGGGGCGTGGTTATACCTTCCCGGAGGATCCTGAATCGGTTGCTAAGGCGTTTGGGCTTGGCTGGTACAAGTATGCCCCTGATATCGCCGAAAAGCTGCTCGTCAAGAATGGCTTTACGAGAGATGCCGATGGCAAATGGCTGCTGCCCGATGGCAAGCCCTGGAAGATTGCCTTCATGACCGAGACCGACATGACCCACCCGGGTGTGCGCAACGGAATGGCCGCCGTCCAGCAGTGGAAGAAATTCGGTATTGACGCCGAACACTACCCCACTGAAGCGCAAGCAAACCTCATCTCCATCGGCGATTTCGACGTTTCCCAAAGCTGGCCTGCTCAGGAGCCCTGGGGCGCTGGTCCCGACCTCTACCGCGTGCTCAACTACTACAACTCAGAGTATGTGAAGCCGCTGGGTGATACCACCAACGGCCACCCATCCCGCTGGTCCAGCCCCGAAATGGACGCCATCATCAAGCGGCTGCGCGAGACCGACCCCACCGACTACGCGGCGGTCGTCGCGGTTGGCACCGAAGGCTTGAAGGAAGCTGTCCGGCAGATGCCTGGCACTCCCACCTTCGGATATGTCGGCTTTGTCGGCTGGGACCAGTACTACTGGACCAACTGGCCCGGCAGCGAGAACGCCTATACCCAACCCTACACGCACTGGGGTCCATTCAAGTACATGACGCCGTTCTTGAAGCCCACCGGAGCATAGGCTGGTGTATAGTTAGCCTTGTTCGCGTTTATGGTGTGCGCGGGTTACCCGCGCACACCATATCTACGATTCCAACATGAGGTACCCGCTTTGGCATTCATAAGACGATATCTCATTCCACGTCTGATCCAATATTTCCTGGTCATCTTCCTGGGTATCACGGCCGTGTTCTTCATCCCGAGGCTTATCCCCAATGATCCCGTCCAGCGAACGCTGCAAGAGATGAAAGCCCGCGGCTCATTCCTGGATCCGGGAACAATGGATGAAATTATCGCCGACCTGACCGAGATGTACGGCCTGGAAGGGTCATGGGGGGAGCAGTACCTCGCCTTCTGGGGAAGATTCGTACGCGGGGATTTTGGCGTTTCTTTCTTCCAGTTCCCCACCCCGGTAAACAAGCTCATTGGGATCGCCTTGCCGTGGACCCTGGGTCTGCTCCTCGTAACCACCCTTCTCTCCTGGACGCTTGGCAATATCATCGGTGGGCTGGCGGGGTATTTTTCGCGCAGGGGCTGGTCGCACGCGCTGGATACGGTAGCAATGATCGTCCGCCCGCTTCCATATTACATCTTCGCTTTCGCGCTGCTCCTGCTGCTGGCCTACGTAGTCAGGTGGTTTCCGGTTTCAGGCGGATATGGACTTGGCCGGACGGTGGCGCTTAACTGGGGCTTTATCAAAGATGTACTATGGCACTCCGTCTTGCCGGCGCTCTCGCTGATCATCCTCGGCGGGGCGGTCAACTTCCAGACGATGAAGCTGATCGTGCAGAACGTCAACGCCGAGAACTTTGTGCAGTACGCCAAGCTGGGCGGGGTGACCGAGGACCGGATCGTGTCCAAGTACGTGATCCGCAACGCATTGCTCCCGCAGATCACGGGTCTGGCGCTGTCGCTCGGGCAGATTTTCAGCGGTGCGCTGATCACAGAGATCGTCTTCTCGTACCCCGGCCTGGGCTCGCTGCTCTATCACGCCATTGTCAACGGCGACTACAACCTGATCATGGGCATCACGGTATTTTCGATCTTCGCCATCACTACCGCCATCCTCATCGTGGATCTTTTATATCCCATCTTCGATCCGAGAGTCAGGTACACATAGGAAGCGTAGACACCGTGAAAGTACTCAGAGACCTCTTCAAAGATTATCGGTTCGCGCTGAGCTTTTGCGTGCTGGTTGTGCTGGTGATCATGGCATTGCTCTCCTTTTTCTCACCCTACGACCCGACATTGTGGGGCGTCGTCCCGCGCGATTTAGAGCCGTCTTGGGAACACTGGTTGGGTACCGATTCGAATGGTCAGGACATCTTCTGGCAGGCCACCTTCGCCGTGCGTAACTCGCTGATCATCTCGCTCATTGCCGGGCTGGTGTCGCGCCTCATCGCGATTATCGTGGGCATGATTGCCGGTTATAAGGGCGGAACGACGGACCGGGTCCTGATGTTCATTAGTGACAGCCTGCTGGTGATCCCGCTGTTCCTCATCATGGTGATGCTGTCAATGCTGGTGCGCCAGTTTATGAACCTGGCAGTGCTGGGCCTGATGCTGTCCATCTTCGGCTGGGCCTGGGATGCGCGCCTGATCCGCTCGGTGATCTTGAGCCTGCGCGAGCGCGAATTTACCCAGACGGCAATCCTCTCGGGGACCGGCACACTGCGTCTGGTGCTGAATGAGTACATGCCCTTCGCCATGCCTCTGATCTTTTCGACCCTGATCAACAACATGTCCTGGGCCATTGGCCTGGAGATCACGCTGGCGATTCTGGGCCTGGTCAAGATGAGCATCCCCACCCTGGGCACCATGCTCAACTGGGCGATCACCTACCAGGCCATCCTGTTGATGCGCTGGTGGTGGGTTGGCACTCCGGTGGTCCTGTCAGTCTTCCTGTTTATCGCCCTGTACTGGATGTCGGTCAGCATCAGCGAATACCTGGATCCGAGAACACGCATCCAACGGGTCGGGGCGCAGTGAGGCAGCTATGAACCAGACGATACTTTGGACTGAACAACTGAAAGCCTTCTACGTGCTCGACCTGCATGGCACCCAAACGGTGGTGAAGGCGGTCAACGAGGTCAATCTCGAGATCCAGGAGAACGAAGTCTACGGGATTGCCGGCGAAAGCGGCTGCGGGAAGACGACACTTCTGAAAGCGCTCTTCGGCGCCATCGAGCCTCCGTTGAGGCTGATCGGAGGGAAAGTCTATTACTGTCTGTTCATTGAGGAGACCGACGTCTCTTCTCTCAGCGCAGAGGACAAGAGAAGGCTGCGCTTGGAGTATGTTTCCTACGTTCCGCAGGGTTCGATGAGCGTGCTCAATCCCGTGCTCAAGGTGAAAGAGACTTACCGAGATTTCATCGAGAGCCACGTGGGCGGAAAGACAAGAGAGGAAGCCTATGAGATCGCCGGGAGACAAATTGCAGAGTTGGGGCTGCCGCGGAAGATCTTGGATGCTTATCCGCACCAGTTGTCGGGTGGCATGCGACAACGGGTTACCATCGCCCTGGCAGCGCTGCTGAAGCCCCGGATTATGATTTGTGACGAGCCCACGACGGCACTCGACGTCGTCGTCCAGAGAGGAGTCGTGCAACTGCTGCGGGACATTCAAGAATATCTGGAAAACACGATCATTTTGGTCACGCATGACATGGGCGTTCAGGCCAATATCGCCGATCGTGTCGGTATCATGTACGCCGGAAAGATGGTAGAGGAAGCGACAACCGAGACGATTTTTGGCAACCCTCTCCATCCCTACACTCAGTATTTGATCAACTCTTTGCCGAGGTTTGGGGACAAGACGATGCGCGAGAGCGTACCCGGAAGCCCGCCTTCTCTGATCAATCTCCCCAGTGGTTGCCCCTTCCACCCAAGGTGTCCCTATGTTCTAGATATCTGTACAAAACAGATGCCGAGCTTCACGAACCTGGAACCCAACCACAAAGTTGCCTGCTGGCTGGTCGGAGAAGGAGAAGATGGAAAAGCTTCTTGAAGTTGATCATCTGACGAAAGTTTTCTCCTTGGGGAGCATGCTCTCGAGGGTCAGGATAACGGCAGTTGACAGAGTGTCTTTTTACGTCAAACCGGCGGAAATCTTCGCCTTAGCCGGTGAAAGCGGCTGTGGAAAAACAACTGCCGCCAGAATGATTCTGGGCTTTGAGGAGCCAACCTCAGGTGCCGTCGTGCACAAGGGCAAACAGGGCGGGAAATCGAAGAACAAGAAGGTCTGGTTCACAGAAGGCGTGCAGGCGATCTTCCAGGACCCATTTGGGACCTTCAACCCGCTCCGAAGAGTCGATCGGTATTTCTTTGAGACCATCCAGAATTTCAAGTTGGCAAGAAACAATGGAGAGGCAATAAAACTGATCGAGGAGAAGCTGAATGCCGTAGGTCTTTCCTACGAAGAGTTCTCTGGCAAGTATCCGAGCGAGTTCTCTGGAGGGCAACTGCAGAGGATTTCCATAGCCAGGGCCTTGCTGACAAACCCAACTCTCCTGATCGCGGATGAACCCGTTTCTATGGTCGATGCTTCCTTGAGGATGTCAATCGTGAATCTGTTCAAAAAGCTCAAGGAAGTGTCGGGCCTGAGTGTGTTATACATTACGCACGATCTGGCAACCGCCTACTATGTGAGCGATCGAATCGCCATCATGTTCAGAGGGCACATCGTTGAAATGGGGCCTGTGGAGCGGGTGTTGATGGACCCTAAACATCCGTACACGAAACTTCTTAGAGAATCCATCCCTGAAGCGGATCCAAAAAAGCGCTGGAAAGGGGCGATCACACTTTCTGAGATGGAATACGAAGAATACTTGAGAGCAGGCTGCAAATTCGCGGGAAGATGCCCTGACGCAACGGAGAAATGCAAGAGCGAAGTGCCCCAGGATGTTTATGTTGACGACGTACTCGTCAAGTGTCACCAGTACACCGGGAACCAGGACTTATGAATCCCCATCACACCCTCATATACAAAAACAGCGCATCACCCATCAGAGAGCGGGTGGACGATCTGGTTTCTCAAATGACGCTGGAGGAAAAGATCTCTCAGATGGTGCACGACGCCCCCGCTATCGAACGGCTGGGGGTGCCGGCGTACAGCTGGTGGAACGAATGCCTGCACGGCGTAGGCCGGGCTGGGGTGGCCACGGTGTTCCCGCAAGCCATCGGCTTGGCCGCAACCTGGAACCCCGACCTGGTGCACCAGGTAGCAACGGCTATCTCCGATGAAGCCCGGGCCAAACATCACGAGGCAGCCCGGCGTGGTATCCGGGAAATCTATGCAGGTCTGACTTTCTGGTCACCAAATATCAACATTTTCCGTGACCCCCGCTGGGGGCGAGGCCAGGAAACCTATGGCGAGGATCCCTATCTGACCGCCCGGATGGGGATAGCCTTCGTAAAAGGGCTTCAGGGCGACGATCCACGCTACTTGAAGTTGGTCGCCACACCCAAGCACTATGCTGTGCACAGTGGGCCGGAGGCGGACCGGCATCATTTTAACGCACGGGCCGATGAGCGCGATCTGAGGGAAACCTACTTGCCCGCCTTTGAAGCCTGTGTGAGAGAAGCGCAAGCCGCCTCTGTGATGGGAGCGTATAATCGCACCAACGGTGAGCCCTGCTGCGCCAGTCCGACGCTGTTGGACAAGATCCTGCGCCAGGAATGGGGCTTCGACGGATACGTGGTATCCGATTGTGGGGCCATTTGCGACATCTACGCCCATCATAAGGTCGTGGACACACCGGAGGAGGCAGCCGCTTTGGCCGTCAAGAACGGCTGTGAACTCAGCTGCGGTGAGGCGTACCTGGCCCTGCTCGATGCCGTCGAACAAGGCCTGATTTCCGAACACACGATTGACCGCGCCGTCAAACGGCTTTTCACAGCCCGTTTCCGTCTGGGGATGTTCGACCCCCCTGAGCAGGTCCCCTATACCCAAATTCCCTACCAGGTCATTGATTCTCCAGAGCATCGTGCCTTAGCCCTCCGTGCAGCCCAGGAATCCATCGTGCTGCTCAAGAATGAGGGCAACTTGCTCCCCCTGCGCAAAGACCTGGAGTCAATTGCCGTCATTGGACCCAACGCCGATGATCTCCAGGCGCTGCTTGGCAACTACAACGGTACACCGGCAAAGGCTGTCACTCCGCTTGAGGGCATTCGCAGCAAGATCTCGCCCTCTACCAGGCTCTATTACGCGCAAGGCTGTGCCGTGGCCGATGGTGTTCCTCCGCTTAAGGTAGTCCCGCCGGCTCACCTGCGCCCGGTAGATGCTGGCGCGAACGAAGCGGGTTTGACGGCTGCCTATTACGACAATCCCAGGTTCGAGGGTGAGCCCGTACTGAGCCAGGTTGACCGTGTGGTTGATTTTACCTGGAAAGATACCACCCCCTTGACGGGACAATGGGGAGACCATTTTGCCGTGCGTTGGACCGGTTTTCTCGTGCCGCCAGTGAGCGGTACTTACCACCTCGGTGTCAACGGCCTTAGCGAGTACAGCCTTTACCTGGATGGCGAACTCATTGCCCAGTATAGCGGCATTCACCATCCCATCCTCCAAACCAAAGAGGTTGAGCTGGAGGCCGGTCGGTTCTACAGTCTCCGGCTGGATTACGTGAACCGGGGTCTTGATCCACAGGTGACGCTGGTATGGTCCATGCCCGGTGCGGATTACGTTGCCGATGCTATCGCAGTGGCCAGAAAAGCCGAGGCCGTGATCGTGGTGATAGGGCTTTCTCCGGCCCTGGAAGGCGAGGAAATGCCGGTTGATGTGGAAGGCTTTGTAGGTGGGGACCGAACCGACATCAGGTTGCCGCGCCCTCAAGAAGAACTCCTCAGGCAGCTTCACGCCCTGGGTAAGCCAACGGTGCTGGTGCTGTTGAACGGCAGCGCATTGGCCGTGAATTGGGCGGCCGAACATATCCCAGCTATTGTGGAGGCATGGTATCCCGGCCAGGCAGGGGGAGACGCCCTGGCGGACGTTCTGTTTGGCAATTACAATCCTGCCGGACGACTACCTGTGACATTCTACAAATCGGCAGAGGACCTGCCCCCCTTTGAAGACTATCAGATGGAAGGCCGCACCTACCGGTACTTTCGGGGAGAGCCTCTCTTTCCCTTCGGCTATGGGTTGAGCTACACCACGTTCAAGCTCGACCACCTGCACATTGACCAATCAGAGGTTGAAGCAGGTGGCCAAGTCGCCGTCAGCGCCGACGTGACCAACACCGGCGACCGCACCGGCGATGAAGTGGTTCAGCTTTACATTCACCATCGCGACGCTACCGTCCCCTGCGCCATCAAGGAGCTAAAAGGATTCAAACGCATCACCTTGCAGCCGGGAGAACGTAAAACGGTGACCTTTACTCTGCACACCAGTCAACTCGGTTGTTACGATGAAGCGATGCAATTTGTGGTCCAGCCGGGGACGGTTGAGGTGATGGTGGGCCACTCTTCACAACACCTGCCGCTCGTCGGCACGTTCGAAGTTGTGGGCCAGCCCACCTCCCCTCAGTGAGAACCTCGCCCGGCTTCTCAGCATTCTCTC
>Ga0315285_10002850_pt1 | contig 18100 bp, 16 predicted proteins | sample YL17G09_36_MG_FD_203698 | JGI IMG/M metagenome (GOLD analysis project Ga0315285, IMG submission 203698) | Sediment microbial communities from Yellowstone Lake, YNP, Wyoming, USA - YL17G09_36 | ecosystem: Environmental > Aquatic > Freshwater > Lake > Sediment | place: USA: Wyoming | collected... | reverse complement strand
TTGCGGCTCTGGGCCCTCACCTTCTCCCCTCCGGGGTCGTGGCACCCTACCTGAAAATCGGCTGGTCTGCCACTCTGTATTCGGCTGGGGGTCCAGATTTATCCAGGTTCAGGTGAGCGCCAACAGCGTGGCGGAACGCCCGGGCACGGGGCAATGCTCTGGGCCACCGGATCGCGCCCCTTCAGGGCGCGGGAACGGTACGTTCCCACCCCCGAGACCCAGGGCGCTGCCCTGGGCTAAAGGGTTTGCGCCCCTATGAGGCGCGGAATCGCAACGCCGTCCTTAGCCCCGAAGGGGCATTATTCACCAGCCCGGGGCACCGCCCCGGGACCGGGAGAACGCCCCCAAACCGTTCCGACGTCCATCCCACAACCACCCACGCCCTGAAAGGGCATAACCCACGTTTCGACTCCGGTCAGGTCCGGCCTCCCGCGAACTCCGGCAGGCGAAGCTTGGCGGTCATCAGGTGGTGGAGCAGGCTCTTGAAGAGGACGTCCAGCGCCTCGCGCCGCTGCTCCTCGGCCGCCAGCTTCGCGCCTACTGCCGTAAGTTCGTTCGCGATTTGCTCCTGTTCATCTCTCGGAGGTAGCGAAATCGGGATGCTTCGAAGGACAGGAGCCTGAATCGTCTTGATGGTTGTCTGGGGGGATAACTCGTTTAGCCTTCTGACAAAGCATGGTGAGAGAAGTGCAAACTTCAGATAAGCTGGAAGGACCTTCGTTCTGTTTGGGGACAGCCGAATCAGGTTGGCGGTGATGTTGGCCCCTACCAAAGAAGGAGGGACGATGCCTATCTTACCCATCGTGCCACGCACGGACATTACAAGATCGCCTTCGTCTAGCGTTGTCTTCGGAAAGCGCTTTGCCGTACCAGGGTCGATGAATCGGAACAGACTCATGTCGGTCTCGATTTCGCCGCTTTCCCTGAGAAGTTCACCGCGCACCTCAGGTATGCCTGCCTCAACGTATTCGATGTTGTAGTAAGACGGATAACGATAGAGGACCGCCAGTAACCCGTCGAGCTTCGGGCAATGCCAGTGCCCCGGGATCGATCCAATTGAGGTGTCTTTCAATGGCATCAGGGCAGCCCTTTGCAGCGGGACGGGGCCGTAGGTGAAGAGGTGCTTCATCAGGCTGGTCTTGAGCTGGCGGGTGGCGGCGATGACCTTCTCTGTTGCCTCCTTTGCCCGCTGCACCGTCCTCAATACCTCCGCAATCGCCCGCTGCTCGGGGAGGGGAGGAACGCTGATCGGAAATGAATCGAGCGCCTCCTTTGGCAACCGTTGACGGCCAGTTGCCCCCTGCATCTTTGAAGCCAGAACGTGGCGAATAGCGGGCTGCGTCAGGAAGGCGGCAAGGAACTCGGCGGTGACTTTGACTGGCCGTAGCGGATAAACCTCGGTCGAGGTCATTCCCCATCCACCCGGAACGCCCCGCGCAATCCCCAACTTTCCGTTCTCAAGACAGGGTGTGATTTTGGCAAGCAGCACGTCGCCGTCCGTGAACGGGACACCGCTGCGCACCTCTTCGGGTTTACGCAGTTCCCACTGGGTGGTCACGGAACCGTCTTGAGGCAACAACGCCATCGGGATAAACGGTATTCCTGCGCTGGAAGCAGTCGCGATCGCCCGCGAAGCGCAGGAGTTGCTTGCCACTTCGCCAACCGTGAGATGTGCCCACCCCTCCGGCAGTTCGCCTTGTTCCGCCCCTTCAGGGCGTGGCGCATTATTGGCCAGCGAGCCCAGAGGGTTGTCCCGGGCTATAGGATTGCGCCCTTTCAGGGCTTTGATCAATGATGCACGGCGCGGCATGTCGATCCACTTACCTCTTGATCCCGTCCCGCCGCATGAGCACGCTGGCCAGTTGGCTGACTGTCGTGCGGGGCCATTTGAGCCTTCGCAGGTACTTGTTGATCTTGTCGCGGTCGAATGCCTCGGGGTTGAACTTGCCGCCAAGCCATTCCATCATAGACTCGTATCCCTCGTGCTTGGGGTCTCGGATGATCTTGAGCAGGTCTTCATATCCCCACACGCCGCCGCAATCCTCCGGCGGGCAGGCGCGCTCGCCGTCCAGGCACTGCGCGAACTTTCCCTCTGCGGGATCCGCATCGAGAATCTTCTCGACTGTGATTCGATGGTCCCAGGAGTCGCCGAAGTCGTATTCGTAGACGAACGTACTCTTCGCCCGTGATACGATTTCGAGTATCGCGGTCTTGTTCTCGTCCAAGACGCGAGGGTCGTCTTCATACTCATCGAGATCGAAGGTCGGGTCAGAGTATATCCGCTTGCCGACGACGAACTGATGCAGGTGGCTATTGGTCCATCCCATCGCCACCTGGATGACGGCGTGTAACCATCCGAGGCTGGCGATGCCGGGAACCTGCAACCGCCGCCAGATTAATGGCTCGATTCCTTCAAGCGAGACCTTCAGGTGATAGAGGGGAGCGGATGTCGCGCTTGGAGACTGCCGTTTTTTCGGTCCTGTCATCGGGTGACCTCCCATTCTCTCGCCACACTCCATATGGAGTGCGCCGCCAGCGGCGGCGCTTTGGCAGGCGGCGGAGCCGCCTCCAGTCGCCTCTGATCCCTTGGCCGAATCGCCGCCGCAGTCCATAATTACAAGGCTGGTGCCACGTGGTAATCGTCACTCACCCGCACCGCATCAATTTTGAAGCTGTAGATCGTCTTCACCTGTGCGGGCGTGGCCATCCGCTCAAACCACCCAGCCGAGCACCACGGATACTGACTCGCATCCAAGACCAAGCCATGCTTTACCGCATTCTGGTGCGTGTAGTTCAATCGGGCCAGATACGACCTCTCGTATGTCAACCGTGTCTCCCAGAAGTTGTGCCACACATGGCGGCCGGGCGCATTGTCCAAGCCGTTGACCCACTTTGCAGTCTTCTCATGTAACCGACCAAGCATTCGCGGCAGGCTCTCTGCTCCGCCCTCAAGATTCGGCGAATGGCCAACGAAATGGTAGTGATTGGAGAAGACCGCCCACGCCTCCAGCCGCCAGCCAAAGTGCTGAGCCGCTTCCAGCAGGCCGCCTTGCAGTTCATCCAAGCGCTCGGGGCCTCGGAAGTGGTGCAACTTTCGATACGTCCCGGCCGTGACGAAATACGTGCCCTGCTCGGAAAGCCGGTGAAGCGGGGCGTGCGGCCATGGCGCCTTGCGGAGCGTGCCCCCAGCGGCGGCGCTTTGCCAGGCGGCGGAGCCGCTTTCGGTTGCTTGCGATGTCATCGCGGCTTCGGTGCTACTGAGATGAAAAGTGACACGAGACAAAGCGGTGTCGTTGCCACCGCACTCCATGCACTCCTCGTCACGCCAAGCCGAGTTTCCCCAACACCTTCTCCAGCTCACGGTTGGCTGCCTCCAACTCCTCCTCGGCTTCCCGGAGCTGGACCACGGCCTGGTCCAGGGTCAGGACTTCGACTTGTTCGCCGGTGGAGACATACCGGCTGGGCGAGAGGTTGTAGTCGTTCTTGACGGCGTCCTGCTTTGTGATGATTGCCGACAGCTCGTCAACCGCTTTCCACCTGAGATACGTTTCGCCAATGGTGTCAACGTGGCCGTCTTCGAGGAAGTTCTTTGGCCGGCCCTTGGCGCATTGCCTGGAGGCGTTGACAAGGAGGATCTGACCCTTCTTGCGCTTGGCTTTATTGATGACCAGGATGATGCCGGGGGCGGTGGTGTTGTAGAAGAGGTTCTCGGGCAACAGGAACACGGCGTCGATCAAATCGGCTTCCAGGAACGCCTTGCGGACATCCCGCTCCTTGTTTGAGCCCTGATTCCCACTCCCCCGGCTCACGGCGCCAGTGTCGAGGACCACGGCCATCTTCCCGCCCTCGTCGAGGGACGCGGCCATGTGCTGGATCCAGCCCCAGTCGGCGCTGGAGGATGGCGGGACGCCACGGGCAAACCGGCCGTAGGTGTCGTTCTTGTAGGCGTTCGCCGGGAACTTCTGGTTCCACATGGGATTGGCCGTCACCAGATCGAAGCGGCGCAGGGTCCCGTCGTCCCCGCTGAAGGCGGGGCGAGCCATCGTGTCGCCGATGGCGATTTCGGCCTCCATGTCATGGATGAAGGCGTTCATTCGCGCCATGGCGAAGGTGGAGGGGTTGATCTCCTGTCCATAGAGGCGAAGTGGTGCGACGGTCGGGGGCAGCCGCCGCGACCCGTTCGCCTTCTCGCCGAGCTTCTCGATCAGCCGCAGGTGGGCCTTGATGAGCAAGCCGCCGGACCCGCAGCACGGATCGTAGATCGTCTGCCTGGCTGCGGATCGAGGATGCGGGCCATGAGGACAGCCACCTCGCGCGGCGTGTAGAACTCGCCGGCGCTCTGCCCCTGGCCCTCCGCGAACTTCCGCAGCAGGTACTCGTAGGCGCGTCCCAGGATGTCGGGCTCCACGTCGTCCAGGCCGAGGCGGTACTCGCCGAGCTTCTGAACGAGACCCTGAAGACGGTCGTCGTCGAGGATCCGCTGGCCCCCCTGCGTGGTGTTGAAGTCGGTGACGTCAATCACGCCGCCCAGCCGGGGATTCTCGCGGGCGACGGCGCGGACCGCGTCGGTCAGGTACTCGCCCAGCCCTGTCGTCTTCAGCGCGACCTCCGCCCAGCGAGCCTTCGGGGGCAGGAAGAATCGAACGAGCTTGTGGTCCTGCTGGACCAGCGTGAGGGCCTTCTTCTCGTCGCCGAACTCCCTGCCCAGACGAGCGACCTCGTCATCGAACACGTCCGAGAGCCGCTTCAAGAAGATCAGCGGCAGGATGTAGTCCTTGAACTTCGGCGCGTCCACCGGCCCGCGGATGACGCATGCCGCCTCCCACAGCCAGTTTTCGAGGGCCGAGACATCGAGAGTCTTCCCTTGCTTCTTGTTATTATTCACCGCCACAATGGCCGTCCTTCCTGGACAAGTAGAGTGGTGGGGTTGTCACGAAGAGCCAGAACCAGGGGCCAGCACGACCCCCCTGTGAATGCATGTGGGAGACGAAAGGGACCAGGGGCCAGCACAGCCCTAGCGCGTGCGCGCTACAAGGTGGGTGGGCCTTCCACCCTGGTTACTGATGTCTGCGGGAACGCTTGTTAGGGAGGCTATCGAATCCGGTCTTGTGTGTCAACGGGAAACCCGCCCGCCGGCCGCATTCACAATTCCTGCCGCTCTCCCGCCGTGCAGACAAGTATCGTAAGTACCCTGCGTCTCATTTGAAACAAAGCCCCTTCCGGAAGACAGGAAGAGGCCTTGTCTTGGCGGGCCGTCTTCTCCGCTATCTGGCGGGCAGAGATGATTCAGAGCCTCTCGGCGAGGCCCCCCTGGCGAGGTTCAAAGCGGTTTTGCCGTTTCTGTCGCTATGCGCTTTGCCGTTTCAGCCTGCGAAGCACTGCTTGCCACCGTCGACCCGGATCACCTGGCCCGTGATGTAGCTCGCGTCCTCGGAGGCGAGGAAGGCGACCGTGCGGGCGATCTCGATCGGCCGGCCGTAGCGCTCCAGCGTTCCCGCCTCGACCATCTTCGCATCCTCGACTTGCCGGCTGGCCACGAAGCGGGGGGTGACGACGTCTCCGGGCGCGATGGCGTTGGCCGTCACATTATGGGGTCTGAGCATGACCGCCAGGCATCGGGTGTACTCGTGCACCGCCGCCTTGGCCGTGGCGTAGATGGCGCTCTGCTCCAGGCCGATGAGGCCCGCTATACTCCCGATGTTGATGATCCGACCGTTTCGACGCTCCATCATCTCTGGGACCACCTCCCGGCAGACAAGGAGGCAGGTCATGAGGTTGCGGTCGAGCACCGACCGGAGATCCTCGTAGGAGATGAGGACTGAGTCGTTCCGCGTGGGCTTGCCCGCCATGGGCGCGCTGGCCCCGGCCACGCCGATGTCGCCCCCGGCGCAGTTGACCAGAATGTCGATTCGGCCGAAGGCCGCCCGGATCGCCCCTACCAGGCTCCGGACGACCTCCGGGTCGGCGAGGTTCCCGTGAACAGGAAGAACTCTGCTCCCGGACTCCGCCTCGATTGCCCGGGCCACGGCCTCCAGGGAATCGGCCTCGCCGAAGGCCCGGGTCGAGATGGGCGTTGTTCCCTGAATGGCCACCGAGGCGCCGAGGTTCGCCAGATGGGTCGCGATGACCCGGCCCATGCCCCGGGAGGATCCGGTCACGAAAGCCGCTTTTCCCGAAAATACCCTTCTATCCGCCATCCCATCGTCTCCTTGTCTTTGGTTTCTCCCCCGGCGTGAGCGTGGGGAGGAAAAGCTCCTCGGACGAGCTACCCCTTCTTCAGCGATATCCGCGGACACAGCTTCAAGGCGTAGCGTAAGGCAAGAGAACCCCCCTCAATCCGTCCGCGTTGCATTGCATTCTTTGGCTGCTTGGTCTCCCTCGGCAAAGAGGTCAAGTGTCGTGCAAGGTATGGCGATATGGGAGGCACGTCCCCGATTACTACCATTCACCTACGAAACATGCCTGCCGCACGGCAGCTCTCGACTGGGTCGCGGCCAATGGCCGTCTCGTCCGACAACACAAACCCGTGATAGCCCTTCATGAGCGCGGCGTACACCGCGCACACTTCAGATCGTGTGGGGGTGGGGTGCTCGGCCATGTGCTCGAAGACCTGCCCCGCCAGGAACACCGGCACCGGCACCGCGCCCACGCGTTCCGAAAAGTGGTAGACGGTGGCGGCCATGGCCTTTGCGCCCAGCTCGGCGCCGAGATCGCCCCGGCACAGCCACAGCTCGTCGGCGGACGCCGCAATCTGCATCGCCTCGTCCACCGCTGCTTGGCGCTCCAGCTTGGCGATCAGGTAGGCCGCACGACCGACCTGCGCGCGGTAGTTGGCCATCTCCGTGGCATCCTTCACATACGACAGGGCATACCGGATGCCCTCCAGGTGCTGGGTCTGCCCCAGGATCGCCCGATCCGTTTCGCTCAACGATTCCTGGCGATACGTGGATGCGGTGTACGTGATCCCCTTGCGCGGGATGATCGCGCCGCCATTGATCACGCGAGCGTAGAGCGCGTCCGCGTCCAGCGATTCGACCGCGAGACGCAGCTTGGCATCGTTGAGCACGATCTCGCCACTGGACACCGAAGCAGCCCGGAAGAAGTCGGGGTGCGGGACCGGCAACACGCAGGGGCGGTCGGCCGACGCCGCGCACACCAGCGTCACCCGTTGTCCACCGGTGAGCTCACAGGCAGGGAACTGGCCCAGACGCCATTTGCTGCCCTGTAGGTCCAGGATCAGTGGCGGTCGCGGATCCCGCGTCGCGAGAAAGGCGCTGAGTCGGTCGACCCAGGCGTGCAGTTGTGGCAAGGACAGGTGGGAGGTGTTCACGCGGAGCGCGGTCACCCCAGCCGCGAGCATGGCCTGCCACGTCGATTCGGCGTCGCTGCTGGGGCCGAGCGTTGCGACGATCTGGTAGTCCATACGCTGCTCTTCTGGTCGATTGGCTCTGCCCATGGGACGCGGAGAGCCGGGACCTCTGTTCCCAGTGACGCGGGCGTCAGGTGGCTTCATGCCCGATTCCACGCTAAGAGAGAATATCGATCAAAGGCCGGAGGGCCTGGCCTGCGCGGTTGGGAATTCAGCGGAGCCGCACTCCCGGGAAGTGTGGAGAGAATCCGGGAGGCCCGGGCGGGAGCGTATCGAAGGGTTTGCTGGGTGTCAACGGGAAAGACCAACCTGAGCGCGGTTGCGGAAGGCAGGAGCGGCTCCCCAAGAATGACGAATATGGGCAATGGGAGGAAAAGATTTCAATAGCACTAGTTCGCTAGAAACTCGCGCTCACCCCCCAGGACTTGCCTGCTGATCTGCTGGCCTCAATGAGAGGAAGATTCTATCGTCCTTCTCGATTCGGGGGGAGCGCGAGCAGACGATCCCGTTGGGAAGGATCAGGCTGGACGGTGATGGGACCCCATCGCACTGCGCTACTGCACGCCGACCGCGGCAGCTTTCGCTGTCAGATCGTCGCGCGCGGCCAGCATGTCGTCGAGCGAGCCGAACGCGTTGGTATAGTGGCCCGTGAATCCTTTGCCTTCAACGCGCTTGAACATGTGGGCGAAATCGAGGTCGCCGGCGCCCGGCTTCAGGTGCACTTCCCTGCCCAAGCGGAAGCAGTCGGCGAGGCGGACCTCGGTTACGCGCGAGAAATCGAGTGCGTCGATGAAACCGTCGACGCCTTCTGGCACCAGGTGCGCGTGGTTGACAGTAAACGACAGCCGCATGCTGGGCGAGGCGATCCCTGCGATGTAATACCGCCAGTCCTCGACGCTGTGCGCGAGGTAGTGAACCTCGGCGTCCTCCGGCTCTTTGTTCAAGTTCTCCAGCAGCAGAGTGGCGCCGACCTTGTGCGCGTAGTCGGCGGCCCGCTGCAGCCGTTCGAGACCGGCGCGCATGCGCGCCTTCTTGTCCGAGCCAAAGTGATAGCCCGCGTGCACCACGATCCACTCCGCGCCGAGCCGTTTGGACACGTCCATGTAGCCCTGGAGGTACTGGTCGACCGCGTCGCGCACGTACGTCGAGTATTCGGCGACGTTGACCGCGGACAGCCTGTGCAATCCGAGATGCATGCCGTGTTTTTCGCACGCCGCACGCACGCCCTTGGCGCGCGCCGCGTCGAACGTGTCGAACGCGTTCACCTCGGTGTCGAGCTGCACGTCAATATAGCGCACGCCGTTGCGCGCAGCCCAATCGATGCCCTCTTCAAGCCGGATGCGGCGACCGAGGTCGATGCCGATTCTGTCCTTGAGATCCATACGGCGACTCCAGGCGGGTGGCGTGGGGCCGACGTCCCCGCCACGCGCGGCGGAGCATGCGGCAGCACAGGGAGCGGTGTCAAGCCAAAACCGGTCAGTGCGAGGACCTTCGTTTGGCGCGATTCACCTTCCTCCCACTACTCTCGGACACGGGATTTGCTCTTCCCCCTGATCCAGAATGGTGACCCCTTTCGGCTCCCACCGATTCCCTTTGTTCCCGCCTTCGCTCGCCAACGCCGCGCTCTGAGACTTTCCGCTTGACAGGACCATAGCCTTTCGTGCATATTGCATTCAACATTCAAAATTCGAAGTGGCCCGCTCCTCATCCTTGTCCTTCCCAGACTCGGGAGACCCCATGCCGCCAGCCACGAAGCCCTTGAGGCCTCGGCGGACAGCACGCCCCGCGGCGGCCCCCTCTCTCCGCATCGAGCACGAAAGCCTCGACGACAAGATCTATGCCCGCCTCAAAGCCCTGATCGCAGAGCGCCGCCTGCCCCCCGGCGAGCGGATCCTCCAAGACCGCCTGGCCCGCGAGATGGGTGTCAGCCGGACCCCCCTGGTGAATGCACTGAAGCGGCTCGCCCAGGAGCGATTGGTCGAATGGGTGTCTCGCCGGGGCATCTACGTCAAGCGCTTCACCAAGCGCGAGATGGCGCGGCTGTTCCAGGTCCGGGAGGTGCTGGAGGCGCTCTCAGCCCGTCTCGCGGCCTCGCGCATTGACCGGGACGAAGTGGATCGGCTCGTGGAGATGTTCCGTGGGCTGAGCGTCGCCCCGACCACGGCGGCGGTCCGCCGCTACGTCGAGCGGGACCGGTACTTTCACTGGCGCCTCGTCGAGATAGCAGGAAACGAGCAGCTCGCCCACGCCATGGAATCGGTGAACATGATGTTCTTCGCCTGGCAGGATGGCCTGGTGCGGCCTGCGGCCGAGACGGTCCAGGAGCACTTTGCCATCCTGGAGGCCTTACGCAGGCGCGATCCCGATGCAAGCGAGGCGGCCATGCGCTTGCACATTCGGCGGTCATTGGAGCGGCTGGAGAAGGAGGCAGAGGCCGAAGAAGCCCAGGCAGACTGATTCTGCCTTCGGTGGAACCAGGGGGAGGTGGAAGATACCCACCGGGAGGTGGGGAGTGAGCTGTGCGGCATCAGGAAAGCGCTGGCTCTAGGTGAACCTGAAAAGGGAGGACAAGGTCATGGGTGAGAAGCGACATGGAACTCCAGGGTTCAGGATTCCTCGGCGGACCTTTTTGAAGGGGACGGCCGCGGCGGCGGGAGCAGCGGCGCTGGGCGGGATTCCCGGGATCCTCCAGGCCGGGCAGGCCCCGGCGTATCCGAAGGGGACGAAACTCCATGTGCTAATGCAGCTGCACTTCGTCCCCGCATCGGACCAGGTGTTCCTGGAACAGGCGGCGGAGTTCGGAAAGCAGATGGGGGTCGAGATCCAGGTCGAGCGGATCGGGCAGAACGATGTTCCCACCCGCGCGGCGTCGGCCATTGAGATGAAATCGGGCCCCGACATCATCCTGATCCAGAACAACTTTCCCCACCTCCTTGCCGACGGCGTGGTGGATGTGAACGACGTCGCCGAAGCTGTCGGAAAGTCCCAGGGTGGCTACTACGACATCTCCAGGCGGAACGCCTTCTCCGACGGGCGCTGGGTAGCGGTGCCACGCGATGTGTACTCGTGGGCCTGGAACTACCGGGAGAGCTGGTTGCGAGAGGTCGGCTACCAGAAGTTCCCGGACACCTGGGATGACTTCCGGGAGATGGCGAAGAAGCTGAAGGCCAAGGGGCACCCTGTCGGCCAGTGCTTCGGCCACAGCACGAACGACCCGAACAACTACTGCTATGCCCTGATTTGGTGCTTCGGCGGGATGGAGGTAGAGAAGGACGGCAAGACCGTCGTCCTCGACAAGAAGGGCACCCTGGAGGCGCTCAAGCTCAACACCGCCATGTGGAAGGAGGGCATGGACGAGGGCGGACTGTCCTGGGACGACGCCAGCAACAACCGGGCGTTCCTGGCCGGCAGCCTCTCGGTGACCGGAAACTCCCCCAGCATCTACTTCGTGGCCCGGGACAAGTTCCCGGACGTCTACGAGGACATGAATCACGCCGCCATGCCCAAGGGGTCGGCGGGCCGGTTCTACCAGTTGCCGACCACCAGCACCATGGTCATGAAGTACTCCAAGAACCAGGAGCTCGCCAAGGAGTACATCCGCTGGTTCATGGACAAGCCCCAGTTCGAGAAGCTGTTCATCGCCCTGAACACGTTCGGGATCCCGCCGACCAAGATGTGGTACGACCATCCGCTCTGGGTCCGCGATCGCAAGTGCATCGTGTTCCGCGATGTGATCAATGATTCTTTGTGGTCCGGGTACGCCGGGCCTCCGGGTCGGAAGGCCTCCGAGGCCATGGCCAAGTACATCATCGTGGACATGTTCGCCAGGGCCATTCAGGGCACCCCGCCGGAAGAGGCGCTGAAGTGGGCGACCGCCGAGATGAAGAAGATCTACAGCGCCTGATCCCACGCAATCCCCGGCCCGGGCCCCCGCGTCGCGGAGGCCTGGGCCGGCCTCCCTTCATTTCCCGGGGAATCGTCGGAACCCGCTCGTGCGCAACCTGGTTTCCCCCCGGATACCAGGGCAGCTTTGACATCGAGATCGGCTGTCCTGCCGATGAAGTTGAAGAACAGTACCGTGTGGCCTCGGAATACCTCGAATCGTTGGGAATCCTTCCGAAGGGAGAGCGCGCATGAGCCGCCCCGTCAAATGCGCCCTTATCACGGGATTCGTCAGCAAGACAAAAGACCGTTTCCATGAATACAACACGGAAAAGACGCTGGCGGAACGCTTGGAGATGGTTTCGAAAATGGACGGCATGAGTGGCGTCGAAGTCGTCTTTCCGTATGAGGTCAAGGACGCGGAGCTTCTGAAGTCCATGCTCAAGAAGTACAACTTGGGGATTGCGGCCATCAACGTGAATGTGAAGGCCGAACCGGAATTCCGCAATGGCGGCTTGACCTCCCTCGATCCAGCCATTCGACAGAAGGCCGTCCAATTCGTCAAAGACGCCAAGGACTTCGCCTGGGCCGCTGGCGCCAATAAGGTCACATGCTGTCCGCTGGGCGATGGGTATGAGTTCGCCTTCCAATGCGACTACGCCCAAATGTGGAAGTTCCTCATCGAAACCTTCGGCGAGGCGGGAGGGTACAGGCCGGAGATTCCGCTCTTCATTGAATACAAGCCCAGTGAAACGCGCGGCCACTGCTTCCTTGACACCGCCGCCAAAACGCTGTGCCTGCTCAATGACATCGGCAGCAAGGAAATCGGTGTCACCGTGGACTACGGCCATTCGAAGTACGGCCAGGAGAATCCGGCGGAGGTGGTGGCCCTGTTGGCCAGTAGCCGTTATCCCTATTACATCCACATCAACGACAACAACGGCAGGTGGGACTGGGATTACATGGTGGCTTCCCACAACTTCCTGGAATACGTGGAGTTCCTTTTCTACTTGCAGGAATATAGCTATAGTGACTTCCTGACTTCGGACACTTCGCCGACCCGCTGGGATATTCGCGGCACCTTTGAAGCCAACACGCGGATGACCCAGAAGATTTGGGACCGGTTGAACAGTCTGGACCGCGGTGAATTCAATGCTCTGATCCGAGGCGGCGACTTCTTAAAGACCTGGAGGTTCATCGAAGCGAAGATCTTTGGACTGTAAAGACGACTTTGCGGCAGTTCTGCGAAGCGCCGCCAAACCATCGCAGGGCGTCCCCGTGATGTGTCAACAGCGGCGGCTGATCGGAGCTGCCCTACAGCGATATCGCTCATCACCGCCATGTGGAAGGAGTGCTTCGACGAAGGGGGCTGTCCTTGGACGACTCCCACTATTGGCCGCGCGATCACACTTTCACTGGGGCGCGAGGCCCCTCAGGTGGCGTCAACGCGGCTCTGGCCAACCAAGGGAGGTCACGATGAACCTGCACCGCATGTTGCTGGAACGGGCCGAGCGCAAGGGGCCCATCCGGATCGGCCTCATCGGGGCCGGCAAGTTTGGCGCCATGTTCCTGGCCCAGGCCCGTCTCACGCCGGGCATGCACATCCTGGGGATCGCCGACTTGAACGTGGAGCGGGCGCGCGAGGCCTGCCACCGCACCCATTGGCCGGCGGAGCAGTACGCGGCCCCGTCTTTCGCCGCGGCCCTCAAGCAGGGGACGACCCATCTCACCGACGACGCCATGGCCCTCATCGCGGCGGATGGGCTGGACGTGGTGATCGAGGCGACGGGCGTTCCCCCGGCGGGGATCAAGCACGCCCTCGCGGCCATCGCGCACAAGCGGCACGTCATCATGGTCTGCGTGGAGGCCGATGTTCTCGCCGGCCCGCTCCTCGCCAAGAAGGCCCAGGAGGCGGGCGTGGTCTACTCCCTGGCCTACGGGGACCAGCCCGCCATCATCTGCGAGCTGGTGGACTGGGCCCGGACCTGCGGCTTCCCTGTGGTCTGTGCCGGGAAGGGGACCCGGTACCACCCGTCCTTTCACGAGTCCACCCCCGAGACCGTCTGGCAGCACTTCGGCTGGACGGCCGAAACGGCGGCCAAGGCGGGCGCCAACCCTAAAATGTTCAACTCGTTCATTGACGGCACCAAGTCGGGGATCGAGATGACGGCCGTTTGCAACGCCACCGGCCTCGTCCCGCCCCCCGACGGCCTCGGGTTCCCGCCCGTCCCGGCAGCCGAGATCGCCAAGTTCCTGAAGCCCAAGGCCGACGGCGGCACCCTGGCCTACAAGGGGACGGTGGAGGTCATCTCCAGCTTGAACCGGGACAAGACCCCGGTGCCCCACCACCTGCAGATGGGGGTCTATGTGACGTACGAGGCCCCGAGCGAGTATACCCAACGCTGCTTCAACGAGTACTGGCTCCTCCCCGATGAGACGGGGAAGTACGCCGGCCTGTATCGGCCGCTCCACCTCATCGGCCTCGAACTCGGGGTGAGCGTGGCCTCCATCATGCTGCGGGGCGAGCCGACGGGCAGCCCGACCGGATGGCAGGCGGACGTCGTTGCCACCGCCAAGCGGGATCTCAAGGCCGGCGAGGTCCTCGACGGAGAGGGCGGGTACATGGTCTGGGGGAAGATCGTGCCGTCCGCGACCTCGCTGGCGAAGAACGGCCTTCCCCTGGGCTTGGCCCACATGAAGCTCGTCCGCCCGGTGGCCAAGGGGCAGCTCGTCACCTGGGCCGATGTCGAGGTCGACCTCACCGATTCCACAGTGCGGTTCCGCCGGGAGATGGAAGCCGCCTTTGCTACAGCGGGTAGCAGATGAGCAGCGGGAGGGGGCTTCGGATATCGGGACGGATCGCATGAGCCACACCGCTATCCTCTCGTGCGGCGGCACAGGTTTCCTGCGGCGGCTGCGAACCGCGAGCCGAACGGAACGGCGCGAGTGGCTGTTCGCGTTTGTTCTCCTCCTGCCCGCCCTGACCATGCTCGCCCTCTTCGTGGCCTACCCCTTCATCCGGGGGATCTGGCTCTCCGTGCTGAATTCCACGGTGGGGCGGGAGGGGGATTTTGTCGGCCTCCAGAACTACGTGAAGCTCTGGTACGACAGCATCTTCCAGCGCACCACGCAAAACACCTTCATCTACACCGGCATCGCCACGGTGCTGAAGCTGGCGCTGGGGATGGCCGTGGCGCTCATGCTGAACATGCTGATCGGGTTCAAGCGCATCCTGCGGGCCTCCATGCTCCTGCCCTGGATTATTCCCACGGTACTTTCCACCCTGGCCTGGAAGTGGATGTTCGACCCCACCTTCAGTATCGTGAACTGGATCCTTTATCACCTCGGCTTTGTGAACGCCCGTGTTGACTGGCTGGGAGGGCCCGTGGCCGCCATGTGGTCGGTCATCATGGTGAATGTCTGGCGCGGGATGCCCTTCTTCGCCATCACGCTCCTGGCGGGGCTCCAGACGATCAGCCCCGATGTGTACGAGGCGGCCTCCATTGACGGGGCCAACGCCTGGCAGCGGTTCTGGCGGGTGACCTGCCCCCTCCTCATGCCGGTGACGATGGTGGTCATGCTCTTCTCCGTCATCCAGACCTTCGCGGATTTTCAACTGGTGTATATCCTCACCGGAGGGGGGCCCGCCAACAGCACACACCTGTTCGCCACGTACGCCTACCAGATCGGGATCCAGATCGGGAAGCTCGGCGAGGGGGCGGCGGCGTCCCTGGCCATGTTCCCCTTCCTCTTCCTCGTGGTGATCTTCCAGCTCTGGTACGTCCGGCGCGGGGAGAGATGGTAAGGAGGGATTGGTGGTCACGGGTGTTTGGTGGAAGCGGTGGCTGTGCTTGTACCTCCCCTTGGGGGCGGTGGTCATTCTCACCCTGTTCCCGTTCTACTATATGGCGGTCACGGCGGTCCGCCCGGACCGGGAGATGTACATCCCCTGGAACCGCCCCAACTTCGCCCCCTTCTGGACCATGCACCCGACGCTGGAGCACTTTGCGCTTCTGTTCTGGGAGACCCTCTTCGCGCGCTGGTTGGTGAATACGCTCCTGATCGCTCTCGGCTCCACGGCCATCTCCCTCTTCTGCGGCCTCCTCGCCGCGTATGCCTTGGCCCGGCTGCGCTTTCCCGGCGGCACCGCCATGGGGACGGGCATCTTCGTGACATACCTTGTCCCTCAGACCCTCTTATTCATCCCGTTGGGGGAGGTCATCCGGACCTTCCGGCTGGGGGACTCGCTCTGGGCGCTCATCCTCACCTACCCCACCTTCCTCATCCCCTTCTGCACCTGGCTCATGATGGGCTACTTCCGGACGATCCCCAAGGAGCTGGAGGAGTGCGCCCAGATCGACGGGGCCTCGCGCGTGCAGGCCATGGTCCGGATCGTCTTCCCCGTGGCCATGCCGGGAATCTTGTCGGCGGGGATCTTCGCCTTCACGCTCTCCTGGAACGAGTTCCTCTACGCGCTCGTCTTCCTCTCCAGCGCGGACCAGAAGACCATCCCGGTGGGCGTGGTGAGCGAACTGGTCCGCGGCGACACCTTTTTCTGGGGTCCTCTCATGGCCGGCGCCCTGCTCGGCTCCGTCCCGGTCGCCTTTGTCTACTCCTTCTTCGTGGAGCAGTACGTCAGCGCCATGACCGGGGCGGTCAAGGGATGACCCACGATACGTCGATCAGTCAATTGGTCAACTGGTCGATTGGGGAGAAAGACATGACGCTATCGGGACGCGTCGCCGTCGTGACGGGGGCGACCAGCGAGATCGGTCACGCCACCGCGCTGCGGCTGGCCACCCTCGAGGATTGCGCCGCCGCCATGATCCACCTGGCGGCACCCGACATGCGGTACGTGACAGGGCAGATCCTCTACGTCGAGGGCGGCTTTTTGAGCGCCGGGGTCCTGGCAAAGGAGTAGTGGCATCCCTCACCCATTCCTCTCCCCCAGGTGGGGAGAGGCGAGGTGAGGGGGGCGAGAAAGAAGGAGGAACATCGAATGGAATTTGCCGGACAGACGGCCATTGTCACCGGAGCCGCCCGAGGATTCGGCCGGGCCATCTGCCGTCGGTTGGCCCGGGGTGACGCCCGCGTGGTGGTTGCGGACATCAATCTCCCGGAATAGGGGACGAATAGGGGACGGTCATGAAATAATGATTTACTTTCTCTGCCCTCTTGGCATATTCTCTTCCCATGCCTCGCCTCGCACGTCTGGACGCACCCGGGGCCTTGCACCATGTGATCTGCCGGGGGATTGAGCGGCGACCGATCGTCCGGGATGACACCGACCGGGCGGCCTTCATCGACGGGCTGGGTCGCGTCCTGACTGCGACAGGGACCCCCTGTTACGCGTGGGCCTTGCTCTCCAAGCACGTCCACCTCCTGCTCCGTACTGGGGCCGTTCCCCTGACGACGGTCATGCGCCGCCTCCTCACCGGATACGCAGGGGCGTTCAACCGGCGCCACCGCCGCCATGGATATCTCTTCCAGAACCGCTACAAGTCGATCCTGTGTCAGGAGAAGCCGTACCTGCTCGAGTTGGTGCGCTACCTCCACCTCAATCCCTTGCGGGTCGGCCTGGTGAAGGACCTCCGCGCCCTGGACCGGTACCCATGGAGTGGACACAGTGCCCTGATGCCTGCCGGTGCCGGCCTCTCGCCCGCGGACCTGTTGACGCCCAGCAAGATTCCAACCCGCGTCCGGCACCGCAGCCTCCTCTGTTATTGGGCCATGCGGGAGTTGGGGCTACCCGGCACCGCCCTGGCCGCCAAGCTCGGCCTCACCCAACCGGCGGTCAGCCGGGCGGTCCTCCGCGGAGAGCGTCTGGCGAAGGGGGGAGGAATCCCGTTTCCGAAAAAATGAATTGCATAAAATCATGACCGTCCCCTATTACTAGGAGGAGCCGTACCTGCTCGAGTTGGTGCGCTACCTCCACCTCAATCCCTTGCGGGTCGGCCTGGTGAAGGACCTCCGCGCCCTGGACCGGTACCCATGGAGTGGACACAGTGCCCTGATGCCTGCCGGTGCCGGCCTCTCGCCCGCGGACCTGTTGACGCCCAGCAAGATTCCAACCCGCGTCCGGCACCGCAGCCTCCTCTGTTATTGGGCCATGCGGGAGTTGGGGCTACCCGGCACCGCCCTGGCCGCCAAGCTCGGCCTCACCCAACCGGCGGTCAGCCGGGCGGTCCTCCGCGGAGAGCGTCTGGCGAAGGGGGGAGGAATCCCGTTTCCGAGAAAATGAATTGCATAAAATCATGACCGTCCCCTATTACATGTGATCTGCCGGGGGATTGAGCGGCGACCGATCGTCCGGGATGACACCGACCGGGCGGCCTTCGTCGAGCGGCTGGGGCGCGTCCTGACTGCGACAGGGACCCCCTGTTACGCGTGGGCCTTGCTCTCCAAGCACGTCCACCTCCTGCTCCGCACTGGGGCCGTTCCCCTGACGACGGTCATGCGCCGCCTCCTCACCGGATACGCAGGGGCGTTCAACCGGCACCGCCGCCGCCATGGATATCTCTTCCAGAATCGCTATAAGTCCATCCTGTGTCAGGAGGAGCCGTACCTGCTCGAGTTGGTGCGCTACCTCCACCTCAATCCCCTGCGCGCCGGATTGGTGAAGGACCTCCGCGTCCTGGACCGGTACCCATGGAGTGGACACAGTGCCCTGATTGGTGGCATCCCTCGGCCCTGGCAAGCCGTGGCAGAAGTGCTGGGTCACTTCAACGTCCGCCCAGCCGTCGCCCGCCGGGCATACCGGACCTTCCTGGCGGATGGGGTGGCGCAGGGCCGGCGGCCGGAGTTGACCGGGGGAGGCTTGATCCGGAGCGCGGGGGGCTGGGCGGCCCT
>Ga0315285_10002845_pt1 | contig 18108 bp, 17 predicted proteins | sample YL17G09_36_MG_FD_203698 | JGI IMG/M metagenome (GOLD analysis project Ga0315285, IMG submission 203698) | Sediment microbial communities from Yellowstone Lake, YNP, Wyoming, USA - YL17G09_36 | ecosystem: Environmental > Aquatic > Freshwater > Lake > Sediment | place: USA: Wyoming | collected... | reverse complement strand
TTGCTCAGCTTTGATTGCAACATCCTTTCGCCGATGAGCTTCTGGATTCGCGTCAGTAAGATATGGGATCCTCCTGGATGCTCTGAAAATGTTTCTGTCGTCTCTTGGGACAAAATAAAATCCTTCCTTCGACTCCTTTCAGTCGCTCAGGATGGTGAGCGAAGTCGAACCATAATGGATAGGCCATGCCATAGGCATTGAATAAGATAGAATTATAATAGTCCTATCTAAATCGTCAAGTCCGCCAAATACTTTCAGTCGGAGGAAAAATGCTCTTCCACTTCTGCCGTTAGGCATCCCCCAGCGGAGATATATACCAAAAGGCAGCCGCCCGCTGCAAAATTATCGCTTTGATTTTATCCGCCACTGGCGGATTTATTGCTGCCGGGATATAATCGACCTTATGAAAAACACCATTCTTAGCGAACTTTTCGACCAGATGGCTGATATTATGGAAATCCTCGGCGAGGACCGTTTCCGCATCAACACCTACCGCAGAGTAGGCCGAATTATTGCTGATATGCCCACCGATATAGAGACACTTTTGGCCGGCGGTGATTTGGCAAAAACACCCGGCATCGGCAAATCAAGTCTTGCTAAGATTGAAGAGTTCGTAAAAACTGGCACAATAACCGCCCACAAACAATTGCTCACTAAAATCCCGCCAACACTGTTGGAGCTGCTCACTATACCCGGTATAGGACCCAAAAGTGTAAAAGCAGTCCACGAAAAGTTAAACGTTAAAACCATTTCCGAACTGAAAAAAGCGATTTTCTCCGGCTCTTTGGCTAAACTGCCGGGCTTTGGTGATAAAAAAGCTGCTGCAATTGCAAAAGGCATCGAATTTCTTGAAAAATCCACAGGCCGAATTCGCCTCGACCAGGCCTTTGAAGCCGCAGATATTGTCACTGGATTTCTCCGGGAGCTTCCCGGTATCGGCAAAATCCAGCCTGCCGGCTCGCTGCGTCGCCGAGCAGAAACCATTGGTGATGTTGACATCCTCGTTGTTGCTAAAAAGGGCAAAAAAATAATAGATGCGTTTACCACCGCAGGATTTATCCAGGAGGTCCTCGCTGCCGGCCCGACAAAGGGCTCTGCGATTATCCGGACAGAAACCACCCCCGTCCACGTTGATGTCCGTGTCGTGCCGAAAAAAAGCTTCGGCGCTGCGGCCCAGTATTTCACCGGCTCGAAACAGCATAACGTGCGATTAAGAGAAATCGCCATAAAGGCAAAATTGAAACTGAACGAGTACGGTCTGTTCAAAGCAGATAAAATGATTGCAGGAGCAACTGAGAAAGAAATCTATCAAAAACTCGGCCTGGATTTTATCGACCCATTATTACGCGAAGACCGTGGCGAAATTGAAGCAGCAAAGACACACGCTTTACCCGAACTGATTGATTCCAAAGACATTAAAGGCGACTTCCACGTCCACACAAATGCTTCCGACGGGAACGCCGGTATTTCAGAACTTGCCTATGCTGCAAAAGATATGGGTTATAAATATATCTGCATCACAGACCACTCAAAGTCCTCTGCAATCGCTAATGGTTTATCAAGTAAACAGTTGGCCAATCAAATAAAACAAATCCACAAACTAAATGAAAAGATAAAAGGCATGACCATTTTCTCCGGAACCGAAGTGGACATCCTCGCCAACGGCTCTTTGGATTTTGACAACAAGTTACTTGCCGACCTCGATTTTGTAATAGCCTCGATACATTCAGGTATGGCCGGCTCCCGCGAAAAGGTAACCACCCGCACATTAAAGGCGATGGACAATCCGTATGTAAACTGCATCGCGCATCCTACAGGCCGGCTCATCGGCCAGCGCGAACCAATGGATATCGATATGGCCGCTGTAATCAAACACGCTGCTCAAACCCACACTGTCCTGGAGGTAAACGCGAACCCCTGGCGTCTGGACCTTAAGGACACCCACTGCAAAATGGCAGTCGAGGCAAAGGTTACACTGGCCATCGGAACCGATGCTCACAGCATTGCTGGCCTTGACTTGATGAGCTACGGCGTGGCAACCGCTGCCCGTGGCTGGGCAACGAAAGCAAACGTATTAAACATTCTCACTGCCTCAAAACTAAAAGATTTTGTCAAAACTAAAAGACCATAGTTTGCGTTTGTGAAATCTAAATCAGCCAAAATCCTGTTAACCGGCCTCCCTGGTTGCGGTAAAACGACCGCTGTTATAAAAATAATTTCCACTCTCAACGCCGACAAGGTAGCAGGTTTTTACACGCAGGAGATTCGTGAACAAAGTACCCGCAAAGGTTTTAGCTGGACCCGCCTCGATGGCGCTGCCGGCATTCTCGCCCACGTGAATACCAAATCTCCCTATAAAGTCGGCAAATACGGCATAGATGTTTCTGGATTTGAAAAGTCTATATTACCAATCTTGGATATTAACCACACCGATGCAGAATTATTTATTATCGACGAAATCGGCAAGATGGAGTGTTTTTCGAAAAAGTTTGTTACAGCAGCACGCCGTCTCTTTGTGTCCGACAAATCCTTATTGGCCACTGTGGCACAAAAAGGAAGTGGGCTTATTTCTGAAGTAAAGAGTTATCCGGATACGAAACTATTTAACTTGACAGCGCAAAATCGTGACAAAACAATCGCTGAAATTTTGCAAATCCTTATAGAATTGGGAATTAACAATGGGCGAGCTAATAAATCTTCCTAAGCCGAATCAAGATGGCTCAATGTCGCTGGAAAAAGTTATCGCTGTCCGGCGGTCTCGGCGAGACTTTTTGCCACAATCTCTTACACTTGAGCAAATTGGCCAGTTAGCTTGGGCAGCGCAGGGTCAGGAGGCCGGCAGCCAGTCTCGGCAAGGCCGAGCCTTGACGGGCAGCTATCGCACAGCGCCTTCAGCCGGGGCAACCTACCCTCTGGAGCTTTTTGTCGTAACAGGTGATGGTTTGTTTCACTATTTGCCTGCCGAACATTCGCTTGAGAAACTCACCGGTCAGGATTTGCGGGCCGACCTTGCCTCATCTGCCTGGGGACAGGAATTTATTGAAGCGGCGCCGTTAACACTCGTCTTCGCCGCCGAATTCAGCAGAACAACAAATCACTATGGCAAACGAGGTATCCGTTATGTATATATGGAAGCAGGTCACGCCGCCCAGAACGTCCATCTCCAGGCTGAAGCATTAGGGCTCGGCTCCGTCGCAGTCGGTGCTTTCGATGACGCTTCCGTCGGCAAAGTTCTGTCACTGCCCGCCGTTAGGCGTCCTGCGGAGAAAAATCTTGAACCTGTATATATGGTCACGGTGGGCTATTGCCGCTCGTCAGGGCGGAGCCTGGCGGAGCACGGCAAATAATTTCAGGGACAACTTTCAATGTCACTCGACTGGGCTGACAATACCGCTCAACAGCTCTTAAGCAAAGACCTGATACAAAAAGGAATTTGCTTGATTCTCGGTGCATCCGATACCGGTAAAACTACCCTTGCAGAGGCTCTGGCAAAGCATTTGGCCAAACACCAGCCTGTTGGGATTATTGATGCTGATATTGGCCAGTCTCATATCGGGCCGCCCACAACAGTTGGCTGGGCTGTCGTAGATAATCCGCTCGTCAGGGCGGAGCCTGCCGGAGCACGGCAAATCAATTTCTCGAAGCTCACTGTCGGCGGTATTAGTTTCGTAGGCGACGTAACGCCGGTGGGGCACCTGTTACAGCTAACCGCAGCCATAACCCAATGCGTTCAGCAGGTATCCGAAGCTACCGAGCTAATCATAATCGATACGCCCGGTTTTATCTATGGACCGGCGGCAGCCGTTTTGTGGTGGACCGTGCAGCGAATATTAAAACCAAGGTTGATTTTAGCGGTTCAACGCGGAGATGAGCTAAATTATATCCTTTCTGGTCTGCGGTTTTTTGACCTACAACTTGAACTGGTCAAATCTTCACCGCAAATACCAACTAAATCGCCGCAGGATAGGCAAAACTATCGAAGAAGTCAATTTATTAGCTACTTCCGTAACGCCGGGCCTTACAATATCAGCTTAAGTAACATAGCGGTTCAGCCAGGCCTGAATTTACAACGTGAGAGTTTCATCAATCGGGTGGTTGGGTTAAGAAATGAAAATGGTATAGATATGGCCATTGGCGTAATAACCGACTGGCAGGATGATAGGGGCATCGTGGTAGTCAGGGCGCCTAAAATCGACATCCGCCAAATTCGTTGTCTTGTTATTGGAGACATTACGATAGATATTTCCGGTGAGTAATATGGAAACTGTTTCCATTGATGGCAGCACTGGCGAAGGGGGAGGCCAAATACTGCGAACGAGTTTGGCTTTATCCTGTATAACCGGCAGAAGTTTGTACATTGAAAACATCCGTGCTGCACGCCGCAACCCAGGCCTGGCAAAGCAGCATCTAAGTTGTGTCCACGCTGCCTGTCAAATCTGCAATGGCAAGTGCCAGGGGGCTATCCTACGCTCAAAAGTATTGGATTTTCAACCCGGGCCTGTGAAAAGTGGCGACTTCTATTTTGATATTGGCTCCGCCGGCTCTGCATCCCTGGTAATTCAAACCGTCTCACCTGCCCTGTTTTTAGCAGACAACCCTTCGACAGTTACCGTTACCGGCGGAACGCATAATCCCTTGGCCCCGCCGTTTGACTTCCTTTCCGAGACCTTCCTGCCGGCTATCGCAACTGCTGGTTTCCACGGCAATTGCAAACTCGTAAAACACGGCTTCTTTCCCGCTGGCGGCGGAAAAATCACTTTTAATATCCAGCCCCGGCAAAAAAACATACATAAAACAATCAACTTCTGCGAACCGACTAATAAACCTCAAATTTCCGCCCGCATATATACTGCAAAACTTTCTGAAAATATCACCCGCAAGCAGCACAAACTTCTGCTCCAAAGCGAGCTGGACTTCAAAAACATCGAACACATCGAGGTAACGGATTCTGATGGCCCCGGCAATTGCGTGATGATTCGGCTTTGCAGCAGTCCGCCTTTGGCGCGAACAACCGTATTTACCGCATTTGGAATGCGAGGCAAACCCTCCCAACAGGTAGTCAGCGAGGTCGTCAATCTCACTAAAGATTTTCTGGCAAGCGGAGCTGCCGTTGACCGCTTTCTCGCCGACCAGCTTTTAATCTATATGGCAATCTCAAAGGCTGGCTGCTGCACAACCAACGAGCTTACCGCCCATCTTACAACAAATATGGAAATAATAAAAAAGTTCCTTGATGTTACTTTCTGCGTGGATAAGCAGAAAAAAGTCTACAGAATCTTGTGTTGTCCTGCCTGAGACTGCCACCGGATAAAATTTTTAGAAAGGATAATATTCTAAAGTATAGGATTCGGCTCTACTTACGCTAATGGGCGATACAGGGTTCGAACCTGTGACCTCACGGGTGTGATCCGTGCGCTCTAACCAACTGAGCCAATCGCCCCAAGTCCGAACATATTAAAGCAATTATTGGCGTTGCTTGTCAAGCTTTAATCGTCGCCCTGCTCCGTAGCAACAAAGTTAATCCGGCCGAGCCTGACTCCCTTTAGACTCACTATATTCTCTGCTGTTTTTTTAATTTCACCTACACGCCCTCGCAGCACAACTACCTCCAGACACTCGTGCGCATCAAGATGAATGTGCATGGCGGAAATCGTTTGTAGAAGGTGTGAATGTTGCAGGCTGGTTAGTTTTTCCATCAGCTTTGTCGAATGATGGTCGTAAACCAAAATTACCGCAGCGACCGCTTTGGCTTTCGGGTCGCCCACACGCTCATCACTTAGCTGCTGGCGCACAAGGTCGCGTATGGCCTCTGACCGGCTCTGATAACCCTGTTTGGCACTCAGTTTATCGAACTTCGAAAGCAGTGCCTTCTCCACCGACACCCCTATTCGCTCAACTCGACTCATTTTTATTCCCCTTGTGATAGCTGTCTCTGGTCAAATCGTTACTCACAGCCCCAGGAACTGAATAGCCAGACCGCAAAGGCATATCGTTGCCCCTGCTATCGCGTGGGAAAACCTCTGCATCCGGTTCAATTGGGCAAAGTTTACTCCTGCTACCGAAAGCATAACTATGCCTAACATAGTACCAATCGTAACTACACCGAACACACACGTCACCACTGCCAGGCCAAATAAACTGTTCTTCGCCGCAGGGTACATCAGAATCGGAATCAATGGTTCACACGGTCCAAAAACAAAAATCGTAAACAGCACCCACGGCGTGATGCTCGGGCTGGCCTTGTCGTCATGAACGTGAGCATGCTCCCGCTGATGATTGTGCGGATGCTCGTGTGTAGCCCCGATGGTATGCGTATGACTGTGCACGTGGGATTTCTTCTGGTATGCCCGGCGCAGTCCCCACGCAAAATACACCAGCCCGAATGCGATAAGCAGCCACGCCGCCACGTTGCCACGCACCGACTCCACTATCTCCAGCTTCTTGACAGCCAGTCCCAGAGCAACCCCCACCAGACCCAGTACCACCGAACTGCCTATATGTCCCAAACCGCACAGGAAGGTTATCAGGGCGGTTTTCAAAGCCGACCATTTTCGCGCCCACGACATCATAATAAAGGGCACATAATGGTCCGGCCCCAGTATGGTGTGGAAAAAGCCTATCGAAGCGGCGGTGATAATAAGAACGTTCAGCTCCGTTGTCATAATCAACTTCTCCAAAAAACTTAAAATGCGCTATGGCGCATAAAAATAGCAAATTTGTGCTACCGCGTCAAGTGTTTTTAATAAAAAAATCGCAAACCCCCGGCGCTTTAATCCCTCCTGGTCACATAGATTACCTGCTCAGCAAACAAATTCGGTGCGAATCTTACCGGGCTAAGGCGTGCTTTACTCAATGGAATCTTCTTTTCTACTTTGACCCCGAGCTTCTCGCAGAACTCGTCGAAATCCTTCAGCGACAAAAAGTGTATATTCGGCGAATCGTACCAGCTCAGCGGCAGCTGTTTGGTCACCGGAGCTCTGCCAAAAAGTACCAGCTGCGCCCTGCACCGCCAGTGTGCAAAATTGGGAAAGCTGACAATCACCTTCTCGCCCACCCGAAGCAGCTCCTTAAAAACCTTCTCAGGCTCCTTCACTGTCTGCAGCGTTTGTGACAGTATCACATAATCGAAGCTCTTGTCGCCGTAAAACCGCAGCCCCTCTTCGACATTCTGCTGGATAATCGGCAGCCGTCGGCAGACGCAATCCAGCACAAGCTCCTGGTCAAGCTCAATGCCCTTGCCCTTTATGTTCTTGTCGCGTACAAGATTGACCAGCAGCTGGCCGTCCCCGCATCCGACGTCAAGCACCGTGCTGTTCGGCTCAATTAGAGATTCTATCAGCTCATAATCTACGCGTGTCCTGTGCGCCTGCTCAAACTCGTCGAGCTTCCGCATACTTCGTGCGTAACACGAGCACGTCTGCTGCTCGGGCACCGGCTTGTACGTCGCCTGCAAAAAGCAGCAGATGAACCTGCCTAATACTTCCGGCTCTAACAGAAACGCATCATGGCCGTACGGCGAAGCGATATCGCAGTAACTGACGTCCCTGTTCGCAGCGGCAAGGGCGTCCACCATCGCCTTCGATTGTGCAGGCGTATAGAGCCAGTCACTTGCAAAACTGATTATAAGGAACCTCGACTTCGTTTTCGCAAACGCCTTCTCTAATGACCCGTAGTCTTTTTGAAGGTCGAAATAGTCCGACGCCTTGGTTATATAAAGGTAGCTGTTGGCATCGAACCTTTCCACGAAGCTTTGCCCCTGATAGTCTAAATACGTCTCAACCGCAAACTCACTGTTGAAATCGTAACTGTAGCTCTCGGCCCCTCGCAGCTCCCGCCCGAATTTCGCACGCATTCCTTGTTCCGACAGGTACGTTATATGACCAATCATTCGCGCAATGCCCAGTCCTCTGTCCGGGCCTTCCCCGTCGTGATATTGTCCGCCGGAAAAATTAGAATCCGCCAATATCGCATTTCGGCCTACCGCATCGAACGCTATCGATTGGGCGCCGAGATGCGTCGTCGTCGCAATCGCTATCGCCGATTTAACAAAATCAGGATACGCAATCGCCCACTGCAAAACCTGCATCCCTCCTATCGACCCGCCGATTACCCCCAGTAGCTTTTTTATCCCCAGCTTGTCCAACAGCAGCTTTTGCACCTTCACCATATCTGCAACAGTTATAATCGGAAAGTCCAGCCCGTATGGCTTTCCCGTTTCCGGATTAATCGAGCATGGCCCCGTCGTCCCGCTGCACCCGCCCAAAAAGTTTGAGCAAATAACAAAATACTTGTTCGTATCGATGCCCTTGCCCGGCCCGACCATAACATCCCACCAGCCGCTTTTTTTGTCTTCTGGACTATTTACCCCGGCTACGTGTGCATTACCGCTCAAAGCATGGCAAATCAAAACGGCATTATCCCCCGCCTCATTAAGCTTGCCGTACGTCTCGTATGCCACATCAATCGGGCCTAATCTCTTGCCGCTCTCTAACTCCAGCGGCCCGTCCCGCTCGATGACGCGCATCGTCTCCGTCTTTACGACGCCGACCGAATTTTCTTTTGTTTTTGCCATAGCCGGTTTTAGTATATACTAAAACTCTCCGCTGTAAAGCGCCCTCTGTCATTCCCGCGAAACCTGTCCTGAGCGGACTGGTACTGAGCAGCGTCGAAGTAGTCGAAGGAGCGGGAATCCAGATGTTTTTATTCTTGTCCTTACGAAAACGGCTGCCGATATTTTCTGCATCGGAATTGCTAAAAACACTTGACACCGTAGAACACTCTCCATAGATTATACTTCAAGAAGCCGCTGCAATGCCAAAACACCGGGGCAGACCCAAGCGAATATATTCGTGGTGAGCGTACCTGTCTCGAGCGTAGTCGAGAGAGTCGAATCCATTAGCGAAAGGAACTGTAAAATGGCAAAGAAAAGAAAAGCCGTAAAAAGAAAAAAAGCCCCAAAGCCGTGGTCAACTCGTGACGTCAATCTGCTCAAAAAGCTTTTCCCGACCAATCCGACCTCTAAGATAGCCGGCAAGCTCAGACGCAAAACCGATGCGGTAAAGAAAAAAGCTTCCAGAATGGGTCTTAAAAAGTCAAAGAAATACCTGAAATCTCTCGGCAAGGCCTAACCGACTCACAAACTTTTCTGATTTATCGAACGGTTTGTTAAGTACTTGTCCGCATCTGGTGGATTTATCCGCATCAAGCGGATGCTGACGCAACTTGCCTGCCCAGTTGTTCAGAGTGCTGTCTACTTTAGTGGGGCCACCACTCATCCTTCGTCCATCATCCCTCTTCCATCGTCTGCCTTCTCGCCGTCTGTCGGCCGTCGTATGCCTTCTCGTAGCGCAGCTTTTAACCCTGAGCGTATTTATCCTGAGCTTGTCGAAGGAGTCGAATGGGGAAGATCCCACAACTCTTTTATCTGGGATCCAGAATCCCTTCAACTTCCCGCCACCCACAAAATCCCTTTGACCTTCGCCTTTCTACAATGGTATAATTATCCCGACTTCCTTGAGGAGTAACAACTTAGAGCAAAATCAAAAGTTGCTATTTTGGATATGGTTTTTATGAAACCTAAAAAAAATATAATCAAGGCAGTCGACATTTTTTGCGGTGCAGGAGGTTTTACATTAGCTGCTCGGCAGCTTAAAATAAATGTTATTGCTGCAATCGAAAATGACAAACACGCTTGTGAAACTTATAAGAACAATTTCATCAAAAATAAGCGTAATAAACCAATATTATACGAGAAAGATGTTTTAGAAATTACCCCCTCTGAACTACTGGACGAACTTAAAATATCTCCGGGTGAACTTGATATATTTATGGGTGGCCCCCCGTGTCAGGGCTTTTCAACTCACAGAATCAAAAATGCCGGCGTAAACGACCCTCGAAACCTGTTGCTTGAAAGATACTTTGATTTTGTCAGGACTCTTAAACCCAAAGCTTTTATTGTCGAAAATGTTTCGGGCCTGTTATGGCCCAGACACAAAAAACACTTAGACAAATTTTACAGACTAGCTAAAAAAGTCGGATATTCGGTATATGACCCTGTTGTTTTGGATGCTAAAAACTTTGGCGTACCTCAAAAGAGAAAAAGAGTTTTTATCTTAGGCCGTCGCAAAGATTTGAATCTTAACTTTGATTGGCCGCCTAAACCGACACATTTTGCCCCCCAAAAAGGAGTAAAAGAAAACGGCAAATTATATTGGCTGCCGGCCTCAACAGTTTTTGATAAACCTCTGAACAAAAGCGATATTAACAACGTCCATATGAACCACTCTAAAGAATTAGTAAAAGTATTTAAAAGCACTCCTAAAAACGGCGGCAGTAGAAGTCAATCTTGCAGAAAATTACCTTGCCATAAAAACCATAACGGCCATAAAGATGTTTATGGCCGTATCGACCCGAAAAAACCCGGCCCGACAATAACAACCGGCTGTGTTAATCCATCAAAGGGAAGATTTTTACACCCGACAAAAAATCACGGCATTACGGTTCGCCACGCAGCAAGATTTCAAACCTTCCCGAACAGTTTCACTTTCAGCGGCGGCCTTATGGCCTCCGCAATTCAAGTCGGAAATGCTGTACCTATTAAATTAGGGCAAAAAGTTCTCCAAACGATTATTGAATCTATCGGAGGCTAAAATATGTCAGAGGAAAACACATTAACAATGAAATTTGACCCTAATACAATTGAACATTTAGGGGTCAAAATGTATTCGAGCATACCTACAGCTCTTGCCGAGTTATTAGCAAACGCCTATGATGCTGATGCGAACGAAGTTACAATTTATCTGTATGATGGAACAAACAAAAAAATTGTCGCTACTGATAATGGCATAGGTATGACTTTTGATGAGATTAACGATTTCTTTCTCAGAATCGGAAGAAACAGACGCAATGAAGGTCAAAGTAAATCCCCGTCTGGTAGGATTGTAACTGGCAAAAAAGGATTAGGCAAATTAGCTCTTTTCGGAATCGGAGATACTATCGAGGTTGAAACGGTCAAAAAGGGAGAAAAAGTTATATTTCGTATGAATTGGAACGATATCAAAAACACACTAGTTGGAGATTATAAACCTCAAATTATCTCTCGAATCAGGTACAAAGGCGACTCCGGAACTACAATTACTCTTTCAGAATTGAAACGCAAAACTCCTTTCGACGAAGAAGCTTTGGCTGTAAGTCTTTCTAAGCTTTTAAATTTCTTTGACAACAGTTTTAAAGTGTTTGTAAAAAAAGACGACGTTGAAATAAATGTCAATAAAGAACTGAAGTATTCCAGCCTTAATAAAGAATTTGAATTTGTCTTTCCTGAATATTTTAAAACGATAGATACAGAATATCATTACAAAGATGAAATATCAGGTGTGATTTTAACAACTGAAAAACCCTTAAGGCCGGAAATGCGAGGCATCACTCTTTATGCAAATGGGAGATTAGTAAATAGCCCGGAGTTTTTTGGAAAGTCGGAATCCAGCCATTTCTACTCATACGTTACAGGATGGCTAAATGTAGACTTTGTTGACAATTGGAAAGAAGATGTCATTTCCACAAATCGACAATCTTTAAACTGGGATTTGGATAACACAAGAGCGCTGAGAAACTTTTTACAAATAATTCTTTCAGAAATACAAGGCGATTGGAGACAAAAAAGAACAGAGAGGAGAAGAAAGAAATTAACTGAAAGAATAAAAATAGATATAAGTGAATGGTATGGAAAATTGCCTAGCGATGTTTTGCCAAAAATAGAAAGCATTGTGGATTCAATTGAAAAATCTGAACTTCCGGCTGAAGACCAAACTAATACTGTAGCGAACATACACGAACTTATTCCCGAATATCCTTACTATCATTGGCGACACTTACACCCCAAAGTACAGACCACTTCGAGAGAAGATTACCAAGAAGAAGATTACTACCGAGCTTTTTTAGAAACCGTCAAGATGTATATTAACACTGTGAGGTCTAAGTCCGGCAGTAAAAATTCATCAGATTCCTCTATGATGGGAGAAGTTTTTGGGAAAGATGTCAAGTCAAGTAGTTTAAAAGTTACAAAAAAATATACGATACCATCCAACTATAATTTTCAATCTACTACAGTAGAAGATATTGAAGAAGGCCAAAAATTTCTTTCTATGGGTGTTGTATCAGGAGGTAGAAATCCTCTTTCTCATGAAGGAATTAGGGATCTTAGAGATTCTGGTTTGTTCACTGAAAAAGATTGTCTAGATTTGTTAAGTTTATTATCCCATCTTTATAAACGGTTAGAGGATGCCGAAAAAGCCTGACATATTTGCAATAAAATTATTATTTCCATAGCTCATGACAGACAAGCTAACTAAGTTGCAACGCCGTATCTGTATGTCTCACAACAAAGGTAAAGACACTTTTCCTGAACTCTTTATTCGCAAACTTATTTATTCGTTAGGTTATCGCTACTGTTTACATAGAAAGGATTTGCCGGGTTGTCCCGACTTGGTTTTTCCTAAGAGAAAAAAAGTTATCTTTATTAACGGCTGTTTCTGGCATCGCCACACTTGCAAAAAAGGCCGTTCAATACCCGTAAACAGGAAAAAGTTTTGGCAGCAAAAATTTAAGAGAACTATTGAACGAGACAAGTGTAATTACAAAGCCCTAAAAAAACTCGGCTGGAAAATTCTTGTTGTCTGGGAATGTCAAACCAAAAAACCTGAAAAGTTGATTAACAAAATTTCAAAATTTCTCAAACAATAATTTGTAGTAACTACTTCTTAACCCGTAGCATCCCCCGCGCCCAAAAAATCTCTGTTACCTGTCCTGAGCAGAGTCGAAGGAATTTAGGCAAACTTTGGCCGATTTTTCTCGTAGCGTAGCGAAGATCCTCGACGGCTGCCTACTTGCTTTTCTGTCGGGGATCCACCGGCCGATTTTTCTATGTATTTTTTGTGTTTTTCCGTCCACGAGTCACGGGGCACGAGCCACGCGCCACGGCGCGATCAAATGCGCATATAGGTAAAAAAAATTCGAATATTTTCAACCGTTTCTATACAAATTTTGACCGTTTCTATACATTTTTCCAAATTTTTCTCACTTTTTCCATAACTTTTGACGTTTTCAAACACGAACATGCGCGTTTGGTGCTACCCTATTTTACCCATCTTATCTATCTTGCCTATCCTTAACAATCTGGGCAAAATCGAATGACCTCAAACTCAAAACCAAAAGCAAATATGACCGCCGCAAAAACCTTGACATTTGAGTCGTTTTTAAATAGAATCTTCGGGATATTTTGCGTTTTTTAATATAGGGAGTTTGAATTGAGAGTTCTATCTGGGATACAGCCGAGCGGAAGGTTGCATATAGGCAACTTTTTCGGCGCAATGCGTCAGCACCTCAAACTCCAGGCGGAGCACGATTGCTTTTATTTCATCGCCGACTTCCACGCCCTCACCAGCAATCCAGAGCCGGCGGACGTCGCCCAACATACTCTCAACGTTACAATGGATTATATCGCCCTTGGCCTTGATACTAAAAAGACCGTTTTCTGGCGTCAATCGGACGTTCCCGAGGTCTTAGAACTGGCGTGGCTGCTTTCGTGCATAACGCCAATGGGCCTTTTGCAGCGATGCACAAGCTTCAAGGAAAAGGTCGCTCAGGGCATAAGCCCGAATCACGGCCTGTTTGCATACCCGGTCCTGCAGGCGGCGGACATCCTGATTTACAAAAGCGATTTGGTGCCGGTAGGCGCCGACCAGAAGCAGCACATCGAGGTCACACGCGACATCGCAATCCGTTTCAATAACGCATACGGCGAAGTCTTCACTGTGCCGAAAGAATATATAATCGAATCGGTGGCCGTTGTGCCCGGCACCGATGGCCGAAAAATGAGCAAAAGCTATAACAATACTATCGAGATATTTGAACCGGAAAAAGCCGCCAAGAAAAAGATTATGAGCATCGTTACCGACTCCACGCCGGTCGAAGACCCCAAAGACCCAGATAAATGCAACGTCTTTGCGCTTTTGAAGTTAGTTGCTTCGGCGGATGAGCTGGCTGAGTGGGAAAAAAGGTATCGCAGCGGCGGAATGGGCTATAGCGAAGCCAAAAAACGCCTCGCCGAGCTGATAATAGATTATTTCAAGCCGTTTCGACAAAAAAGAACCGAACTCGAAAATAATATCGACTATGTCAAAGAGGTCCTTGCCGATGGAGCTGAACGGGCAAAGGCCGTAGCTGCCAAAACTCTCGAACAGGCACGCCAAGCCGTTGGATTAGGAAAGTAACCGTGGCTGATTATCGCGTAAATCTCGATATATTTGCAGGACCGCTGGATTTGCTCTTGTATCTGGTCCGCAGGGAAGAAGTGGATATTTATGATATCCCTATCGCAGAAATAACCGACCAATACATCCGCTACATCGAGATGCTGAAAAGTCTTGATATTGATTTAGCCGGCGACTTTTTAGTAATGGCCTCAACATTAATGCAGATAAAATCGGCAATGCTGCTGCCAAAAGCAGAACCCGACTCTGCTCTTGGCGGAGACGATTTGGCCGACCCGCGAACAGAACTTATCCGCCAACTGCTCGAGTACAAAAAGTTCAAAGATGCCGCTAATTTACTCGGCGCCGCAGCCGATGAGACAAACAAACGTTTCCCGCGGCCAAGCACCATTGTCGAGCAGCTAAAGCCCGGCAACGAGCCAGAGATTGACATCGAACAGTTGAGCATCTGGGACCTGCTCGAAGCCTTTGACTCAATTATTGAGGCTACAGGCGGCGGTGATTTCGACATAAGTCATATCAAGGACGATACACCCATCGATTTGTATCAGATAGAGATTTTGCACCGTTTGCAAACGGAAGGCCCGATGAGTTTTGAACGAATCTTCGAGTCCAGGACCAGCCGCGTAGTAATGATTGGATTATTCCTGGCGCTTCTCGAACTAATCCGAGAGAAGTTAGTTGGGGCTGAGCAGGAGGGGATTTCGTCTTCTATATACTTACGGCCGTTGACCGAGAAGAACGCTGAGCAGGCGGTGCAAGAGGCCATTTTTACCCTCGCCGAAACCAACAGCGAACAAGCCGTTCAGGCCCAAAAACAGGAAAAACCACCCATCCCAATCGCCGAATTGCCGCCCGAAAGCCAGCAGCAGAGAGCTTCAGCCACAGAATATGAAAAAATGGAGTCCTCCAATAAACAACAGGGGGAAAATTAATCCACCGCAGGCGGATTAACATTTGACACCGTTTAGCCTCATCACTAAAATGCTTTTGTCTGTTGGTAAAGAGTTTAGACGACCCCCCGCCGTTTTGCTTCGCCTGCTGCCTCGACTTGCGTCGAGAAACGCAGAGGCAGGCAAAGCGAAGAAGCGGGGGTTACCTCGGAAAGGATAAAGTAATGGCTGGTAACATAATTGAACTAACTGACGCCGATTTTGACGAGGTTGTTCACAATTCTGATGTGCCGGTGCTGGTTGACTTCTGGGCACCCTGGTGCGGACCCTGCAAGATGATGGCTCCAATCCTCAAAGAAGTTGCAGATGATTATGCAGACAAGGCCAAAATCTGCAAGCTCAATACCGATGACGCTCGTGACAGCGCTATGGAATTCGGTATAAATGCAATACCGACCATCATTTTATTCGAGGACGGCCAGGTTCAGAAGAAATGGGTCGGCTTAACCAGTAAAAAAGTCCTTGCTGCCGCCATCGACGAGCTGCTCTGACAAGACCCGGCCAACTGATTAACCTTCAATACCAAACTGTAATTACAATATTAGGCTCGGTTTTTTTGCCCTGAATCTCACCTGTAACCGAATTGGTTCGTTTTATAATGATACTGGGGTTATCTTTTAGCCATTTGGTAATTTGCTCATCGAGGAAGTCAATAGCGCCGGGGTGCAGTTTTGTAAAAAAGGTCTTAATACCCGTGATTCGTTCAACGGAGTTTATTTTTTCAGCCGGCTTTTTTGCAGCCGCCCCTGCCGGCTGAGTTGGCCTCTCAATCTTTGGCGCCTCCGTCTTACCGCCACCGCCCAAATCCAACGGCGAATGTGAAACACTTGCGCCACTCGTATCATTGTCAAAAGGAATTGGCTCATTGAGGTCACGATCTGGAGGAGTTTTGTCGATACCAAAATTGTCCATATACAGTCCCTCAACTAAAAATTAAACGTTAACAACATTAATCCGCCGGAGGCGGATAAATTTTAGATACGATATCCCTAATCACTCCAGTATACATCTACTTTCTTTACCTGCAAATATATTCTTTGAGACCAGCTTTGCGTCCTGCTAAATTAAAACGTTAGACCCGGTTGCGTTTTTCTGCTACTTTTATCCAGCTATGAGAAAGAAAAAACACCAAAAACCTGCAATGGTTCGACAGGCTCACCATCCCGAGCAAAATCGAGGGACTGTCGGCTTTATAGCTCTTGGCTGTCCTAAAAACATAGTTGATAGCGAAAGGATGTTGGCCGAAATCGCCAAAGCAGGTTTCCTGATAACCACCGAGCCCGACCCGTCAAACGTATGGCGGGCCGATGTCGTTGTCGTCAATACCTGTGGCTTTATTGCACCTGCTAAGGCCGAAGCACTCAAAGCAATAAAACACGCTATAGATTGCAAACACAATGGCACCGTAAAGAAAGTGATTGTCGCAGGCTGTCTCTCGCAAAGGTTAGGTACGGAGCTATTCAACCAGGCAAATGGCATCGATGCCGTAGTCGGCCTCGGCCAGCGGGACGCAATAGCTCACATAATCAAAAAAACTATCCGCTCCAAACAACCAGCCTCTTTCCTGGGTCAATCGCCGCACGCAATCAATAACGATAGAGCCAGATTACTCATTACTCCGCGCCATTGGGCGTACCTGCGAATCAGCGAGGGCTGCAATCACCGCTGCTCTTTTTGTACAGTACCGGCAATAAGAGGCCCGTTTAGAAGCAAACCCAAAAAACTTATCCTCGATGAAGCCGCAGAATTGGTTTCTGCAGGTGCGGTCGAATTAAACATCATAGCCCAGGATACCACCAACTACGGCCGTGATTTGAAAATAAAAAACGGTCTCAGCGAGCTGGTAAAAGAGCTTGAAAAAATCGCCGGTCTGGCGTGGATTAGATTGATGTATCTATACCCGGCAGGGATTACAGACCAACTAATTGAAACCATCGCAAAAAGTGAAAAAATCGTCCACTATTTCGATGTCCCCATTCAGCACATAAACGACAAAATCTTACAGGATATGCGCCGACCCGACACCAAGGAACGCATCTGCTCTCTTATTGAAAACCTGCGGACAACTATCCCAGATGCTGGACTGCGAACCACTCTCATCGTTGGCTTTCCCGGCGAGACCGACCGGCAATTTAACGAGCTGCTGGACTTCGTCAAATCGGCTAATTTCGATGCGCTTGGTGCCTTTAAGTACTATCCCGAATCCGGCACGGGCGCCGCAGAGATGCCCGGCCAGGTCCCGGATAAGATAAAACAACAGCGCCTCAAAGAATTGATGCTGACGCAGCAGAAAATCGCCTTTGCCAAGAACAAAAACCGAATCGGCAGCAAACTTACCTGCATAGTCGATTCCGCTGAAACAAAAAGCTCCGCAAGGGGACGTTTTTATGGTCAGGCACCCGACATCGACGGCATCTGCTTCATAAAAAACTGCTCAGCAAAAGCCGGCCAATTCATTAACACAAAAGCCATCGACACAAAAGACTACGATTTGGTCGTTGAGCAAATTTAGCATTGTATTGTGCCGGAAATAGAAGTAAACTTGTCGGTATGTTGAAACAGACTCCCCATATCCTGACCTTTGGACGACTTATTCTAACGGTTGTTTTTCTGCTTATGATTCTGCTCTCACCGCGATTCTACACCGAGGGCGGACGCTCCTTTCCGGGTTTTCTCGACCTGACGCTTGTGGTTTTTGTAATCGCTGGTCTGACCGACGTGATAGACGGCCTCATAGCTCGAAAGTTAAACGTCACCAGCAAGTTCGGGCGGATGCTGGACCCGCTGGCCGATAAGGTCCTCGTATGCGGCTCATTCGTTTGTTTTGCAATAATCGGAGAGCCGAAACTATTCGATTTCAATCCGACTACAATGGCTATAATCCA
>Ga0315285_10002844_pt1 | contig 18113 bp, 18 predicted proteins | sample YL17G09_36_MG_FD_203698 | JGI IMG/M metagenome (GOLD analysis project Ga0315285, IMG submission 203698) | Sediment microbial communities from Yellowstone Lake, YNP, Wyoming, USA - YL17G09_36 | ecosystem: Environmental > Aquatic > Freshwater > Lake > Sediment | place: USA: Wyoming | collected... | reverse complement strand
GCTGAACGACCGCGCCGCCTTTTGGAGGAAGGAATTCGGGCGCTGTATCAAATGTTATGCCTGCCGCGCCGCTTGCCCGCTTTGCTATTGCAGCCGGTGCATCACCGACTGCAACAAGCCGCAGTGGCTTCCGGTGGCATCGGACCTTTTTGGAAATCTGGAATGGAATGTCGTGAGGGCAATGCACCTTGCCGGTCGTTGCGTGGATTGCGGCTCGTGCGCCGACGCCTGTCCGCAGGGCATTCGAATCGATCTGTTAAACCGGCTGCTGGCGCGCGAGGCTCTCGCACAATTCGGGGCCGAGCCCGGTTACAGCCTGCGGAGGGAGTATGCGCTCTCCGCGTTCAAGCCCGACGACAAGGAAGAATTCATTCGGTGATCGAATGGGCGAAATACGGACCCTCGAAAAGACCGCGTTGCACGAGTTGCTCACGAAACTGATCACCGCGGGTTATCGTGTCGTAGCGCCGGTCAAAGAGAACGATCGACTCGCTTTCGGCGAGGTCATGTCATCCTACGCTCCTGTCGAGGACCACCCGCCTACGACCATGTCAGCGAAATCGATCACGTTTCCGCCTTATGAGACTCTGATTCGGTACTGTTCGGACGACGGAAGCGTGCGAATCGACGATGTGGTCCAGGAACCGCCGCCCACGGTACTGTTTGGAATTCATCCCTGCGACGCCGCCGCGTTCAATGTGCTGGACTCGGTTTTTCTCGGGGGCGATCCCGACGCCCATTTCCAAGTCAAACGCGAACGCCTGACACTGATTGCCCTTAGCTGTACCGAGTCCGATGAGTACTGCTTCTGCACCTCCGTCGGCCTGGGCCCGGGGGACTCGCGTGGAAGCGACATGCTTTTGACACCCCTGGAGGGCAATCAATACCTCGTCGAAATTCTTACCGACAAAGGCCGTGCCGTGATCTCCACAGCGCCAGAACTCTTCGCCAAAGCCGATGTTGATGACAAGACAAAGGAGTCCGTCTTGGCCCATGTGCCGGTTCGGTTTTCCGCTGATCGCCTGGCCAAGCGCTTGCCGGAGCTGTTTGCCCACGATGAGCTGTGGAGCGATCAATCGCTGCGATGCCTGGGTTGTGGGGCATGTGCATTTGTCTGTCCGACCTGCTCATGCTTCGATATTCAGGATGAGCGTGGTCGCCGCGGCGGCGTGCGGCTCCGTTGCTGGGATTCGTGCGGTTTCTCGCTTTTCACGCTGCACGCCTCGGGCCATAACCCGCGATCCAAACAAGGCAACCGTTGGCGACAACGCGTCATGCACAAGTTCTGTTATCAGCCGCAGCGGCTCGAGCGATTGGGTTGCGTCGGATGCGGCCGATGTTCGCGCGCCTGTCCCGTGGACATGAATCTGGCCGGGCTACTCGCGACCTTTTCGGAGACGCAGCCATGACCGCGACGAATCCATATGCTCCTCATCAAATGCTGATTGAGCACATCATTGACGAGGCGCCCGGCGTTAAGACTTTTCGCCTGAAGTTCGTCGACGCGGCGGCAGGTGCGAAGTTCTCATTCCGCGCGGGTCAGTTTGCCGAGTATTCCATATTCGGCGAAGGCGAATGCCCTTTCTGCATCGCGTCGCCGCCGACCCGCCCTGGCTCGATCGAATGCACGTTTCGCCAGGCTGGACGCGTGACGTCTGCGCTGGCTGATCGGGACGAGGGGGACATTATCGGTTTTCGCGGCCCCTACGGTAACGTTTTCCCTCTCGAACAGTGGGAAGGAAAGAACCTGCTGTTCATCGCCGGCGGCATAGCGCTGCCGCCTCTGCGCTGTGTCATTTGGAATGTTCTGGATCTTCGCGACCGCTTCGGCAGCATTGACATCATCTACGGCGCTCGCACGGTTGCCGACCTCGTCTACAAAAACGAACTTGCCCAGTGGAATGGTCGCGATGACGTGCGCCTCGTGACCACGGTAGATCCCGGCGGCGAGACCCCAGACTGGAAGGGCCGCGTCGGCTTTGTTCCCACCATCCTGGAGCAGGCGGCACCTCCAAGCGACAACAGCGTCGCCGTCGTGTGCGGTCCACCGATCATGATCAAACTGACCCTGCCGGTGCTTGCCAAGCTCGGCTTCGGCCCCGATCACATTTTCACGACCCTGGAAAACCGCATGAAGTGCGGCATGGGCAAGTGCGGCCGATGCAATGTAGGCAAGATTTACGTGTGCGAAGACGGACCCGTGTTCACACTCGCCCAATTACGCGAACTCCCCGCGGAGTATTAGAGGTCTATCCCGAAGATTCCGTACGCGCGGGTCAATCCCATTTCTAGTTGAAATTCCGAACGGCTCATGAGGTTCACGCGACCTCCGCACGACGGATCTTCAACATGCTCTGCAGCGCCGCACGCAGACGCGGCAGGTGAGGATGCCCGCGTACCTTTCGCAGGCGCGGCTCGATCTCCAGCACCGCGTTCGCCGGCCAGCGATGCTTCTGCTCCGAGTTCCGCCGGCAATCGATCTTGTCCGTTCGCCGGCCTACAAGGGCGTTGAGGTTCTCGATGCAGTTGGTCGTCTTGAACGACGTGCCCAATTCTTCGAAGACGCCCAAGCGGTGCAGCGTCCTTTCGGGCTTCCGCCTTGGTCGCCCTCAGCCTCAAAGCTCTCATCGAGGCTCGCTACCGCTGACTGATTGATCGTTACCAGCTCCGCCCGCACCTTCTTCAACGACGCCTTGGCCTTCTCGTAGGTCGGCTGCTGGTAACCGTTCTGCAGCTTCCTGCGAAACTCCGCCTGCCGTCCCGTGGGCAGGTAATGGTCCTCGACTCCCTCGTTCGGAGGGACAAGGTTCCGCGACCTCAATACGAGAGGTTCTTCCCCGGCGAATGGCCGTGCGACGCCAAATCGGGAGTTGCGAGAATCGTGTCAGGGTCACTCGCCCCGCGGCGGCTCTCAGCCGGTTTTCCGGGTCCGGATCCGTTTGGCAATCGCCGGCGGGATGGTTTGCCGCTTCGAAGCGCGCGAGGACCGGGACGAGCGTCGACCGTTAGTCCCCGCAGCTTCGGCGTCTACCGGATCCGCCGTCGCCCTCGCGGGTGGAGCCGAAGCCACATCGATGCCGAACACCTCGGACAACTCGCTCTCGTCCAGCGTCCGCCGGCCGGCTTTCTTGGCCTTGGTCACGACCGCCTTGGCAGCGTCTTCCGTCACCAGCTCCGCGTGATCGACTCCGCGCAAGATGAACAGCAACTCGGGTTTCTCGTCCAGCCGCGCGCCGATGCCGTACAGCACCGCGGCGACGTGCTTGCACATCTCCGCCCAGTCCGGGCAGGAGCAGTCCAGACTGATCTCCCCCGGGCGCGGGAACATGCCGCGATCCTTATCCGTAACGACGGCCATCACATGGTCAGAGAGCTTGCCCCGAAGCAGTTCGAGCAGCGAGCCCACCTGGCCGGCACAGGAATCCTTGACCCGCCGCCACTTGTCCTTCGCGAGCGGTTTGATCGTAACCTGGACGTCGTAGATTTCCGATCCGCTGACTTTCGCAGCGATCCGGCCCTTGGCGATATCCAGATGGCAGACCGAGCCGTTGCGCACGTACGTTCGGCCGCGGGGCAGGCGATTCTCATAATCGCTGAAGCTCTCAAGGTGTTCGCACCAGGCCCGGCCCCAGAACGTGCGGGCGATCTGTCGCCCCTCGATCCTTACGGGCTGGATGTTCACGCCTTTCTTTCGCAGCTTCTCCATTTTCAGGATTGCCTGGGCACGGCGGCGCGCCACAGGCACGTACGGTCGCCAACCCCATCCATAAGCCATGTGTCAGTCCTCCGTGGCTCTCGTTATATCCAGTCGAACCAGGTCGAGCAAGATGTCGCCAACTCCCGCTTGCCGCGAGCCGCGCATCGGAGCGGACGCCGAGCCGGACGATCATTGTCTACCGCCATGGCGCCCCGTCAAATGCGGGCGTTGTGCGCCGAGCAGCGTGGGGTGGCCGAGGCGTCGGGTGTCGAGCCGACGCCGCCAGAGGCTCGAACATGCCCACTGCTCCGCCCGTTTGGCCACCCGCGCCCGCAAAGCGTTGCGTTCCACATGCCGGCAAACCACAAGAAGATGCCGATCCTCCCCTGCCTGTGCATTCCTGGCAGACAAACAGGTAAACGCCTTCTTAAGTAACTAAGCCTGACCCCCTTATCTAATGATAATCCCGAATAGCAATAATCGTGCGGATGTTTTCTTCACGATAAACCTTGGCCGTCACGCGGTCGTCCTCACCGTCTGCCGACAGGCGATCTTTGTATTCCTCGCTCAGTCCCAAAACAAACTCTGCTCGCCCCCAAAGTGTCTTGATCAGCTCACGGTAAGCCTCGGTCTCCAAAATACTGCCGTACACACCCGGGTAATCCGACTCGCCCAGGCGAAGGTAAAGTTCGGTGAAGTACATCATGTTCAACAGACCATCGCGAGTAGGCCAGACCAGATCGGGGCTCATCACATCAATCACCATATAACTGTAGAACAGCGAGTTAATGAACTGTGTGAGTTCCTCGAGTAGAGTGGAGAAATCCTGGGCACCCACCTCTCCGGTCAGGTAGATCTGATAATATTGGTTGAGATCGTCCTCCTCCAACAGGCTGACAATCTGATCGCGGTTGAATGTGTAAGTGTCCTCTGGGATTGTCAGGCACCAGTCGACGAGAACGCAGAACGTGTCTGTACCCGGAACACGCCCCTCGCCGAGGTCAAAGAAATGACCCATCTCATGAATTGTGAGATTGAGGCACCGCAACACATCATCGAATGTCCGTGTATCTTCGACCGGAAACCATCGGTCCATCCACCGCGCGCAATCGCGATTTCCGGTCATGAACCAGAGCCCTAGAGGATAGCGCCGCGCAGCAACTTTGAGCGCCGTATTGATTCGATCATCGACATGATAGTTTACTCGCAAATCGTCAATGCGTTGTCGTTCTGGTACCCCTTCACAGTAATGGATCGTTCGATTGCTGTTAGGGCAATCGGCCAAATCACTGTCGGGGAGGATCGCGTGGTTGTTGGCGTACCAGTCGTACCCGCAACCGTTGTGACCGTTCCATGCAGAGTCGTCACACCCCCCAGCCAAAGCGGCCAGATTGACCAGCAACGACAGACGTGCTACGTCCCGGAAATGCTCAAGCATAACATCACTCTTGCCCTGTTGTAGTGGTTCACTGTGAAGCGGTGAACCACGTCTCCTGAGCTACACCTCTCCGGGAGACCGTCTCCCGGTGTCTACGCTGTTCTCCTATTCCTAAAGCTCGAGGCTCGGCCCCGAGGGAGCCATGGCTTTGGTGCCAATCCCGAAGGGCAAGGGAAGACGGGCGACCTACAGGCCGCCAGGCCTTGGGTCTTGCCCCGTGGGTCGGCGAGAATGACCAAGTCCGTGTCGCGGCTAAACTCCGCCGCGCCGTACAAGACGCACGCTTGACCGCCCATGAGCAGGGCGCGGACGCGATGCTCGCGAATCGAAGAAAGGACTCTGCGTATCGGGTTCGGGATCAAGCGAGCCCCCCAGCATCAGGAACGCCTCCCAAAGCTTCTCGCTCTCCAACCAGCGCTGGGTCGGGGTCAGGCGATACCACTCCGCCCATTCCGCTTCCACGAGTTGTTCCGGCTGGACCATGACGGCATGATAACGGACATCCCATTCATGTTCAATCCAAATCAGTCCTCCGTGGCTCTCGTTATGTCCAGTCGAACCAGGTCGAGCAGTTCGCCGTCGCTCATCTCTGTTACGAGCTTCGGCACGCCTTCCTCGAGAATTTCTCCGGCCAGCGCCGTCTTGTCCCGGATGAGGCCGTCGATCTTCTCCTCAATCGTACCCTGGCAGACAAACTTGTGAACCATGACGTTTCGCGTTTGGCCGATGCGGAATGCCCGGTCAGTGGCCTGATTCTCCACGGCCGGGTTCCACCAGCGGTCGAAGTGCATCACGTGCGTGGCGGCGGTGAGGTTCAGGCCCGTGCCGCCGGCCTTGAGCGAAAGGACCATGAACGGCGGGCCTCCTTCGTTTTGGAACATGTCCACGATCTGCTTGCGCTTGCCGACCGCCGTGCCGCCGTGCAGCACCAGGCCCGCTCGGCCGAACACCGTCTCCAGAAAGCCTGCGAGCGGCGCCGTCATCTCGCGGAACTGGGAGAAGACCAGCGCCTTCTCCTGCCGGTCGGAGATTTCGTCGCAAAGCTCGCGCAACCGGTGGAACTTGCCGCTGTCATCCGGGACGTACCCGCCGGAGCCGAGCCATTGGTCTGGGTGGTTGCAGATTTGCTTGAACCGCATGATGAACGCCAGGATGAGGCCGCGGCGAGCAATGCCGTCCTGCTGCTCGCGGAGTGCCTCGCTCAACGCCCGGACCGATTCCTCGTACAACACGGCTTGCTTCTTGCTCAGATGGCAGAAGGCCTGCAACTCTACTTTGTCCGGCAGGTCGGCGATGACTGATTTGTCGGTCTTCATCCGTCGCAGGATGTACGGCGAAACCAGCTTGCGGAGGGGGCCGTACTGATCCTTTGGCCGCTGCTCCAGGCGCTTGACGAATCCGCCGAACGTCTTAACCGACCCGAGCAGGCCAGGGCACAGGAAGTCGAAAATCGACCACAGATCGGTCAGCCGGTTCTCCACCGGCGTGCCGGTCAGGACGATCCTCGCGGCCGTCTTGAGCTGTTTAACCGCCCGGGTCTGCCGTGCCGTCGGGTTCTTTATGGCCTGGGCCTCGTCGAGGACTACCAGCGACCAATCGAAGGACGCGATCCATTCCAGCCGCGTCACCATCGAGTAGGTCGTCAGAACAGCGTCGACGCCGGCAAGCGCACGCTCCGGGTCCTTGGCTACTGCTTTCAACTCATCCGTGTTGGTCTGCGATGGATGTGCAAAGAAACATTGCAGCGCCGGCGCGAACCGTTCGATCTCCGCCTTCCAGTTGGCGAGCAACGATGCCGGTAGGACCAGCAGCGCCGGTCGCGGCGGCCCACTGCGTGGGGGCGGCTCGCCCGCCGAGCGCCCCGAAGGCAAGCCCCCCGCCGCGAAGCAGACCGACCCCGTCGGCGGCGGGCGGCCCGTGGCTTTAGCCGCAGAGGAACGTTGCCCCTTCAACATCAACAGAAGCGACAGCACCTGAATGGTCTTGCCCAGCCCCATATCGTCGGCCAAGCACGCACCCAACCCCAAACGTGCAAGCAACCACAACCACTTCACGCCCGTTGTCTGATAGGGGCGCAAGGTGGCGCGCAAGTCTGCCGGCGGGACGGCGGCGTCGATATTGTCCGGCTGCCGAATCTGTCGCAGGCTCTCTTCCAGCCACGGGCCGGCGCGGACCTCGGACCACGCCGCGGTTGGCCCGTCGAACAAGGCCGCATCACCCGTATCGATCGGCGCTCCCGCCAGAAGACGCATACCTTCAAGAAACGAAACACCGTCCATGCCCGCTTCCTTCTCGACATGCTTCCAGTGTTTCAGCGCCTCCCCGAGCTTCTCTCGGTCCACCTCGACCCATCGCCCCTTCAAGAACACCAGTCCGTCCGATCCTTCCAGTATCCTCCGCCACTCCTCCGGCGTGAGCATCTCGCCGTCCAGGGTCAGTTCCACCTTGAAGTCCAGCATGGCGTCGGCGCCGAACAGCGACGGACTTCTCTTGCCGATCGAGACGCCGACGCGAACGCGCGGCGCCTGCCGCGCCCACCAGTTCGGCATGCGCACCAGAAGCCCGCTCTCTTCCAGCAGCGGAACATCGCACAGCAGGCGATGCGCCTCGTTCGGAGTCCATGCCAACGGATGGAACACCTGCCCACTGTCCACCAGTTCCCGGACCCAGGTGCACCGCTCCGCCGCGCGCTGCACCGGCGTCAGCAGATTGACAAGCATCCGCCTGTTTCTGGCACCGGCGTACTCCTCCAGCGCCTTGCCGAGCGGCTGATACTGCACCCGGCCTCCGTCCAGCAGCTTGGGCGCGTACGTGGCAAGGAACGCAAACGGGTATTCCGGGTCGCGTTTGTTCTCCGCCAGGTGGAAACAGACTCGCCCCACGCGGTGCCACAGCGGACTCCGAAGCCGCAACCATTCGCCCAGCCCACCTGTCTGCGATGCAATCTCGCTGCGCACCGCCCGGTCCAGTTCCTCCCAGATCCCCACCAGTGTCTCGGCCCGCAGATACTCGCCCCCCCGCATGGGTGGCGCGGCGATGGCCATTTCCGCAAAGTCATCAAGCGGCGCGGGCAGCGGTTGCTGGAGATCTTCGGCCGGCTCGGAGATGTGGCACAGCTCGGTCAGGTAACGCTCGCCCAAGCCGCGCCAGAAAGCAAAGACCGGTGGCAGCGCCGCCTTGTCCTGGAGCGTTGCCAGGCGGAGCAGGAACTCGTTTGGGCCCTTCTCGAACGCATCACGAAATAAATTGCCCACCGTCTCCGGCAGAACTGTGGCCCCGGCTTCGGCACCGCCGGTGCTGGCGGCCTCGAACAGGACCAAGTGTCCGCTGGGCGTCAACGCTATGTCGAGCAATGATCGGCCTTCCGGCACTTCCCTACTCCTCGCTCTGCTTGACGATGAAGCATCGCGAAGCATGGTAATGACTACTCGGGGGCTTTACGATAACCTCTGTATTGCGTTGGATGACGGCACTCGCCGGCGACGTCGGTAAGAGTCCGCCGCAGTACATTGATTGGGATCAAGAGGGATGATCCTTCTCCAAGTTGAGGAGTCGCTATGGCCGCGAAAACTGTAAAGCTGGCTCAGCCTGCCGATCCCACCATCGACCAGGTCTTTGAAGAGTTCCTGGCGGAACAGCGCGAGCGCCTCAAACCCAGGACCGTTTCGAGGTACGAGGACGTGCTCAATCTGCTGCGCCATCATTTGAACGGTTACGCCTACGAGAGTCTGTCGAATGTCGAATCGGCTCTCTTTGACAGGCACTACAACGCGAAGGGAGACGACCACCGGGAGTTCTGCCAGCTCTTCGGGCCGGACAAGATCGTTGGAAGCCTGGGAATGTTCCTTGGGTATTTCATGATCCGAAAAGTCATGGCCGGGCAAGACCTCAAACGGGCGGCGGGCACGGTGGCGAAGAAACTCTCGAAGTGGCTTGCCACGAAGGGATACATCTCCGAGGAGGAAGCTCAGGCGGGGGCGGATGAGGGCACGGAAGCGGCCCGGGATCTGCCCAAAGCGGAACGCGCCGCCCAGGTCCTCTTCGAGGCCGTCGAGGACCTCACCATCGACCCGAATGACCTTGCTGACGAGGACTACCTCGAATTCGACCACTTCACGATCCGCAAGATCGAGCCTGGAAGGCTCTGGCTTGAGATCTTCGAGAGCGGGGAAAGACATTTGTATGGCCCAGTGCGGGTTCCGAAAACGGCGACCACGCTGCTCAGGAGAGGGTGGGACATCAGTTGTTCTCTGGGGCGTGTGCGGGGCAAGTGGTGGATTGTCGAGGTGGCGAACGTGTACCCGAAGTGAGCGCAATGGCCAAGCAGAAGAGGCAACACGGTACAGGAGAACGCTCAACGAAAAAGGCGTCGGTTCTGGACCGGCTCAGACCTGAGGAGGCGCAGACCGTCCTTTGGCGTCTTCTTGCCGCGCACCGAGAGCTCCGATCGGAGGCCCAGCAGATCGCCAAGTCGCTCCTCAGCGAAGTCGCATTCGAATGGGTTGCCGACGAGGTGGAGGAAGCCGTGCGTGACTTGGGCCTGGATGAACTGGGAAGCCGCGCCGGAAAGCATAGCTGGGGATACACCGAGCCCAGCGAGGCAGCGTGGGAGCTTCTGGAAGAGCGTGTATCGCCATTCATCGAGGACATGAAACGCCATTTTGAACTCGGGCTTGATGCGGAAGCGTTGGAGATCTGCAGGGGGATCGTACTTGGGCTGTACCGCGTTCGCAACGCGCAAGGCGATGGCGTGCTCCAGTGGGCCCCCGACTTCCCGGCCGAGACAGCCGCTTATGCCGTAACCACGTGGTGTGACGGTGGCGACAAGAAGACGGCCGAAAGGGGCTACCGGAAGCAACGTGTATTCCCCCCGGATTTTGTGAAGGAGTTCGTACCCGAGTGGGAGGATCTCATCGACCGGGTGTAAGGGATCGTTCTTATAGATGACGACCTACGCGAAGTAATGAGGGATGTGCCGGACCTGTACGTTGGCCCCGCGCGAAGCGCAGGTTGCGGCCTAAGAAACGGGACTGCTCCCCCTACGTCCTGGTGGATCAGCAAAGGGCGGTCAACAACGATGTCGAGTAGCCCCCTCGAACGCCTTGACCTACTGCTCCGGATCCTCGATGCGGTCGATGGGCCGCAGGGTGCTTTCGGGGAGTCGCGAAGCGGGGAGGACGTCGACTGCCGCTTTCGAGTGATAGCCGAGGCGTCGAAACCGTCAATCCGTAGGTCCTTTGTTGACAGGGCGTACGAAATTTTCGGGAGGCACATCACCCCGCCATCGGATTTCCAGCAAAACGGGGACTTGACCCAAACGGCCTGTTCACTGTGGACATCGATTTCGGTGATATCGAAGCAATTCGCAGAATAGACTCGAGCCGTCGACCTCCTCGATCCGGCACGGTACGCGCACGTTTGCGGCAAGTGCTTTAAACTCTTCTGGCGAGATTGTCTCGGCTCGAAACCCATCCTTGCACACGATGACTCCATCGCCCGTCGTCGACCAATCGATCTCGCCCAGCAATCCAGCCTCGGACTGCAGTCGGAACCACTCCAGCCGGTGCGGCCAGAATCCGGCGGCGTAGCTCGACAACAGTACGCGGCCTCCTGGCTTCGTCACACGCAAGGCCTCCCTGAGGACGATGTGTCGAGCCACGCCGAACGCGGATAAACCGTTCTGAATGCACAGTACAACATCAAATGATCGATCCGCGAACGCGAGTCGGATCGCGCTCATTCGCTCAAGTTCAATGTTCGGGATATTTTGCAGCCATTCCGTGGCAACCCTCAGACTTGACGGGGAGGTGTCAATCCCCACCACGACGGCCGCAAACGCCGCAAGTTCCTTCAAGACACGCCCGTAGCCACAGCCCAGTTCGAGAACCTGGTCCGATGGTTGGATCTTGGACGCCACGTACGCGATTTCGGCGCGAAGATACTGTTGCACACGCGCCGGGGCTATCTCGTAGCAACGGCGCAAGCGCTCGGCCGACAGGTGCTCATCGTAATAGCCCGCCGTCACAGGACTCAGAACCACCCTTCGAGACTCGTTCGTCTCGTCGCAGCTACCTGTCCATCCCGGAAATATCATCCGGCCTGATTGGGACACGTCAACGTCTGATGACTTGCCGCAAGAGGCAGGAAATCTGCGATCGGTTACGGCGCAATGTGCGACCCTCGGGTCTCATCGCTACGCTTATTCGACGCCCCGCGCAGAGGGAAACCACGAGGCGCAGCGCTTCCAGCGACGTCACACGCGATCAGGCCGCGCGACGGTACCGATGATGCAAACTGCCAATCTGCGGAATCGCGATGACGCGGCCACGGTATGGCGGTTCGACCTCGCGCTCAATCGGCGCGTTGCGCTCCAAGGACATGTGCGTTCGAAAGTGCATGTAGTACCGGGGCTGTAAGATGGGTGCATCGCACGGACTCATTTCGTTCGTTCGAGCCCTGCGGCGCGACCGAGCGAAGCTTGGTTCCGGAACACTCACGGCTCGGCCGCTTCCGATCGATCAACCCGACGCAAGCGAGTTGTGCAACAAGTTGTGCAAGAATCAGACTGAAAACACTCCGGGAACCAGTTCCTGGGCAGTTCGAGAACAGTACCTACACTCCTTGCAAGGCCAATCGTTAGTGCTTGTCATTGCTATACTTACGATGCGTCTTTCGTGGCTTCCCAAGCTGGACGTCGCCCGCGAACTCTGAGACGCCGAATCCTGCCCGAAACCGCCTCGCGGTGGCCGGTACGCGAGTTCCTTGCGTGCGCGCACATCTACGGCCGGCACCAACTCTGAGTTCGTGGCAGTTTTCGTGGCACTCAGCAGATCTTGGCCGCGACCTTCAAGTCCAGTGCCAAACGCGCTCGAGCGAGGACGGCTCCGAATATCCGGCAATGCTGATGTTCGAACAATCGGCTGCAGAGCTCGCCCGGAGAAGGAGTACCGGCAAGGAGTCGTTGTAAGTCACTCCTGAAGACCGGCGATCGCCTTTTTGGCAAGTTCAAGACCGGGGTCCCGACGGAGGCTCTCCTCGTACGCCTGGCGTGCATCTTGTTTTCGACCTAGCTGCTCCAGCGCGTTGCCCTTGCGCCAACAAGCATGAGCCACCGACTGCATGCCGTCGCTTTCAGGCTCGCCCACGATGAACTCGTCGAGCAGCTCGACCGCACGCGCTGGCTCGAACTGGTTCTGGATGCGCATCCGTGCCTGGCCATAGAGCGAGCGGTAGTAGGCTTTGCCTTTCCCGCCACGACGCGCCGCTTCATACTCCGCGTCCGCGGCGTCAAAGCGCTTCTCTTCCGCGTAGATGTCCGCGAGAGCGACGTGGAAGCTGTACTCCTCAGGATACTCTTCGATTCCAGCACGCAGGAGCGCCATGGCGCGCTCGGTCTCCTTTTTCCTCTGGTAGCACATGGCGAGTAGTTGCTTCCCCCTGACCGGATCGCGTGCCTCGATCTCACCGCATAGCTCGATTGCCCGGTCGATGTCGCCCATCGGCTTGGGAGCCAGGTTGGTGAACACCAACATCGTCCGCGCTTCGGTATCTTGGGGGTTCAGTTCGATGACCCGGTTGAGCTCGGCTTTGAAGAGCCCCAGTCGCTTCATCGCGCCGAGCATGCCGCCGATGCTCTGCATGTCGGCGGCGAGTTGTGCCCCCAGTGCCTTCGCGTAGGAGAGGTGCGCCTCGGCACTGCCCGGCAGGAGTTCGACGGCCTTGAGGCCATAGTCCGCGGCCGTTTCCACGTCCTTGAGCTCGCGCGATACGTCGCAAAGGAGAATGCAGGCCTCGCCATCGCGATCGGATTCCTCGATGACCCGCAAGAGCCGCTCCTTGGCCGCCGCGAACTCCTTGCGTTTGATCAGCGCCTGAGCCTCCTCGAAGAGCGAGCTGGCGAAGGCCTCCTCCTCGCCCTTGATGGCGTTCCCGGCCGTGAGTTCCTTTCCTGAAGCGTCGATGAGTTGCGTCGTCGGACTGCGCGTAAACCAAAGAAAGAACAGAAACGAGACAACAGCGAGACTGGTGATCGAACCGATGAGGATCCTCAAGCCGCGATTGGGTCGCTTCTTCACGTGTCCAATGTAAGAGAGCCTCGGTTGCGGTACAAGACGCTTGACCAACGCAAACATGTACTCCGCGTGCGCGTTCTCGGGGTGGGACACCTCCGCACTCAGCAACGCGATCACCGCAGGGCTCGCCGTGACCCTGATCCGGGAGGCTTTACGTCGGCGCTGCCGGTCAGCAGGGGCTGACTCCCGCGCCGGGCCACATCAGAAACCCGTGTTTCCGGTGAACCCGTTCTGGAACCGAGCGAAGTCAGCGAGATCGAGATTACCATCTGCGTCGGAGTCAGCGTGCCTGCAGAATGAATGAGGCACGGCAGTATTCGGACCGCTAAGGCAACCGACGACGGCGGCGAAATCAACCAGGTCGAGGTCCGCGTCGCAGTCCAGGTCGTTAGGAAGCGGTATCTGCCAGGGGCGCGACGCGATTCGAGCCTGCGCAGCGGCGAGCATCTCCGGCCACGCCTCGTCGTCGATGGAGAATCCGAACTCAGCGGTAAAGCGCGAGCGAAGATCCTCTCCGGCGGAAGCGCTGAGCGCCGCGACCAGCCAAGTCGCCTGGGCCATGTCCCCATTCAGAACGACGGGTAAAGGCTCAGCCGGTGGGAAGAACGCGCTGAACAGGCCGTGCCAAGCTTCGGGGCCATAGTGGTCGAAGATCTCCCACAGGATGTCGCAGATTACGTCGGGCGTGAGATCATTGTAAATCGCCCCGGCATTCACGTAGTCGCTCAAGGCTGTCCGGGCCGTAGGATCGCGACTCGCATAGTGTTCTGCAACGCTTTCGATGTTAGCGGGCAGGATGGCCAGTCCGCAGCGGTCGAGGCGATACCATGACCACGCTCCAGCCATCGAGGCCAGCGCCTCACTATACTTCCAACCGTTTGTGTCTGAAGCCATGCAGAACTGACCGAATCCCCACGAGGCCCAAGTAAAGTTGTGCCCCATCTCGTGAAAAATCACGCCCCATTGTGGCACGCGATGCTCCGGGATGTTGATGATGTAGCAGCTATTGTGGATCGGCTGGCCGAAAAGCCAGCCAAGCCGGACGGGGTTTCCGCTGATGCCGCACGGTGTCGTAACCGGGTCGTTTGCCACGTCCAAGGCGAAGAATTGCGTCCCTCCACGAAACGGGAACGCGCCCATCAAATCGTGCTGGGCAGCGTAGGCCAGATCAGTCGCCTCCACCACTTGAAAGTCCCTGGTAATGGCGTCCAGGTCAACGCCTTCGATGGTCGGCGGAAGATAGAAGCTTACGCGCGAGCCGGCATAGGTCTCGTGGGTGACGCCCAGGTTGTCGGCGGTCACTCGGATTACGGCGACATTGTCCGCCGTGAGGCCGTCGGCAGACACTTCAACGACCGGGGTGTCTTCGAATCTTATGGGGACGGTATGGGCCGTAACCAGCCCCGTCCCATCCACGGTGGCGACGGCGTCGTTGGAGCTGTGGAAAGACAGATGGTAGAGGTCGTTAGGTAGAAGCTCGCCCGCGGCGTCGCGGAGTTCAACCTCTAACGACCCCGTCGCGGGGCCCGACGGAGAGAGCATGAGTAACGGCGTCGTGACCGTCACGCGTGCGGGTGGAACATACGACAGCGGCGTGGCCGGCGCTACTTGAGTTTCGTGATTGGCAGACACGGATATGTTGTCCACCGCGTGGAAGGCATCGCAGGCCCAGTGAAACGTCGCCGGGTTGGCGACTTGGGCCAGGCCGATCGTGATCTTCACGGAGTTGCCTTGAATTTGAACAGCGCCGCTTCCGCCACCGGGCAGGCCGCCGGTCACGTCGACGAATCCGCCGCCGTATATCTCGCTGATCACCGCTCGAACATTGAACTCCGTTCCAAGGTGTTCGTGCGGTTGGCCCGTGAGCTGGTTGCTGTCCGCATCCACAAGCCAGAGGTACGTGATCTGCTCGTTGGGAGGGGGATTGGAGGTCGGGATCGGTCCTCGGGCCTCGATGACGAAGGTGAGCAGTCCGCCGTCCTGCTCGATCCGAGCGGACAGGATGTCAACGAACTCTTCGACGCCGGCGTCCGCTGGATCAGTCAGCTGGCCGATGATCTGGCCGCCATTCGCCGCACCACCTGCCGAGAGACAAAGGAAGACAAGAAGCGTCGAACAAGAGAAACTGAAGCGCCTGGACACGTGTGCCCTCCATCGGCGAAAGCGCAACGCGATTCGCCGATACCGCAGATGACCAGGATCTGCCCCCTGTCCTCTCCCCGAGCGAGCGATTATACCAAATGGGCCGCGGCTTACCAAAATGGTAATGGTCGTGGAAAGTGGACCCACATGGTCGAGGAAACCGGACCCACCCTGTGAATCATAGGCCGTTCTCTTCACAGCAATACACTGATCGTATTCATTGTCTCTTTCTTTTTTGCTTCTTTTGTCTTTCTCTGTGAGCAACTTTGACATCTGTGCAATTCGCCTTCCGCAAGACGGTGCCAGATCACGTCACTTCTCCTTCTTGGCCGCCGGGCCCTTGGTCGTTTCCTTCTTGGCCTTCACCGATTCGCGGAAGCGGTAGCTCTCGCCATTCATCTCGAAGATGTGGCAGCGATGGGTAAGCCGGTCGAGCAGGGCCGCGGTCATCCGTTCGCCCTGGAAGACCTGACCCCAGTCGCTGAAGGCCAGGTTGCTGGTGATGAGCAGGCTCGCTCGTACGTAACGATCGGCGAAGACCTGGAAGAGGAGCTCGGCGCCGGCGCGGCTGCCCCTCGCGGGCCTGCGCGACCACGGAGTATGCTCCGCGCCCGCCTTTGCGGGGACCCGGCGCAATTTCCAATCAGGTTTTTCTACGGCCACGCGTACGCGTAAGAAGGCTGGCCGCACCGAGGACCAGGAGGACGAGGCTGGTGGGTTCGGGGACCGAGGCGGCGTCGACGAACATCTGCCGCAGCGTGTTGTAATTCTCCGGGATTCGCAAGTCGTGCATAGTAAGGTTGAAGGTTCCCACTCTGGCATTCTCGGCGTCCAGGATGACCACGTCACGGTAGGTGACGTTCCAACTGCGCCAGACGTCCGACCAACCGTCGCCGTTGGCGTCGAGGTCCTGCAACCACGGGATGTCCCGTCCTGAGGTGATAAACGCGTTCCCGGACTCGAGGCCCGCCGCATTCACTCCCAAGATATGGACATTCAGCTGAGGATGGCTGGCATCGAGGTCGTTCTGCATCTGGTCAAGGTATCCGAACTGGATACCGCAATAGCCTCACGTCGCGTGTCCAAAATACCAACCCGAAACCTGCTGTAAGTAGTCACGAGGCGAAACCGGTTGGTCGTGGGTCGAGGAGGCCGGGTTGACGTCTATCAGCGAGAAGTCGGGTACTACCTCCCCGCCAGATGCGCCCGACACCCATGCGGATTGAACAAGAAACACGACAGACGAACTGGCCAGCGACCTAAGTTTACTACTTTTCTTGGCCACCGAACTCATTGTTCTCTCCCCTCCAATTCCTGGAACGCCTGGAAGCTCATCGGAAAGCGTCAGTGATCCCGTGGTCTCAGAATTCCCATTCTGCCTTCGCCCAACCGAGGCGAACCAACCCATCGGCCATGGTAGCAAAACGGACCCTCGAGAGTCCACGCTTTCCGCAAGCATTCCGTTAATCCAAGTCTGGTTTTCGCCATCGAGACGCTCGATCCGGCGGTGAAGCACGTGTTCCGATAATCAGTCTACGCACACGCCCGGGAGATCGGAACGACATTTTCGGGGGGCACAGGTGTGAGCTCTGCCTCCGTGGCCACTACGGTGCGCCCAAGCCAATCTGAAACGCGGCAAAATCTCTCAGGTCCACGTCGCCGTCGAAGTCCATATCCGCGCACCCGCATTCGGTGGCGACATCGGAGCCGGGACCCGCCATACAGCCGGCCAAGCTCGCGAAGTCGGCCAGGTCGAGTCGCCCCTTCAGGTCGCAGTCGCCGAGAGATTCCACGCAGGAGCCGCTTGCCGAGAAGTCGTAGCTGTTCGACAGCCCATACCTCGGGGCCAGCGTTACCGTGCCGGTGACGGTGCTGTTCACGGTTGCCGAGAACGGCCCGTCGACCGAGTAGTCGTAGCCATAGTTACCACCTGCGGCTACGTCGAAGGCAGCACCCTCGCTCGGCGCAACATGCAGGTCCGCATCACCTGTGTTATTGAAGCTGATGGTGAAGACTGCAGGGCCGGCCTGCGGAATTGGTTCCGTGTTCGCCTTGCAGACCTTGGCGACTGTGAAGCTCGGGTGGAGCAGATCGGTCGTCCACGTGGACGATCTGGTGATGTCGTTGGGGAGGCCGACCGGGTGGTAGTGCGCCGTGGCGGTGTTCTTTAGGACCGGCGAATCAATAATTGGCGTGATCACTGAGGCGTAGCGAGGTAGTTCCATTTGGGCAGCAAGTCGTCGAAGAAGAGAGTCATGTCGGTTTTGAAGTTGTCGGCGACTTGGCGGCCGATGTCGTACGTGCGGCGGATCACGTGGACCGTGGTTCGCAGTCCGGTGGTGGTCGAGGCCTTGCGCATCAAGCGGACGACGGTGTCGAGGGTATCGAACAACATGCCCTGGCAGGCGCGAGCGACATGGGGAAAGAAGCGACGCTCGATCGGGTTGTACTTCGAGCAGTAGCTGGGGTAGTGGGCCACGCGGATTTCGATGCCCAGTTCGTTGACGAGGTTTTGCAAATCCTGTTTGAATAGGTACTACGCCGCCGAATTGCTCCCCCCGCAATCGCACAACCAAAGGATGGACGTGGCGTCGGGGTAGCAGCGCCGACCGATGCGGTTCCAATACCAGCGGAAACTGTCGCACGCGAACTGGCTGGTGTCGTGACTCACACCGATGTTGAGGTGGCCGCAGTTGCGTGCGAGATCGTAGATGCCGTGCGGAATGATCACGCCGGTCGCCCAACTGGGGAAGTCGTGATCGAA
>Ga0315285_10002841_pt1 | contig 18126 bp, 20 predicted proteins | sample YL17G09_36_MG_FD_203698 | JGI IMG/M metagenome (GOLD analysis project Ga0315285, IMG submission 203698) | Sediment microbial communities from Yellowstone Lake, YNP, Wyoming, USA - YL17G09_36 | ecosystem: Environmental > Aquatic > Freshwater > Lake > Sediment | place: USA: Wyoming | collected... | reverse complement strand
CATAAATGTCCTCAAAAGCAAGTCTTAAGGAATGCCCGGCCCGGCCGCTGGTTTTCTTTCGATAAAATCAATTATGTAGCCCGCGGTCAGTTTCGGGTATTCCTCTTGGGGGATGTGGCCGCAGTTCGGGATGCTCACCATGCCCGAAGTCGAGATATCCTGATGAAACCTCTGACCAATTTCGAACGGGATCCATTTGTCTTCTCTCCCCCAGATGATCAGCGCCGGGATTTTAGTCTCATGGTTACGGGCGAGGTAGGGTTTGAAATCCTCGAAATTGATCGCCCGGGCCAGGTCGATCATCGCGTTCAGGGACCCCTCGGTACGGAGACGGTCAAAATAGGCTTCGACCTGCGGTTTGGTCATCTTTTTCTTGCCATCGTACATTACCTCCGAAAGGTTCCAGCGGATCACCCAGCGTTCGAAAAAGAGCTTCATGAACTCGGCGGCCAGCGGCACCCGGGACAGGCGGATGATCAGCGGCATTTTCATCGGGTAGCCGGCGGCGTCGATGAGCACGACCCGCTCGATCTTGTCCGGGTGGTCGAGGGCCATCAGCACGGCGATCCCGCCCCCGAGCGAATTCCCGACGAAAATCACCTTTTTCAATTTCAGCGCCTCCATGACGCCGTTCACTTCCTGGAAAAGCGTGAGCGGCGCGTAATCGGCTCCCCGGGGCTTGTCCGACCAGCCGAAGCCCTTCATGTCCAGGGCGTAAACGTGGTAGCCCCCCTGCCGGAGGTAGGGGATCACCCCCTCCCAGGTGTAGGTGGAGGAGCCGTAACCGTGCAGGAGCACGACCGTGGTTCCCGGCCCGGGGAATTCGAGGTAGTGATAATTCACCCCGCCGACCTTGATGAAATGGTCGAAAGGGGTCGGCGCGGGGATTTGGCCGGGAGGAATGGTCTTGACGAAAAGACCGCAGCCAGCCATCCCGCTGAAAAACACCAACGCGCTCATTATCCCCAGAATTTTTTTACGGCTCATTTCTCTCTCCTTGTTAATAATTATGCCGTCTTTTTCGCTCCGCCGGCAATTCAGTTCAGGATTTAAAAAATTCCTCAATGATTTCTGCGATCACCGCGGGCTTTTCCATCGGGACCAGGTGGCCGGACCCGGGGATGATTCTCCGCTCGGCCCGGGGCATCATCGCGGCGGCCTTCCCCAGATCGATGAAACCCCGGTTGGGGCTTTCCTCCCCTTCCAAAAAGAGCACCGGGCAGGTCAGTTTCGGCAAAAGCGGCCAGGGGTCCCGGGCGGCGCTGCCCACGAAGAGCGCCGCCTCGCGGTCCGGGTGGCAGACCAGTTCCAGCCCTCCGCCCTCACCCTCCTTCATTCCATACTTAACATACAAATCCAGCATCTCCTGATCCCAGTTCCGGAAAAGCCCTTTCGAGCGCAGGTAGGTTTCCGCTTCTCCGGTGTTCTTCCACCGGTTGCGCCGCTTTATGGACTTGCTGGCTAGGGGATGTTCCTCCACGGTGATTTTTGCCCGGTAAATCTCGGTGGGAAGGTAGATCGGCTCGATCAGGATCATCTTCCGGGCCAGGGGACCGAAAAGGGCCTCGACCAGGGTCAGCACCGTCCCCCCCATGGAGTGGCCCGCCAGGAAGGGATCCCGCAGCCGGAGCGCCCTCAGGAAACCGATCATGTCCTCGGCGAGGAGCGCCCAGCTCACCCCGCCCTTCCGCGGGTCCTCCACCCGGTGGTCGCAGAAATAAGGCGCGATGATCCGGTATTTTCCCGCCAGTCTTCTGGCGATCGGGTGCCAGAGCCAGGGGAGAAACCCGGTGGCGTGGAGCAGGACCAGGTCCGGGCCTTCCCCCTCGTAAAAGAGATACTTGATCTCAAACCCGCTGACATTAACCGAGCGGACCAAAGGATTTTCGCTCATCTCTCGCTAACGAAAAAATCATTTCAAACCCGGTTGAGCCGGGTGAGGAAAATATACCCTCAAATTCCGGCAATAAAAAGGCGGAGCCGCTCGTTGACGGCGGGTTTATTTCCGGCTGCCGTTTCCGGATAAAAAGATATAGCCCGGGGTGGTTTTCTCTGCTAAACTTTTGCATCCTTTATGATTAAGAGCCTGTTGCTATTTTTCGCTCTCTACGGCTTTGCCTTCATTCCGGGTTTTTTCCTCACCACCCGGCTTCGGCAATCCAAGCTGAAAATTTTTCTCCTGGCCGCGTTTTTCATTTATGTTTCCCTTCTTCCTTTCGTTATCCCCTCGGAATACAAGCTCCTGCGCTTCCTTGTTATTCCTCTCCTCTTCCCCTTCGGCATTAAAAACATCGACCTCTCGATCAGAAAGGCGGTCGCCCCGGAAGAGCTGATCGGCTTCCGGGAATACCTGAAGAGCAATTTTTTCATCTTTGAAAAAATCCAGGCGGCTTCCCAAGAAACTCAAAAACCGGATTACCGGGGAAGCATCAGGTTTTTCTTCTCCGGCCTCTTTCAAATCTTCTCCGGAACTATGATCATCTTTCTCAACACTTATTTCCGGACCCCGGAGTGGAGCTGGCCGATCGCCACCATCCTCAAGATGGGCTGTTTCTACTGGTTCGCGAGCGGCCTGACCGATCTCAGCTTCAGCTATTTCCGGCTCCTCGGCAAAGCGGTGACCCCGGTTTACAACGAACCGATCCGGGCGGTTTCCCCGGAGGATCTGTGGTCAAACCGCTTGAACCTCTACATGCGGCAGTACCTGGTCCGGTTTATCTTCCTCCCGGTCGGAGGGGCGAAATATCCCAATTGGGGGATCCTGGCCACTTTTATCGCCAGCGGGCTGATCCATGAATACCAGTTCGACGCCGCGGCTTCCCGGATAAATGGTTTCGTCCTGGGGTACTTTATCCTCCAGGGGCTGGGGGTGGTTTTGGAACGGAAGCTCAAGCGCTACCTGCGCAAAAAACACAATAGCTTCTATGAAAGGGCGGGCCGGAGCCGCTTGATCCCGATCATCTTCGTTCCGGTTCATACCGCCTGGGCTATCCTGACCGGGGCAATCCTGCTCAAGGCCTTGGACCCGATCATCGATCTCTTCAACCTCGAAATCATCAAGCAGGTCCTGCTCTCCCTGCCCGTGCCTCCCTTTCCCGGCTAGAAATGAGCCATTATCTAAATCCTTACACGGCTATGATCCTGGACCTCCTGATCGGTTTCGGGACCCCGGTCGCCGGATTCATTCTCTCCCGGGCGAAAATCCTGCCCCGGCGCGAGTGGTATCTGCTCTGGCTCGGGATTGCGATCGGGCTCGGCTTCGAAATCCCCTTCAACCTCGCCGGCGACGATTTCCTCCGCATCCTGGTGGACTGGCCCCTGCCCCGGATCACGGTCAATATCTGCCATTCCTTCTGGGACGGTCTCTTCTTTATGTGCGGGGTAGGCCTCTGCCGCGTCATCCTGCCGAGTGACCGGTTCCTGTCCAAATTCAGCTTTTCGGCCTGGGCGATCCAGACCGCCTGGGGAGGGGCGCAGGCTTTTATTATCGAGCTTTTGAATAACGGAGTTCTCTGGCGTTACGCGGTGCGTCCTTATAACCCGGCCTTCCTCACCATTGGGGAAGAGCAATATACCATCCTGGTCCAGCTGATCTGGCTGGTCATTCCCACGCTTTTTTATCTGGGGAGTCTGCGTCTGAGCCGGGTTTTGGCTGCCAAGACCGGCTGACTTAAGATGGAGGTTGAGACTACTTGGTATATCGTTTTCGGCAATTCTTTACATATTTTCTAAGGCTGTCATTCCCGCGAAAGCGGGAATCCAGATAAAGAAACTGGATTCCGGGTCAAGCCCGGAATGACAACAAAATTATGAGGCCTTTCGACGCAGTGTCTTGGGAAAATAAATCCTTTAAGAATTTTTCTTAATCCCCAGCCCCGGGCCCCCGGCAAACCTTCTTCAATCTCCAGTCCGTGAAAAACCGCGAGAAACCCGGCAACCAACGGTTCAGACGCTCCACCAGCCGCGTCGCGGCCCCGGGAATGATCAGGTACTCTTCTCTTTCCACGCCTTTGATCGCCGCCTCGGCCACTTCGGAAGCCGTGAGGACCGGCACGGTATGCACCATGGCCCGATTCTCTTGAGACCGGTAGGCGTTTACCTTGTCCACCATGGGCGAGGCAAACTCACCCGGGCAAACCAGGTGGAAGCGAATGTTCTGGGGTTTCAATTCGTGGCGAAGGGAATGCGTCAGCCCCGCTACCGCGTGCTTGGAGGCGCAGTAGGCCGAGTATCCGAATATCCCCATCAGCCCGGCCATGGAGCAGATGTTCACGATCCTCCCCCCGCCCTTCCGCCGGAAATCGGGCAGGACCGCCTGGATGCAATGAACCGTGCCGAAAAAATTGATCTCCATCAACTCGCGAAAAACCTCGAGCGTTTGCTTCTCGAAGTAGCCCTCGTAAAGAACCCCGGCGGAATTGATCAGGATATCCGGCGGCCCGATTTCCACCCGGATCTCCTGGAAGGATTTTTCCACCGCTTCCGGATCGGTGAGGTCGCAGGAATAAGACCCGATTTTCTGTCCCGGGGAAAGACCGGCCGAAAGTTCTTTTTTCACCGCCGCGAGCTTTTCCCGGTCGCGGGCCACGAGCGCCAGGTGGGCACCCCGGCGGGCCAGGCGCGCCGCCATTTCCTTCCCGGCCCCGCTGGATCCCCCGGTGATGACGACGATCTTGTCCTTGAACATTTGTCCGCCTCCCCCTTGAAGCGTCGGAGGCTTTTAAGATCGTGGGTATACTTCCGCTACGGTTTCTTCGGCAGAACCGACCCCCAGCGCCCTTCCGCGTAATAACCCTCCAGCAATTCGTCCTTCTGCCGGAATCGTTCCATCAGCCAGGCGGAAAGCTCCTTTTCCCCGCTGGGCAGCGACTCGATCGGGTAGCGCCGAATATGCAGGTTGGCCTCCCGCACGTAGCCCTTGATCCACTGCCAGAGCGTCGGGACTCCGCCGACGTAGCCGATGGTCACGTCATACACGGCATCGAGATGCTGGCGCAAACCGGAAACAGTGGCCGTGAACCCCTTGGTACGGGGGATCAGTACGTGCCGCGGAACGAACAGGCCGTTCTTTTCCGCGTAGTCCCGGCTCTGCTTTAGTTTGGCAGGGTTGAAACGGGTACCTTCGGCGAAAGTGACCAGCCAGAGGGGAACCCGTCCCTGGATGATCCGCCGGAATATTTTTTTGATGTAATCCTTGTCGGAGGCCCAATCGCGCTTGACGAAGGGGCAATCGAGAAAAAGCATCCCCCAGCCGACTCCGGGCACGTATTTGACGATGTCCTTGACGAACCATTTCAAGTCGCCCAGCCGGTCTTTGCTTTTGGCGAACGCCATCAGCACGGGGATATCCGGCATCTGCTGGTGATTGGAGATCACCACGGCGTTTTCCCGCGGCGGCGCCTCGTCGCCGCTGACCTTGATCCGCACGCCGTGCACCCAGGCCGAGAGTTTGACGCACCAACCCCACCAGGTATCGGCCGCCCAGCGATTGAAACGCCGAAACGCGGTCGCGGAAAAAGGTTTAATCGCGAGGCTGGCGGTCTGGAGAAAATTGAAGAAAATCAACGTGGAAAACAGGAAAGCGCTGAGCAGAAACCCCTGCAGGGTGCCGATAACGCGGCGAAAGGTTCCTCCCGGGTCCGGTAACGGTTTTAACGGCATAGTTCTCAAATCTCCTTTTCTATTTGATCCTTCATCATAACTGTTCGAATTAATAATTTCACCCTTTCCCATTCCCTCTCCCCTCGAGGGAGAGGGGTGGGGTGAGGGGGCAAAATCCATTGTTTTCTAAATCATGTCTTCGAGTCAGTTTTCACTCGGAATACATATAGCTAATTTAGACGCGTATAAGCCCTCATGGTGGTTCAGTCAATCGCCGCCAGTTTATCAAATTGCACACCGGCCTTCAATTTCATTCGCAGGATCGTGGTGACCGGGCAACAGGATCTGTTCGAGATTCCAGGTTTAAGGTTTAAGGTTATAGGTTATCTCTTTTTGCTTTGCGCGGCTCCGTTTTGTTATCATTCTCATCAACGGTGAAAATCCGCGTGAGGGATCTAAATGCCTGAGCGGCGTCTGAATAAAATCGGAGTTAAAAAACCTTCAAAAAAACGCGGGGCCCGAAACCCCGCCGAAGCGATCCGGCCTTTCTTCGAACCGCGCGGGGTGGCGGTCGGCCAGCTCCTGGCCGCATCCTGTCCCGTCGCGGCATACCTGAAATCACAGACCAAGGAGCTATACCCATGATACCAGCAGAACCCTTCAAGATCGACCAGGAGAAGTGCACCGGCTGCGGCCTCTGCGCCGAAGTATGCCTGGTTTTCGGCATGCGGGAGGGCCGGGTCCGCTCGCTGCTTCCCCACCTGTGCATCCGCTGTGGGCACTGCGAGGCCATCTGCCCTGCCGAGGCAATACGAGGTCCGTTTCCCGTGGAGAGGTTGACTTCGGAGCATCGAGGGGCCTTGCCCACACCCGAGTCCCTGCAGTTCCTGCTGCGCTCCCGGCGCTCCGTGCGCCGTTACAAGTCCGATCCCATCCGCCAGGAGCATCTGGACGCCATCCTGGAGGCCGGCCGCTACACACCCACGGGGAGCAACGAGCAGGCCATCCGCTACCTCATCATCAATGACCCGCGGAAAATGGCGGCGTTGCGCGAGATGGCGCTCCCGCAGGTGTCCAAGATGTTCGCCATGGCCCGCCGGGTGGCTTCCCTTCCGTTCTCCAGCAGGCTTCTGGGCGAGAAGCAAGCCCACAAGCTCAAGCATGTGTACGGGCCCGCCGTGGAGACCTTCATGGAGCGTAACGCCAAGGGTGACGACCGTCTGCTCTACGGCGCGCCCGCGTTGATGCTCGTCTACGGCGAGAGACAGGACGAGGCCTTGGCCTTCTCCTGCCACATGGCGATGTTCAGCTGTTACCTGATGGCCCACACCCTGGGTATTGGCTGCCTGCTGAACAGTTTCCTCCTGATGGCCATCAACCACTACTACCCCATCAAGCGCTGGCTGGGTATCCCCAAGACGGACAAGTGCTTCGGGGCGATGGTCATGGGCTACCAGGCCGTCAAATACCGCGCAATCGTGAACCGTGAACCGGCGAAGGTGACCTATCTATAGGGATTTTGCTCGGATCACGGACTGCCCTTATACCTTCACCTCCCCAAGGACGATTCTAGCCGAGGCAAGACGATCCTTGTTGACACGCATCACAACCCCGTACCATGTTCCTCGGCTTGAGGTTGATACAGGACCAGGAGAAGACCATCCCCCCCCGAACGAACACCACGGGAAGGGACGAGCGCGGCAGCGGCCAGACGGAGGAAGGGGCGCGCGCCGTTTCCTCGCACACCGGTACGATGGCCGGAGCGGACCGGGGTTACGACGCGGTCTTCCGCCGGGCGGGAGCTTTCCGCGTCGACAGTTTCGAGGAGATGTTCGACCTGGCCAAGGCCTTCGAGTTCTGCCCGCTCCCGGCCCTCGACCGGATCGGGGTGGTCTCGATCACTGGCGTCGGCTGCGTTCTGGCCAGCGACCAGGCGGGCCGTTACGGCCTCCGGCTGCCGGATTTCTCGGCCCCGGCCCTGGCCACGATCCTGGGCGGGGCGCCGGAAGTCGTCCAGAAGTTCAACTCCACTCTGGAGGCGAATCGGGTGCCGGTTTACTCTTCGGTCGACCGCATGCTCGCCGCCGCCAGAGCCCTCGCCGCCCGCGCCGCATTCCTCCGGGACCGGAAACGCAACCCGGCCCGGTAGAGCCCACAACCTCGGACGCTACTCCCTGATTTTCAGGTTTTTATTGTATCCGCGCTCCCCGCAGGGCTGGGTTTTCTCGATCCAGATCTCTTCGAGCAGGGAAAGCTCGTCATCGAGATTGAAGCCCGGATCGTCTTTCGGCTGAACCACTTCGGCGACCACGAACCGGAAGGCATCCGCTCCCAGCCGATCCCAATCCTCCTGGAGCTGTTTGTTCACATGCCGCCGGATCGAAAGCTGGAACTTGTGCTTGTTCAGCCGGCCCTGCAGGTTCTTGCTGCTGCCGAGCAGGATTTTCCCGTTGACCGTGTTGATGATTTGAAAGACCCCCGCCTGCTTGGGGGTTTCCTTGTATTGCCTCTTAATCTCGGCGCGTTTTTCGATTGGTGACCCTTTCCTTATCTAAGTAATTGCGCGTCCCCGCCGCGCTGAACCAGCCGGTCGATCTTTCCGGAAATCACCTCGAACTCGCCGCCGGGTTCGACCCGGATGGCTCCGCCGGTCCTGATTCCATAACCGGTGGCGGCCTCTCCGGAAAGCTTGAGCAGCATCCGCAGGTCTTCCCAGTTACCTGACTCGTCGTGCACGTCACAGCAGAGATCCGCGAAGCCCAGGCAGTCGAACAGCCCGGCCGTGGAATCATCCTGGGAATCACTCCAAGCCACCCATTGGCGGCAGAGCATGATGGCCCCCGCCGACAATCCGAAAAATGGCGTTCCCTCCGCGAACTTCTTCTTCAGGAGATCCATGACACCCCCGCCGGCGAGCAATTTCATTCCCAGCTCGACATCCCCGCCGCTCAGGCAGACCAGGTCGGCCGATTCGATCACGGCCCGCGCCTTCTGGGGATCGGCCTTCGCCCCCGCGAGGGGGGCGAGTTTGAGGTCGCAGGTGCCGGCCTGCTTGAGAAAGGTGCTGATGAAATAGAAAAAACCCCGGTTATCGTTGCTGGCGGCGGCGATATAGGCAATGCGGGGCTTGTCTTTGCCCGTCCGCGCGTAAATCTGTTTCAGGACTTTGGCGTAGGAACTTCTTCCGGATCCCATGCCCCCCGCGAGCAGATACACCGGCGCCGGTCCCTGGCGTTTGCGCATAGCTATGGTCCTCCCCCCGCGGCTGAATCCTCGGGCACCGGCGGCCGGAACCGGGGGTCCAGGAAGGACGCGGGGTTCAAGGGAAAGAGGGCCTTGACCAGCTGGAACTTGCCGGAAGGCCCGGGGGCCAGATCCCGGGCTTTCTCGACGCTAATCCTGGCGTTGGACCCGAAGATTTCCCGCAGGACCTCCCGGGCCTGTTCGGCCGAGGACGAATCGAACCCGGTGTCGCCGACGATCCGCAACTGGTAAGAGCTTTCGTCCGTCTGCCGGAGTTCGTAATCATCGATCCGGGAGATGGTGGAGAGGCCCCGATCCACCTGGGCCTGCGTGACCGGCCGGCCCTCCGGGGTGATCGTGAGGTTGGCGGTCCGGCCCTCGATCAAGGCCAGGGTCATCCCCGCTTTCCGACCGCAGGAACATGGCTTCGGTTCCAACCGGCCGAGGTCGCCCACGTCGAAGCGGATCAGCGAGCGCCAGGGATTGTCAAAAGTTGTCACCAGCAATTTCCCCAAGGAAGGACCCCCGCAATCATCCCGGAAGGGCAGGAAATCGACCCGGCAGTAATCCACGTTCTGGTGGAAACGGCGGTGTTCGCATTCGATGAAAACATAACCGCTCTCGGTCGTGCCGTAGGAGCTCATGATCGGCGTATCGAAAACCGCGGCCAGGTGCCGGCGGTGAATGAGCGACGGGAACTCGTAAGTCAGGACGATCAGGGGCGGCTGATAAGCGCGCTTTCCTGTCCGCAGGACATAGCGGCATAACCGGCTCAGCAAAGAGGGATTGGCTTCCAGGGTCACGGGCATGAAGAGATCCATTTCCTTGAGCATCCGGTCGCAGTAACTGTCGGTCCAGGCCAGGGGGTCCGCGAGGTCATTCAGGAACAGGAACCGGGCGAGGCGGCGTTTCTCCATCGGCAGGTCGCCGAGTTCACTTCGAAAACCCACGTTTAAGGGGTTGGCCAGGATCGCCTCCCGCTGGTCGCCGGTAGTGACTCTCGCAGCGTGCGCGTTGAGCGCCCACGAGGCCAGCTCCGAGGCGTTCCACCAGGGCTGGTACCAGATATTGACCACCTTATCCTCGGTGGTTCCGCTGGTTTCAACCAGCTCGATTTCTCCGCTCTTCAGGCCCTCCTCGAGTGAACGGCCAGGCGGGATGAACGCCGCGGGGGAGAAAGCGTTCAATTCCCGCTTCGTGAGCGCGGGCAGACCGGCGTAACGCTCGTCGATGTGGGCGCCTTCTCCGCGGTCAAATTGGCGCCAGGACCGGTAGGCCGGGACCTCGTCGAGCGCCTGGTCGAGGGCCGCGGCGCAGCGCTCGAGGTATTTCCCGGGGTTGGCCCCGGCCTTCGCCGCGTTATATTTTTTGTCCATCATGTCTTCAATTATATTTGAGCGGTCGGGGAATAAAAAAGCCAGGATCGCCTGGGGCCATTTCTCCGCTTCGTTCCCGGCTGGGGCTGCCTAAGTTGCCTAAGAAATACTCTGTAATTTGAACTGGTATGAGATTAATTCCTTATCGAATTCCTGACAGTCATTAAACTTTCCCGCGATTAAATTCCAGAATCTGTGGTTGTGCTTCCTCTCCAGGATATGGGCGATCTCATGGAAGACGATATATTCCAGGAGCCGGTCGGGGAGATACCGAAGCGTGTGATTGAAGGTGATGTTCTTCCTTTTGGGGATGCAGATTCCCCATTTACTCTTAAATTTCTTAAAAGAAACATTATTCACCGTCACTCCCAATTCCTGAGAAAATCTGGAAATGAGAGACAAGACAAGCTCCTTGAATTCGGTTTCGGTCCGATTTGGAATCTGCTTATCGGCGGAATTCCTTTTGCACTCGTCAAAGAATTTCTTTTTCTCGATTATCCAATCCTTATGCTTTTCCAAGAGGACCTTCGGGTCATTGCCGGGCGGCAAAATGAGGAAGAGCTTTCCAGTTTTAAGCTCTACTCTGGCATATCTAACCTTACGGTAGGATACCTCGAATTCGATCCCATCCAATTCCATTTTCTCCTCCAAATTAATCCATGAAGAGGCCTTGAGCAAGCCTTTCGGCTCAGCTCAAGGCGCGTCGAATTGTTTTATCCCGGCCGGAGGCCATGAGCGAGCGGAGCGAGTCGAATGGCTTCCCATCCGTAATTGGCCCTCTTCGATGCTTGGGAAAAATGGGGGAGTTTCACATAATTTTGGGCTTGACATGAGGACTTCGGATGGGTACGTTCTGCGTGAAAGAGGAGTTGTAATGAAACAGACCAAATACCCATATAGCCGGAGGAGGTGACACCATGCCGATCCCCGAGCCCCTGCGGAACTACGCGATGCAGCTTGGTTTTCCAAACTCGGAAACCCTGGCCCGCATTTTCCAGGTTCTTTTTGACCATGAGGACGACCTCAAGGTGGTCCAGGCTTTGCCGGGAACGCCGGCTGAACTGGCAGAGAGAACCGGGCTTTCGATCGAGCGGGTCCGCGAGATCGGCGAAAAACTCAAGGCCCGGGGAGCAGTGGGCTACCCGCTCGGCCAGCCCGAACTTCTCCGCCGCTTCCCGGCCATGATTGAACTCCGCGACTCGACCGTGCTCTGGCCGGAAGCGCCCCAGGAGATCTTCGAGCTCTGGGACAGACTGGTCACGGTCGAGACCAGGGATTTGATTCCGCTCCTGAAGAATCTCGAGGTCCCGGCCATGGTGCGGGTGATCCCCGTCGAAAGCAAGGTGGAGGTGCAGAACACCGTGCTGGATGCGGACTCGGCCCGCAGGATTTTCCAGGAAGCGGAGCTGGTCTCCGTGGTTCCCTGCGCCTGCCGGCTGGTGGCCAGAAAGAACGGCCGCGGGAAAGACTGCCCGGCCCCGGCGGACTCGGTCTGCCTGCAGACCAACGCCTTTGCCAAAGGGGTGCTGAACCGGGGCCTGGGCCGGAAGATCAGCAATGCCGAGGCGCTCCGCCGGATCGGGGCGGCGGAGGACGCCGGTCTGGTGCACATGATCCGCAACAACATCAAGAAGGACATGTTCATGTGCAACTGCTGCTCATGTTGCTGCAGCGGCTTGCATTTTGTAAACCAGTTGGGATATTTTGCCGGCATCGCCCCGTCGCGTTTCCGGATTAAGCTGGACCAGGACGCTTGTTCGGGCTGTGGGGCCTGTGAAGACCGCTGCCAGTTCCACGCCATCAAGGTGGATAAGGCAGCCTCCATCAACCTCGAACGCTGCTATGGCTGCGGCAACTGCGCGCTCGCCTGCCCCGAAGAGGCGCTGGTGCTCGAAGAAATCCGGCCGTTGTCGCATATTCGGGTTAAATAAGCGGCATTCCCCTAACTCACTTAAAGGTCATAAATTTTTAAGGGGGAAGGTTAAAGAGTCCCTTTTGACCTACTTAATTTCTTCAGTTCTTCTTTATTGCCGGCAATCAAAGCTTCTTTTTTGGACCTCGACCACCGTTTAACCTGAGCTTCTCGTTTCCGGGCATCGGAGAAAGTGGGGAGTTCTTCCGAGTAGACCAGAGCTATTGGAGGGTCTATTTTTGTCGTCCGACAGGCTTTACCTGTAAAGTGATCGCTAAGTCTTTGATCAAGATTAGTTGAAGAACCAGGATAAATATTTCCTGAGCGAAGTCTAAGGATATAAAACCAAGCTGGCGTAATATTTTGGTCCTTCGACTCACTTTGTTCGTCCAGGGCTATTTCGCCGCATTTTTCCCGGCCGGAGGCCTTGAGCAAGCAGGGGGCCTTCACGATGAAGGCCCCCTGCGCGTCGAAATGGCTCCCCGGGTAGGACTCGAACCTACAACCTTGTGGTTAACAGCCACCTGCTCCGCCGGTTGAGCTACCGGGGAATAAAAAGAGAAAATCTGCCTTTAATTATGATTATCGAACGCTGATATAGTCAAGCGTCCTCGGCGTGGAGACATGATAGCGAGTTTATAAAGGATCGTGAAGGTTCAAACCCCGACCACCCTGATCCCGAGCGCGCGGGCGTTCAGAAAAAGAAGGGGGCAGTCCTTAATGTTGGATATAGTTGCTCACACCATCACGAACCCTCGGGGTCCGGAACCTTACCCGGGCCCGGCGCGGGTGCCCGCGACCTGGGCGTACCTCGGGACCGCGTAGTAGAACGTATTCGCCTCGTGCAGGTCCGCGATCTCGCGAAGCGTCTCGTCCGCAGCCTCCCGGGTCACGATCCCCGCCCGGAGGGCGGCGGGAAGCCCCTCTCGCACCCCCGCCAGGACGAGCGCCTTGGCCACGCGGATGGGCACCATCGGCTGGACGAAGTGCGCGACGGTCGGCCGGAGCCCCGCCTCGACGATCATCGGGAAGAGCCGGTCGCCCACGTCGAGGTCGATCCCCGCCATCTTCCCGGCGCGCAGGAAGAGGTCGTTGACGCGGTGGAAGACCTCGCAGCGAGGCAGCGTGTGGAGCGTGCTGGTGGTCGGCTCCTCGCAGGCGAGCGTCCCGCCAGGGACGAGGAGGCCCGCCATCCTCGCCACGACCGGCCCCGGCTCCCGTAGGTACATCAGGACGAGCCGGCAGCAGGCGAGGTCGAAGCGCTGCCCGGGCAGGTCCAGCGCCTCCGCCCGCGCGCAGACGAAGGTCACGTTGCGGTGGCCGGCCTGGGAGCACAGCTCCCCGGCGATCTCGATCTGCTGCGGGCTGGCGTCCACCGCTACGACGCGGCCGGCCGGACCGACCTGCTCGGCAAGGAACGCGGTCACATTGCCGCTCCCGCACCCCACCTCTAGGACCGAGATCCCCTCCCGCAGCCCGGCATTCACCAGGAACCGGCGGCTGTGAGGCCCGAAGATGTCGTTTACCAGGTCCAGCCGCTCTGCACCTTCCCGGCCGACCCCAAAGGAGTAGTCGTTCATCGCTTCCTCCCGATCTTCGCCGATCGCAAAAAGAAGGGGGCATCCCTTGATATTTGATATAATTGCTCACCTTTTTTCAGCAACTTCCGATCCTCCGCTGAAGTAAAGATCTCCTTCTTCTCATTCCTCCGGCAGGTCACATGATAAAATGCCCCGTCATATTCAACCCGCAACGCTCTGGCTATGGATTTGATCCACTCTGATAGCGTTTTCTTAAATTTCTATCATTCAATCCTTCACAATATCTAATATCAATGGTTGCCCTCATATCACATATCATGCTTCGGAAATAATCAGACCCCGACCACCCTGATCCCGAGCGCGCGGGCGGCCAGGGCCAGGGATTTGTCATGGGTGGCAAAGATCAGGTCCGAGTCCTGCTCATCCTGCCAGGCTAAAGCGGTGGAGAGATGAATGGCGTCCAGCGTTCCCAGTTCGACCGGGAAGGCCTGGGAAGCCCGGCGGAGGATAAAGCGGGTAATCTCAACCCTTTCCGTGGTTTCCAGAAGCTCGAATAATACCTCCCGCCGGCCGGCGATCTCCTCGGCGGAAAAACCATGCCGGATCCGAAGACGGTCCAGGGTTCTCAGACATTCGACCTCGGCCAGATCGCTGGAAACCCGCAGATCATATCCCTGCCAGTCCGGAAGTTTTCCGGGTTCGCCGAGGACCAAGCGGAGGAAAACCGAAGAATCGAAATAGGCGTTCATCGCCCTCCCTGTTTTTCTTCGCGGAGCGCGCTCAAGCTGCTAGTTTTCTTCGACAACGGGGAAGGGAGATGGACGTCTTTCGCTTCGCGGGTCGGCTTCCGGCTCCGAAGTTTTCCGGGTTCGGCGGGATAAGGCAAAACCCTGGCAATGGGCGTGTTCCGGTCCATGAGGACCAGGGGATGCCCCTGGCGGACTTTGCGCAAATGGCTGCTGAGCCGGGCCTTGAACTCCGCGATCCGGACGGAATCTTCCTGATTTGTCTTCATGGTCATATGATGACTATATATGGTCATCTTGTCAATGACGAGGTCACGGCCGCACCCAAAGACAACTGCCAGCCCGCGTCCGGCCGGACCAGGGGCGATGGAATTTGAATCTTGAGCCGCTAGTGTAGATAATTGGGAGGACAAATAACCCGGAAAGGATGAAGGGAGTGGTCGAGCCTATTTTTGATGTCATCGTGATCGGCACCGGGATCGGGGGATCGAGCCTGGCGGCGCTTTCCGCCCGGGCCGGGCTGAAAACCCTGGTCCTCGAGAAAAATCCCCGGGTCGGGGGATCCTGCTCCTATTATGAAAAGGACGGGTTCCAGATTGATTTCGGAACCCATCTCTTCAGCCGGGGCAATCGGGGGCCCATCGGCGAGGTCTTAAAGCGGGTGGAAGCGGCCTCCCGGGTAAAATTCGTCCACCCTACCCGCTTGAGCCGGATCGTCGGTCTGGGTCTGGATATACCCTTTTACACCTCGCTCCTGGCTACCCCGCTGACCCTTTACCGGTCTCATCGGCAGCTCGGGATCCCCTTCCGCGAGTTTCCCGGGCTCCTGAAGATGATGTCCGATTTCTTCTGGATGCCGGAGAACAAAATCGCCGAGTGGAAAGACCGCACGGTGGAGGAATTCGTTTTCACGCGCACCCGGCATCCCGCGATCCTCTCGCTGATCGGCGTGATGATCACCCTGTATTTCGTTTACCCTTACTGGAAATGTTCGGCTGGAGAGGCGATCTGGTGCACCCAGCGGATCATCAAGGCCCGGAGGTTTTCCTATCCCCGGGGCGGGGCGGCGATCATCCCCCGGACAATGCTGGAGGCGGCCCAGGGACACGGGGCCACGCTTCTGACCCAGGCCCGGGTCCGAAAGATCCTTCTCGAAAAGGGCGCGGCCCGGGGTGTGGAGCTGGCTGATGGACGTAAGTTCCAGGGGCGGGCGGTGGTCAGCACCAGTTCCCTCAAGGACACGGTTTTCAACCTGGTCGGGCCCGAGCCCTTCCCGGCGGAATTCCGTAAAAAGGTGGAGGGTCTGAAGGAATCCCTGAACGCCATCCAGATCAAGCTCGCGCTCGGTCGAAAGGTAATCAAGGAAATCAGCATGATTGTCCTGGGCAGTCCTTCCGGAAATTACCGGCTCCAGACCGCGTCCCCGGCCCAGGTCCGGAAGGTTTCGGAAGACCTGGAGGCGGGCAAAATTCCGGAACTCCTTTTTCTCTACACCGTGGTCCCCTCCAATATCGATCCCGGGCTTGCTCCCCCGGGAAAACAGCTCCTCAACGTGGCCACCGCGTTTCCGCACACCTCGACCCGGCCCCAGGATCCACCTGAGGCCTGGGTGGAGGCCATGATGAAAACCCTGCTGAAAGCCGTGCCCGAAATCGAGCCGCATATCCTCTGGAAGGAGGTGATCGGAGCCCAGGCGATTGAAAGCTGGATCGGCAAGCCCGGGGGACCGCTGATTTCCACCGTCCAGATCCCCGGCCAGGTGGACGAGGATCGCCCGGCCATCCGGAGCCCGATCCCGGGACTCTATTTTGCCGGCGACGGTGCGGGCGCCAGGGGCATCGGGACCGAGCTGGCCGCCCAGAGCGCGATCGAATGCGCCGAAATCCTGGATTCCGATTTCCGGAATGGATCTATTTCTTTGCGAACCGGTGGGAAAATGCTTTCCTGAATAGCATCTGGCCGGGGTTCAAAGCGCGCTGGACGAGCTGCGCTTCCGGCCAAAATGGACTCGGTAAAATATTTCGAATCTACAGCGAAAAGCCCGAGGTCTTTTTGCTGCCCCTCTTTTTGAACTTCTCCTCCACCTCGCTGAGCTCGGAGCGGATGGCCTGGAATATCTTCTCCACCTGCTCATCGCCGAACTTGTAGGGGGGCTTGGAAAGATTGGAAAGGATCCGGATTTTCTGCAGGACCGCGTTCACCCGGGTCTCAGCCAGCCTTCTGAATTTGTCCTCCGCTGATTCCTTCTTGATTTCATCTGCCATGGTGTTTTCCACCTCCTTTTCTTTGGGAACCTTTTACTAGATTATACCGGAAAATGTCAACTTTCCCTGAATCGAATGTTTTCAGGTCAGACCAACGCCTCCTTTAAATATTATTAAAAACGGCTTTTATATCCTGAAAAGAATGAAATATAATAAAAAGCATTATGCATAAACATTACGACGTGATCGTGGCCGGCGCGGGGCCGGCGGGGCTGGCCATCGCCTCCGCCCTTGGCCGGGAGGGCTTGAGCATTGTCTGTGTCGATTCCAAGGCAAACCAGCCCTGGGAGAACAACACCTGCGCCTGGGCTGATGAGATCAGGCCCCTCGGCCTAGACAAATACTGCGACCGGATCTGGCCGAAGATCGAGATCATCTTCGCGGAAAACTCCCGCAAGGTCCTGGTCGGGGCTTACGCCCATTTCGACAACGGCAAGCTTTGGAACGCCCTGCGGAAGGACATCGAGGAAACCATCGCGCAGGAAACCATCGCGGTGGCGCACGACGCCAAAGCAAGCACCGTCACCCTGAAAAACGGTGATAAGCTCAGGGCGATTATAGTCGTGGACGCCACCGGCCACGCCCACCGCCTGATGGAAAAACCCACAAAGGAGGCCGATTCCTTCCAGAACGTGCTCGGGATCCTGGCCCGGGTGGAAAAGCATCCTTACAACCTGGAGCACATGATCCTGATGGACTTCCGCTCGGGCTTCCTGGGGAAAAAGAATCATCCCCCCACCTTCCTCTACGCCATGCCCTTCGCCCCCGACCTGGCCTTTTTCGAGGAAACCTCCCTGGCCGACAACCCCGGCGTCCCCTTCGACCTGCTCCGGGAGCGCCTGCACCAGCGCCTCGAGCACATGAAGATCAAGATCCTCAAGGTCGAGAATAACGAGGAGGGCGCCCTGGCCATGAACCCGGTCGTGCCCGATCTCAAGCAACGGGTCATCGGCTACGGCCTGGCCGGCGGATTTGTCCACGCGGCCACGGGCTGGAGCGTGGCCCGCTCGCTCGCGCAGGCCGGACCGGCCGCCCGCTCGATCGCGGAAGGTATCCGGGCGGGGCAACCGCCGGATTCCATCGCGGATCAGACCTATAAGCTCCTCTGGCCCCCCGAGATTCTTCGGATGAGAAAAATCCACAAGAGCGGGGGCGAATTCTTCACCAAAATCGGCCTCCCGGCCCAGATCCAGTTCTTCAAATTTTTCTTCTCTTTCCCGGGCACGATGTGGAACACCTACCTGTCCTGGAACTCGACCCTCATGAAGGTCAACCGGAGCCTGTTTATCCCTCCTGATAAAAACACCGTTTGACAATCGGCTCCCTCCCCATTTATGATTGGTCTGAATTCTGGTCAGATAAGAAGGAGGTCCATTTTGAAAACCCTGCCCCTCTCCGAGGCTAAAGCCAAGCTCAGCGGGCTGGTCAAGGTCGTGGCCGATA
>Ga0315285_10002840_pt1 | contig 18128 bp, 19 predicted proteins | sample YL17G09_36_MG_FD_203698 | JGI IMG/M metagenome (GOLD analysis project Ga0315285, IMG submission 203698) | Sediment microbial communities from Yellowstone Lake, YNP, Wyoming, USA - YL17G09_36 | ecosystem: Environmental > Aquatic > Freshwater > Lake > Sediment | place: USA: Wyoming | collected... | reverse complement strand
CGCCGGGCTGCTTTTTAAAAACATCAAAATCGCCTCATGCCTTGGTGGTCGTTTGCCCCAAAAAAGAATTTCTTTTTCTCTTTTTGCCCCCTTTAATTTTTTATTTTCAGAAACGGAAAGAAAATCACAATGTCAAAAGAATCAAAAACTTATAAAAATTTGCCCAAAAAAGTCTACATCCGCACCTTCGGCTGGCAGATGGCTGCGCTATAGGGGGACTATGGAAAGGATAGCGGAGGCGTTGGTTAAGTTAGGCTGACCGTGGTCACAGTGGCGAGAGATGATTTTGGATCTGTTAAAGCGGATAAATGGTTGAGAGTGAGTCCATTACAATATTTTGAGATAGCGTTAATGACGAAATAGTTCCGCATTCCCCTGTCCGGAAACTTTATGAAGTTGCGCTTGAACCAACATAATTTTTTCGGGTAAGTGGATGCCATAATGCCTGTTTTTACGACTCGGAGGTTATTTTACAGGAAAAGGTAAGAAATTTTCTGCAGAGGGTCTAAAAATGGACTTCTCAATTGTTAAAAATACGGCTATTAAAAATTTTATCATCATACTCCTTTTGAGTTTTTGTTTCTTTATCCCTATACTCAGCGTAATACACAAGTCACCGATGGCTGATGAACGCAGGCATTTTTATCAGGCTCTTCGGTATTTAGCAAACGTTCATACCTCTTTTAAGGTGGGCCCGAGCATTTCTCCCCCGCTAGAAGCCCTTAACGCCTTGCCCCTTATTTTTTTAAAAGTTGATTTTAGTAAGGATATTAAGTATTTTTATAATTACCTTTTTTGGGCAAGGTGTGTCACCCCATTTTTTACTTTACTCTTAGCATTTTTTGTGTATCGCTGGGCGCGTGAATTATACGGAGAAAAAGCAGGGGTATTTGCACTTGCGTTGTATACTTTTTGTCCTAATATTTTAGCTCATTCTGCACTCATGACCACAGATGTACCGTTTACTTCGCTCTCTTTTATCTGGTTTTATTATTTTTGGAAAACTATTAATAGCTACTCTTATAAAAATATACTTTTGTGTAGTTTATTTTTTGGCCTTGCTTTGATTTCCAAATTTAATTTTCTAATGTTTATTCCAATTTATTTATTCACAGGATTATTAGTATTTTTAACAACTGCTACGCACGAGAGAAAGATATATCTAGGACGGATTATATTATTATCTGTAGTTATAATATTTATAGGATCGGCCATTTTAAATTTCAGTTATTATTTTAATTATGAACCCTTTCCTTTAAGCAAAGTGTTAAAAAAAATATCCTGGATAGGTAACGTCTTTCCGTTCTTTGGAAATTTAGAAAAACAAAAGATTATGGCAAATATTTTTCTGCCAATCCCTTATAATTATTTAAGAGAATTAGAATGTGTAATAGATGAGTCCCATCATGGTCATCCGGCTTTTTTAATGGGATGCTTTTCTAATAAAGGATGGCTTTATTACTATTTGGTAGCATTTTTTATAAAAACACCCATTCCGGTCCTTATCTTTTTGATCTTATCTATTTATAGTACGGTTAAAAATCCAATGTTACGAGATAAAAGTAAAATTGGAGAATATTTTTTATGGATTCCGCCTCTTTGTATATTTTTGATGGTTTCTTTACAGCATTGTCAGATTGGGATAAGGCACATTTTGCCAGTCTACCCCTTTATTTTTGTAATTATGAGTAGGATTGTTTATAGTGAGTTTATGAAAAAGAAAAATTTTCGTATATTTTTTGCGGTATTAATTACATGGTTAATTTTTTCCTCAGTTAGTATATTTCCTCATTATATAGCTTATTTCAATGAATTGATGGGTGGTCCAAATCAGGGGTATAAATATCTATTAGATTCTAATTTGGATTGGGGGCAAGATCTCCTAGGTTTAAAAAATTATATGGAAAAAAATAAGATAAAGAAAATCAAATTAAGTTATTTTGGGAATACAAAGCCCGAATATTATAACATAGAATATGAAGAATTGTCTTCTGGGCCAACGACGGGATTTATTGCAGTCAGCGCTAACCATTTACAGGGAATTGGTCTTGAGGGTGGCTACGAACGCTACCTGTGGTTAAAAAAATATAAACCTATAGCTAAGATAGGTTATTCTATTTTTGTTTATGATATAAAATGAAGCGAAGAGTAAAAGAAAAGAGGGTGTAGTGATTAGCCAAGAGGGAAATCTTAGCATACTCATTGCTGCTTATAATGAAGAAAGCAACATAGGGAAGACTATAGCTGAAACAAGAAACGCCTTTTCCTGTGCGGAAATTGTCGTGGTGGACGATGACAGTAAAGATCAAACATTTAGCGAAGCAAAAAAGTTCGAAAATAATTTTGTCAAGGTTGTTTCCATATTTCATTGCGGGAAGGGGGGTGCTATCAGGCGAGCCATTGCCGAGGCCTCGAGGGATATTATGTTCCAGGTTGATGCTGATCTGCAATTCCCCTTAGAGGGGATTCTTACCCTAATCCGCCCTATTCTTGAAGGGAAGGCAGATATTGTCTTTGGTTCGCGGTATCTAGATCCCTCTGGGATAGAAAAAAAATCCGTTTCTTTTTCAAAACGCATGTCGAGCTATATTGTTGGTATCATTATAAGCATTATCTGTGGTCAACGCTATACAGATGTCTTTGGGGGGCTTAAGGCTTGGAAGGCAGATGTTATAAAAGACATTAATATTCAGGAAAACAGTTTTGCTTATGAGGCAGAAATAGCTATCAAGGCAAAAAGATATGGTTATACGGTTATCGAAGTCCCTACAGCGTACAAGCGTAGAGTGGGAGGTAAGTCAAAGATCAGATTTCTCTATCATATATTTGAGATTCCATGGCGCATTATGCATATAGCAGCATGCAGTAGAAAGAAGTGAAAGATAACCCCTTTTTCAAAAAAGTCTTTATCCGTACCTTCGGCTGTCAGATGAATGTCCGTGATTCGGAAGTGATTTGTGGATTGCTTGAGAAGGAAGGTTATAAGATTACTACCGAACCAGACAGGGCAGATATTCTATTATTGAATACCTGTTCAGTAAGGCAGCATGCTGAGGATAAGGTCTGGAGCCAGATTGGCAGGTATAAAGCGAAAGGTCCTTCGCTGCCGCTCAGGACCAATTACCCCCGACACAAAATAATTGGGGTGATTGGTTGTATGGCGCAGAGTTATAAAGAAGAGATATTTGAACGTGCGCCGCAGGTGGATTTTGTAGTCGGCCCGCAAGATATTTCAAAAATCCCTTCTATAATCAATAAGCTACTGACTGATAACCGGCAATTGAAAACTAACTTATTTGAAAGGAAGATTTTTGAAACGGATGGTAAAATTAGACCTGAAGAGATTTATCATACTGGTTTTTATGAAGATAAAAGGCATGCCTATGTGGTGATTTCGGAAGGCTGCTCCAATTTTTGCTCTTATTGCGTTGTGCCCTATGTCAGAGGGCCATTGCGCAATCGTAATTATAAAGATATCCTGGAAGAAATAGAAGAGGTAATTGACAAGGGTATAACCAAGATTACATTATTAGGGCAGAACGTCAATGCCTATGAATATAAAAACGTTAATTTCGTTAGGCTCGTTGAGTTCGTTAATTCCCTTAAAGGGCTGAAAGAATTCAGTTTTATTACTTCTCACCCCAGGGATACTACATTAGATTTATTTAAAGCAATGGCGTATTCGGAGAAACTTAAAAAATACCTGCATCTTCCTGTGCAATCCGGATCTGACAGGATTTTAAAACTGATGAATCGCGGATACATTAGAAAATTTTACTTGGATTTAGTGGATAATTATCGTAAAATTGTAAAGAACGCTGTCCTGACCACAGATATTATTGTCGGATTTCCTTCCGAGGCAGAGGATGATTTTCAGGAAACCTATGATTTGGTAAAGAGATTAGTTTTTGACTCCGCCTTTATTTTCAAATATTCGCCTCGGCCGCATACCGAAGCGCAAAATTTTGTTGATGATGTAACAAATACAGAGAAAGAGAGAAGACACAGGTTAGTTTTAGATTTACAGAAGTCAATTTCCAAGAGAAAGAAGTTAAGCGATAATTATTAATGCATAATCAAATATCAAATTACAATCATAAAATTTTAACTAACAAACGGCTAAGGCTTACAAGATTCATTATTCTATATTGCTTATTAAGTGCTTATTGTTGCTTAGGTTTTGTTTTATACCCCTTATGTGCTACTGCTGCAGAGCAGGCTCAAGATAATAAAGAGGAAGAGGCGCTCTTTATTGCAAAAAAGGCATTTGAGGATGGGTTTTATGAAGTGAGCCTTGGTCTCTTAGAGCGTTTTTTAAAAAACTATCCTAACTCATCTAAGCGAGCACAGGTAGATTTGTTGGTCGGTCAGTGCTATTTTCATCAGGATAAATTCTTGGACGCGCTTGGTAAATTTGAGGAACTCCTAAATGAACCTACCGCAAAAACTATCAGAGACGCAGTTCTCTACTGGATTGCCGAGGTGCATTTTAAAGGAAATAGCTTTAGTAAGGCAGCAACCTATTACAGGATGATAATCGATGAGTTTCCAAAGTCTTCTTATACGGCGGCTGCTTATTATTCATTAGGCTGGTGCTTATTCCAAGAGCAGAAATTTGATGAGTCACTGAAGTATTTTAAAATCATAGAGGAAAAGTACCCTAAAGAAGTGCAGGCCCAAGATGCTAACTTTAAAATAATTGAATGTCTTTATAATCTGAAGGATTATACAGCCCTGAAAGAAAAGCTAAAGAGCTATCTTAGGTCATATTCTAAGGATGTCGCTCGCCTACCCTACCTTTATTTCTATATGGCGGAAGCAGATTACTATTTGAATAATTTTAATGAGGCAATTGATGAATATTCTAAGGTTATGACAAATACACGCGACGATAAAATAAAGGCATTATCTAAAGTGGGGATGGGTTGGTCTTATCTAAAATTAAAGCGATACAGGGAGACGCAGGATACCTTTCTAGAAATTAAGGTAGAGAGTCTGGAGAGAAGAAATCTGGATGTTTTATTATTGGGTAAAGCAATATTAATGGTTGAGACAAACAGGGTAAACGAGGCAGAAAAAATCTACGGTGAATTATTAAACACAACCAGCGATCCGCTTGTTTTAATAGAGGCGTATGCTGGTAAGGCAGATGCGCTTTATAATCTCGCGGAGTACGCAGAAGCCATAGAGGTATATAAAGAGGCGCTGGCTAAAAGTTGGCCAGAATCAATTCCCAGAGAGATAATTGATAAATTACATTATAGTCTTGCCTGGTCATTCTTGAAGCAAGGAGAATTTAAAGATGCAATAAAAGGGTTTCAGAGGATTGTAAAGACAAGCAATGATAAGGTCGTCAAGGTCAGCGCCCTCTGCCAGATAGGAGATACCTATCAGGATTCGGGAGATTACAACAAAGCGCAGGAGACATACGACGCCATATTAAAGGACTATCCGGATAGTTTCTACAGTGATTATGTACAGTATCAGTTAGGTCTTACGTTACTGAAGGTCTCTAATTACGACGGTGCAATTATGAGTTTTTTAACTCTTAAAAGAAACTTCCCTGAATCAAAGCTTTTAGATGATGCCTCTTATGCTTTAGGGTTAGCCTATTTTCAGAGACAGGACTACAATGCAAGCAGGGAGACTTTCGAAAAATTTCAGGAAGAATTCAAAGATAGCAATTTAAAACCGCAGGCACTATATCTTTTAGGAACAAGCCTTTATAATCTCGGAAAGTTTGCCGAAGCCATAGAGGTATTTAAGAATATTATCAGAACATACGGCCAGGATACCGAGTTAACCCAGAAGGTTGAATACGAGATCGCAGATTGCTATGACCAGATGGGAGATGAGAAAGAGGCGATGGCGAGGTTTAAAATGCTACGTTCCAAATATCCTGATTCGAGTTTGACTGCCGAGGTGATGTGGTGGTTAGGCGGATACTATTATAGGCATAATGATCTGGAGTTGGCGCGCAGATATTTTTCTTCATTAATACAAGATTTCCCAAAAAGTAATTTAGTTGCCGATGCCTATTATGCCTTGGCTTCTAGTTATGAAGAAGAATCTAAACATGAAGAAGCGCTGGAAAATTTTAAGAAAGTCAGAGAATTAGGCAAGTCAGATCTTGTAGGCCAGGCAGCTATAGCAATAGCGGACATATATCTAAAACAGGGTAACTCCGATTTAGCGCTGAATACATATAACAATACTGTCACAGAATATCCGGGTCTGGCACATTTAATTTATCCCAAAATGGCGGATCTCTTTTATAAAACAAATAATTATAGTGAAGCGATAGACTTCTATCGTAAAAGTTTAGAGGTGGTTCCGGCGAGAGAAATGGCAGGGGTTCAAATGAAGATAGCCGAAGTTTTAGAGGCCGCTGGTAAATCTGAAGAGGCGATAGAAGAATACCTGAAGGTTACTTACCTTTATTCAGAAGACAATAATTTAACGGTAAAAGCACTCTTAAGGGTAGCCCAGATTTACGAAACCAGAGAAAATTTCAAAGAAGCGGTTAATATCTACAGAAGAATTATTGCAATGAATGTCGAAGAGACAAAATATGCCCAGGAGAGAATAGATTGGATACTACAACATAGCAAATAAGGAGGTAGGAAAATGGATCTCTACAAGATGGGTTTGTGGCAGGTGTTTTTAGCAGGCGGTCCGGTAATGTGGCCGATACTTTTGTGTTCAATATTCGCCTTAGCAATAATTTTGGAAAAATTCTGGCACCTGCATAAGATCGGCATAGATACCCAAGAATTTTTGAAAAATATTCTGGATAAGATGAAACGCCACGATACCAAGGAGGCCCTACAGATTTGCGATAGCACCAAAAGTCCCATTGCGAATATATTGAAGGCTGGGATTTTAAAATATGACCGGCCACGTCCTCAGATTATCGAAGCAATTGAAGACGCGTCTTTATATGAGATACCCCGCATAGAAAAGAATCTTACTACCCTGGCAACCATAGCTCACATTTCGCCACTTTTAGGGCTCCTGGGGACAGTTACGGGGATGGTCAGGTGTTTTCAGGCCATTCAAGCCAAGGCTACCAGTTTGCATCCGGTATCACCGGGTGATCTAGCCGGCGGTATCTGGGAGGCATTGTTGACCACTGTTGCTGGTTTGATTGTAGCCATTCCGACGTTCGTGGTTTATAATTATCTGGTAAGCCGTATAAATAATTTTATTTTAGAGATGGAGAAGGCATCTACAGAGTTGGTCAACTTTCTTACCGAGTAGGAGGGCCATACTATGCATTTTAAAGGTCGTATGGAATTAGAACACGGGCTCAAGCAGATAGACATAGCACCCTTGATAGATATGGTATTTCAGTTGTTGATCTTCTTCATGCTCACCTCAAGTTTTGTAATGCAACCGGGAATAAAGGTAAATTTACCAAAGGCAGTAACAAGCGAAGCCATTAAATATGAAAACATCGAGATACTAATAAGTGCCGAAAATGTGGCTTATCTAAACGGCAAAGTCATAACTATCGGCGAATTAAAAACCTTGCTTAAGCAGGTATCTAAAAGAAAGAATCAAACGATTCTCATCAAGGCAGACAGGCACGCATCTTTAGGCAGAGTCGTGGAAATATGGGATATGGCAAGAGACTTAGGGATAACCGAGATTAATATCGCCACAAACCAAGAATGACAAATCCGGTTTTAAGGAAGACCATATTTATATCTTTACTGGGGCATATAACTATTTTTAGTATTTTTAGCCTTTCTTTTGGCAAGATAATCCCCAGGGCAGATTATATTTCTGTTTCTTTCTGGGGGCAAATCTTACACATAGATAGGCCTCTTACTAGTTCTGGATTAATAAGTGCCTCTAAGCAAAATAAGATAAAGCTTATAAAAGAGTTATCTTCAAGAGAGTCCGAGGTATCAGCGCTAGATAAAACAATGGAAGTTTCTCCATTGCCTTACCAATATTATTTAAAACCGCAATTAAGCCTAATATTTAATGCAGAAAAAGAGCCCCTTTTCGTTAAGCCAACCCCTTTGTTATTTTCTTTAAGAAAAAGGGAGCCGATGATTATATTTCATCCCTTACTCCCTTATGGTTTTAGTCTCTATTTTAAAGATAGACAAGTGGCACATGTTGAACTCATGTTTAATATAGTATCTTTTGGCGGAAGAAATTCTGTAATGGTTAAGAGAAAAATTTCATCTGGAAATCTGGAGGTTGATCTTTTAAGCATGCGCTATATCTGGCACTACCTTTTTATACAACAGGCAAGGTTTACTCCGAATAATTGGCAGACTGTAAAAATCGATCTTTCTACGAAAAATGATTAGCCTAGATTTTTCTTTAGCGATAGCCATATATATTTTTATTTTTTTAAATGTAATATTAATTAACTGGTTATTTAGCAAAAAACAAAAGGACAAAGATTTAACCTTAGATCCTAAGTTCATCTGGTTTTGTTCTGTATGTACCTACACCTATATTAATACCAAAGAAGAGATAATCTCAATCTGCCCCCGCTGCGGTAATTATAATAAAAAATAGTTGACCCTGTGCTTTTTGTTGATATAATATTTCCTGATGCTAAAAGAGAAGGGTGATATAGAACCCAGGAGGCTTAAGAAATGATTACAGAAATAGGGATAGTGGCCGGTGATATATGGCATTTTTTGGACCAGCACGGAGAGGTTACTTTATCTAATTTGGTTAAAGGAATAGATAAACCACCTGATAATGTCCTTATGAGCTTAGGCTGGCTTGCCAGAGAGGGTCATGTTATTCTGCAACAGGTAGATAATGACTACAAGATAAGTTTAAGAAAAGATGGTTAGAGCTAGAAGCAAGAGGGAGGGCGTAGTCTTATTGATAGTTTTAGCCACAGTTATGCTTGTTGTACTTATGGCAAACTTTATCATAAGGCTTTTCTTAAGTCAGACAACTCTTACCCACCATCAAATTAGTCGTATTCAGGCCTATTATGCCGCAATGGCAGGAGTAAATTTGGCTCTGGAGAACCTAAGGACAAACACCTGGACATTCAGCCCTAATAGGTGTCCAAATCCGGATGGTTGCCTGGTTAATGACGCAAATTTTCCTCCTATTATCAGATCAGTGAGAGTTATTTTTTGTCCTCGGGGAACAACCTGTGCAGGTGGTTCTAACCCTTGTAATCCTCCCGTTGACACAGGGATTGATTTCTGCATTAATTCTTTTGTAAATTATACCTACGCACCCTAATTTACCTTCCAAAACCTAAGTAAAACTAAGTAAATTTAAGTAAAAATATTATAAATTTATATGTTTTAATTTAGGGAGCTTTTTTACCTCCGAGTAAGTCTAAGTAAGAATATATAATAATATATAAAAAAATACTTGACAAAGTAAATATTTTATGTTCTAATTAAGTTCCATGTAATTTATAATGAAATAAGGTAAAATTATATGACAAGACTTATTGATATTGATGAGTTAGCTAATTATTTAAAGCTCCAAAAACAGACCCTCTACAACTGGTTACATCAAGGCAAGATCTCTGGTATAAAAGTCGGAGGGGTCTGGAGGTTTGACCAAAAAGAGATAGATAACTGGTTAAAAAGCAGAAGGCGCTTAGCCAACCCAGGAGCGAAGTAATGAATTCTTTTGGCATATATTTTGGACCTAAGGTAATTAGTATTGTTGAAACTAAAAAGGGTAAGGTTATAAATACTGCTCAGATACCCCAGTCAGCAATCCCTGCGATAGAATTAGAAGATAAAATTTCTATTGAGGTAAAGTTAATCGAAATAATCGCCCTTTTTAAGAGTGAATTAAGAAAAGCCAAGATTGAAACAGGTGAAACAACGCTTTGTCTCTCTGGCAAAGACTTAATAATTCGGACCTTTGAGATGCCCGAGCTGCCACGCGATGAATTAAGAAGCGCTATAAATTTTGAAGCCAAGAAATACATCCCCTTTAAAGTCGAAGATCTGATTTCCGATTTCCAATTAGAGTTTGACAAGCTAAGTCGCACAAACCTTGTTCTTTTTATGGGTATAAAAAAAGAAACGCTGGATAGATACATATCTATCTTAAGCCAATTAAATATTAAGATTAACGCAATAGAATATTCGGCTTTTAGTATTTTAAGGTTCCTGAGATTAACTGGTGCAAGCGATAAGGGTATTGTAGGGGTTTTAGGTGCTGATTTTAAAGGAGAAGATGAGATTAATTTCACAGTATTGGCGAATGGTTTTCCCTTATTTAGCCGTGATATCACCGTAAGCGGTGGTCCGCAAGACTTCGGCAAGACTGAAGAGATAGAACGGGGCATGATTGTAGAAAAATTAAAGACAGAGCTTCGTATCTCCCTGGATTATTACCATCGTAAATTTCCAGCTAAGAATATTAAGAAGATATTTCTGGTCTCTAGTCAAGATTACCGTTCGGATTTAGAAGGAATTATGTCGGATATTGGTCTATCCTCCCATTTCGTAGATGTTTCCAGAATCATAAAGAGACAGATTCCATACTCTTTAAGTTTTATTAAAGGGTACAGTTCATCTCTATCTAAAACATTTAAGAGCAAGATAAAAGTAAATGTATTAGGAGTAAAAAAAGCAAAGTCAGCGAAAGAAAAAGCCGCTCAATTAGAAGTAACTTCTTTAATCCGGGGTTTGAAGCTAGATCTTAGGGCCCTTGTCCTGGGCCTGTTGATATGTGTAGCTACCCTTGGGTTTGGTCTTTACCGTATTCAAATCTTACGTAACGAATTAAATAAAATCATAGGTATGCGCTCAGCAGTTATTAAAGTAAGTAAAGGGGCAAGCTATGAAGAATTAACCAAAATAGATTCAGAGTATAAAGGTAAATTAGGCACTCTGGATAATCTTATAAAGAATCAATTGTGTCTTACTGAACCTCTTAATATCATAGCCAAAATTATACCGACAGGGGCCTGGCTTAATGAAATTTCTTTTGTTAAAAAAGGAGACGTCAAGGCAGATCTTAATTTGCAGGGAGCGGTCTATTTAGCAGATAGCGAAAAAGAACTCGGAACAGCAAATACATTACTCTCAAATTTAAAAACAAATCGTGATTTTGCTAAATATTTTAAAGAAATAAATATTGTTTCCTTAGACCGCGCACAGATTGACGAGCTGCCTGTAACAGTTTTCTTAATCTCCTGCAAGGCTTATCAGGGGAAAAAATAATTATGGAATTAACGGATCTTACTACTAAACATAAAAACAAGATTATTAATAGCACAATAATTATATTAGCCCTTATTATTTCCAGTAATATCTATAAAAAACAAAACCACGAGATGGAACTGTTGAAAAAGAAACAGGATATAGAAATAAAGAAGAATGAGATAATAAAAAATATTAGCCAATTAACCATAAGGATTAAGTCTTACAAAAACCTGCTCACCAAGAAAGACATCAGCTCGATTATAACTAATATTAGTGAGATGGCTAAACAATCGGGTATTAAAATTGTGTCTATTAGGCCAGAGTCAGAGCAGGCATTCCCTAACTATATTAAGTTTCCTTTTATTTTAGCGCTCAGTGCCGCTGATTATAATGCCATAGGAAAGTTTATCGGTAAGGTAGAGAGTTATCAGGATGTTTATATAGTTGAGGCTCTTAATATAAGACCATCAGAAGTCCTAACTATGGAGTTGACAGTTAATTTAAAATTAAGTAGTGTGGCATTTGTAGATTAATGACAAAAAGAGCCGAAAATATATGCATAAGTATTTTTTTATAGTCCTATTGATCTCTGTTTTGTTTATAACTGATGTTTTTGCGCTTGATTCTCAATTGGGAGCTATTAAAAAATTAGAAGAAGAGGAGAAAACACCATCACCGGAGGCCATCGTAAGGCCTAGGTTAGAATATAAAGCCGAGGGTTTAAAAAATCCTTTTCAAGGGCCTATTGTAAAGGATAGTGGTAGAACTGGGGTAGTTAAAACTCCTGGAAGTGCAGAGAGCAAATTTCCCTCTCTTAAAGTGCAAGGTATAATCTGGGGAGGCAGCTTGAACCAGGCAATTATCAATAATAAAGTAGTAAAGGTAGGAGATACGATAGAGGGAACGCGTGTTATCAGTATTGATGAACACGGCATAACTATATTTTTCGAAGGAAAACAATATAAGTTGCTTGCGCCTGTAGCAGGGCTACCCCTTGAAATATCCAAGGAGGATAAGAATGCGAAAGATTTTTAGATTAGGCTTTTTTATTTTTATATTTTCTCTTTGCCTGCCCGCCGCTAAATTAAATGCTGACCCAAAAATATTCTCTGATGAATTAGAGAAAACCATATCTATGGATTTTCAAGATGCAAGCCTCAAGGATATATTAAAGGCATTTTCTATCCAATCGGGCCTGAACTTTATTGCCTCAGAGGCACTGCAGGACAGAAAAATTACTCTCTACCTAAATCGGGTTCCTTTAGATAAAGCGATGGATAAGTTATTTAAGGCGAATAATCTTTCTTATGAATTAGATAGGGATGCCAATATATTTATTGTCAAGGACTGGGGCAGGCTTCAGGTAGAGACGATTACAAGAGTTTTTTACCTTAAGTATGCCACTGTTTCTTCCTCTTCTTTAAAAGAAGAGATGTCTCGTAATATGTCCTCTGCTACTTCCTCAGCCACAGGCGGTGCTGGAGGAGGGGGTTCCGGTAAATGGGCAATAGAGGAAGATTCGGGTATTACTAAGGCAATAAAGAGACTGCTTTCAGAAAATGGTTCAGTAGTTGAAGACTTCCGTACCAACAGTCTTATTGTTACAGATACACCCAGCCGTATCTCGGTAATTGCACAAACCATCAAGGCCCTGGATGTAGCTGTGCCGCAGGTAATGCTTGAGGTGGAAATGTTGGATGTGAGTAAAAGCACAGTAGATAAATTGGGGGTAAAATTTGGCCAGACCCCAATTGCTCTTAATACCATCTGGCAGGGCGCTTCTGTGCCTTCTAAATTCCCCTTTGGTTCTTTTATTAATCCTTCTAAAAGTTTAACCGATGGCTTATTCGGCATAAACACAGGCGCTAAAGAGTCACCAGTAAGCACTTACTCCATTATGTTGGACTTTTTAAAGACCCAGACCGATACAAAATATTTAGCGCGGCCTAGAATTTTGACCTTGAATAACGAAACTGCAGAGATAAAGATTACTACACAGGAGACGGTGGGTGTAATACCCACGACTACCACTGCCGAAGGCTCGAGCACCGCAAAAGAGGGTCAACCGGAAAGGGTTGAGACGGGTGTGACTCTGAGGGTAACGCCTCAGGTTAATCCTGATACAGGCGAAATTACCATGTTTATTGTGCCTAGCGTAAAAGATACCACCACCAGTACTTTTTTAGTAAGTGGGAGCACCTCACAATATTTTAAAGACCCGGAAGAACGCAGTACAAAATCTATGGTAAGGATAAAAGACGGCGAGACCGTAATCATAGGAGGGCTTCTGCGGCATGAAACCGTACAGACCATTACTAAACTGCCTATCTTAGGGGATATTCCTTTACTCGGTGCCTTTTTCAGACATAAGGATAAAAGTAAAGATAAAGAGCGCGAGTTATTGATTTTTATTACGCCCCGCATTATCAATGAAAAAGATATTAAGCTTGCCCAGACAAAAAAGGTTACCCTCCCCAGAGAGCAGGGTACGGTCTCGGGAGTCAACCGTGAGTCATCAATAAATGCTAGTCTAAATAGTTTTGAAAAGAAGAAAGAATAATGCCTAAAGAAAAATATCTCAGAATAGGTGAGCTTCTGGTTAAGGAAGGGATCATCACCAACAGTCAATTAGAAAAGGCCATTAGCGTACAAAGGCAAGAGGGCGGCCGTCTTGGAGAGGTACTCGTCAAATTAGGAATGATTAAAGAAAACCAGATGGTAGCAATACTGGCTAAACAGCTAAACATTCCTTACTTTTCTCTGGGTACAGGAAAACTCACCCCGGCAATTGACCAGGGGCTGGAGCGCCTTATCAGCGAAGAGTTTGCCTTTAAGAATTTAGTCCTTCCTTTATCGCGTACCTTAAGATCGCTTACGGTGGCGATATCTGACCCTTTAGACCTTATCCTTATTGACAACTTAAGAAGAATCACCGGTTGTGAGATTAATCCGGTAATTGCTACAAAGTCAGATATTGCCAAGGCAATTCAGGACTTTTATGGGCAATCTGCAATGCTTAGAGAGGCAGTAGAAGCCAGTTACGATCTTACTTTACTTGGTCCTCTTCCTGCAGAAACAGAGGCGCCTGACCAAGAGTTAAGTCTGGATAAACTCATAGCGCGGGCTGAAGAGGCGCCGGTAGTGAAATTAGTGGATTTGATTATCCGCCAGGCTATTGATGAGCATGCCTCGGATATACACATTGAACCCTTTAAAGATAAAATATCCTTACGGTACCGTATTGATGGCAGACTATACGAAATACCTCCTCCTGCCAAGCATATGCACCTGCCGATTATATCCCGCATAAAAATATTGGCCAAATTAGATATTGCGGAAAAACGTCTTCCTCAGGATGGGTCATTCTTGGTAAGGATAGAGGAGCGGCCCATAGATATTAGAATTTCTACCATTCCTACTATATATGGCGAGAAGATAGTCCTAAGAATACTGGATAGAAGCCAGGTAGTCTTAGACCTCAATCAATTAGGTTTTGATGCCAAGCAACGCGAACAGATACGCCATGCCATAAGTTCACCTTATGGTCTGGTATTGCTAACCGGGCCAACCGGTAGCGGAAAGACAACTACATTATATGCCATATTAAGCGAGATAAAAAGCCCCACTAAAAATATTATTACAGTGGAAGATCCAGTTGAATATAAGTTAGATGGCATTAACCAGGTTCAGATAAAGCCAGAAATAGGCCTTACCTTTGCCACGGCGCTGCGCAGTTTCCTAAGGCAAGACCCGGACATAATGCTGGTGGGAGAGGTAAGGGATTTGGAGACCGCGCAGATTTGCATCCGTTCAGCCTTAACCGGGCATTTAGTATTAAGCACACTGCATACCAATGATGCGCCTTCAGCAATAACCAGGCTTATCGATATCGGCATTGAGTCTTATATGCTAGCACCTTCCTTGGTATTAGCGGTAGCACAGCGTCTGCTTAGGAAGCTGTGTCCGGATTGTAAAGAGGCCTATGAGCCGACTCCGGAACAGAGAAAGGACATAAAACTGAAGGCAGAGTTAATCTATAAGCCGAAAGGCTGTTCAAAGTGTAATAATACGGGATATAGGGGAAGGATGTGTATTGCTGAGATGATAGTGGTTAATGACGAGATGCGAGAGTTGATTAACCAGAGGGCAACATTTCAGAAAATAAGAGATACAGCCAGGGCCTTTGGTATGCAGACGCTTTATGAGTCAGCTATAAAAAAAGTCGAAGAAGGAACAACCGCGCTTGAAGAAGCGTTTTCCGTTACTTTAGGAGCTGATTAATGTCGAAATTTTTTTATATAGCCAGAAGCAGGACAGGACAAAGAATTACTGGCATTGAGGATGTTTCTAGCGAGGAAGAAGTGGTCAGCCGTATACAGGCAAAGGATTTACTGGTAATAAGCGTCAGGCCTGAATATGAAAAGGAAGGAGTAAAGCTTAAGCCAGGCGTGGTAGCAAGGGTAAAGGTTAAACATCAGCATTTCCGCGTCAGCGGAAATGATTTAGTGCTTTTCTGTCGTCAGTTAGCTACGCTTTTAGGTGCCGGAGTGACAATCTTGAAGAGCTTAGATATAATTGCACAGCAGGTTTCCAGCCGCAGGCTTTATGGCGTGATAAAGGATTTACAGAGGAATATGGAGAAAGGATTGAGTTTCCATGAAGCCATGGCACAACACTCGACTGTATTCTCGGAATTATGGGTTAATCTGGTTGAAAGCGGTGAGGCAAGCGGAAACCTGGCAGTAATCTTAAGCCGTTTAGCGACATATTTAGAACGCAATGCGGAATTTAAAAGGAGGGTTGTCTCTGCCCTTCTTTATCCGATTGTACTGTTATTAGTCAGTTTGGGAGCCCTGCTTTTTATGACGGTAAAGATTATACCAGCCTTCTCCGATATATTCGCAGGGTTTAATGTAACCCTCCCTTTATTGACAAAGATGCTCATTGGATTTAGCTCTTTTCTTAGGAAAAGGTTTTACCTTGTTGCCGCTATAATTATAATTGCGTTTTATATAATGAAAAAATATATTAGTACCAGAGAAGGCCGCTTAAAATACGAGAAGTTTAAATTTGGATTGCCGATTTTTGGTGAATTCTTTCACGCGCTTATCGTAGAGAGATTCTCTTCTGAAATGGCCACCCTGCTTGAAAGCGGCGTCCCCATATTGTATTCTCTTGAGATATCCGAGCATAGTGTGGGTAATTTAGCTATGGCAGAGATCGTGCGCAAGATTAAAGAGGATATTCGAGACGGGAAATCCTTAAGCGAGCCTTTTGAGAAAAGCGGTTTTTTTGAGCCGATGGTTATACAGATGGTTGGTATCGGTGAAGAGATCGGTGAATTATCGCTGATGTTTAAGAAGATAAATTCTTTTTACCAGGAATACTCCGAGACATTTTTAAACCGTTTTGTTTCTCTGTTTGAGCCTTTTATGCTCATCTTTATGGGAGCGATGATCGGCATTATGGTTGTAGGCATGTTTCTGCCTATATTCCAGATTGCTAAGATTGGAGGATAAAAATATTGACAATAAAGATTTTTAAGATAAAATTAAACTAAAGGAGGTGATGTCAGGGTTTAGACTTAAATTTGTCTTTAGAGTTTTTTAAAATAAATAAAAAAGGAGAGAGAGATGAAAAGAGGTTTTACACTGATAGAACTAATAATAGTAATAATTGTCATCGGCATATTGGCCACCATAGCTGTCCCACAATATTTGAAGGCTGTGGAAAGGGCTAAGGGAGGAAAGGCAAGACAAGCGCTTTCCTTAATTGCTCAGGCAGAAAAGATGTATCGTGCAGACGATGCAAACGGTGCTTATATCATATGTGCGACTAAGGCTGATGTACAGACAAACTTGGGAACTTGGATAGAATTGAAGGAAGTAGAAGCCGATTTAGACTGGGACTACGATGTTGCTGCTCCAGGTGGTGACCCTCCTACCTTTACGGCACAGGCTACCAGGGTTGCAACCGCGGTTAACGCAGGCGAAACAATTACAGTGGATCAGGACGGTGTTTGGGCAGGAACCTTTGTCCCTTAAACTTCGCTATGTTTAAAATCTGGGCAATATTATGAGACAAGGATTCAGCTTGATTGAACTAATAATAGTGCTAATAATTGTGGGAATCCTTGTTACTTTTGCTGCTCCTCAGTTTAGAATCACAACGGAGCGTACTCTGGACAAGGAAGCCAAGGCTAATCTTAAACTTATCCAGGCAGCAGAGAGGATATACAAGATGGAGCTGGGTTATTATTTTCCCATGGAAGGAAGCCCTATGGACCCCTCCAATGCTAGTCAGATAAACGAATATTTAAAACTTAGTTTACCGACAAGTGCTGCGTGGAACTATTGTACCGATGCTAGTGGTTTAGCAACAACCTGTAGAAACCCCACTTGTAGTAGACACTGGGATGTGCGGATAAATGACGAAGAACCCACGTGTTATGGCGTGTGTTTACATTAATAATTTCTTTGAGTTTTGAGTAAAGACATCTTTCTGGTATTTTGAGTATGAAGAAAAGAGCCGTGACCTTACTGGAAATAGTGGTGGCAACAGTAATTTTTGCTAGTGTTATGGCTGGATTAATGAATATCTTTGTGGCGGCTAAGAGATACATTATCCATGCCCGGAGCCGTATGACCGGCGGGGAGTTAGGCAAGGTATTCCTGACTCCCCTTCAGATGTCCGTGCGGCAAGATACCTGGAGTGATTCTAATAATCCACTTGCAACCGGGACAAGGTATTGTGATAGTAACGCCACCCACCACCAAGAGCCTAACTGCCCTTACGCAAGCAATAGAACATTTGATCGCGTTGTTTATGACGCACAATATGAAATCAGTGATATCCCTGATACTACCCTACGCAAAGTTGTCCTCAGGCTTAATTGGAACGAGTCTTCCCCCTAACCAATGGATAAACAAATCCGAGGGTTAACCCTTGTAGAGCTGGTTA
>Ga0315285_10002838_pt1 | contig 18129 bp, 13 predicted proteins | sample YL17G09_36_MG_FD_203698 | JGI IMG/M metagenome (GOLD analysis project Ga0315285, IMG submission 203698) | Sediment microbial communities from Yellowstone Lake, YNP, Wyoming, USA - YL17G09_36 | ecosystem: Environmental > Aquatic > Freshwater > Lake > Sediment | place: USA: Wyoming | collected... | reverse complement strand
CGTAACCCTTTTCGAAAAAACGCCCATTTTACGGGCCTTCGAGCATTGCGACTACCGGATCGATTTACCCGATACCTGTAACCAGTTGACTCTGTTCGGGTTATAGCCGGACAGCAGTGATATTCACGTTGGTCAGGTTATAACGGCCAAACATTTGCTGCTTGTCCGAAAACCGGTGGTCGAGGCGAGTGAGGTAGGAGTGATTGTCGGTCCGGCTTTTCAGAAGCGAGGAGAAGTTGCTCAGAGGATTGCCCGATCGGTTGGGCGCGGGGAAGATGGCATCCATGATCTTCTTCGATATGGGATCGATCCGGGACGCCGGAATGACATTCCCCGGGAATGGCGATCTGTTATCAGAGGGATCCACGATCGTCTTTTTGAAGTAAGCCGCGTATGCCGACAGGTCTCCGGCACGTTCAGCGTCCGTGGGCAACCTGGTAAGGGTCGTGTTGATGGGTGCACGGCGTTCCCGCAGGGCCTCGTAACTGCCAAAGAAAAAGGTGTGGTTCTTGATGATAGGCCCACCGAGTGTGCCCCCGTACTGATTGCGAATCAAAGGCGCTTTGGTCTCGACACCGGCGCTGTTCCTGGCCCGGAAGAACGGAAAGGAATCCACACTCTTGTTGCGCAAAAACTCCCACAGGCTGCCGTGGAACTGATTGGTGCCCGACTTGGTGACTGCGTTGATCACCACGCCACCGGCGAAACCGTATTCCGCCGAGGTCTGACCCACTTGGACCCTGAACTCGCGAACGCTGTCGAGGATCGGAGTACTCGCCACGCCGTTGCGGGCATCCTCCTTGTTGTTGGTCCCGTCCAACATATAGGAGTTGCCAATGTACGGAATTCCGGCGCCCACAGGAGCGGTGCTGCTCGGCCCGCCGGTCTGGCCTTCGTTGACCCCGCCGGTGAGCAGCGCCAACTGCATGAAGTCGCGCCCGTTGAGAGGGAGCTCGAGGATCGTAGTGCTTTCGATCAGTCCGCCGATGGTCGGGTTTTCCGTTTCGACCAGAGGGGCCGACGATGTGACATCGACGACTTCGGCCACCGTGCCAATCTCCATGTCCACGTCAAGCCGCGTCCTCTGGCCTACCGTCAACACAATGTCCTCAATCTTCTTCCGCTTGAACCCTGACGCCTCGGCTTCCAGAGTGTAACGACCGGCACTCAGACTGGTGAGCGCGAAGACCCCTTCGTCGTTGGTGACGCTGGTCCGGGCATACCCGGTATCAGCGTTGGTCAAAGTGACCTTCACGCCGGCCACCACCCCGCCACTGGCGTCACGGGCCGTGCCCACCAGCTCGACACTGCCCACCTGGGCATGGCTCACCACCGCCCATGACAAGCCGGCGAGAAGCACGGCAACCGATTGGAAATTGGAGAATTTGCGGTGCATGCCTCATCTCCTCTCTTTCCCACTCGATACCAAGGGGTCAGGTAGCCGCTATCAGCATGGCTTTCCGGCGTCCGCCGCCATCACCCGGAACCAGCTCGGGACGGCATTGGGTGACTCTTGGACGCCTCCGTGAAATGTTCATGAAACAGTTGCGTGGGCGATCATAGTGCCAGAGAGAGAGCCTGTCAATCTTTTTTTTCTCACCCGACCCAGGGTAGCCGCAGTGATTCCAGATGGGGCCAGAATGCCCGCATTTCACGCGATAAAGGATGCAGGGGCCTGACCGCCCGGCATTCACTTGACAGTTGTCTTGCCCGCGTCTACGATCTTCATGAAGGGATTCATGCATCGAGTCTGATGATGGGGGGATCGGTACAGTCCCGGTCATGAAGAAGAGTCTGCACAGTGGCCTGCTTGTTCTGGCGCTCCTGGTGAGTGCCAGGAGCGAGGACTTGCGGCTCGCCTACGTCTCCGCTGTGGATGGTTCCACGCAGCCCTACCGGCTCTACGTGCCAGGCGGGTACGACGGCAAGAGGCAGTACCCGCTTGTGGTGGCGCTGCACGGCACGGCGGGCAACCAAAACACGTTCTTCGATGACGCCCGCTATCAGCAGCGCTCCATTCGGGAGGCGGCCGACAGGCGCCAGATGCTGGTCGTTTGTCCGCATGGAAGAGGGCCACGCGAATACCGCGGGGCGGCGGAGCATGATGTCTTCTCCGTCATGGCCGAGGTGGAGCGGAAGTTCAAGGTTGATCCGGACCGCGTGTATATCACCGGGCACTCCATGGGCGGCACCGGCGCCGCTTACTTGGCGCTTCATCATCCGGATGTTTTCGCTGCCGCCGCGCCGCTTTCCGCGGCCTATGGCTGGCCATGGCTGGCGCCCAACGCGCGGCATGTTCCCTTCTGGTGGGTTTCCGGCGGCCTGGACCGGTCCTGGTTTCTGTTCGGCACAAACCTGGGGGTCGAGGGCATGCGCGCGGCCGGGGCCGCTGTCCAGCAGACAATTCTGGAAGCCGGCGACCACTACGGGCCGGTGCGGGATATGGACGCGGTACTGGCCTGGCTGGGGCGGCATCGGCTCGTTCGCCACCCGCGCGAGTACACTTTTGTCGTCGACACCCCCCTGCACGGCCAGGCCTACTGGACGCGGGTCGAAGCCTTGCTTCATCCCGGACGGCCGGCGCAGCTCAGCGTCCGTCGGGCTGAATCGCGGATTGAAATTCGCACCGCGAACATCAGCTCTTTCGCCCTGCTGCACGACCCGGTGCTGATGCCGCCCGAGCGGGCATTCACCGTCGATGTTGACGGCCAGAATGCATTCAAAGGAACCATCCTGGCAGGAAAGGAACTCCAGCTTAGGCTCAAGAATGGAGGCTGGGTGGCCGCGCCCGCGCCTGCAGGAACCCGGCGCCCGACAGACTGGCGCTTCACACCGGTCGGAATCGCTCCGCGTCCGCTTTCCATGAGCGGCGTGGAAGCGCCGCTGGCCAACTGGATTACGGACGCCATGCGGGCGGCGACGGGCGCCGACATTGCCATCATCAACCGGGTTCACTATCGCGGCTTCCCCATCCCGGCCGGGCAGGTGGACATGACCGATGTATTGGAAGCGATGGGGCCTTGGGATTGGCAGTTGATCGTGGCTCGTCTTTCAGGCGCCGATCTGCTGGCGATCCTGGACGAGAATGTGGCCGACCCGGACAAGCAATACCGTTACAGCATGAACGGGCCTGAAGCTGATCGCCTCATCCAGCTTTCCGGCGCCTGGTACGGGTTCGATCGTAGCCGGCCTCCTGGGCAACGCATGGTGTCCAGCAGCTTGCGGCCCGGCAAAGTCTATTCCGTCGCTCTGGAAGGGCACACAGCCCAGCGGGAGAGCGGCATGCTCGCCGAACGCTTTTTGAAAGGGAATATTGAACCTACCGACATTCCGCTCAGCGCGGCACTGTATGGTTTTGCCGCCCGGCAGGGCAGGATCGAGGCCCGCGTGGAAGGGCGCGTTCGTGAGGCGAGCGCTGCTGCGAAATGAATTGGGGCTCAGAAATGAAAGGAGACTGCGATGAGAAAAGCCCTGACAGGCTTCAGTGCGCTCCTGTTTCTGACGGGATTGCTGCTGGGGTTTGTGGCGGAAGGCCGCGGCGGCGCCGGGTCGCCCGGCAGCAACGTTCCGATGACCCGCCCGGAGGAGGTGATCGCCACTCACCACACCAACTTCGGCCATTCTTCAACGTTCGTCCAACTGGAGGACGGGCGGATTCTGCAGGCCGCGGGGACGAGCTTCACGGTTTCCAGCGACGGTGGAATCACCTGGTCGAAACCTGCTCAGAGGCGCGACGCGAAGGGCGCTCCGGTGGGGGACGGAACCGGCCACTCGCTGGTGAAGCTTTCGGGTAAGGCCCTTGGTCTCGCCGCCACCCGGATCAGCCCGGCGGATCGAGGCCGCATCGTCTTCTGGCGTTCCGAAGACGGCGGAGACACCTGGTCGCCGCCCATCGGAATCACCGGGCCCAGCCCCTTCGTTTTCCCAATCAGCTATCAGGACGTCTTTCTACGGACCAGCTCCGGCCGCATCGTTCTGCCGTTCTACGTGGTGATGCGGCAGATGAAGGACAACCGGCAGGTGGGATGGGGCAACCGCACGCCGCCCTTCACCGGCGTGCTGGTGAGCGGGCAATGGGTGCCGGCCGACGCCCACTACTTCGACGGTGCGTTCGGGGCGGTGATGGTCGCCTACTCCGACGACGACGGGCGTACCTGGAAGCTGAACCAGGATGGCAGCCTGTACATCCTGCTGGATTGGAGCGGGGTGATCAGCAGCGTCTACGAACCGTCCGTCGCCGAGGTCGCGCCCGGACGCCTGCTGATGATGCTGCGCACCGGCTTGGGCCGCTTGTACCAATCCTGGTCGGACAACAACGGAGAAAACTGGACCAGGCCCGAACCGACGCCGCTGGCCGCGAGCACCGCTCCAGCGCAGATTCGACGATTGCCGACCGGCCATCTGCTGGTCGTCTGGAACCAGGAGAGCGAGGAGGAGATCCGGCGAGGACTGAGCCGCACCCGGCTCTCCGCGGCAATCAGCCGCAACGGGGGCAGCGTTTGGGAGTTCTTCCAGAACGTGGAATCGCAGCACGAGACGGTGCGGGTGCCCGCGCCGCCCATCCGCCCCGTTCGTCCCACACAGATCTATTCCGCGCCGGGGCAGCCCGCACCGGTCCTGGGAGAGGACGCCGCCTTCGATCCCGCCACCCTCGGGCGGTGGTCCTACCCGTCGGTTTTGGTGATGAAGGATCGGGTATTGATCGCGCATACCTACACCATGTGGGAGCAAGACAAGACCAAGGCGGTGCTGGAGCGGCGGGGGCCCGGCGGGGCAAACCAGAAGCTGAAGGTGCTGCCGCTCGAGTGGTTCTACGGCGGGAAACAGCCGGCCGATAACCCTTCGCTGCTCCGCTTTCAACAGTACGAGCCCGCGAAACCGTAGGGGCTGCGGAATGCCAGTCCGAAGACAGGCGGAAGGTCCCCCCAGAGAACTGCCCAACAGGCGGGTCGGACCGGACAGCCCCTCACTTCAAATCGAAGGTTACGAGGCTGTAGGTCAGGAGATCGGGCACCTGGAAGCAGGTCTCGCCGTTCTTGAACGTCGTCGGCGCGGTCTTCTCACCGCCGGCATCGGGCGAGAGTATCCGTAGCGAAGCCGCCTGCCCGCCCACACAGACCGGAATGTTCGTCATCAGATTCTGGGAGTAATTCAACAGGTGGATCACGCGGCGGGCAGAATCGTTTGATCGGACCACGTTATACAACACGGGACCGTCGATTTCGATCCGGACCGATTCATCCTGCCGCGCCAGGTGCTTGAGTTCATCGGCCAGCCGCGCGGCGGACGGCGCCAGCGGATAGTAGATGCCGAGCCCGCGGTCGAACTGAGTGACTGTCTTCGACTGCGGAAGCCGGCGAACGGAAACACCGAGGGGCTCCGCGAGACAGAAGTCAGCGCGCGGTTCACCGTCTCCAAACAAGGAAGCGTCCTGGATGGCGGCCAGCGTTCCTCCCAACTTCACAAAATCCAGGAGCGCCGAGCAAAGGCCGTTCGACATCGGGTTGGTATGCGGCAGAAGGATTACCCGATACTCGGACAGTCGGCGCGCGGGCAGGTCCTGGTAGTTAAACAAAACATCGAACTGCACGTTGCGGGCGGCAAGCTGGTTCAGCAGAGGCACCGCCCGGTCGGTGGTGTCCGACAGTACGGCGATTGGGGCCGCCGAGCGCTGCCACTCGTAATGCTGCTTGTGCCGTTCAAAGAAAGCGTTGTAGCGCCCCATCGCTTTCAGCTTCTCGAGCGCCTTTGGGTCGCCCCGGTACAGATCGCGCAGGAACACGCCTTCGAAGAAGGGTTCGAGGCTGGCCTGGAACGAGGCGCATTCGGCAAGCGAGAACTGCCACTTCTCCGGTTCCATAGGCGTGGTGAAGCGTTCCCCGTAATGACGCCCTCCGTACTCGACCGAAACGGGCCTCCAACCCTCGGAGATGCCGCGCAGGTACCGAAGCAGTCCGGCGTTCGTCACCAGGCGTTTCTCCGCCGGCTCCTTGGGGTAAAAGCCAGGCTCTTGCGCATCCTCGGTGGTTACGCCGTTCTGATACCGCGCCCAGGTGTAGATGCCGCGGTTGTAGTTCGACATGACCACCACTTTGCGGCCCGCCGCCGCCGCTTCACCGTAGACTGCGGAGAGAAACAGCCGGACCTTCTCGGAGTCGTGGTAGCCGAACGTGTTGTCAATCCAGAATGAGTCGGCCCCGGCATCCGATGCGGCCCGCACTCGTGCCCTGGCGTATTCCAGCCATCCTGGGTGATCGATCCGGGCCATGTAGCGGTGGGGGAAACTGTAGTAGCGAGGCGATCCGTTCGGCAGAATATCCACCCAGGCCTTCGATTGCGGAGCATTCTCGAACATCTCGCTCCAGAACATGTTGGCGATGGACACGTAAGCAGCCACGCGAATCCCGTTCTTATGGCACTCGGAGATGTACCGGCGAAGCTGCTCCCACTGCTTCCCCTCTGTTTGGCGCGAGAAGCCGACGCTCCAGGTCACCCAGGCCCAATTGATTCCGGCGATCTTCAGAAACTCAACGGTCTTCGGGTTATACCAGTCACGGGTGGCAGCCAAAATTCCTGTCGAATCGCCGTCGGCATAGCCCGGCCATCCGGAGAGCCGGCCCTTCTCGGCTTCGATGGGGCCGCCGTCCCACCGGGCGCTGCGATATGCTCCCGGGCGCGCCCAACTGGGGACCGAATCCGGAGAGTTCAGCGGCGGCAGTACGGTGGGCTGCTGGGTCGGCTCCACATCACCTTGCCAGCCACTTGCCGCACAGAGCGCCACAACAAAAAGATAGAAGCATATCTTCGGCCAAGATGGCACGAAGCGGCCCATGGTCTCTCACCTCGATGGTCGTATCACGCCAACCCGCCCAGACCGCCTTCCGGCACGGGGAGACATGAACCCTTTCATGAAACCAGAGAACACAAATCGTATGCCATAGGGACGTTGGTGTCAATTCCCCGCCGAAGTGCCTTGACCACGGCACAGGGACTGCGCTACAGTCTGTTCATGAAGCGATCCATGGAAGGTGCCGCCGGTGGGCAACTCCCGCGCCCCACCCGCCGCCCGAAGCCCGCCACCATGAAAGAGGTGGCCGCCAGGGCAGGCGTGGCGCTCGGAACTGTCTCCCGCGTCATCAACGGCCACCCGGATGTCGATCCCCGTTTGCGGGAGCGCGTGGAAGGAGCGATCCAGGAGCTGGGTTACCGGCCCAACGCGCGGGCGCGAAGCTTCAACCGCGACGCCTCGCCCTTGATCTCCTACATCCTGGGGAACCGCGATATTTTGAACCCGTTCCACTCCCGCATTCTTCAGGGGGTCGAGGAATACTGTGACGGGGCCGGATACTTCGTTTTGTTCACCAAGTTCCGTTACACGCCCGATATCAAACCGTCCGAACTGCGGCTGCCGCCCGTGCTGCAAAGCCACGGCCTGAGCGACTGCGTGATCCTGGCCGGCACCAACTACGGCAATTTCCTGGAAGCGCTGGAGGCCTTGGGCGTTCCCTACGTACTGCTCGCCAACAACCTGATCACGAAGAGGAAGCGTGAGGCGTTCGATCAGGTACGCTTCGATGATGCCACCGGGGCTTACGAAGCGACCGCCTATCTGATCAGCCTGGGGCATCAGCACATCTGGTACATCGGCGACATTTCGCTGCCTTGGGTGAAGGTCAAGTATGAGAGCTATGTGTGCGCGATGTCGGACCACGGACTTCAACCGCTGGCCCAGACGATCGGTCTGGCCAATGATTACTTCACCAATGCCTATCGCAGCGTGAAGCTCATCCGCGAGAGGAAGCGGCCGCTGACCGCCATTTTGAGCAACGACGACGGCGCCCTGGGCGCGTGGGATGCCCTAAGCGAAGCCGGCCTGCAGGTGCCGGGCGATGTTTCGCTGATCGGGTTCGGCGACAACGAATACGTCCAGGTCAAGGTGCCGCCGCTGACAACGGTTCGAATCGACCGGCTGGAGATAGGCCGGCAGTTGGCCAACATGGCGGTCAGCAAGATCAAAGATCCCGGCAAGCAGTGGCCTGAAGTCGTGGTGCCCACCACGCTGATCCGGCGTGGCACGACGCGCCCGTTGCTGCCTGACCAGAGGACACATCCGGAGAGCGAGGAACGGGCCGGCGTCCCAGCTCTGGCTCCGGCTTGAGCGCATGAACCAGAAGGACGGCAGTGAGAACCATCGACATCGGCATCGTGCTCGCCTACCTGGCGGGCACGTGTGTCCTGGGCGCGCGCATGGGCCGGAGGGAACGCTCCGGCGATGAATACTTCCTGGCCGGGCGCCGGATGCCGTGGTTCCTGGTGGGCATCAGCATCCTGGCCACCATGCTGTCCACCATCACCTATCTCAGCCTGCCTGGGGAGGTGATCAAGTATGGCCTTGGATTCCTTTGCGTGCTCTTCGCTTACCCCCTGGTGTACCCTGTCTTCGCCTACGTTTGTATTCCTCAGTTGTTCCGACTTCCAGCCACCAGCGTGTACGAATACCTGGAAACCAGGTATGACCACTCGGTGAGGACCGCCGTGGCGCTGGTGTTTTTGGCGACCAGGGTTACCTGGGTGGCGGGCATCGTCTACACCTCGGCCTTCGCCTTGGCGGGAATCACCGGCGTATCGATCTATGCATACGTGCTGCTGATCGGAGTCAGCACCACTTACTACACGACCCACGGAGGCGTGCGCGGCGTGATCTGGACCGACGCGGCGCAATTCTTTCTGCTGTTCGGCGGCGCGCTTCTCATGCCGCTGTACGTGTTCGCCAAAACAGGCGCCGGAATCGCCGCGTGGTGGAGCCAATTCGCCGAGGCCGGCCACCTGCGCGTGCAGGTCTTCAGTTGGGACCCGGCGGTGCGCCTGACGGTTGTGGGCGCCATCCTGCAAAGGTTTTTCTTCACCATCTGCACGCACAGCGCCGACCAGGTGGCCGCACAGCGCTATTTCACGACGCCGTCGGCGGATAAAGCGCGCCGTTCCTTCCTGACCTACCTGGTGAGCAGCGCGGCAACCAGCCTTTTGCTGGCGCTTTGCGGCCTGTCGCTCTTTAGCTTTTACCGCGCCAGGTCGCCACTTTCGACGAGCCAATTCCGGCAGCAAGTCGCGGAACGGGCAGACCAGTTGTTACCCACATTCATCGCCCAGGAACTGCCCGTTGGGCTGGCGGGGCTGATGGTGGCCGCGGTGCTCGCCGCCGGCATGTCCAGCCTGAGTTCAGGCATCAATTCCCTGTCCGCCGTGGCGCTGGTCGATTTCGTGGAGCGCATGCCAATCGGCAGCGCGGCAGTTCTAAGAAACCACAAGGCCTTATCGGCGTTGATTGGGCTGGGAATCACAGGCGCGGCGCTGGGCTACTGCGCCGTAGTTCAAGGCATGCGCTGGAACCTGCTGGAGGCCAATTTGCGGCTGGGCACGGTGCTGACCGGACCGATGGCCGTCCCCTTTCTTGCCGGCATTCTCTTTCGGTCGCCCGGCGCCCGAGCGGCTTTGTTCGGCCTGCTTACCTCGAGCGCGACGGGCATTGCACTGGCATTCGGAAAGGGGGTTGTTATCCCGGGGAAGGAAATCTCGTTTCTCTGGATTGTTCCCGCGGCGACCACCGTGGGTCTGATCCTGACGGCGGGCGCCGGGTCGCTTGCGCGCGCGGCGGCTCGCACAAGGCAGGCATAGGAGGCGGGCGGGATGGCGGTATCCGGACACTTTGGCGGGATGTTGAGCGGCATCTTTCCGGCGGTAACCAGCCTCTTCGATGAAGGCGAGCGGTTCCTGGAAGAGGATTTCGCCCGGCTGCTCTCGCGCCTCTACCGGGCCGGCGTGGATGGCGTCTACGTGTGTGGCTTGAACGGGAGCGGCCACCGCATGCGCCCGGACGAACGGAAGCGCGCTGCGGAAATCGCCGTTCATATCTCGCGCCAGCACAGCGGAAAAGCGATCATCCACGTGGGCAGCTCCAACAGCCGCGACGCCGTGGAACTGGCCCGGCACGCCGCCCGAACCGGCGCCGATGCCGTGGCGGCCATCCCGCCCCCGGACGCCGGCCACGCACAATTGCCCGGTTACTACGGAGAGATCGCGGAGGCTGCCTCCCTGCCCGTCCTGGTTTATTACTATCCGGCCCTGCTGCGCCATGATCCCTCCTTCAGTCAGATCAGCGAACTGCTGGAACTCCCCGGCATCGCCGGCCTGAAGCTTACCGACTGGAACCTGTTTCTGCTGCGCCGGCTGAGACTGGCGTTCCCACAAGCCGCGTTGCTGAGCGGCTACGACCAGATCCTGCTCCCGGCTCTGCTGTACGGAGCCGACGGCGGCATCGGTTCCTGGTGCAACGCGCTTCCGGCATTGTTTGTCGCCATCTACCGGGCATTCCGGTGCGGCGATTATCCTGGCGCCATCTGTCTGCAGGAGCGGTTGCTGTCGTTCCTCGATTGGGTGTCGCGGCATGGGCGAGACCCGGTGTTTGAGTCCGTGATGCAGGACCGCGGCTTCGGTCCTCATTGCTTTCGCCGCCCACGCACCGAGTTGGAGCCCGGCGCGGCGGGGCGCTGCCGCGCGGAGTTGCACGATGCGCTGGAGCCGGTTCGCGAATTTCTCTTACCGTCCGCCGGGTGTTGACGTCGAAGCAGGAATCGCTCGCCCCGGCAATCGGGGCTTTTCTGCTGTTGAGGTGGAGGCAGCTTGCGAAGCGTTCTTTGGGTGTTTCTGTTCGGCGCCTGCTGTTTCGCACCGGGCGAAAAAGAACCTCAGGCCGTTCCGCTCAAAGGCCGCATCGAGCGCTTCCCGGTGGTGACAACAGGCAAACGCTGGGCGTCGATGGACGAGATCCGGGGCACGCTCGGCCGCTACTTCGAACAGTATCCCCAGGTGAAAGCCGATACCCAGAGATCACAATTCGACGATGCCGTCTTCCCGGCGCCTTTCTCCCGCGGCGGCGGGCTGTTTCCCGTGCTCCTTCTGACGGACAGCGGCGAGCTTGTCTGTATCTTGCGAACCGGCGCTCCTCATGTCGGCAGCGGCGCCGAGCTGAGTATTACCTTTTCCAGCGACCGCGGCCGGACCTGGACGCCGTACACGGTTGTGGCCCGCGGCGACATCGACAGCCATCTGGACCCGAGAAACCCGTCGATTGGACAGGCTGCCAACGGGGACCTGGTGCTCGTCTACAGCCTGTACGGCGACTACGATGAGAGGTACAAGCCGGTTCCCAGGGGGGGATTCATCCGGATGGAAGTGAGGCGCTCGAAAAACGGCGGCAGGAACTGGTCGAAGCCCGCGAAACTGGAATCGCCGCCGGGCTTCCGTCTGGCTCCCTACGGGCAGATGCGGCGGCTGAAGGACGGAACACTTGTCTTTAACGCCCGTGGCAGCCCGGACAGCGCCCCGCAAAGGCAGGTCAGCTACCTCTACTGGTCGCGCGACCGCGGAGCCAGTTGGGACAAGCCGACGTTGCTGCGAGATGGGAAGACGGAAACCGCGTTTCTTGCGCTCGACCAATTGCACTGGGTTGCCTATGTGAGAGATAACGACGGCCCTGCCATGATCGCTCATTCCTATGACGGCGGGGAGACGTGGCCGCAGTGGGACCGAATGCTTGGCGCTGCCCGGCAGGTGCGCGGCCGGATTCCCGGCTCTATCACGCGGTTGCCAGACGGCCTGGTGCTGATCACCTATGGTTATCGTGAATACCCGTTCGGTTTGCGCGCCGTTGTCAGCCGGGATGGAGGCAGCAGCTTCGACCTGAGCCGGGAATACGTCCTGAGCGATTCCTACTTCCATCACGACAGCGGCTATCCGAGCACCGTGGCGTTTGCGGACGGCACAATCGTAACGGTAGCCTATGCCAACAAAGACCTCGAGCATCCGGAGTGGGGTACCGCCTGCATCGCCTACCGTTATCATCAGAAGCTGTTTGAGTGAGCGAGGCGCCGGTTGGCCACCTTGGTCAGCGGGTCCACGGTCGCCTCCCCCGGGCCTTGGCCAACTGCGGGTGGAGTCTTTCCACCTGTTGCGAAAGCAGCGCGCATGTTGCCTGGTCCGTTCTCTTCTTCTCTTCCACGACCGCCCTGAGGATCGACCACCTGGAGGAAGGCCGAATCGGGTTCCTTGGCGGGCGCGCTTTTCCGAACCCGGTAGTGCGAATAGTCGTAGCCTTCCATCCACGACGGCGGGCGGATGCCGCACAGGCCGAGAGTCGTCGGGGCGATGTCCACGTGATTCAGCGGAACGGGAATGCGTCCCACGCGGCGGCCGTCGTAGCTCATAGGACGTTCGCCGCCGATGATGAAGGGAATGCGCACTGACTCCTCGTACGGCAGGCGCTTGTTGTACTGGCCGTGCGACCCGTGCATATCTCCGTGGTCGCTGAACAACATCAGGTGAGTGTTGAAGGCCAGGCCGGCCTTGTCCAGGGCGGCGCGGATGCGCCCGACATTCCAGTCCCAGTTCTCGATCATGGCGTAGTACCCGGCCAGATCACGGCGCGTTTTGTCCAGCACCTCGGCATTCGGGGGCACATTGGGGCGTAATTGCAGGTGACCGCCGTTGTAGCGGCCCATGAACTCGGCGGGAGCGACGTAGGGGTTATGCGGCGGCTGGACGGAGAGCACGGCAAAGAACGGTTTGGCGCGTCCCCGCCGGGACTCCTCGCCGCGTTCGGCAATATGACGGACCAGCAGGTTCGTGAGTTCGTCGGTTTCGTAACCCGGCAGGCGGTAGTGGAAAGCGTCCTTGCCACTGCCGCCGTGTACCCAACAGTCCCACTGACTGTTGTTGTTCTCGTATGCCGCCCAAACATCGAATCCTCTGCGCCGCTGCGGCGGAACGATGTGCATCGCCGCACGCCCTTCGCGTTCGTGGAACCCATCCAGGTGCCACTTGCCGAAATAGGCGGTCTGGTAGCCCGCTTCCTTGAGCGGCGCGGTGATGGTCTGCTGATCTTCCGGCAAACGGTATTCGTTGCCCGGAACGCAGTGGTGAGGATACCGCGCGGTCAACAGTGATCCGCGGAAGGGGCAGCAGAGCGGGAATCCCGAGACGGCCGCGCTGAAGTTGACCCCGGCGTGCGACAGGTTGTCGAGGTTCGGGGTGCGGGCGTTCGGGTCGCCGTTACAACCAAGCGCCTGGGCCCGGTGCTGGTCTCCGAAAAGCCAGATTATGTTGGGCTGGTCCGCGGCGGCCGGTGCGGTGCGGCTCTGCAAGCCGGCGACGGAGGCATAAGCGGCGCCGCCCAGCAGTTGAGCGGATGCGCGAAACAAGTCTCTGCGATTCACCTCGTTCGTCCTCCTCTTTTTTTGGCAAGACGGGTGCTTTTTGCCCCATCAACCCTTACTTTATACTCTGCTGGGCTTGAACCTGCCTTGCGATTCTCTCCAAAGCCGCAACTGCTCATCCTGGACGAACCGATGAACGGTCTGGACCCTACGGGCATGGTGAAGCTTCGGGAGTTCATCCGCTCGCTGTGCCGCGACAGCGGCATCAGCGTGTTCATCTCCAGTCACCTGCTTCACGAAGTCGAGCAGGTGTGCGACCGGGTGCTGTTCATCCGGGAGGGGCGGCTGCTGGAACACGCCGAAGTCTCCGCCGGCCGCCTGGCGGAGATCGCGGCCGTGTACCTGCGCACCGGCGACGATGCGGCGGCCTGCGCTTTGCTGCGGGCCCAACCGTTTATCCAGGAAGTGAACCCGCTGGACCGCGGGATCGAATGCCGCCTGCCGGCGGAGTGCGTGCCGCGCCTGGCCGAGTTACTGGTGGCCGCGCGCATCCCGCTGTGCGAACTGGGGCCGCGCCGCACCTCGCTGGAGCAGGTCTACCTGACTCATTACCCGGAGGGCGGTTCGCAACCGATCCAGTGAGAGGAGCATGAAGAGGCGCTCGCATTTCGTGCCTTTCCGGTGACTTTCATCTGCTGCGCCGCCTCCTGGATGGTCATCGAAAGCCAGCACGGAATGATCCGCGTCTGCTGCACACAGCCTGTCGCGCGGTGGGAGTACCTGGCCGGCAAGATGCTGGCCATCTCCGGACACGTTGCGCTGATGACGCTGGTCTACATCGGCGCGCAGCTTGGGTACGTGGCGCTGTATTCCGGTGTGCGCGGCTTCAACGCCGCCCAGGCGGCCGCGCTGGGTCGCTTTGTGCTGCACCAAATGGTACTGGTTCTGGCTTTGACCTGGATCGCCGTTTCCGCGGCTTCATTCCGGAAGACGAGCGGAGCGGCCATCGTCACCGCCTGCCTGGCCATGATTTTCCTGGGGTTCATGACTACGTTGCCGCACGCCCTTCTTCCGCCGAAATACGTCTTCATGCGGCTGTCCGTCTTTCCCATCGGCGATCTGCCAAATCCCTTTGGTCACTGGCGGGACTTCAAGGCCGACAACCCATTCCGGCAGATATATACCCCGCTGAATTTCTACCTGGTAATGTTCATCACGCCGTTGTTCTTCTTCCTGCCGGCGCTTTTTCACTTCACGCGCCGGGACATCACCGAGTGAGGTGCGAGTTCGCGGCGCACCGCCGCACAGGCACGTTTATGTCCGGGACGCATGCCGCGCCGCGGCACATTCGCCGGCTCCCTGAAGAAGGAATGCGTTCTGGACGCAGGCGCCCGCTGCCCGATGGTGCGGGCAGCATCAGGGAGTCGTTGTTAGGATCAAGAGCGTGGTAGAAGAGGATGGCAGCGGAAGCGTGAATGTGCATGGGGCTCGTCGCTGCTTCCCCGCCAAAGGGTCAGTCGCAACGCGTCCGGTCTTCGGGCTGGACTTCGCCAGCAGTGGGTAATGCTCCACCTCCTACTCACCAGCGAAACGTGGGCCAACGTGGCGCAGGTTCTGGGCATTGGTGGCGGCAGGCGGGCGGCCAGGCGGCTCTTGGTTCCTTTTTGGCGCCAGCGACCGAGGGTGCATGGTGCGGTGCAAGCCTGGAGTTCTAACCCGTTCGCCGGAGTTCCTGGCGGATCACGCGCCGGAGGGTGCTCATCAACGGTTCCTTTGCTGTGGCAACGTGCCGGCGCAGGGCCTCGTTGATCAACGCCTGATAGCTGCCGCCGCCCGCACGGTGGACCTGAGCGCGAAACCAGTCCAGCAGGTCATTGTCCAGCCGGATGGTGATGCGTGTTTTGCCGGGGGCCGCTCTGACCACAGGCCCCCGCTTGGCACTAGAAAAATCGTATTCCCGTCTCATCGTTGTTCCTCGTACTGCCCTCGCTCGCGCGCTGTTGCCGGTCGGGCGGAAATCAAGCGGATCCGGTCACTGCGCCAGGTGTAGACGACAACCAACAGGCGGCCCAAGCCGTCCAGGCCGGCCGTGATCCAGCGCTCTTCGTGTTGGGTAGAAGCATCGCGCACGGTCAATGCCATGTCGTCTTCCAACACGCTGACCGCGTCGGCGAAGTCGATTCCGTGCTTCCTGGCGTTCAACCGGGCCTTAGCCGGGTCCCACTCGTAGCGCACCTGCTCAGTATATGCACAATTGTGCATCAAGTCGAGCCCTGGCGCAGATCGCCGCCTCGATTGCAGAGTTGCAGTTCAACGCGCCGTTCCTCGTGGACCTGAAGACTGGCAGCATCGTTGGTCACGGGCGCTTGTCGGCTGCGCGCGGAAAATTACCGACCATACGCTCCGCGGCTTGTCGTGTGTCGCCAACAGGCGAGCGGGGCCGGCGCAGGCAGGGTGACCACTCCCTGCCCCGAATGATGGGGCGCCATTTCCCTTGGTCCCTCGGCGTCGTGGGCGGTAAAAGGGCCGCATGGCGTGCGCTTGAGCCCGGACTAGCCGGGGATTGCGCGCCGTACCGCGGCTCGCAGCCGGACCGGGCCGATCAGGCCGGACTCCAGCAGCGCGTCGTCTTTGCCAAACCATTTCCAGGTGGTGAAAGCGACGCGCTGGCTCTTCGGCTTGGGCTTGCCCTGTGCATACCAGTCCGGAATCTTGGTGATCCCACCGGTACCAGCCGCGCCGCCGAAGCCACCGCCAGTGCCCGGGCCTCCCATGCCGCCACCGTACTCGTATTCAGGCGGCAGTTGCTCGTCGCCGATCAGCCGGTTCGGCCAGAGATTCGTCACCCGGATTTCCAGGTCGTTGTCTCCGGAGCGAACTGTATCCGTGATGTCCAGCCGGTACGGGAACTTCCACACGTTGCCGATGGCCTTGCCGTTCAGCCGGACCTCGGCAATCACTTCCACCCGCCCCAAGTCCAGGAACAGCCGCTTGCCATCGGCGGTGGCGTTGGCGGGAACGCTGAACCGTTTGGTGTAGGTCGCCGTGCCCGAGAAGTACTTCACCCCGGTTTGGGAGTGCCGATGCAACGACAGCAGCTCGGGCATGGTGATCTCCGCCGGCGCTCCCAGGTTCGGCGGGAAGCTGACCCGCCATGGCCCGGTGATCTCCACCGGCTTGCCGAGGCCCGAGATCTGCACCGGGGTACTCCGGCCCGCGCTGTCGCGCAGGGTGTAGACCCCGTCCTGCCAGTAGAGCAGCTCCGGCTTCGCGCTGCCTGCCGGCTGGAACGGTGGCGGATCTTCCGGGTTGGGCAGGCCCGCTGCCGCCGACTGCTGGATGCGAGCTTCACCCAGCGCCTCGTGGAGCAGTTGCGGTTCCGTCATCTGCCCCATGAAGTCCGTGGGGGCGTCATTGGACTCGCCGAGGCCGGGGTGTACGACCGCCCCCGATCTCTGGGCCTGGCCGGCCGGCTTGCCGTCCACATACAAGGACGGAGCACCGTCTTTGTAGACCACCGCCACGTGCGTCCAGCCAGCGATGGGCATTCGGGCCGCCACTACAGGTGTCGGGTTGCCGGTCGTCCGCTCGTAGAGAGCTACGCCGTTGCGGCCCGCCACCAACCCGCAAGCCGCGTGGCCCGCGCCATATACCGTCTCGCCCTCCGGCGGGAAGAAGACGAAGCTGGGGCCGCCCCTCATGCCTCCAAGGCGTACATCTCCGGCCGCAGCCCCGACCGTAGGTATGGTGGTGTCCATGTCCGGTTTTAACCAGACGCTTATGGTGAAGTTGTTCGTCACGTTGCGATGGAGCCCGGGGGCTTGCTTAACGGAAGGTTGGGTTGTCACGATTGTCGCGCCATCCTTCGCGATGGTCTGGAGGCGCCGTGCCGGGGCCGGAGAACGGAACACCACGAAGATCGACCCGGCCGGCTCGAGCCGAATCGGAACCCGCGTTCGTCCGTCAGCCACTTCGTAGGCGGCCACCTGCGCCATCTCGCCAGTCACCGCGTCCCAGAACTCCGGCTGCTTTCCGCTCACGCGGAAGGTGCAGACCAAATCTTCGCTTCGCCGGCGTCGATTGGCCACGAAGTAGACTTCGGCGTCGCCGAGGCGCCGGTGAATCCAATTGATCGGCGCATCCGCGGAGCGCGAGGCGTATTCGAAATCGGGTTTGACATTCAGCTTGTCTAGAATCGCGCGCAGGGGCTGGCCCCAGAACACGCGGCCCTTGCCGAACGCCCGCTCCGTAACCGTGGTTCCGTTCACATCGCCCCACACTTCGGCGGCCAGGCGGCGCACCTCCGCGTCGTTGTCAGAGAGACTCGGAGATTGTGCCGGCTTGGGGCCCACCAGCCACATGCCCTGGTTCACCAGGTCACGGAGTTTCCGCAGCAGTCCGACTGACAGCTTGGTGTTGTCCCGAAGCACCAGCATGCGGTAGCTCATCCCGTCCGGCAGAACGATCTGCCCGTTCTGCATCTTGGTGCGCGTCTGGATGGCACCCGCGTCAATGGTGTCCCAATCGTATCCCGGCGGGGGTGGAGGGTTCAGAGCAGCCAGCCCTGGCGCCACGACGGGAGAGTCCTCGCCCGTGAAATAGAGCAGGTCCCCTACGAACAAGCCCTGCCGCAGCATGTTCTGGGCCCGGGCCACGTACTGCAGCCAAGCGCCGGACTTCTCAAACCAAGTGTTGGTCCGGTCGAAGTACCATCCCCACGGCCCCATGGTCATGCCCGGCGCGACGTCCGGGTGGGGCTGATGGCAGTAGCGGTGGAAGACGTAGTTGTTCAGCCCCTGGGTGTACATGTAGTCGCCGAGCGTCTTCATGCAGTACGGGTGTTCCTGCCATTTCGTCTGCCCGGTGAAGGATTCCGCGCCGACTACCTTCTTCCCGTACACGTGCGCGACCGAGGCCA
>Ga0315285_10002836_pt1 | contig 18141 bp, 15 predicted proteins | sample YL17G09_36_MG_FD_203698 | JGI IMG/M metagenome (GOLD analysis project Ga0315285, IMG submission 203698) | Sediment microbial communities from Yellowstone Lake, YNP, Wyoming, USA - YL17G09_36 | ecosystem: Environmental > Aquatic > Freshwater > Lake > Sediment | place: USA: Wyoming | collected... | reverse complement strand
GCACCACAAGCAATTTCGCATTGACCATCGCCCGTTATCGCACCAGTATCTCCGTTACCACTGGTGTAAATCGCAGCAGTATCACCATAAATCTTCTCTTCAATTTTTCCATTACATTTCATACACTTTTTTTCACTGACATCCCAATTTCCAGTAGTTCCCCAATCACACCACCAACCACCCTTTATTTCACAACTTTGAGATTCCCAATCAGCTGAAGAAGGACATTTGTTTGTGTCTGCCCATCTAAACAAATAAGGTTGACAATTAACTCCGCAAAATCCCAAAACATCTTTTCCAAACCCAAGGCATTGACCTGTTGGTCCAACTAGACAGGCTATGTTGTTATCAAAATAATTTCCAGAATATTTGCATGCATTGCAACATAAAATGTAAAAATTACATGTTGCATCTTGACACCAACAATTACTGGTACCAGATTTACAGCCAGTGCTACAGCTTTGAATGGGTTTAATCATAAACAAAAGTGAAAAAAATATGATGAATAAAATGCCTATGTGGTTAAATTTCTTCATGAAACTTCTTTTAAAATTTTGTGGTTTTAATCATTAAAAGATTATTGTTTGATGAATTTCTCTGTAAACAGAAAACTTTATTCTCAGGTCATCTGTTTACGTGCATGATACCGATATCTGATAATTCCCAGTACCAGAATAGCGTTTAACCATGATATAGTATGTTCCTGCTGAAAGTGTTCCTGAGCAACTTTCTGATACATCTCCCTTTTCATATGGTCGGCAATCATAGGTACTTGTTAGTGGACAATTACCATTCCATAGGACATATAAATCATAGTCTGCCACGCTTGGAGTCATAGTTATCATCACGTTTTTTGGAGAATCAAGAGTGAGTTTAAAGTAATCTTGAGTATTTGTTGATCTTGTCACTGGTATACCACATTCGATTGAACATGCACCTGAAGGACACGGGTTACAGGGAAGTGCAGTTGTTGTCGTTGAAGACGTTGAGGTACTGGTTGAGGTGGTTGAAGTGGATGTTGAAGTGGATGTTGAAGTGGATGTGGATGTGCTCGTTGAAGTGGATGTGCTAGTGGATGTTGTGCTTGTACTTGTGGATGTGGATGTGCTAGTGGATGTTGAAGTTGATGTAGAAGTTGAGGTTGAAGTTGTGGTTGTGGATGTGGTTGTTGACGTAGTTGTTGTTCCACAGTCTAGAGTTAAACTGTATGTTCCTAAAGTACCGGATTTTTTAACCATGATGTAGTAAGTATTTTCCGGTAAAGCAGCGTTAGGACATACCTGTTGTTGTCCAGTTGGATTCAAAGGCCTGCAATCCCAATTACTAGTCGACGGACAAGCACCATCCCATTTAGCGTATAAGTCATATGTTCCGTCTGCTGTTGGTGTTACGGTTATTTTAACATTGTACGTTGAAGCAGCTGTTGTAACTGCCAATCCTGTGAAACCTTTAAAAACTCCAACAAAATTACGCGATAACCTTGTTGCAAGTAATAAGCTAGAGATGCTGAGTAATGCAAAGATAAAGACTATAAACAATCTTTTTGCTGCAAACTTCATGGAGACAAACACTACCGCCAATATCACCACAGCAGCTACCACAGCAATTATGCTTAGGTTGGTTACACCTACCTTATAAAACATCTGTCCCGTTATATCAGGGTTGTATCCTTCTATTTCAAATATAAAGTAATCTCCTTCTCCAGCTTCAAACTTCAATTCTATACTGTCAAACACTTTTGTGTCTGTTCTAGTATCATCACTCTTTAATAGAATAGAAGTAACATCACTCTGTCTTGAATGTATAGCTGATACTAGCTTTAATTCCTTCATTCCTTCTGAATCAACAGCATATAGCTTAACATTATCAATGAAAGAATGTTCTGGTAATGTCGTTTCTTTTAATTGAAGTAAGTAATTACCATCAACCACTTTTGGTTTGGCATTAAGAATGATATCGTCAACAGTATCTATTCCTCTTTGAGAATGTAAGTTTGTCTTTCTCACGTCCACATATTCTTTGCCATCGTAGACGAAGAGGGTTGGACAGCCGCCACCAAGTGCTTGTTGACATGTTCCTGAACTACAGACGTATGAAACCCCACCCGGCCAACAGCATGTGTTTGTTGAATAACTACACGATTCACCCGGATTCTTACAACTAACAGTTAAACTTGCAGTGGTTGTTAGATCATCTGCATTCGTGAACCCATTGTTGTTCACATCTACATAGGCTTTGAAATTGTAACTTTGTCCAGAGCTACTCGCATAAGGAGCAACGACATTACAATAACAACCTGTACCCGATACAGTACACGTGCAAGCAGTCCATCCAAGAGTCATATCGGGCGCTTCTACCCTGATTAATACTTGTTTTCCGTTACAGTTGCTCAAACCAGAAACACTCGCTTTAACCTGGTAATTTCCTGCCCAGGCAGGGTTTGGTTGAAAGGACAACAAAGGTGTTCCAGTACAAGATGATATAGTAAACACAAAGTATGCTTGAGGACCGTAAGATAGACCAGTTAAAGTCTGACCACAACTTATAGTGCAGGCTCCACTTGGACAAGGATTACAGGGAATGGTTGATGTGGTTGAAGTGGATGTGCTTGTTGAAGTTGAGGTGGATGTACTGGTACTGGTAGGAGTAATATAACTGAAACTTACTCTAGCACTACCTGCCCTTTCATAATAATCAATCCTAAACTTATGATCTCCAGCAGTTAAATATTTTGGAAGGGTATCTATTGTATATCCTTTATCATACCATCTATCCAAAAAAAGGCTATCATCTATCCAAACTTTGATACCATCATCACTTCCAATATTAAAGGTATAAGTACCGGTAACAGGCATCACTATATTTCTTCCAGATCTGAATCCAATATCATCCCCTCTTCCCGCTGCTAATACACCCGTACCCCAATCTGTATCAAATGGAATATTACTTTCAGTAGGAGCATCAGCTAACTTCTCGATAAAATTACTATCACACCAGACTCTTCTCCACATTATTACAGGATAAACTGGAGGTACAGCTGGACAAGGTATTATTGTAGTTGTCGTTGAAGTGCTAGTGGATGTAGATGTTGAGGTCGTTGTGGTTGAAGTGCTCGTAGAAGTTGATGTCGTGCATCCAGTACAACTGCCAGAATTTGGTTGTTCATCACATGCTTGGACTGCACCACAAGCAATTTCGCATTGACCATCGCCCGTTATCGCACCAGTATCCCCGTTACCACTGGTGTAAATCGCAGCAGTATCAGCATAAATCTTCTCTTCAATCTTTCCATTACATTTCATACACTTTCCTTCACTGTTATCCCATGTTCCACTAGTTCCCCAATCACAACAGTGTCCACCTTTTATTTCACATACTGCGCCATTTGAGCAACTAGAAGGACATTTATTTGTATCCATCCCACATGATGCAACTGGTTGCGGTCCACCATTGCATGGCGTACATGGTGTAGGACCACAAAGAGTCCATGTACAATCATTCCAACTACCAAGCATACATGCTTTATTGTCATCCCCTCCTACACAGAATGGTCCAATCCAAATTCCTGATCCATAGCCATGACATCCTTGGCAGTAATTACCTAAACAACCAAAACTGTTGCCTTGACCCGTGCACCATGCGTCACATGCTTGAGCAGGTTTAATCATGGACGAAAATAAAAAAAGTATTGTAGAAAAAAATATGATGAATAAAATGCCTATGTGGTTAAATTTCTTCATGAAACTTCTTTTAAAATTTTGTGGTTTTAATCATTAAAAGATTATTGTTTGATGAAGATTGCAAAATTATTAATGGTTCGGTAATTAAAATTTAACTTAGGTTTCATGAAAAAATTACTAATATTAATCGGCCTGTTTTTAATTCCTCAAATAGCCCTAGCAAGTGTAATTTCTTTGACTACTATAATTTCAACAGACATTATGTCCGGGGATACAACAGAAATCCGCGTAAATATATTGAATTCAGGCGATGAAGCGGCCTATTCTGTTCAAGCTTCAGTATTGCTCCCGGATGATTTCACTGTAAACCCAAAGACAAATTTTGTTGGAACTTTAAACCCAAATGAACCAAAAGAACTGTATTTTAATATCAGCTTAAAAGATAGCGCCTACGAAGGTACCTATCCTCTTATAGTTTTAGTCGATTATACTGATGCAAATGGTTATCCTTTTTCTTCTGTTTCACCGAGTTCCCTTATATACAAAAACCCGACTGTTTCTAAAGTTTCTGGAGTTATGCCAGAGTTGAGTTTAAGCGGTAAAGAGTCTAAAAAACTAACCTTGACTTTAAGGAATATCGATGATGTTGAACATAACGTGAATATAGAGCTAATAATCCCTAGAGAGTTAAAAGTTGAAGATGAAAAAAATTCTGTTTTATTACAGTCCAAAGAGGAAAAGAAATTAGATTTTGATGTTTCATCGTTTTCTGCCTTGCCTGGAAGTAGCTATGTTGTTCTAGCAACCTTAGATTATGATTATGAAAATTCACATTATTCTTCTGCGGTAAGGAGTGTAATAAAAATAGTTGCAGGCAGGCCTTCAACATTCCCGATTTGGGTTCCAATCATAACGTTTATTGGTTTATTAATAATTTTTATTTACTATTTAATTAGGGGTAAACATGCGAGTATCAGTCATTATTCCCACTCTAAACGAGGAAAAGAACCTACCAAAAGTCTTGAAGGAAATAATAAATAGCGTAGATGAAATAATAGTCGTTGACGGTTATTCTAAAGATAAAACTGTTGGAGTGGCAAAGAAGTTTGGCGTTAAAGTAATATATGACGATGTCGGTAAGGGTTCAGCTTTAAGGAAAGGGATGAAAGAAGCTAAAGGGGATATTATAATTACGATGGATGCTGACTGCTCGCATAAAAGTTCTGAGATTGGTTTGTTAACAGAAGGTATCAAGACCGGTTTCGATATCTGTATGGGGTCTAGGTTCATTCAGGGTGGTGGGACTGAGGATATGCCTTGGTTTCGTAAACTCGGCAATAAATTCTTTGTTTTTTTGGTGAATTTTATGTGGAATATGAACTATTCTGACTTGTGTTACGGTTACAGGTCATTTAGAAAAGATTGTATTCGTAAATTGGATTTGAAATCTGATGGTTTTGGTATTGAGACAGAAATTGCGATAAAAGCCGCAAAAAAGAGGCTCAAGGTTCTTGAAATACCCAGCTATGAAAAGGGAAGAGCGAGTGGTGAAGGAAAACTCAGAACCTTCGGAGATGGGTGGTTGATATTAAAAACTATATTTAAAGAGATGATTGGTTGAAGAAAGTTTCTGTAATCTTGCCAACCTATAATGAGAGAGAAAACATCAAGCTATTAATTCCAAGGATATTTCAAGTGTTCGAAAAAAATAATATTAGCGGCAATGTAATAATTGTGGATGATAACTCTCCTGATGGAACAGCGGAAAAAGCAATAGAGTTACAAAAAAATTATCCATTAATTTTGATAAAGAGGCCTAAAAAAATGGGGATCGGATCTGCTTACATAACTGGTTTTGAAAAAGCATTAGAAAATGATTCAGATGTAATTTTTGAGATGGATGCAGATCTCAGTCATAATCCTGAAAATATTGTAGGTTTTTTAAAAAAGATTGAGGCAGGTTTTGATGTAGTTATCGGGTCGAGAAGAATAGAAGGTGGTAAAATAATAGGTTGGAATTGGTACAGAAAGCTTGTTTCAAAAAGTGCTAATTTTATCGGGGAATGGGTGGCAGGAATAAATGGAATTAAAGATTTAACTTCTGGTTATCGAGCTTACAGAAAAGATGCTTTGAGAAGCATTGATTTAAAGAAAATAAAATCGAGCGGTTATGCCTTTCAATTAGAAATTCTGTCAAGACTCTTAAAGAGGAATTTAAAAATTGGTTTAGTTCCAATCGTTTTTTGTGATCGGTATTCAGGAAAATCAAAATTATCCAAGATGGATGTAATGAATTTCTTTTTAATTGCCTTAAGGATAAGGTGTGGATGTTTATGAATACCATCAAAAAAGTAAATTTGGTTAAAAAAATATTATTATCAAACTTTGGTTATTTGAAATTGCCCTACAAACTCACCTTCGCAATAACATACAAATGTAATTCCAAGTGTAAAACTTGTAATATATGGAGTAAAAATTCTAGCAATGAGTTAAGTCTAAAAGAAATAGAAAATTTTTCTGAAAAGACAGATTTTTTTTCTTGGTTCAATTTAACTGGTGGTGAACCCTTCTTAAGGAAAGATTTAGTTTCAATAGTGAATACCTTTCAGAATAATTCTCCAAATCTTTTATTTTTGAATTTGACCACTAATGGTCTATTACCAGATTTGATAAAAGAAAGAGTTCAGGAAATTCTTTCACTTAACTTGCCAATGACGGTTGTGGTTGTTAGTCTAGATGGACCGAAGGGAGTTCATGATTCAATTAGGGGTATGCATGGATCCTGGGATAAGGCGGTAGAAACTTATAAATTGTTAAGAGATTTATCAGAAGAAAAAAATAATTTTCAAACATTTTTAGGTTTCACACTCTCATCTTTAAATTTTGGCAAAGTTGAAGAGACTTATTCATCTGTCAAAGAATTGATTCCCAAAATAGAATCAAAAGATTTTCATTTCAATTTACTTCATTTTTCAAAACACTATTATTCAAACGTAAATGATGACCAGAATATAATACAAGCAGAAAATAAAGAAAGGTTAATTAACGACTTAGAAGAAATAGAAAAAATAAAGAAAAGTTCACTTCTTAATCCAGTCCAGTTCCTAGAAAGAAAATACGTACAACTTGCAAAAAAATTTGTTGAAACGGGAAAAACTCCTCTGTCATGTAAAGCCATTCAAACATCCTGTTTTATTGACCCTGAAGGAAATGTTTATCCTTGCACTATTTATGATAAGAATTTGGGTAATTTAAGAAACTTCGACTATGATTTGGGAAAAATACTGAAATTGGATTTTGTTAAGGGATTAATAAAAGAAATTGAGAAGTTGAATTGTCCGAACTGTTGGACTCCATGTGAAGCATATCAAACGATTTTAGGAAATTTAAAAAATTTAAGGTTAAATTTATGAAAATTAAAAAAATAAAACCTGGAATCTTACTGATTATGATTTTATTCTTAGCATTGATTCTAAGACTCACATTTTTTACTGGATTAAATTGGTCAGATGATTTAGTATATGTTGATTATGCGCACAGAGTAACAAAAGGGGATTTTTTTATTGGTCCTGACTTGCTTGCGTTAAGGAGAATGATGTTCTATCCTATAGCTTTCTTTTTCTGGATATTCGGTGTGAATAATTTCTCAGTTGTGATGTATTCATTGATTTGTTCTTTGGGTGAAATTATAATGGTATATTATCTTGGAAAGAAATTTTTTGACATAAAAATTGGTGTTTTAGCTGCTTTTTTTTTATCTGTATTCCCGTTAAACATCGTTTATGCAACTTGGCCAATGCCCGATCTACCATTAGCATTTTTTTCTGCTCTGAGCGTTTTTTTATTTTTAGACGCAAAAACTTTCAATGAAAAAAAGTTTTATGGAATTCAAACGAAGAAGTTAACTTTATTTTTTTCTGGTTTAGTCATTGGAATCGCATATTTATTAAGGGAAAATGGTCTTATATTGTTCTTATTTTTTGTTCCATACATAATTTATGAAACTTTAAAAAAAAGAAAGATCGATTTTGATTACTCATTTCTATTCTTCGGTTTTCTTTTAATTTTTCTGATAGAAGGGTTTTATTATTTTTTGAAAACAGGGGATTTTTTATTAAGATATCATGTAGTTTCTAATTTTTATAGCAACGGTATTAATACAAATTTAATGTATTATCCGTTGTTAATGTTTAACCTCTCGAGTAATCTTTCATTCAATTGGGGAAATTTGTTTTTCGTGCCTTATGGTTTATTTTACTATTTTATATTTTTTTCAGTTGCTTATATTCTTTTAAAAAGAGAGAAAAAGACTTTCTTCGTAATTTTTTGGTTTTTGATATTTTTTATTTACTTAGAATTCGGTTCTATGAGTTTCGAAAGGTATATACCTATACACAGATTAGATAGACACTTGGCAATATTAGAAGTACCAGGACTGCTCATTTTATCATTTACACTCACAAATATTTTGAAAAATTTTAGAAAATCTTATAGACTAAAAAAATATATGAAATTGGGGTTTTTTATATTTACGATATGCTTTCTATTTTTTACATCAATCTATTATGTCTCAAACATTTCTACATATTTGGATGCAAGTACTTGGGATATGAAAGAGATATACAATTTTCTAAAAAATTATCCACAGAAAAAAATTTATACCGACATAGGAACATTATCTCATTTACATTTTTATTTTAAGTTTCAAAACGATGAAAACCTAAAAAACTTAGCTTACGCCAAGAATTCAACAGAACTAAAAGGATCTTTTATTGTACTTAATGGTTCTAGAGGTGCTGTAGAGAATAGCCTTGGTATAGACAAAATACCAGATTTTGTTTATAAAACATCAGATAAATGGGAATTAGTGAAAATGATAACTGGACCTAAAATCGACATTTTTGGTACTTATGACCCAAAAATTTATTACGCACCATAGGGTATAAAAAAGTATTTGCTCTAATTATGGTTGAAAATTATGTATATTTTAGGGGTATGGGATGGACACGATGCTGGTGCATGCATAGTAGAAAATGGTATTATTAAGGTCGCAATAAATGAAGAGAGGTTGACCAGAAAGAAATTAGATATAAAATTCCCCGACAATGCAATCCTAGGTTGTTTGAAATTCTTGCAATTGAGACCAACAGACATTCAAGTTGTTGCTGGATGCAGCAGCCAATTCTCAAGGGTTTTAGCCAGATCATTTCCTTATCTTGATAGGGAATTCTACAATTTCAGGAGGAGACTCATACCTAAACCGAGGTTTGAAGATCTGAGAAGAGCATTAAAATACAGACTGATAGAAATAGGTTCAAACAAACTTTTCAAGAGTATAACTGAAAGACAATTGAGAAAGAAATTGGACAGAATAGGTTTCAAGAATTACAAGTTGTATGTTGTTGACCATCACATGGCTCATGCTGCGAGCGCTGCCTTCACTAGCGGGTTCAATAAAAGTTTGTGCATAACTTTGGATGGTGTTGGCGATGGATTGTCAGGAACGGTGAATATATTCGATGATGGTGAGATAGAAAGGATTTCTTCAATATCTGGAAGGAATTCTCTAGGCATGCTGTACGAGCAAGTTACGACTTTGTTGGGAATGAGAGAACTGGAAGATGAAGGGAAGACGATGTGCATCGCTGATTATTCTTACCCAGTTTCCGATGATAAAAATAAGATGCTGGATTTCTTCGAAGTTGATGGTTTAAACATCAAATCAAAACATGCTACAGCAAAAAGATTCTTTGAATTGAAGAATGTGTTGTTCAACACAAGGAGGGAAGGTTTCGCTTACATGGCACAAAAGACTATTGAAAAACACATGACTCAATTGTTTAAAAATGCTATAGAAGAAACTGGTTTGAAAGATGTTTGTTGGTCTGGTGGAGTGGCTTCAAACATTAAGACTAACATGGTCATTCGTCATCAATCTGGCTTAAAGAGATGGTTTGTATTTCCTCACATGGGAGATGGTGGTTTAGCAGTTGGAGCTGCATTATACATCGATTCATCGCTCAACGGAAGTAAGGGTTACAGGATGGGGAATGCTTATTTTGGACTTGAATATTCAAATGAAGAGATAATCGATGAATTAAAGAAACATAAAGAATTGAGCTTTGAGGAAAGGAGTGATGTTGCTGAAATGACTGGAGATTTGCTTTCAAACGGCAATTATCTCTTCTGGTTCCAAGGAAAGATGGAGTATGGTCCAAGGGCATTAGGAAATAGGAGTATAATTGCTTCCGCATCTTCTGAAGAAATAAAGAACAAACTAAACATGCAAGTCAAAAGGAGGGAATGGTTCCAACCGTTCTGCCCTTCATTATTGGTCGAAGAAGCTGAGAAAATTTTTGAAGATTATGACGGTCAGCCAGACTCTTTCATGACTATGGGTTTCAGAGCTAGGGAAGAAATGAAAGATAGGGTTAAATCCATCATTCATGTCGATAGGTCTTCAAGACCCCAGATGCTTGGTGATGAGAATAAATATTACAGAAAGATGATAGAACAAGTGAAGAAGAATACGGGCGATGGAATAATTTTGAACACGAGCTTCAATCTGCACGGTGACCCGATAGTTTGCTCGCCGAGTGATGCAATTGAAACTATGATAAAAACCAAAACCAAGTATATGGTAATTGGTAATTTTTTCATAGAGTTGAAATCATGAACGAAGATTTCAAAAAAATGAGAATGGCGACCAAGAGACATTACAGCAAATGTGTTTTCGATTTTGACTATGTAAGAAAAAAGATTTTTGACCGTTCTTTATTAAAAAAATGGGTGGGAAAAAATAATTTTTCAGGAAAAAAAATTTTTGATATCGGCTGTGGAGCTGGTTCTGTGAGTTCATTTATGATGGAATTACATCCTGAATGCAAACTTTTCAGTGCTGATCTAAGTCCTGATGCTGTAAGAATGGCAAGAGATAGAGGTCTTGATGTGTTCGTTGGGGATAACTTGAATTTACCCATTAAAGATGGCGTGTCAGATTTAACTATATCTGAAGGGGTCATTCATCACACACCAGATCCACACAGGGCATTCAAAGAATTGATTAGAATTACAAACAATGGGAGTAAGATATCTTTGTATGTCTACAACAAGGAGAATTATTATTACTACATTTATAATTACTTTGGTTTTTTTATTCGACTCTTGTATAAGAACCAAATTACAAAAAAATTAGTTGAAAATTTCATATTCAACCTGTTTCATATTTTTTATGTTCAACTAGGCAATCTCCTATTTTTTAAATCGCCGAAAAAAGTTTCGAGAAAGATTTCTTGGAATATTTTTAGCGACCAGATATTAACACCTGTTGCGCATTTCTACACGGAAGGAGACATACAAAAATGGGCTTCACAGAATAAATTAAAGATCTTAGATCATCAAAAATCTCTAAATGGACAAGGATTACAATTTATCTTGTTAAAGGTTTAATATTGAAAAATTATAAGTTATTTTTTATTAAATAAAGGTATGAATGAAATGAGCAAAATTAAATCGATTAAAGAAATTTTTATAAAACTGCTGCCTTTGATTCTAATACTGAATTTTTTTGTGATAATTTTTTACTATTTATCAAACACGGAAGTAAAAACGCTCCGAGATAATCTAATAATAATAGAACCTATTTTTTTGTCTGTTAATTTTGGTTTGATCGTGATCTTCCTTATTTTAAATTTGAAAGATTTGAAGGGTTTGTTTAAAGATATTAAAAAACCGACTTTAGTTCTTTTATTATTCGTTTTATTCTTGGGCTTCTACGTAAGGATGTACTTAGCCCCTAGGACTCACAGAGTTTTTTTCGATGAGGATATTTATCTGGATATGGGAAAAGAAGTTCTGACGGAAAGAAAGGGATGTTTATGTAACTATGGTGACTATAAGGGTTGTTATGATTGCATTCTGATGAAATGGCCGAGTGGATATGCATTTACTTTAGCATTATCTTATTTATTCTTCGGTGTATCGGAAAATACAGCTTTTAACCTCATAGTTCTATTGAGTACTCTATCCATCTTGCTCGTATTCTTAATCGGGTATTTATTATCGAAAAAAGAAAACGTGGGTTTGTACGCCGCTTTACTCTTCGCTTTAATCCCGGTTTATATAATGTGGTCCCACACGACCGCTTCAGAACCCGTGTTTATTTTTTTCACGCTCTTAACAGTTTTTTCGTTTATAATTACGTTGAAGACTGACACTTGGAAGGCTATGATACTCGCGATGAGTTGTTTAGCTTTCGCACCTCAGACTAGGACAGAAGGCGTTGTGCTCTTAATTCTAGTTTCAGCGATTACAATTCTGTTGGATAGAAAGTTTATACTCAAACTGAATCAGAAGAAGTTTATCCTACCTCTTATAATGATGCTCGTCCTAATAACCCCTTATTTGCTCCACATAAACCTTGCGTCTAGGACGGAAACTTGGGGGGAGTCGGGGGAAAGGTTTGATTTTCAACATTTGAAGAATAATATCCCGACAAATGCATGGTTTTGGATCATGGGTTATCCGACGATTGAGCATCCAACACTCTTCACGATATTTGTCTTAATTGGCTTGTTATTCAATTTTAAAAAAGAAGGTAAAATCGCTTTGGCTTTAGGTTTCTGGTTCTTGATGTTTTTCTTAATGTACAGTTCCTTTTATGCAGGGAGTGTTAGGTTTGGAATAGATGTTAGATACGCCCTGAATGATTATCCGCCTTTTGTGTTGCTTGGTGGTTACGGGTTGTTTTTGATACATGAACGGATAAAAAAATTCTTGAAGAAAGATTTGGCCGCATTCTTTGCATTGACTTTATTGATAATAATCTATTTCATCGTCTCATTCGTTCCGTCAATCAGTATGCCAGCTGAAAAAATCATGGAGGCTAACCAGGCCAGAACTTATCATGATTTCGTTATCAAAGAAGCGAGTAAGCTCGATAAGAATTGTTACATATTGTCTCATACGCCCAGCATATTCTTAGTAATGGGCGAAGGTTCCTTGCAGACTTGGTATGGTTCTAATACAAACACGATGAAAGAACTTTTCAACAAGACAGATTGTGTAATATTCGACGATAATTTCTGGTGCAACCTCGAACCTTACAAGTCTTCTGTATGCAAGCATATGTTCGATGCTTATAACCTGACGACGATAGCATCAATTCCAACGATCGATGGAGCTAACAATTATACTCTTTACATGATAGGTAATCCTTTCAAGTAAACCCATTATTTCATGAAATACTTTCCTTTTTCTTTCTGTTGTTTGTCCGTCTGAGAACCGAACTTATTAGCCCTGGGTCTTCCTGTTTGTGGGTCCGTCCTGAAGGTTATTCCTACTTTGCTCAAGAAAGAATTGAATGCGTTTTCGACGTTCATGGGCTCTTCCGCATAACCGTTCTTACCGGGTTCTCCCAGAAAAACCATGCCTCTGTCCGCTATTTGACTCAGGAACAACAAGTCGTGGTCAACGATTATAGCAGAACATTCCTTCTTCTCAACAGTTCTTCTAATCATGTTTACTAAAGACAATCTTTGTTCCACGTCTAAAAAGGCCGAAGGTTCATCCAAAAGATAAACATCACATTCTTTACTCATGGCCACAGCAACAGCAACCCTTTGCAATTCTCCGCCAGAAAGTTTATTCACTTTTCTTCTCATCAGTTTTCCAAGGCCCAAAGGTCTTATGATTTCTGATTTGTAACTGCTTGACCTGACGTTCTTATTTATAGTACTCAGTAATTGAAGTACTGTACCATCAAATTCTGTCCTTGGGTATTGGGATTTGTATGATATCTTTACTTTCCCTATCACTTCTCCCGAATCTGGTTTAATTTCTCCTGCCAGTATTCTCGCGAAAGTTGTTTTACCGAGAGCATTAGCCCCGAGGATACCAAGGACTTCTCTTTCCTTCAACCCTCCTTTCTTGATGGTTAAGTGAAAATCGCCCAGAGTTTTTTCTATATCAGAAAATTGTATCAAATCGAATTTTCCCCCAGATGATTGAATGTAACTAGAATCGAAAGTTATGGATCGTTGTCTTATCCTGACGTTGTCTTCTTTTATGTAACCATCTAAGAATGTGTTGATTCCTAACCTGACCGAATAAGGGCTAGAGACTATGCCGTATACTGATGGGACACCGTAAAATATGTGAATTCTGTCTGTCAAGAAATCTAGGGTTGCTAAGTCGTGATCAACAACCATGACTGATTTATTCTCACAGAATTTTCTGATTATTTTTGAAACTGCCAGCCTTTGATACACGTCCAAGAAACTCATGGGTTCGTCGAAGTAATATATATCAGCGTCTTTCGAAAGACAAGCAGCTATCGCTATTCTTTGCAATTCTCCGCCAGAAACTTTTCCGATTTCATCGTCCAGTATTTCGTTCAAACCGAAATCGCTAATCAAATCATTTAAAATCCCCCTTTCGTCAACCTTGTCGAGTAACTTGGAAACCTTGCCAGAATAGGTTTCAGGAACCTTGTCGATCCTTTGAGGTTTAAAAGAAACTTTAATTTCTTTGTTGTTCAATTTCTCGAGATAATTCTGTAATTCTGTTCCCCTGAAAAGAGAAATCAATTCTGAAAAATCCAACCTTTTTGATTCGCCGAGGTTGGGTTTTATCTGGCCAGAAAGAATCATCAAGGCAGTAGTCTTACCTAAACCGTTAGAACCGATCAAACCGACTATTTGACCTGGGATTGGGAATGGCAACCTGAACAGAACGAATTGGTTTTTACCGAACCTGTGTATAGGGCTTTCTTTCAGTTTTTCTGGTAAATTGACTATTTTTATCGCTCTAAACGGGCATTTGTGTATGCATATGCCACAACCTATGCAGATATTTTCATCTATTAAAGGGAATTTTGTCTCCTTTTCTTCGACTATGCATTCTTCATTAACTCTGTTCTTTGGACAGACACGAATACAGAGATAACTACATTTCTTTGACTTGCATAGTTCACGGTCGATCACGGCAATTCTTGTCAAAAGCGATCACCTTATAAAAATAATGAAGAAGTGTTTAAATCTATTCGAAGATAATATCGATGTCCACGTTAAAAAGAGAACGTGACATGCTCGCTAAAATTTCAGAAGATATGGGTAATTTGGTTCTGTGCGATAAAGGAACTCTTACTCTGTACATTATACCTTCAGGCGTATAGAGAATGTTTATTCCCATTATTGGAACTGTGAACAGAACTTCGGTGACAAAGTTCTTTATGTCATCTGACTCTACCACGATCCTGATGGGTACTTCTAATTCTTTCGCCAATTTCTTTACGTTTGAACCATCCTTCCCGACGAGTTTTGATATGTCATCCTTCCTTGTCACGACTATTAAATTTCTCTTACCGACGGCTCTTCTTATCTCCACATTCTCCAAGGATTTTTGACTGCCTAGAATTTTATTCAACTGCCTAAACATGTTTATCTCATCTATTTTTATCTCTGCCTGTCCCATTTTCTCTGCGCATCCATTGCAGAGGATTTCATTCTTTAAACAGACTTGACAAACTGGGAATTTCATATTTTTAACCTTGAATTTATAAAAATAAATTGTTATATACTTTATTATCAAGTGGGTAAATGGCATTTAGAGTAAATTTAACGTTTATACTGCCTTCAAGCGGGCAACTACTTAGAAAAGAATTTGTACTTCTGGCCGCTGTATTCGCTATAGCAGGAATGCTGTTGTATTGGAGCAATAGCTTAGTTTCCAAAAGTCTAACCAAGAATGAAAACACGACTGCATTGCAAACAGATTGTACATCAGCTCTTTTCATACTTTACTCTGGTAAGTATGATAGCTCCACCAAAAATTTAGTCCTTGTAGTCGAGAACAAAAGATCGAATGATTTGAACTTGGAATCTGTGTACTTGTTTTACCAGAATGAAATGAAGACTTTCACTGTGAATGATTTGCTCAAAGGAAACCAGTTAAAATCCATAGGCATAACTGGTGTGGATGCAGGGTTCGATAGAGGTATAGTAAAGACCAACTGTCCTGAAGTTTCTGTTGAATTTACTCCTTCCCAACTGACTTAAATATTAAAGATTAAAATCTCAGAATTCTATTGAACTGTATGCAAGTTGGTCTAGTCGGAAAGCCTTCGTCTGGGAAATCGAGTTTTTTCAAAGCGGCTACGATGATAGACGTAAAAATAACTGGCGTTCCCTTCTGCACGATTGAACCGAATATTGGCGTGACTTATGTTATCGTGGATTGTGTTTGCAAAAAACATAACTTGAAATGCAGCCCTAAGAGTGGTTTATGCAAGGATGGAAAAAGATTCATCTCAGTTAAACTGATAGATGTTGCTGGTCTAGTCCCTGGGGCGCATGAAGGCCGGGGGTTGGGCAACCAATTTCTCGATGATTTGAGACAGGCTTCTTGCTTGATTCATACAGTCGATTGTTCCGGTAGGACCGATGCTGAGGGCAAAGCTACATCGGGTTATTATCCTGGAAATGATGTTCGTTTCCTGGCGAAAGAAATAGACCTGTGGTTTAAAGGAATAGTGGAAAGGGCTCTGAGTAAGTTCGAGAGAAAATCTGGTTATTCTAAAGTAGATCTGTTAGACGTATTAACTGGTCAACTGACGGGTTTACAAGTGACGAAGGCACAGATAAGTCAAGTCTTGGATAAGGTCGGTCTTGGAGACACAGAGAGGTTTGCTTCTGAGTTGAGAAAATTATCGAAACCGATAATAGTCGCAGCGAACAAGATTGATCTGCCTGAGTCAGAAGAGAACTTAAAGAAAATAAGAGAAGAATTTTCAGATCTGACGATAATCCCAACTTCTGCTGCTACTGAGATTGCGTTGAAGACTGCGAATGAAAAGGGGTTGATTGATTATGGCAATAACAAATTCATGATAAAAGATTCTTCTAAGGTCGATAGCAAACAGATGTCTGGATTGAAATTCATAGAGGAAAATATCCTGAAGAAATATGGTTCTACTGGAATACAGGAATGCTTGAACAAAGCTGTTTTTGATGTACTGGGTTATATAGTCGTTTACCCTGTTGCTGATATCAACAAGTTGACTGATAAGACTGGGAATGTTTTACCAGATGCATTCTTGATAAAGAGAGGAACGACGTTGAAAGAGTTTGCATTCATTATTCATACCGATATCGGGGAGAAGTTTATCGGTGGTTTGGAATCGAAGACCAAGAAAAAGTTAGGGGCTGATTACGTCCTTCAGAATGATGATGTTGTTGAAATCTTATTCAAGAGATGATCAATCTTCTTTTATCTCTATTACCCTTACCCCATTCTTTGTTATCTCGAAGGGATGGATCAAGACAGAATGGTCAGTCCTTCTCATCTTCCTTACGTTTAAAGTCCTCTTGAATTCTTCTGCTATCGGGACGAAGTCAAGTTTCATCACAGAATCTGTCAGGAATTCTATTATTCCCGAAGAACTCAAGACTTCACTCCCTTCCGGTACGCTGCCGGTGAGTACCGCTGTTATATTCAACTCCTTCAGTCTGTCGATTAACTGCATCAACGCTATCTTCCTTAGATAATCATCCTTTATGAATGCCTCGACTATAGAGACAGAATCCACGACGAGCCTTTCAATCCCATAGTTTCTAACAGCACTCTCTATCTTTGAAATTAAATCATACATGTAAAGTTTCACGACTTTTGCGGCTTCTTCGCCATCTACGACCCTCATTGGAAGCTCTGGTCTTAAAGAAAGGAATTTGAGTAACCCCATTCTTTCTAGACTGTCGATGTCCCAGTCAAACATCGCTCTGATATCGTTCTTTATGTCATCTTCCCTTTCTTCTGTCGTGACGTACAAACTTCTCTTGCCGTTTTTTGCGCCAACATACAAGAAGGAACTGCAAAAGGCTGTTTTGCCCGTCCCTGTTTTACCGGTTAAGAAATTTATGCTGCCTTTTACTAGTCCGCCTTCAATCTTTTCGTCTAGGCCAATGATGCCTGTGCTGACTCTCTCGAATTTCATCGTCATATAATTAAATTTGTAAATTCCCCGTATTATATTTTTTGGTTTGATTTTTAAGTTGTGTCAGGGATAGAAGTATGAATATAAGCTATACTAAAGTATAAAACGGGTAGGAATGTTAGAAAAATCGAGAGAAGATGTTGTAAGTGTGTTTAAAGAAATCGCCGAATCTAGAAAATCCGTTAAAATCAAGCCTCACGAGTATGTTGAAGAATTGGAGAAAAGATACAAATGATCATGAGGATTTTGACCGAGTTAAAGAAATAAAAAGAAAGGGTTTAATGGAATTTTAATTATGTCTTTTTCTTGGCTGTCTTAGTCTTGATGAACTCAACCAAAGACAGGGGATTGAGTTTCTTTCTAATTAGGTCTGACCTCTGTTGTTTCTTCAAGGTTATGGTCGATTGCAACTTCAAGACTTGACTGTGCTTCTCTGAGACTATCTTCCTGAATGTCTGTTCATCTATTTTT
>Ga0315285_10002835_pt1 | contig 18150 bp, 16 predicted proteins | sample YL17G09_36_MG_FD_203698 | JGI IMG/M metagenome (GOLD analysis project Ga0315285, IMG submission 203698) | Sediment microbial communities from Yellowstone Lake, YNP, Wyoming, USA - YL17G09_36 | ecosystem: Environmental > Aquatic > Freshwater > Lake > Sediment | place: USA: Wyoming | collected... | reverse complement strand
GGCGTCTGGGTTTCCATGGTCGGCAACCATAGCAGAGGCGGGGCTGGGCTTTCAAGGGGAATCTATCGGGCATCCGTGCGCTCGGAGCAGGGGGAATTTCGGTTGACGGCGACGGGCGGCTTGACTAGAGTGAATCGCGAGTCGACGCGAAGGACGGAGCGCACAGGGGATGCCCAAGGTCAGCCTGGTCAATCGGGTCGTGAGCGCCCTCCGGGAGGCGGGCGTGAGCCGCGAGGAGCGCGCGCTGGTGGCTGTCTCGGGCGGGGTGGATTCCATGGTGCTCCTCGACGTCCTGGCTCGCCTCCAGGATCGCCTGGGCCTCCGGCTACACGTGGCCCACGTGCACCATGGCCTCCGGGGCAAGGCCGCCGACCGCGATGCCGCCTTCGTCGTAGCCGAGGCGGCGCGGCGAGGCCTCGCCGCCAGCGTGTGTCGGCTGGATCCGGCGGAGCGGCGCCGGGGCGAATCGGTGGAGATGTGGGCCCGGGCGGCGCGATATGCCTGCCTGGACGCCATCGCGGCGCGGGTGCGGGCTTCCCGCATCGCCGTCGCCCATACCCTGGATGACCAGGCTGAGACCGTACTGCTCCACCTGCTCCGGGGGACGGGACCCCGCGGCTTGGCCGGAATCCCGCCGGTGCGCCGTCGCATCCTGCGACCGCTCCTCACTGTCTCGCGGGCCGAGGTGGAGGCCTATGCGGCCGCACGCGGTCTCGCCTTTCGCACCGATGCCAGCAACGCCTCGGATGCCTACCTCCGGAATCGCATTCGGCACCATCTGCTCCCGTTGCTGGCGAAGGAATACAACCCGCGGATCGTGGAGTCGCTTGCCGCGCTGGCCGTCCTGATGCGAGAGGATGAGTCCGCCTTGGCGGATCAGGCCGCATCGCTTTTGGTGAAGAGTGTGCGGGAGGCCGGCCCCGCCGTCTCTCTCGCCGTCGCAGCGCTTCGAGGCGCCCCGCCGGCCGTCGCGCGCCGCGCATTCCAGGAGGCGTTCCAGCGGGCGCGCCCAGAGGGCACCCGCGGCCGACACTCCCTGACCCGGCGCCATCTCGCGGCGTTGCGCCGGCTGCTCACGCGGGAGGGGGCGGAACGGCTCCCGGGCGGGTCCGAGGCCCGGCGCGAGGGGACCGAGATCCGGATCGGGCCGTCTCCTGCTCCGGCCCCGAGTACAAGGCGCCAGGCTCCGCGGTCAGAGGTGGAGCCCCCAGCCGATGTCCCGGTTCGGCCCGGGGTCTGGGCGAGCTGGCCACCCTTGAACTGCCGGGTCCGCGTGCGGCGGCTGAAGGCCGACGCGCGACTGGCCCGTCGGGCCCGCTGGCGAGAGATCCTCAGCCCGCGGCTGCTCGGGGCGCCGCTCACACTCCGAGGCTGGCGACCCGGTGATCGGTTTCGGCCCCTCGGGATGTCAGGCGAAAAGAAACTCCAGGACTTCTTCGTGGACGCCAAGGTCCCCCGCCAGGAGCGGGGGAGGATTCCCTTGCTGCTCACGGGCGATCGAATCGCGTGGGTGGTCGGGCATCGGATCGCGGAGGAGTTCCGCTTCCGGGGCGATGGCCCGGCCTGTCTCGTCGAGGTGGAATTCACGCGGGAACAGCGCCAATTGAAAACGGACAACTGACAATCCGCCAGGCGGACCATCCGCCTTCGTGTCTGGAATTGCCCGGTTGTCAGTTGTCGGTTCCCAATTTTTCACTGGAGCGGTGGGGCCTGTCTTGTCGAGGTTGAGTTCCCGGAGGGGCAGCGCTAATTGAAAACGGACAACGGACAACTGACAACTGAAAACCGACCATCCGTGTTGTGTCTGGAATTGACCGGTTGTCAGTTGTCGGTTTTACATTTTCCATTGGCTTCCATTGGCACGGAGTGCATCATGCGATACTGGCTGGGGAAAACCCTGATCACGGCGGCTGAGATCCAGGCTCGCGTCCAGGAGCTGGCCACGGTGATCTCCCAGGACTACGCGGATCGGGATCTCCTGCTGATCTGCGTCCTGAAGGGCGCGGCCATCTTCTGGGCCGACCTCTGCCGGGCCCTTTGCATCCCGTGCCAGAGCGACTTCGTCGCCATGGAAAGCTACGGGGATTCCATCTCGCCCCTGGAGGAGCCCCGTTTCACCAAGGCGGCGGACGTGGCGCTCACGGGCCGGGACATCCTGATCGTGGAGGACATCATCGACACCGGCCACACCAGCGCCCACCTCCGGGAACTGCTCCGTGCTGCCTCGCCCAGGAGCCTCGCCATGTGCGCCCTGCTGGACAAGGCGGAGCGGCGGCAGGTGGCGACGCCCATCGAGTACTGTGGCTTCGTGATCCCCAACGCCTTCGTCGTGGGCTACGGGCTGGACTTCGCCCAGCAGTATCGCCACCTTCCCTACATTGCCGTCCTGGAGAACCTCCCCAACGCGTAGGTTCTGAGCCGTCGTTGGCTCTCGCCGTCTCCCCTTGGCGATGCTCATTCGGCCGGAGCGTGAGAGATGCCGGCCGACCGTGAAACGCCGTCGTTTCCCCCATGTTTCCTGTTGTCTTTCGCGGACTTTCGTGTTACAAGAACAGTGCGTGCTGTCGCGATCTTTGCGGCCGCGCGGGAGGAGATTTCGGGTGAGTCCGTTCTTCAAAAATCTGGCCCTCTGGATGGTGATCGGCCTGATCATGGTGCTGGTCTTCAACATCTTCAACCAGAGCCAGCCCATGCAGAAGGAGCTGATCTTTAGCGACTTCATGACCAAGGTGGAGCGGGGCGAGGTCAGCGAGGTCACCATCAAGGGGAATGACATCACTGGGCGACTGACCGACAACACCGTCTTTCGCACCTACACCCCCGACGACAAGGACATGATCGGCCTCCTGCGCAAGCAGGGGGTGAAGATCACGGCCAGGCCGGCCGAGGGGAACCCCTGGTACGTGCAGGCCCTCTTCTCCTGGCTCCCGATGCTCCTGTTCATCGGTGTCTGGATCTTCTTCATGCGCCAGATGCAGGGCGGCGGGGCCAAGGCCCTCTCCTTCGGGAAGAGCCGGGCGCGCCTCCTCTCCGACAAGCAGAACAAGGTCACCTTCGCCGACGTGGCTGGGGTGGACGAGGCCAAGGAAGAGCTGCAGGAGATCATCGAGTTCCTCAAGGACCCCCAGAAATTCCAGAAGCTGGGCGGGCGCATCCCCAAGGGCGTCCTGCTCATGGGGCCCCCCGGCACCGGGAAGACCCTGATGGCCCGGGCCATCGCGGGGGAGGCCAACGTGCCCTTCTTCACCATCTCCGGCTCGGACTTCGTGGAGATGTTCGTGGGGGTGGGCGCCTCCCGGGTGCGAGATCTGTTCGAGCAGGGGAAGAAGAATGCCCCCTGCATCATCTTCATGGACGAGATCGACGCCGTGGGGCGCCACCGGGGCGCGGGGCTGGGCGGCGGCCACGACGAGCGCGAGCAGACCCTGAACCAGTTGCTGGTGGAGATGGACGGGTTCGAGAGTAACGACGGGGTCATCCTCATCGCGGCCACCAACCGGCCGGATGTCCTGGACCCGGCCCTCCTCCGCCCAGGCCGGTTCGACCGGCAGGTGGTGGTGGCGCGGCCGGACGTGAGGGGCCGCGAGGGCATCCTGAAAGTGCACACGAAGAAGATGCCTCTGGGCCCGGACGTGGACCTCCAGGTCCTGGCGCGGGGCACGCCCGGCTTCTCCGGGGCGGACCTAGCCAACCTGGTGAACGAGGGGGCCCTCCTGGCGGCCCGCGCCAACAAAAAGCTGGTGGAGATGTCGGACTTCGAGAGCGCCAAAGACAAGGTGCTCATGGGGGTCGAGCGGAAGAGCCTGGTGGTCAGTGCCAAGGAGCGGAAGGTCACCGCCTATCACGAGGGCGGCCACGCGTTGGTGGCGAAGCTCTTGCCGGGCACGGACCCGATCCACAAGGTCACGATCATTCCGCGGGGCCGGGCCCTGGGCGTCACGCAGCAGCTTCCGACCGAGGACAAGCACAACTACTCCAAGGAGTACCTGATCAACGACATCGCCATCCTGTACGGGGGCCGCATCGCCGAGGAGATCGTCTTCGGCCCACAAGAGGTCACCACGGGGGCCATGAACGACCTCGAGCGGGCCACCGAGCTCGCCCGCAAGATGGTCTGCGAGTGGGGCATGAGTGAGCGGATGGGCCCCTTGCAGTTCGGCAAGCGCGAGGAGATGATCTTCCTGGGACGGGAGATCGCCCAGCACCAGGATTACAGCGAGCAGACCGCGATGGAGATCGACCGCGAGGTCCGCCGCATCGTCATGGAAAACTACGAGCGGGCCAAGGAGCTCATCCAGCGCCGCCTGGAGACCCTGCACAGCCTGGCCGAGGCCCTCCTGGAGCGCGAGGTCCTGGACGGCCGGGAGATCGACACGATCGTGAAGGGGGCCGGATCCCCGGCGCCCGCGGCTGCGGCGTAGTACTTGATTTCATAAGTTCGCGGAGGTTTGGTGCCAACCAACCCTCCACGAAACGCCCTTGGCAAAGGGCGATCCGTATCGGGGGAAACCCGATACGGAATTATGAAATCAAGCACGTAGCCGCCTCGTCCGGTCGCTGGCGCTGCCGCGCGCCCCGGGGTGCTGGCCCGCGGGATTTCGAGGCGTCACGGGACACCGAGCCGGATGACCAATGGGGCAGGGGGTCACGACCACCCGGGGCACACCGATCCCCGATTCATACCCGACGGTTCAGGCGGGCTGGGACGTCACGTGGCCCGCCCGGGCCGGCGCCCCTGATCTCGTCCCACCTTGCCTTTCGCACGCTCCCCTGTTTCGCCAGCTCGAGGGGAGACCTGTCAGTGATTACCCGCCTTGCCCAGAGGGGGCTCGGGCGCCCGATGCGGGGAGATGAAAGGGAGCGACCGATCTTGCAGGCTCCAGGGGGCGTAACGGGATGCTCGACCTGCTCCATCAGTTCCGCTGGATCGACGCGCTGGATATCCTGATCGTGACGTTCGCCATCTACCAGATCATCCTGGCGCTTCGCGGGACCCGGGCGTTTCAGATGCTCCTCGGCCTGGCCCTCCTGTACCTGGCCTCGCGAGTCTCCCTGCGCATCGGCCTCCTGACCGTGAACTGGGCCCTCTCCAACCTCCTGGCGGTGTGGTTCCTGCTGATCATCATCCTGTTCCAGCCCGAGCTCCGCCGGGCCCTGGCCAGCGTGGGACAACGGGGAAGCCTCCTTCGGGCCTTCTCGCGCTACCAGGAGGCCCACATGATCGACGAGGTGGTGCGGGCGGTCACGTCGCTGGCGGCCAAGAAGGTCGGGGCCATCATCGTGGTGGAGCGGGACTCGCGGCTCAGCGACAGCATCGATTCGGGGACGGTGGTGGACGCCCAGGTGTCCCGGCGCCTGCTGGAATCCATCTTCTACCCGTACTCGCCGCTCCACGATGGGGCGGTCGTCATCAGCCGCGACCGGATCGTGGCCGCGGCCTGCTTCCTGCCCCTGAGCATCAACCCGGAACTCCCGGGGGATCTGGGCACGCGCCATCGCGCGGCCATGGGTGTCACCGAGGAGACCGATGCCATCGCCATCGTGGTGTCGGAGGAGACGGGAGCCATCTCCCTGGTCGCGGGTGGCCAGATCGTGCGGCACCTGGATGCGGCCGCCCTGCGGCAACAGTTGAGCCAACTCCTGGGCCCGCCCGTCAAGGCCTTTGGCCGGCGGAAGGCCGGGGTAGTTGCCCCGGTTCGTGACGCTGCCAAGTGACCCCTGGGCTCAACCCAGGAGCTGTCCGCTGCGCAGTTGAACCTCCGCCGGGATAAACCCGGCGGTTTCCTCTGGGGGCTGAACTTCGGGGGTACCCAGCGCACATCGCCGGGAATCCCGGGCGGTGCGCTGGGTCCCGGCTGCGCGGTTGATGGTCCGGCGGGAGCATTTTGGGAATCCCTGGCTTTACGCCCGGGGGGTGGCCGCCGGTTTCTCAGCGGGACGCGGGGGAGGGGGCGAACAGGCGTGGGGATGCGGACCTGGCTCCTGGAGAATCTTGGCCTGAAGCTCCTGTCCGTTGCCCTGGCGGTCTTCCTGTGGGCCGTGGTTGTGGGGGAGCAAAAGGTCGAGGTCACGATGAACATCCCGTTGGAGATGAAAGGGTTGCCCCGCGACCTGGTCATGGTGAACGAGCCACCCGATACGCTGGGGGTCCGCGTGCGCGGTCCCAAGACGCTGGTCTCCACCTTGTCGCCTAGCGAGATCGTGCTGGAGGGTCTGCCCGGGAACTTCGTGGAAGGGGAGAACGTCATTGCCATCCGCCCGGACATGGTCCAGGTGCCCCGGGGGATCGATGTCGTGGGAGTGGCCCTCCACCGGGTCCGCGTGGTTCTGGATGCCGTCGTGGAGCGCGAGGTGGAGGTGAGCCCCCGCGTCGAGGGCGCGCCCGCCAAGGGATACGTCGTGAAGCAGGTGACGTCCAGCCCGCCGCGCATCCGGATGGCTGGCCCGAGGAGCGACCTCCGCCGGCTCACGCGGATCTACACGGTCCCGATCAATCTGGACGGGCACAGCTCTTCCTTCACCACGCGGGCGATGCTGGAGCCGGTGGGACGCCAGGTCCGTGCGCTGGACGACACCCCGATCATCGTGGCTGTGGAAATCGGGATGGCGAAGTCCTGAGAGCGTTCGGTCGTTCGGGGCACCCACGCCACGGCGGTGGGCACCCACCGGGGTGCCGTGGGTCCCGGAACAACCGAACTCCCGAACACTCGAACTGCCGAAGGCTGTTGAGGGTCGAAGATGACTCGCTTGTTCGGGACGGATGGGGTCCGGGGGATCGCGAATCAAGAGCCCATGACGCCGGAGACGGTGGTCAAGCTGGGCCGGGCCGTGGCCTACCTGTTCAAGGCGCCCGGTGCCCGGCGGAGTATCGTGATCGGGAAGGACACGCGGTTGACCGGCTACATGCTGGAGACGGCTCTCACGGCCGGGATCACGTCGATGGGGGTGGACGTCCTGCTGGTGGGCCCCCTGCCCACGCCCGGGATCGCCTTCATCACGCGCAGCCTGCGCGCCGACGCCGGGGTCGTGATCTCCGCCTCCCACAACCCCTTCGAGGACAACGGCATCAAGTTCTTCTCGGGGGACGGCTTGAAACTGCCCGACGCGATGGAGGCCCGGATCGAGGACCTGGTGGTCAGCGGGGCGATTGACCGCGTCCGCCCCGGCGCTCATGAGATCGGCAAGGCCTACCGGATCAACGACGCCGTGGGCCGCTACATCGAGTTTGCCAAGAACACCTTCCCCAAGCGTTTGAGCCTCCGGGGGCTGACGATCGTGGTGGACTGCGCCCACGGCGCCACCTACCGCGTCTCCCCCACGGTCCTGCGCGAGCTGGGCGCGGAGGTGGTCGCGCTGAACGTGGCGCCGGACGGCCTGAACATCAATGCGGGATGCGGATCGCTGCACCCCGAGGTCGTCCAGCAGGCGGTGGTCGCCGAGGGGGCGAACCTGGGTTTCACTCACGACGGCGACGGGGACCGGCTCCTGTGCCTGGACGAGCGCGGGGCGTTAGCGGATGGGGACCAGATCCTGGCCATGTGTGCCCTGGACATGCTGGCGGAGGGGCGCCTCTCGGACCGCACGGTGGTGGCGACCGTGATGAGCAATGCTGGCCTGGACGTGGCCATGCGGCAGGCCGGGATCCGGGTGGTGCGCACACCGGTGGGGGACCGGTCTGTCCTGGAGGAGATGCTCCGCGGCGGGTATGCCCTGGGGGGCGAGCAGTCCGGCCACGTCATCTTCACCGAGCACAACACGACAGGAGATGGCATCGTGACCGCCCTGCAGGTGCTGGCGGCGATGCTGCGGGCGGGCAAGCCCCTGTCAGAGCTCGCGGCTTGCATGCCCCGCTTCCCCCAGGTGTTGGAGAACGTGCGGGTGCGGCGAAAGGAGGACCTGGAGGGCCTGCCGAAGGTCCAGGCGCAAATCCGGGAGGCCGAGAGGGCCCTGGCAGGCGTCGGTCGGGTCCTGGTGCGCTACTCGGGGACGGAGCCGGTGGCGCGCGTCATGGTCGAGGGGCCGGATGAGGTGACCATCGGCTACTGGGCTGGGGAGATCGCCGCAGCCATTCGCGACGCCCTCGGATAGGAGCCGACAGGGATCCCGCCGAAGGCGGGACTGTCGGGGGAGCGAGAGAATGGGGACGTTGTTCGTCAGGCTGGATCACTTGGCCGCGTTGCGGCAGGCGGGGGGGACGCGCGACCCGGATCCTGTCGTCGCCGCCGCCTTCGCCGAGCTGGCCGGCGCGGGCGGTGTCAGCATCAGCGTTGGGCGCGAGCGGCCTTCGTCCCGAGCTCAGGCCGAGGGAAATGGCATGCAGGAACGAGACCTGCGGATCCTCAAGGAGACGGTCCGGACCGTCTTGAACGTCTGCCTGCCCCCGCAGGAGGAGTGGGTCAAGCTGGTGCTGGCCATCCGGCCGGATCTCGCCACCCTGACGCCCGAAGGACGCGAGGGCTCGGGCACAGAGCGGGGGCTCGACGTGGAGGACCGCCGGTCGGAACTTCAGCCGGTGATCGAGATGCTGAAATCGGGTGGGATCGCCGCCAGCGTCCTGGTTGACCCATCGCCCGCCCAGGTGAAGGCTGCTCACCGGGTGGGGGCGGCAGCGGTGCTCCTTCACACCGGGCGATTCTGCTGGGCCGGGGACGGGGGCACCCGGGCTGTGGAGTTCGAACGGCTGGTGAACGCGGCCAAGATCGCCGTGAAGCTCGGGCTGGCCGTGCATGCGGGTGGCGGCCTGGGCTACCAGACTGTGGGCCAGCTCGTGGAGGTCCAGGAGATCGAGGCGATCCACGTCGGACACAGTCTGATCGCGCGCGCCTCCCTGGTCGGGATGGGGGAAGCCGTGCGGGAGCTTCTGCGGATGCTGGGCGGGGCAGGGGGTGGGCAATGATCCTGGGGCTCGGCACCGACCTCGTGGCGATCGGCCGCGTGGAGGAGGTGCTCTCGCGGCATCGGGGACGCTTCCTCGACCGGGTGTTTACCCCGGCGGAACAGGCCGATTGTCTCTCGCGCGCGCGCCCAGCCAGGCACCTGGCGGCGCGTCTGGCGGCGAAGGAGGCGGCCATGAAGGCCCTGGGCACCGGCTGGGGCCTGGGCGTGCGCTGGCAGGATGTCGAGGTGGACTCGGGAGTTTCGACACCGCCCACCCTCCGCCTGACCGGCGTCGCCAAGGAGCGGGCAGAGGCGCGTGGGATCCGTCAGGCCCTGGTCAGCCTCTCCCACGACGGGGACTACGCGATTGCCGTGGTCGTCGCCACGGATTGACGGATCGGCGGGTGCCACCATGATCAAGGTCGTGACTGCAAAAGAGATGCAGGAGCTGGATCGGCGCGCTACCGCCGAGTATGGCATCCCGTCGCTCCTGCTCATGGAGAACGCCGGGTCGGAGGCAACGCGGGAGATGCTGGCGGCCTTTCCCGCATTGCTCCGATCCCGCGTGGTCATCCTCTGCGGGCGAGGGAACAATGGCGGCGACGGCTTCGTGGTGGCCCGGCACCTCCTCAACCGGGGGGCGACGGTGGAGACCTTCCTCCTCGCCCGCCGGGAGGATGTCAAGGGGGACGCCCGCGTCAACCTGGACATTCTGGAGAAGATGGGCGCCGCCCCCGCGGAGATCGGGGATGCCGGAGAGATGGCAGCGCTCTCGGATCGGATCGCGTCGGCCGATGTGGTGGTGGACGCCCTGCTGGGGACGGGCGCCCAGGGGCCGGCCAAGGGGATCCTGGCCGAAGCGATCGAGATGGTGAACCGCGCGGGGCGCCCCGTGGTGGCGGTGGATATCCCCTCCGGCCTCATCGCCGATGATCCGGAGCCGCCGGGCCCCGCCATCCGTGCCGTCCTGACCGTCGCCTTCGCCCTGCCCAAGCGATGCCTCTCCCTGTACCCGGCCGCAGGATATGCCGGCACGGTCCGGATCGTGCCCATCGGCATCCCGTCGAGCCTTTGCCGCGACCCCGGGCTTTCCCTGGGATTGCTGGAAGCGGAAGATGTAGCGCCGGCCTTTCCCCGCCGGGATGCGGCGGCCCACAAGGGAACCTTCGGGCACGTCCTGGTGATCGCCGGCTCGGTCGGGAAGACTGGTGCGGCCGCGCTGGCCAGCCTGGGCGCCCAGCGGGTCGGGGCAGGCCTCGTGACACTCGCCATCCCGCACAGCCTCAACGACATCATGGAGGTCAAGCTCACCGAGGTGATGACCGAGCCGGTCCCCGAGACCGAGGCCCGGACCATCGGGGGGGAGGCCCTGGATCGGCTGTTGCACCTGGCCGAGGGGAAGAGCGCCGTGGCGATCGGCCCCGGCCTGGGAACCCATCCGTCCACTCAGAAGCTCGTTCACGAACTGCTCTCGTCCCTCAAGGTTCCCATCGTCCTGGATGCGGATGGCATCAACGCCCTAGCGGGCCGGGCGGACCTCTTGGCCCGGGCGGGCGGTCCCGTGATTCTCACGCCGCACCCCGGGGAGCTGTCCCGCTTACTGGACGTCCCGCGGGACGAGGTGCTGCGGAGGCGGATCCCCCTGGTGCCAGAGACGGCCAGCCGATTCAATGTGACCCTGGTCTTGAAAATGGCTCGCACGATCGTCGCCTCGCCCACGCGAGACGCCGTGATTGTACCCACCGGCAACCCGGGAATGGCGACGGGCGGGACGGGCGATGTGCTGACCGGCCTCATCGCCGGTCTCCTGGCCCAAGGGGTGGCGCCGGGGCTCGCCGCGCAGGCGGGCGCCTACGTCCACGGGTTGGCGGGGGATCTGGCTGCGGCGCGCCTGGGAGAGGAGGCGATGCTGGCCGGGGATCTCCTGGACCGGGTGCCCGAGGCGATCCGGCAGGTGAAAGCGGCCTCGGGGCTGGCAGCCAGGCAATCGGGCAACTAGGCAATCTGGAGATCCAGGGTGTCTGGTTTTTTCAGGCCTGATTGCCAGATTGCCCGATTGCCAGTTTTAAGAGGGCGGCATGCACATCGAGAAGAATGCCGACAAGCTGGTCAAGACGCTCCGGGTCATGATCCTGGATCGGTCGGTCCACCAGGCGGTCGCGCAGGCGGTGGCCCGGGCCTGGGACGCCCCGGGCGGCGGCCGAGCCTAAATGTGGAATGCCGAATGTGGAATGCGGAACACGAGGCACGAAGTCGGGCAGGTGAATGGCGTACGAAGGTACGGAAGTACACTGGCCAAAGAGCGATGCGGGAAGGTGTGGGAACCCTGCTCTCTGGCCTAAAGGCTGGCGGGGGCGACGACTTCTGCCAACTCCTCAACCGAGCAGGCGTACATTCGTACCCTCGTGCATTCGTACGCACCTTTCATTCTGCATTCCGAATTTCGCATTTGAGTGGTGGCGATGACCGTCCTCGATCTCCGCGAGTGTACGCTCTTCTGGGACTCCGCCTCGGCGGAGGAAACCGAACGGATGGGTGAGGTCCTGGGCACGCTCCTCCAGCCAGGCGACGTGGTGGCGCTCTTCGGCGAGCTGGGGAGCGGGAAGACCGTGCTGGTCCGTGGTATCGCAGCCGGGTTCGGCTGCGCCAGAAGCGACGTTCACAGCCCCAGCTTCACGCTGGTCAACGAGTATGCATGCCGTTGCGAGGGGCAACAGGGGGCCAGAGGCAGCGGGGAACGGCGCATGGCTCACGTGGATCTGTACCGCATCCGGTCGGAGGACGAGCTCCCGGGGATCGGATGGGATGAGTATGTGCATTCCCGCCACGTGGTGGCGGTGGAATGGGCGGAGCGGGCCCTGCGGTGGTTGCCGCGCGACCACCTGCGGGTGAGCCTGGAAACGCTGGAATGCGATCGGCGGCGCCTTCGGGTGCAGGCCACGGGTCCCCGATCCGTCCAGCTTGCACTGCGGTGGGTGGAGGCTGGGGGGTTCGCCGCGGAACTTACCTAAAGCGTTCGACCGTTTCCGCCTCTGGCGGATTCGGATGTTCGGGCGGGCGGAGACTCTGGGGCGGCATTGCACGCCCGAACCCCCGAACGATTCTGGATTTGCGGAGGGGTCTGATGAGGTGGAGCGATCGGCGTCGCCGGGCCATGATCGTCCTGGCGGCCCTTTGGAGCCTCGTTGGTGCGGGCCTTGTTCCGGCGGGAGCGGACGCGGCCCTATGGACGGAGTCCGCCGGTCCGCAGGACTCCGGACTCCTTCGGAGAGGCGAAATCCGGGAGGAGCCAGATCTGGCCCGCCTGAACCAGGCGTTTATCCGTCTGGCCAAAGGGCTGCGACCGGCCGTCGTGCAGATCGATGTGAAGGGGGAGAGAGGTGCGGACCTGAACCCGCCAGAGGGTCACCCGCCGCTGCCCCCGGGCGAGCGCCCGGCGGTGGGCTCCGGCCTTATTCTGAGCACGGATGGGTACATCCTGACCAACTTTCACGTCGTCGAGCAGGCCGGTGAGATCGAAGTCCAGCTCATGGACGACCGGAAGTTCCCAGCCAAGGTGGTGGGGCGGGATGCGCGGACGGACCTGGCCCTGCTGAAGGTCGAGGCCACCGGCCTGCCGATCTTGCCCCTGGGGGATTCGGATAAACTGGAGGTGGGAGAGCTAGTCTTTGCCATCGGCAATCCCTTCGGCCTCGAGCATTCGGTGAGCCTTGGCATCGTCAACCGCAAGGGACGGGCCCTGGGAAGCTCCGGGGCCTTCGACGAGTACATCCAGACTGACGCCTCCGTGAATCCAGGTAACAGCGGGGGTCCGCTCATCAACATGCGGGGGGAGGTGATCGGCATCAACACCGCTATCATCCCCAACCGGCGCGTGGCCTTTGCCATCCCCATCAACCTGGCGAAGTCCCTGCTGCCCGAACTGCACACCCGGGGCAGGATCGCCTGGGGGTTCCTGGGCGTGAGCATCCAGGAGTTGACCCAGGACCTCGCCAAGGCCATGGGATTCCCGGAGACCAAGGGCGCCCTGGTGAACAACGTCCTGGCCGGGCAGCCGGCTGAGGCCGCGGGGATCAAGCGCGGGGACATCATCGTGGCCTTCGACGGGAAACCGATCTCGAACGTGCGGGCGCTCCAGCGGGCGGTGAGTTTCACGTCCGTTGGGAAGCAGGTGGAGGTCCAGCTCTTCCGCGGGGGCAAGCTGGAGACGGTGACGGTCAAGGTGGGCGAGGCCGCCCCAGCGGAGCGTCAGGCGTCTGCGGTGCCGACACGAAGGGATTTGGGGATGACGGTGGAGGAACTGGACGCGGAGAAGGCGAAGAAGTTCAAGCTCCGCGAGGGCGAGGAGGGTCTGGTGGTAAGCGATGTGGCCAAGGGTGGCCCTGCCGCCAGCGTGGGTGTGCGCGCCGGCGACCTAATCCGGGAGGTCAACCGCCGAGAGGTGCGATCCCTGGAAGGTTATCGCAGCGCCCTCCGGCAGGGGGAAGGTGAGGTGGACTTGTTCCTCCTGAAGCGAGGCGAGGCCTACGTCTACGTCGCCGTGAAGCCGAAAACCTGATCGGCAATGAAAAATTTGAAACTGACAACTGACAATGAAAAATCGGAAAACCGGGTTGGCCGGTTTTACATTGTCCGTTGTCGGTTTTACATTGCCGGATGTCGGTTGTCAGTTTTTCATTTTCAATTGCAAGGGAGTTGACAATGACTATCGTGGCGGTGTCGCGGGAAATGGGGAGCGGTGGGTACGAGATCGCCGCTGCCGTCGCCAAGGCGCTGAACTTCGAGTACGTGGACCGGCAGATCCTCCTCCGGGCTGCAAAAGTCCACGACGTCCCGGAGGAGAAGATCGCCGACGTGGCCGAGCGGCGCCTCTCCCTGTGGGAGCGTTTCGACGAGGAGAAGCGCCGCTACCTCATCTTCATCGAGTCGGCCTACTACTCGTTCGCGGAGAAGGGAAACGTCGTGACCGCCGGCCGGGGGGGGCCGTTCTTCCTCCGAGATGTGACTCACGCCCTGAAGGTGCGAATCATGGCGCCCTTCGAGATCCGCGTGAAGCGGGTCATGGCGCAGGACAAGCTCGATCACAAAACGGCCTGTCAGCGGGTCAGGAACTACGACCGAGAGCTCTCGGGGCGCATCGACTACCTGTTCGGCCTGGACTGGACCAAGCCCGAGCACTACGACCTGGTGATCAATACGAGCGGCGATGCCTGGCAGTTCTACGTGGATCTCTTGGTGTGGGCAGCCAAGCAGCCGCACTACCAGCCGACGCCGGAGTCCCTGCAGCGGATTTGCGACCTCAGCCTGGCCGCGCAGGTGCGGGGCGCCATCGCCAAGGATCTGGTGACCAGGAACATCAATGTCGAGGTCACGGCCGAGGCGGGCCGCGTGGCCCTGAAGGGCGTCGTCTTCAGCCCGGCCATGATGGACGCCGCCGCCGAAGTGGCCAAGCGGGTCCCGGGGGTCACGAGCGTCTCCTGCGAGGCGGTGGAGGTCCCGAGGGTCTATCCGGGCCCGATCATGTGAAATGAAGCAGTCAGCCATCAGCTTTCAGCCGTCAGCCGAGAACGGAGGCTGAGCGCTGATTCACCGATATTTTCACACACTCTGACCGCTGCCCGTCACGGAGGATTAGCTGACCAGCACCCGGTCTCTGGCTGCCTACTATTTCTGGTACTTCACCGCCGTCGGCGTGTTCGAGCCGTTCCTCACCCCCTTCTGGCGGCAGATCGGCTTTCCCTCCGTACAGATCGGCCTCCTGAATTCGATCATGCCCGGGGTCGCCGTCTTCGTCCCCTTCCTATGGACTGCGTACGCGGATGCCACCCGGCAGGGCGAGCGGATCTTCCTGGCTAATACCTGGATCTGCGCCCTGGTCGCCCTCCTGATTCCGAATCTGGGCCGGTTCTTCGCGGTGGCGACGGCGATGCTGGCCTTCTCGCTTTTCCGCACGCCGCTCATTCCCCTCGCCAACAGCATGACCTTCCGCGCGCTGGCCGATCGTCGCCAAGGATTCGCTGCGGTTCGCCTGTGGGGCACCGTTGGCTACATTCTGACCGCTGTGGGCACAGGGATTGCGATCGACCGGATCGGCCTGTGGGCAGGGATGCATGGGATCTCCGTGGCCATGATAGCCTGCGGTCTGGTGGGATGGTTCGGGCGAAGCAAACGCCGGGTCGCCCTTCCACCGGTCGGCCTTGCGGATTTCCTCCAGACCCTGCAGAACCGGCAATTCTTGCTCCTCCTGGTTGCGGCGGCGCTGGCCCGGGTGAGCTTTGGCCCCTACGAGACGTTCTTCACGATCCACTTGGAGCGGCTAGGGCTGTCCAGGACGTTCGCCGGGACGGCGTGGGCCCTGGCCGCCGTGAGCGAGCTGGCCGTGATGCTCTGCTGGGCACGCATGTGCGAACACGCGACCACGCGCGCCTGGCTGATCGCAGCGCTGGCCAGTCACCCGCTTCGCTGGGTCCTGTCCATCTTCGCCCAGGATGCGTTCACGCTGCTTCTCACCCAGCTCACCCACGCCTTGGCCTTCGGCGTGTTCTACCTGGCCGCCGTGCAGACTGTTGATGCCCTGGTCCCGGATGGCCTGCGGGCCAGCGCGCAGGGGCTCTTCGCCTCCGTCACCTTCGGCCTGGGCGGCCTCGTTGGAAACTTGCTGGGTGGCCTTCTCTACGAACCCCTGGGTATGCCGTGGTTGTACGCGGCTGCCGCGGTCGTGTCTGCCGCAGCCACGGTCCTGTACTGGGCCGGGACCCGCCAGGCTGCCGCCGCCGGCCGCATGGCCACCGTCCACATTCACGGGGGCAAGTCCCGGTGAGCCGCCCCTGGATCGTCCTGGCCTTCCTCACCGGCGTCAACCTGCTGAACTACATTGATCGGCAGATCCTGTATGCGGTCTTCCCGCCCATTCAGGCCGAGCTGGGCCTGTCGGATACCCAGCTCGGCATTTTGGCCTCGGCCTTCATGTGGGTGTACCTTTGCACGGCTCCGATCTTCGGCCTGCTGGCGGATCGCTGGTCCCGGCCCCGCCTGATGGGCCTGGGCGTCGCCATCTGGAGCGTGGCCACGGCCTTCTCGGGCGTGGTTCGCAGCCATGCCGAGCTGTTGTTCGGGCGCGCCGCCGTCGGCATCGGGGAGGCCAGCTACGGGGCGGTGGCCCCGGCCATGCTCTCGGATCACTTCCTCCCGGAGAGGCGGGGGAGGGCACTGGCGATCTTCAGCATGGCCATTCCGGTGGGAAGCGCCCTCGGGTATCTGCTGGGCGGGATCCTCGAGCACATCTTCAGCTGGCGGGCAGCCTTCTTCATCGTCGCGCTGCCCGGCCTGTTCCTGGCGTGGTCCGTGAGCCGGTTGCCAGAACCGGCGCGCGGCGGCTTGGACGGGACAGCCGGGCCGGCGAGGGGAAAGGCTGCCCCCCGGGCTCGCGACTACCTGGAACTGCTCCGGACGCGGACCTACGCGCTGAACTGCCTGGCCATGACAGCCATGACCTTCGCGGTCGGGGGACTGGCGGCGTGGGTCCCGACCTATCTCGTCCGGGTGCGGGGGATGGAGCTGGCCCAGGCGAACCTCACCTTTGGCCTGCTGACGCTGATCAGCGGCGTGGGCGGAACGGTGGCGGGCGGCTGGATCGGGGATCGGCTCCTCATGCGGGTACCGGCGGCGTACTTTCTGGTCTCGGGGGCGGGCCTGGCCCTGAGCGTCCCATGCGCTGCCGCGGTCATTCTGCTGGAAGATCGGACTTGGGTCTTGGCCGCCATCTTCCTGGCGGAGGTCCTGATCTTCCTCAACACCGGCCCCCTGAATGCCATCATCGCCAACGTGAGCCGGGCCGAGGTGCGGGCGACCGCCTACGCGGCAAACATCTTCATCATCCACGCGCTGGGGGACGCCGTCTCGCCGACGGTGGTGGGTGTGGTCTCGGACCGGGTGGGACTGGCCGCCGCGTTCTGGATCGCCCCTGCCGCGTTGGCCCTGGCTGCCGTCTTCTGCTTCTGGGGAATGCGGTACCTGGCCGCCGATGTCAGTCGCCTGCGCAACTGAATGCATCAAATGGGGAATGGCGAATGCGGAATGCGGAATGAATTGCTTGCAAGCTTGCAGGCTCGGGATGACGGGTTGAGGATTCGAGCTTCGCAATCCGAAATTCGAGTCCGGCCTTTATTCCGCATTCCGCAATCCGCATTGAGTTCAGGGCAGCAAGACGATCTTCCCGAACTGGGCCCTCGCTTCGATCAGCCGGTGGGCCTGTGCGCACTCCGAGAGGGGGAGCGTGCGGTCCACCACGGGGCGCAGCTTCCCTTCGGCCATGTGCCGGACCACCTCCAGCAGGTCGGCCTTGCGGCCCATGAAGGCCCCCAGGATGGAGATGGCCTTCGAGAAGAGGTAGCGGATGTCCACCTTTGCCTCGTATCCGGCGGTGGCCCCGCACGTGACCAGACGGCCGCCGGCGGCGAGGTTCGGGATCAGCTTCTCCCAGGTCGTGCCCCCGACGTGTTCGAAGACCACGTCCACGCCGCGCTTGCCGGTCAGTCGGCGCACCTCCTGTGCCAGGTCCTGAGTCGCGTAGTTGATCCCCGCGTCCGCCCCCAGTTCTCCCGCCTTGGCCAGCTTGTCATCCGTGCTGGCCACCGCGATCACCCGGGCTCCGAAGAGTTTGGCGATCTGGATGGCGGCCGTGCCCACGCCGCTGCCCGCGCCCATGACCAGCACGTCCTCGCCGGCCTTGAGATGCGCCTGCCGGACCAGCATATTCCACGCCGTGAGGAAGGTCAGGGGGACCGCGGCGGCTGCCGGGTAGTCCAGGCGCTCCGGGATCGCGATGCAGTTGACTTCCGGAACACAGATGGAGTCGGCACACCCGCCATCTACGCTGTAGCCGCCAATGATCTGGTAGGCGTGGCAGAAATTGTCCTCGCCTCGCAGGCACGCCCCGCACTGCCCGCAGGTCCATCCGGGAGACACCATGATCCGCTCCCCGACCTTCACGCGGGTGCAGGCGGACCCCAGTGCCACGACCTCGCCGGCGATGTCGCAGCCTCCGATCTTCGGAAGAGGGACCTTCACACCCTGGAGGCCTTTGCGCAGCCAGATGTCGAGGTGATTGAGGGCGACGGCCTTGACCCTGAGCTTGACCTCGGTGGGTCTCGGGGTTGGCTCAGGCACGTCCTCGTACCGCAGGACCTCGGGTCCGCCATGCTCGTGGAACCGAACGGCCTTCATGCTACCTCCGTGATCGTGAGACGTGAAGCGTGAGGCGTGAGGGGATGA
>Ga0315285_10002834_pt1 | contig 18152 bp, 23 predicted proteins | sample YL17G09_36_MG_FD_203698 | JGI IMG/M metagenome (GOLD analysis project Ga0315285, IMG submission 203698) | Sediment microbial communities from Yellowstone Lake, YNP, Wyoming, USA - YL17G09_36 | ecosystem: Environmental > Aquatic > Freshwater > Lake > Sediment | place: USA: Wyoming | collected... | reverse complement strand
GATGTTTATTTAAAATCTTAACCTAAACCTCAACCTTAACCTTGTGTTGTTAGATATTAGAGGTCAGGATGGTCACAGAAATCCTAAAAAAGAGGGTCGAGAAACTCCGGGAGGAGATCGAATATCACAACTACCGTTACTATATTCTTGATCAGCCGGAGATTTCCGATGCCCAATACGACCGCCTGATGAGGGAACTGGAAAAGATCGAAGAGGAACATCCTGAACTTCGCACCCCAAATTCTCCTACTCAGCGGGTCGGTGCGCCTCCATTAGAGGAATTCGAGATCGTCAACCACTCCATCCCCATGCTCAGCCTCGCCAATGCCTTCGATGAATCGGAGGCGAGGGATTTTGATAAACGGGTAAAAAAATTTTTAGGGTCCTCTTCAGAAATTGCCTACGTGGCAGAACCCAAACTTGATGGTCTTGCCGTTGAACTCGTTTACGAAAGGGGGCAGTTCGTAGTGGGTTCCACCCGTGGGGATGGAGTCAACGGTGAAAACATCACCCAAAATCTCCGCACCATCAAGACGATTCCTCTTCAACTGATTCGAAAGGAAATTCCGGTCCCAGAGCGATTGGAGGTTCGAGGGGAGGTGATCATACAACTCGATAAGTTCAAAACCCTCAACCGGAAGAGAGAAGAGATGGATGAACCACCTTTTGCCAATCCAAGAAATGCAGCCGCTGGTTCGGTTCGACAACTCGACTCAAAGATCACTGCCGAACGCCCCCTCGAAATCTATTGTTATGGCATGGGTGATGTCAGAGGCCGGGCATTTAAAACCCACTGGGAGATTTTGCAGACCTTTCCAAAATGGGGCCTGAGGACTAATCCCCATATTCAGAAATGCCAAAACATCGATAAGGTGCTCGAATATTATCACGAGATGAATGAGAGGAGGGAAAAACTTCCCTATGAGATTGATGGGATCGTGATCAAGGTCGATCGCCTCGATCTTCAGACGAGGCTGGGTGAAATCGCTCGAAGCCCCCGTTGGGCATTGGCCTTCAAATTTCAACCCAAACAGGAGACGACAAAGATCTTAGACATCCGCGTCCAGGTAGGAAGAACTGGAGCTCTAACACCGGTAGCGGTAATGAAGCCTGTTCAAGTGGGAGGGGTGGAGGTCAGTCGAGCCACACTTCACAATCAGGATGAGATCGATAAAAAGGATGTCAGAATCGGCGATACCGTGATTATCCAGAGGGCTGGAGATGTCATCCCCGAAGTGGTCCAAGTGATCACCTCAAAACGGACCGGATCGGAGAAGAAGTTTAAGATGCCGCCGAAATGCCCAGTACCGGGATGTGGAGCCGAAGTCATCAAAGAAGAGGCAATCCACCGGTGCATCGGTCTTGATTGCCCTGCCCAATTGAAAGGACGGATCAAACATTTCGCTTCCAAACGGGCAATGGATATTGAAGGCCTTGGTGTGAAATTGATTGATCAGTTGGTTGAAAAGGGTTTGGTCAAGGATGTGGCTGACATCTACTATATCAAAAAGGAGGAACTCATCGCTCTTGAGCGGATGGCAGATAAATCGGCTCAAAACATCATCGATGCCATTGAGGCAAGCAAAGAGAAACCGCTAGCAAAATTCCTCTACGCTCTGGGGATCCGTCACGTGGGTGAAACTACTGCAGAAGACCTGGCTCATCATTTCTCACGGCTTGAGGATTTCTTCCACCTCTCGGAAGAGGACCTTATGGAGGTAGAAGGGATAGGGCCAGAGGTTGCAGATAGTGTCCATCAATTTTTCAGAGATAAGAAGAACAGGGAATCCATCGATCGATTGAAGAAGGCCGGAGTGAAGGTGATCGAACCTAAAGCGAAGGAAAAGGGGAAACTGGCAGGTAAAGTTTTCGTTTTCACTGGAGCGCTCCAGACTTTTGGAAGGGATGAGGCTCGAAACCTGGTCAAATCCCTGGGAGGAACGACCGCCTCCAGCGTCTCAAAGAAAGTAGACTTTGTGGTCATTGGCGAAGACCCGGGCTCCAAACTCGATAAAGCCAAAGAGTTAGGAATTAAGGTTTTGACCGAAGAAGAATTTAAGAAGATGATCGGTTAAAACAAAATTTCCTGTCTCAAGACATTATTAAAAGTCGTCTCTGCTGCCTTTTTTCTTAAAATGGTTTTCGGAGTTTTGTTTGACAAGATCCACTCATAGGTATACGATTTTAAGAAATTATAAATTGCAGTTTAATTATTGCCGCTAATACATCAACAGAAAAAATGAAACAAAGTCAATTCCCACCAGGCTGGGACGCTGAACGTGTGAAAAGGGTATTAGCCCATTATGAATCGCAGTCTGAAGAAGAAGCTGTTGCTGAGGACGAGGCAGCATTTGAAACGTTGGGGCAAACGGTCATGGAAGTCCCAACAGAGATAGTACCGGCAATACGCGAACTAATTGCAAAACATAAAGCAGCTTGATAGCGGCTATTCGTTCCAGCGAACGGGCTTCGCCCGCCGCTGAGCTTTAGTGTTGAGTATATTTATACATAAAATGGCGAACGATCCGGAGGTACCCTGTTTTCCTCCGCGCACGCCCGGTATGCTTCCCAAAAAGAGCCGCGTCCTCTGGGATCGGGGATATCCATGATTTTCACCATAGAAACCCTTTTTATGTTAAGAGGTTAGGTAAAAATCAAGCATGTAATGATAGGCGGAATTATCATATCATAATATAATTTTTCCGTCTAATATCTGTTAAGCGACAAGAGTAAATGAAATATAGATACGTTACAGTCTACCAGATAAGAGGTTTAATTCATCCACCTGGGAAAGGAGACATACAGATATATGTCAAGGAAGGCGACGCCTCGGTTAAAGCTATTCTTACGTACAAGCTTGACAATTACTGCTACGAGATAGATCGCGCACGATCTGTTGGATATCTGATGCTGAAGGGTTTTGTGGGGCAACAGGAATCAAGTGACTTGAGACTTGAAGTGGAAACTGAAATTGGTCGGATTCGCGAACGCAGAAACAAAGAACTCGATAAATCCGAAACATTGGTCTTCATTGCGGAGGGAGACGCGGAAGCGGATTTTAGCCGTCCAAACAGAGAAACAGACGATTATGTCTTAGGCTTCGAACTTATCAATAAAGAGAAAATTGTTGAGTATCACAGCGACCAAGTTAATGCAGCATTAGCTGCTCTTTGCCTGTCAGCCGGACACGAGGCTATACAAATTAGACGCATGCACGGGGATGTTTACTTGATTAACGAATCGGGGAAATCATTATATTCATTTGAGTTTTCTGGCAGCGCTGAAGCATACGTCTCAAGGCCCACCACGGATGAAATAATAAATGAGGCACAGAATCAGGCTACTATATTGATCAGCAAACCCTCTTTGGCCCGGGTATATAAACTCCTTGTCCAAGCAATATCACGAGATAACGATGAGCTTCGTCGTTTTATGTTCGGTTGGTCTGCACTCGAAATCCTGATAAACAAGGTCTTTTCGGAATACGAGAAGCTATTTGTTCAGAATTTACTTGGAGCCGACCCGACGAGCCATACACAAAGGTACTTTCAACGTATCCGCGACGTCATGAAGGGAAAATACCGTATTGTGGATAAATTTATCGTTATCGCCGCATGCGTTGGTGATGACCTTGCTGAAGCGGACATACAGGATTTTGTCAAAATAAAAGACATCCGTGATGCATTGTTGCACGGCGAACTCATTGACGAGAAGTCATTGCCCATCTCAGAAACGGTGGGGCTGTTAAAGAAGTATATTCGACGGCACATAAATGCAAAGACCGCTTAACAATGGGCTTAAGGCCGACGCCGAGGAAACGGCGCGCCTTAGCCCAGACGTTGGACGGCATCTGCACCTAAACGGAAAGGAGAAACTGTATGGCCTTGACCCCTACGCGTAAAACGTACTTCCTCGAATCCACTACCGGCCTTCTGTCGGCAGGCTCGCGTGAGCTAGCCGAGATCGCCGAGAACGTGCGATGGTTCACTACTCTCGCTATCGCAGGCATCGCTGCTCTAGCTGGCTATCGTAAACTTACAGGTGCAACCTCGCTGTCCTTCGCTTTCGCAGTAATCGTTTCACTCATTTGTCTGTCGCTTCTTTTCTTTTTAATCGCTGCCCTCGTCGCACAATTCAAGCGCGCTGGTCTTGCGAAGAATGTAAATGTGTTCGTCGAGCAAGTACATGTCCTTGACAGTGACGGAAGCGTCGCACCTTATGTCGCGGACACTAAGCTTGACGCCGAAATCGCCCGCATTCGAACAGACGTGCTCAAAGTCTCCGGTGTGCCCAGCTGGTTCGAAGTGATCGGCGTCACGGTCTTCGTTGTCGCTGCCTTGCTCGCTGTGCCGCTGGTGCTCTTCGTTGAACTGCTAAGCGCTTTGTTCTCATGATGCACGCTAGCAACAATCGCCGTCCAACCCGGCGCTCAAGCGGAGCCGCGCAAGCGCGGCCCGCTTAGCTCTGCGTTAGGTTAAACAAAATACGACGGACGATTATAAACCCTGTTATTATGAATGTGTGGCTATGGCGTCAATCAGGTGATGTTCAAATATCCGGATGCCCCAAAGGATTGTTAGCATGATCCCAGGAAGAAGCTTAAAAAGGATTTTGGCGAAGGAGTGGTTGACATTGATAGCTGGGCTAATCGTGGGTTTCTTATTTGTACCAACTTTTATTTACACATTCATCAGCCCGCAAGATTACAAGTCTCGCAATTCTTTAATTGAAGCCTACAAGGAATTGATTGGTTTACTCTTTGGTAAAGAGGGCGGAGATGGGGTTCTGGTATCGATGGCGATAATATTTGGCCCCTATTTATTTTATCAGTTTATACGTTCGGTTTTGTGGGCTATAAAAACCGTAAAGAGAAAATGATATCACACACATTAATAGGTCGTAGCGGACGGTAAAATTTCCCCCTGTTCACCCACATTGAGGTTGGGTAAGAGAAATGTGGCCAAATAACCCCAATGCATCATGTGTATTTTGTGGCAAGCCTGCCTCTACCAGGGACCACGTGCCTCCCCAAGGAATATTTCCCGATCCGAAGCCCACCGACCTAATAACTGTTCCCGCATGTAGCGTCTGCAACTCGGCATCAAAGTTGGATGATGAATATTTCAGATGGTTTGTGGCCACTGGGAGCTATGGAAGTGAAGATGCATTGGCGCTAATAAAGAAAAGGATTATTCCAAAATTTCAGCGCCGCCCAGCCTTGTTGAGGCAAATAATGAAAGGAGCAACACGAGTTGACGTCCACAGCGAAGGCGGCATTTACCTCGGCCGCCAGCCTGCATTCCTTTTCGATAGATCAAGGATCCAAGTTGTAATTGATAAGACGGTGCGTGGCCTTTATTACCACGAGTGTGGAACCGCGCTGGCTACAAATGCAATAGTGGGGAGTTTTGTTTTGAACCCAATTTTTCATGACAAGTTCAAGGAAGTAATTTGCTTTCTTCCGCTCCATGATATCGGGGGCGGAGTGTTCAGCTATCGTTACTGGTTAAACGATGAAACACCACAGGAAAGCTTCTGGCTTCTCATGTTCTTTGATAAGACATTATTTTTAACAAGAACCGAACCTAACAAGCGGCTCCACCGGATCGCCGATAAACCCGGCTCCCGGTGAGCCGCAGCGTTGGGCAAGCAGAGAATCAGATGAAACGCGTATTCATATGCCACGCCAGCAAGGACAAGGCGACAGTAAGACGGATTGCCGTCGAGCTTGAACGGTACGGCGTCCGCGTTTGGCTGGATGAACGTGAGCTCCGGGTCGGTGATTCTCTGCGTGAGCGAATCGAGCAGGCCATCGAAGATTCTGACCACATACTTGTTGTCCTCTCGCGTGCGGCCCTGCGACGCCCCTGGGTCAAGAAGGAGATCAACGCGGCATTCTCGCTCGAGACAGATCGACAGACAAACGTGATATTGCCGGTGCTGATCGATCCATGTGAAGTGCCACTCCTGCTTCGTGACAAGCTGTACGCGGATTTTCGAGAGGACTTTGATCTCGGGATGCAACAACTCCTGCGGACGTTCTTGGTTGACCCGCATATAGGCGGACACAACTTGGAGACCGTGAAATGTCTCGTGACTCTCGATTTGCTGAGGTTGGACGGAAGTTACGCGAAGTACACTAAAGTTCAGCACCACCGCTGCATTCTTGGCAGCTCGGAGGGATATGTAGACTCAATGAGCGGAGATGGTGATCTCACGGACTTCGCTGTCACTCCCGGTCGCATTGCCGGAATTCGAAAGGAGAGTGGTATATACTTCGTCGACACTCGCTTCCCGAAGCCCCTCAGAGAGGGTCAAAGCATTACGCGTCGCTTCTCGTGCGTCTTTAGGAAGTCATTTCTCGGAGAAGAGGAATGGTGGGACGAGAGACAGTACCATCCCTCACGGGATATAACCGTCCTGATTCGATTCCCGAAGGCGCGACCACCACAAACTTGGGAGACTGTTGAGCGAGAAGGTCCCTTGTTCAGGCCGTCCGATTATCAAGCACGTCGAACGACCAGCCAAGGGAAGCCCGCTCTCAAGCTCGTCATGGATCGTCCCCGCTTTCTTGCAAGCTACGTTGTGCGATGGACATGGTGAGAGAAACGAGAAAATGCCCAACAAACGCATCGAGAGCGACGAGGTATGGCGCGCAGACGCACCATACCTCGCGCCTCATGCGTGTCGTTAGGCCACAATTAAAATGTTATGACTCTGCAAAATGAAAATGGGCTCAGAATAGGCAATCTCACTATACGTCTTGACAGCCAGCGTAACGTGAAACTGTATGTTTTGAGAAACGACCGAAAGGAACTTCCACACCTTACAATCTCTTGGCAAAATCCCAGCAAACAAATAGATATACATCTAACGACAAGAACAGTCGGCGGGAATGAGAATCATCAGCCGATAGCAAAAATCAATGAATCTGTTCTGAAGAGCGCTTGCGAGCACCTCGGCGCAGAAATGCTCAAGATAATAACCGCAAATATAGATAAGGTGCGAAAAGTCAGGCCGGGCTGGTTGGCTCGTAACGGATATGTTGTGCTATATTTGCCCAATGATGTTCAGGAACGTCTAATTCAGAAATTAGTTCCAAAGCAAAGACGGCACGGCAAATGGACTCACATAGTTGACAAAGAAATAATAACAGGCAGTAAGCAACTGCAAGAAGTGATTGACGGACTTTATCATCCGTCTATGCTTCATGAACTTGCGGAGCTAAATTACAGAAAACCTGTCCTTGCTGCATCTGGGCGTAAGAAATGCAAACACCGTCTGATATGGGTGATGCTGATTACTAACCCTAATGGCAACTCTTGCTGGGTTCGACTCGATAATTTAGCAAAAGAAATGATGAAAAACTTAGACGAGTTAATGATTTCCTCTATCAAGCAGATGTTACCAAATAATGCATGGGAAACGATTCAGGGTGAGTTACATCTTGATGAACTTGGATTCAAGACATAATTTAACTGCGGAGGGGCCTAACAAATCGCTCAAGAGGGACGTGGCAAAAGGCCGCCGCGCTCCTTAGCTTTCGCGTTAAGCCCTATCCTACGAACGCGAGGAGGCTAATAATGGCAGTCACCAAACCGTACCGTAGAATCTGCCGGCAATTCATCAATGGAAGCTACGCCGAAGGCGGCAGGTCACAATACATTGAGCATCCCAAGTATGCCAAGTCTCCAGAGCATTACGTCCGTGCATTCACGCTGCTTCTGAAAGACCTGCAGGAACTATTCGATTACATTGAGCCTGCTGACAGGAATCTTTCTTGTTATTCTTACAGGGTACATGAACTGCTGCTTCGTACTTGTGTTGAGGTCGAAGCAAATTGTAAAGCCATCTTGACAGAGAACAGCTACACAAAGAGCGGCGACATGAACATGGGGGACTATAAGAAGATCAACGTCAGCCACAGACTTTCCTCGTACGAGGTCAGGATGCCCTTCTGGTACGGGACGCATAGTATACGAAAACCTTTCTCGCCCTGGGCCACCGGGGGAGGCCTGCCATGGTATCAAGCGTACAACGCCACTAAGCATGACCGTCACCAGTCCTTCGACTCGGCCACGTTCGAGCAAATGATCGACGCAATGGGCGGACTTATCATCCTTCTCTCCTCGCAGTTCTACACTTATGATTTTGGTCCGGGCGATAGTTTTCTCGTTCTTGAGGGGACGCGTGACGGGATGGAATCGTCAATTGGTGGCTACTTCAGGATTAGATACCCCACCGACTGGCCAACGGATCAACAATATGATTTTGATTGGCAGAAGATACAACATGAACCCGATCCATTTCAGGAGTTTGATTACTCAAAGGTATGAAATGGGCTATTCGGGTTTTGAGGGGAAAAGGGGCACGGCGCATTTCACAATCTTCAAAAAGCGTATAGTCCAAACTTCTAGAGTAGTAATCGTGGGCATTCAAGATTATCGGGCCTAACAAGTCGCTCAAGAGGGACGCGGCAAAAAACCGCCGTAACAAAAAAAGGGGGACTTTGGTTCTAAAACAACTTGAAATCGGTTGGCCATTTTTAAAGAAGCGGCAAATATGGAGAAATACTTTAAAATGTTTTAGAACCTACGTCCCCTCAATTCGTCCCCTCAATTTTTCTTCTTTATGAACTGCTGAAGGCTTTCCTTCGTTGAAATTGGCTGCTTATACTTCTGGCAGAAGTCAAGGTAGTACCGCAGCCACTTTTTATAATGATTTCTCTGCTCATTCGGAACCGACTTTTTTGTCAGAGCTGATTCAAAACGGGCCAACAAATCGGGAGGTATAACGATCATCTGGAGTTATCCTTAATTATTAATAATCATGCGGATTGTGATGTTATCAAGTTAGAGAATTATGGAGCCCCACGGGCAAGCTCGTGGTACCTCCATCTCTTCGGCGAAATCCGCCGAAGCACCCTCCTACGCTCAAGGCTCTCGCCTGCCAAAGAACTTGTTCGGCAAACAGGTCGGAGGGTTATCCTTCTCGCATTCATCTACGGCTAAAGCCATAGTTCTCTGCGTAGGCGGATAAAAAGATGGCTTAGATTTGTCAATTATTTATTGTAAAAATTTTTCAATTCTGCTAAGATACTTAAAAACTATCTAATAATATTGTTAGGTGGCTAGAAAGCTGTACGTTTAGATATGGGAGTAGCAATATGAGTTTAGACTTACTAGCTTCAATTGCCCAGATAATTGAGGCAATCGCCGTTGTGATCACGGTAATTTATGCTTGGGGACAGCTTAGGGCAATGCGACACGAACAGCTCTTAGGAGCAGTTTGGGAAATCTTTCGAGAATTGGATGCTCCTGAAAAACATGAAGCTCGCAACTCTGTCTATCGCCACGCCGCCCTCTTCAAAGATCTAGACCATAATCCTCAGGCAACCCTAGCAAAATTGCCCGAAGAGGCAGAGAGACTTGCCAACGTAGTGAGCAGTTCATTTGATAGGGTTGGCTATGTTGTTAATCGCGGTCTGATCCCTCTAAGTCTGATCCTTGAAGGCTTCCATCCCAGCATTGCTCGTAGTTGGGTTGCGTTGGAACCCTATATCAAAGCTCTTAGAAAGACTAGATATCATCCAAAGCATGAGCAGTACTTTGAATTTCTAGGAACCGAAGCTCTTGCCCGTTACATAAGTAGGGAACAGGTGATTAGAGAATTGGACAAATGGGCAGAATCGGGCTCTTCGTCATCAGATGTGGCGTTGACGGACGACATACAGGCAACAGCCGACAATTCTCGTGAATAAGGGAAGCATCATGTCAGTGAATAAAGCCGCAATTGAAAGACACGAAACTGAAGTAGCGATCATACGCGCCTCAAGCCTTGGGAAACGGGCCGAATATTGGAAGAGATTCTATTCCTCAGAGGATTTTCGATTCTTAGAGGACCCAGCGGAAATTGGTAGGTTTGGTGTTATTGCCGAAATCATCTTCTCTTTCTTCAATAAACCAAGGGTGCTCGATGTCGGTTGTGGGCTTGGATACCTTTGTAGAATGCTTCAACGTGATAAGATACAAAGCTATCTGGGCGTTGATATAGGCGACAAAGCTATAGAAAAAGCGCGACAAAACTATCCAGAATATTCCTTCTTGTGTGAGAGCGCAGAGAACCTCATTATTGACATACCTCAGGACGTAGTAGTATTCAGCGAGGTCTTGTTCTATGTGGACTATCTAGCAATTCTCAAGAAGGCTTTTTCTTTTCTCGCTCCTTCTGGATTACTTATCGCTTCTATATTCAGTTCTCCATCTGGAGACTCCATTCTCCGATATCTTGGCGAGCAGAAACCGATAAAGAAGCACATTGAGATTATCTCGCACGATACGGGCTTGGTTTGGCACGTCCTAGCGCTTCAAGACAGGAATTAGTACTTTTCAATGGCAGGAGGCCACCTAACCCGCGCTTGCAGCCGACACGCTCCGCTCGCTTCGCTCGCTCCGCGTGCGGCTGAAGCGCACCGTTGAGCCTGTAGGAAAAGCCATTTTTCGTAAATTCGCTGTCAATAAAATCAAATACTTACGAGTCGGAAAATAGTCAAAATCGGGCTTTTTCTACAGACTCGTTAGGCATAGGAGAGAACGATGGCAGACTGTTTTATTAGCTACGCGTCTCCGGACGAACGACTGGCTACGGATGTGGCCCAATATCTTCGTTGGCGTGGCCTTGAGGTTTTCATGGCCGGCCTTTCGTTACAGCCGGGCGACACGTGGAACGCGGAAATCCAGAATGCGTTGCGTACGAGTCCATGGGTTGTGTTCCTTGCAAGCCGCGTTGCGTGTGCCTCGGCATACGTCCAGCAGGAGGTCGGTGGTGCCGTGTTTGGTGGAAAAAAGCTTGTACCAGTGATCTGGGACATGCCACCCTCGGACCTGCCCGGATGGGCGAAGCACTATCAGGCCCTTGACTTACGCGGTCTGCCTAGCCATGCTGTTGCACAGCAAGTCGAGCACATCGCTGAAGCAATTCATGCCAGCAAGCGTCAGGGAGCATTTATCGCTGGAGGTATCATTGCCGGATTACTCTTGTTGGCACTCGGTGGAAAGGACTAAGGACCGAGCGGCGGCTGCCCCTTAACCGTTAAGACGATTCTATTAATAAAACTATGGAATGCCTTTACTACACAAATGGGCTTATATCGGACGGGAAAACGCTGACAAAATTGTGCCTGTTATTTGATAAAGTAAGCACTTTTTATGTGTCACCTCAATATTTCCTAGAACCTCTGGAAATGAGATGGCAATCAAAAAAGGATGTGCCTTTCTTCAGCAAGTCACCATGCGAGAAGGTTCTACTTACGTCTCAACACTTATTAGCGCACACGAAATTCACAGAGGAAAACAAAGAACTAATTGAGTCAGGAGTATTGAACCCAATTGTAATAAACCAGACTCCACCAGATTGGGAGGGTTTTGAAATAAACGAAGAAAAGTTGATGCGGGATGGAAGCGGTATTGCGTTCGGGCTGTGGGGGCAATCAGTAGGTATTGTGCCAGAGGAAAAGATTTTCGTGGACGCGCCATGGTTTTCACTATACAGATGGCAAAGCATTGCGGGTGGACTCCACTTTGCATTTCAGAGTGGGAAAGTACCTATAAGCGATAATGTCGCTCTGAGTAAACTCGCCATTGACACTGTCAAGAGGTTCGGTCCAATAAAACCATTGCCAACCCCCGAGGAAATTGCTGCAAAAGTAGCTTTCCAGTCAATGTCATTGCTCATACCCGATTTCCCATCTCTACAAGCAACAGAAATACTAGAAGCAAGGGAGAAACTTTCGGATGAACTCCGCTCTTTCAAATTTGAAATGGAGAAGCTCATAAGAGAAATTGATGAGAACTCTTATGAAAATATAGAGTCCATCGTGCTTCATAGGGTCAAACCCAGATTTGATGACCTAAAGCTAAAGATAAAATCACTACAGGGGGAACTTTTTCGCAAGATAGCGAAAGTCTTTTTTGTGGGTGGAACTGCGACAACTTTCTTGTCTCATTTCTTGGCGATGCCCTTATCAGCTCAAATAGCTGCGTCTGCTTCTTTCGTTGGTAAGATCTTGTTAGATATACATGAACACTTGTCGAAACGTGAGGAATTGGAGAAAGGTAGTACAAATCGCGGTCTAGTCTTGCTCCTTAAATTAGAGAGATTTAAGCCCTAACGAGGCAATCCAACGGATGCGTAACACGCCCCGTTGATTTTGAACGTTAGACAGGGCGAGAACCTAAGGATCTAGCTATGGCAAGGGGGCTCGTTCACGAAGTTCATTCGCTCGTTGCTTTCGGGCTGCCGTACCGTCACGTACATGCCAGAAAGGATGCGTTCTCGCGACGCTTGCCTGGGCTGCGTCACCGGCGTGTGAAGCACCGGAAATACCAGGCGTTCGGAAAAACATGGGACTTCAGGGATCCGTATCCCGCTAAGGCGCAGCGTCAGGTCGAGAGAATTGTTCGCTGGAAAGGGCCGGACAGGGCTGAAGAGTATATGGCGTCGGTGTCGCACGATGTTGACGACAAAAGCTGGGATTTTGACGGTACGACCCGCGTTGAACGATTCGCTATCCGAAAGTACTGGGAATCATTTTGTGCTTGGCTTGTTCTGAATCCGGACATACTCAAGTCTTGGGCGGGGATTGACGTAGCCGCCGGTCGAATTCATCGAGTAATCGACGGAGTTGAAGTGTGGGAAGAAGAGCCAAAACTCGCTGGGGCATACGCCACGCTTTACAATCGCGTGTGTTTTTTGATTCGCCGTGACAGAACACTTCGAAATGCTTTGGTGAAATACGGCCAACTCGATCCGGGCGCACTGTCTAACCCTTATATGGCCTCCCGCCTAAAAAGTGTGGGGGCAGACTTGCTTATTGAGTTTCAATCAAGTGAAGAGCTAACAACCCAATCCACCCGATGCGGTAAACCGCTCCGCTGATTTTAAGCGTTGAGGCTGTAGAAAAAGTCAATCTCGCGCGAATCCGGCGAGTTGGAAGAAAATGCAACCTCTCAGGATGCTCTGTATACGACGATCTCATGCTGGGGAGGGGTCAAGAGACACCCGAAAATCACCCCTTAAACGTAGTGAGGGGGTTTTTCTACAGGCTCGTTAGGCCAAAAGAACAACAGAGGTATCTCATGACGATCAAAAATTTGGGGTCAGGCATAAATAATTAAATATTGACAGAGGGGTTCTATATAATGATATTAAGGAGTCATGGGAGAAAAACCGCGGGTTCATTATCCAGGAGGACTCTAAATAAGAAATTAATCATGCCTGACCCCATTTATTTGGTGATCACATATTGTGAAAGATTGGTCTACTCAATGATGAACTCTAAATCATCCCAGCGGACGGCTGATAGCCACCGTTGGTCACATTCGTTAGACAGAAATGTTTGAGGGATGATATATGGAATTCTTTGAGCGGCTTTACAGGGGGTTTGAAGCCGAACATTATGTAGCCGGAAAGCTGTTTTCAGCCGGCTACGAAGCCTTTATGCTGCCTGCTGATTTTGGCTTTGACCTTATTGTCACGAACCAAAAAGAGCGGTCTAGGGGGCCTCGTCTGAGAGGGCGACTGCTCGAACCACCTTTCGCTGTTCAAATCAAGTCTCGACGATTAATGTCTTCAGATTTTCGGCCAAGCACATCGGGTCGCGATGAAGCAGAGGTCTCTATTTCGGTAAAAAAGGAAGATTTGGACTTACTGGTTAGCACAAACTACAGTTTTTTGGTTATCGTGTTGTTTATACAAGGCGATGCTAAAAGATTTGAAGATCGGACAATTCATTTCTGGTTTAGCTCAGCACACGTTAATGCTCTTGATGAGCGTGGATATTTCCTGCCCGACGAAAACGATCGAAGAGTCCGCAACCTCAGGTGTAGTTTACGCATGTTTCCGATGCTGGTCGTCGAGTCCCTTCTTGGCACTTTGGTATCTCAGAACCACCTAACTGAAGAGGGAAGAGGTATCCTTTTATCCAAAATTCCAGAACGGGTGCCTAGGAGTTGGCGCGCATCTGAATATGTCGCCTTAGCGCGGAAAGCGCGAGATAAAACTAATGATCTGGTCTGGCGGCCGGTGCCGAAAGAACTGTGCAAATTAAGTAACATGGGATTCGACATCGGATTAGGCCATTTGGACTAGCATGCCAAACACTTCTAACGAAGCAAGCCGACCGCATAAGAGCGTGGCATTTTGGGGAGCATTAAGCATGAACAAGAGGGCATAGGTTCTAAAACAACTTGAAATCGGTTGGCCATTTTTAAAGAAGCGGCAAATATGGAGAAATACTTTAAAATGTTTTAGAACCTACGTCCCCTCAATTTTTTAGGCGGATAAAAAGATGACTTAGATTTGTCAATTATTTATTGTAAAAATTTTTCAATTTGGCTAAGATACTTAAAAACTATCTAATAATATTGTTATATTTATGTGAGGTAAGAAATGTCGGGTGTAACGCAACGATATATTTCAAAAGAATTGATACATTTCGTTGGGCGAGGATTAAAAGAAGATGAACAATATAAACTGTTGATTCACATCATTCAATCTGGATGGCTAACTCATCCACCCCACAATCCCAACATCAGTGGAAATCTTACTGTAAATCCTAATGCAAAGATAAGTAAGAATGAAATGTATTCACCTCAAGTAATCTGCTTTTGTGATATCCCTACTGAAGACCTATCATTACATGTCAAAAAGTATAGTCCTTTCGGTTTGTCATTCTCAAAGGACTTCATTTCTAAAAATGGAGGGAGCCCAATTCATTATCTATCACAAAAGTCGAAAGTTAGAGTCATTAAAAATATTGAGCCAAAAGATATGGAAGAACTATTTAATAAAGGTAAAGGGATTGAAGCATTCTTTGACCACATTGATAAAGGAGAATACTTCGATAAGATGATGGTTGAATACCATGAGTTATTTCAGATGTTCCGCAAGATGATTATGGATAATAGAAAAGTTGCTGGAGTTCCACCAGAGCATAGTCGTTTAATGGATCTGGAGAGATTTTTATCCTTTCATATTTTTAGCTACTTTAAATTTTTCGATCATAGTTTAAACGATGAACATGAAGATAATTACTATTTCGAAAGAGAATGGCGAACAATAGGAAATATCCAGTTTTCAATTGAAGATATTAACACAGTATTTTTACCGAAAAAATATGGTATGCAATTTCGTAAAGATTTACCGGACTATTACTCACAGTTAATTTTTATGGATTAAGAAAAGACTAGTGGGACGTAGTTGAAAAATAGCACTTTACATATATGTAAATTTAAGGTGTTGCGGAACATGAGTTGCGGATGGGAACACGGACCAGAAAGGTTTCAACGGCACGAGCGAAGATTTCATACCATTTAAGTCATGAGTTCGGGGTTTCGAAGGCTGAGATCGCCCGGCAATTAGGGGTATGTACTTCAGCCATTGCTAAAGCCGTTCAGAACATGGAAGGACAGGAGAATAAGTGTTAATTTTCAACTACGTCCCCATTCATTCTTCGGCGGGTGAGGAGGCTTTGATAGGCAGCGCAAAGCGTTGCCTATCAAAGCGGTTTGAGCAGACAACGCCCCTTCAGGGCGTGCTCCTCACCCGCCGCGTTATGTTGAAAAGAAGCGATAAGCTCACGGAAAGTGCAAGTGCCTGAGATATGGATATGAATGATATCGAAGTGATTACACAGTTCCGTTATTTAGTTGCTGAATTTAAGGCAAAAGAACGATGCCTTGTTGAAGCGATCAAGAATCGCGATTTCAAAAATCCTGTCTTCGAGGCCACATACAACGTACTAATCCAGATCAAAGAGAAACTATCACAATATGATGTTTTGAGAGTGGATGACTTATCTTTGAGGAATGATCTGTGCGCAATAAGAGAGAATAAAGATTTTCTATACTTTCGGCTACTAGAGCTAATAAAAAAAACTAATGGCACTGGAAATGATGGCAGGTTAGTCTTTGGACCAAGCTTCTCCTCTGAGAGATACGATGAAATTCTTTTAGATGAGGTATTATCGCAGGCTGATCCTTACACGCTAATTAGGAAAAAAATGGAGATTGGCACTCTATTAGTGGGTAAAACTATACCAGAACACCTTAAGAAACACTTGACCCTTATAAAGGAATGCTATGCATGGAGTTTCGATTCTGCTGCTGCTATTTACTGCAGGACAATTCTGGAGGAAGGCTTCAGAGAAGCCCTGAAATCAAAACCCGAATTCAGAACGTCTGGACAGAGGAGTGACTTGGAAGGATGGTCCTTAGACTGGTTATTAAACCACTCAAAGAAAAATAGGTATTTTTATTTGGAGGTTATAGACAGAGCCTATAAAATTAAGGAGAATGTTAATCACATTGTCCACCCGACAAGTGCAAGAAAGCCGGACATACAAATGTCTGCTCTAGAAATAATTAAAGATACGTTTTACATTTTGGAAATGCTGTTTCGTTAGCGGTTACGGCGAATAATCTACGGCGTTTCCAGACACTAGAGCCCCACATAACAAGGCAATCCAGCCGATCGCTTACAGCGCCGGCTGATTTTAGTCGTTAGGCGCCTGGTGCAATCCAAAGTTAGGAGGTCACATGGAAAAACCAATCTCGCTTAATGGAGTAAGAATGCGTGTCGTCTCAACGGCTGAAGGGGGCGAAGTCAACACTGAGACGCTATTCGAGTTTGCTCAAGACGGTTCGGTTGTCTCTGCGCGATATGCTGGTGGCAAGGTGCGGCTTGGCTATCTGGTTGGCACGATGTCCGCTGAAGGGCTCCGCTTCCGGTTTGCTCAGGTTGACAACTCTAGCCGCCTCGATGGCGGGTATTCAACTTGTGAAATTGGGCTGACGGCTGAGGGAAGGATACAGTTGGTCGAGCATTTCAAGTGGGACTCGCGTGAAGGATCAGGAACCAACATTTTTGAAGAAATCGATGTCAATCGCTCATAAGGAGGGCTTCATTGTTCGCCACATGTTCGAGAGGGGGATGAGATGACAGAAGAGATTGTGCAAAAGTATGGGCAAAGAGTTGGATACACGGAATCAGAAGTTGAGAAGTTCCATGAGGGAGGCCACAGGATCAGGCAGGTAAAACGACTCTCCCAGGCTGCTTCCCTGTATTCTATCGAGGCTGAGGTTATTAACGCCAAGCACTGCAATTCAGGGCATACAGTGGGGCAAAAATTCATTCTCGATGTGGACGGTAACTTCATTTCCAAGCTCTGTCCAAAGAAAATGTGCGTTTATTTGATATCCCAACTGACGATCCCTGTGGCGCTCATTAACGAAAGGTTGAGCGAAGGTCTTGAGCCGAATGATTTTCATTTCATGCGGTACGTGAAATGCCCGGATGCCGGCATAGAGTGTTATGGTTATGGAGAGGTCATGGTTCAGGTTAAGGTCGTTTCACGAGTTAAACAGGAATGAATGATTCCTGGCCCAGAGGCTACCGATGAGCTGCAACTGCATTCTAATAACAAGCAAAACGCGCCTAACACGAAAAGCCAGAAGGGACGTAGTTAAGTTATTTAAATAAATATCCATCAACGTTATTTAACGTATATAACTATGTCCCCGCACTCCAAGCCCCGAGAGCGGATTTGGGGGACGTTGTTGACTGAGTTGAATAAATCTGATGAAAGAAACAAAGATAAAGGTCCGGAGAGATGGTAATACCCCCCAGGCAGAGGAAGAATAATTCCTGCTAGTCAACAACGTTAACAAATCAAGAGGGATGCCGCACAAAAGCCGCCGCGCCCTTCAGCGCCCTGCTGAAATTAATTTTATAATTTTCGATAATGCTTGACAGAGGTTAGCAAACTTGCTAACATTGGTATTATGAACTATACCATCGAGTACTTCCACTCTCGCGTCAAAGCCGAGGTCGAAAGCTGGCCGGATGGGATACTCGCAGATTATGCGCGGTTGGTAGAACTACTGATGGAGTTCGGGCCAAATCTACGAATGCCGCACTCACGCGCCATGGGTGGTGGTCTTTTCGAGTTAAGGCGACGCGGTCGTGAAGGCATCGGGCGGGCGTTTTACTGTTTTGTCGTTGGTCAGCGCGTCGTGATACTTCACGCTTTTGTCAAGAAAACTCAAGAAACTCCGGAACAGGAATTGCGCATTGCGCGGAGAAGGATGAAGGAG
>Ga0315285_10002832_pt1 | contig 18159 bp, 19 predicted proteins | sample YL17G09_36_MG_FD_203698 | JGI IMG/M metagenome (GOLD analysis project Ga0315285, IMG submission 203698) | Sediment microbial communities from Yellowstone Lake, YNP, Wyoming, USA - YL17G09_36 | ecosystem: Environmental > Aquatic > Freshwater > Lake > Sediment | place: USA: Wyoming | collected... | reverse complement strand
TGGTCAAAAATGTAAATGATGTAACGGAAGCAATTATTGGCGCAGCGATCTGTGTCCACAGGGAGCTAGGACCGGGATTACTCGAATCAGCCTATGAGGCTTGTTTGGCCTACGAATTGGTTGAAAGAAAATTGCAGATCGAACGGCAAAAAGGTTTGCGTAGGAGCATAAATCTCTGCAATTTTTCACCGCAGAGAGCGCGGAGAACGCAGAGATGTCCCAGAATATAAATGATATAACGAAAGCAATTATTGGCGCGGCGATCTGCGTCCATCGGGAGCTAGGGCCCGGGTTACTCGAATCAGCCTATGAGGTTTGTTTAGCCTACGAATTGACAGGAAGAAAACTGAAAATCGAGCGACAAAAAGGTTTGCCTGTCGTCTACCGGGGAGTCGAGCTTGATTGCGGATATCGGATCGACCTACTCGTGGAGAAGCGCGTGGTCGTTGAATTAAAGGCAGTTGAAAGCCTCGAGCCAATTCATGACGCCCAGTTATTATCATATCTCAAATTATCCGGGTGTGAAGTAGGGTTGCTGATTAATTTCAATGTCAAGGTACTCAAGGACGGTATTCGCCGCTTCGTGAATAGGTTTCAGGAATAATTTCTCTCTGCGTTCTCCGCGTGCTCTGCGGTGAGAAGTTTGTTTTAGGCTTTTTGTCTTTTTGAGGAAAATTTCTCTGCGTTCTCCGCGGTCTCTGCGGTGAAAGGTCTTTTTGAAGGTAGTAGAATTCGGAGCGATAGAAAAGGACCATAGATATCTTTGGTCGTTCAGTTTTATTTTTTTGAAGAAATATTTCTCTGCGTTCTCCGCGTGCTCTGCGGTGAATAATTCTTTAGATTGAACAAGGAGATCGTTTTGCCCAAGACCATTATCGATGTTTTAGAGGAAAGAGGTTTCATCGAGCAGATCACCGACACCGGCCTGCGGGAGGCCGCAGCCACCCAGAGCCTGAAATGCTACGTGGGCTTCGATCCCACGGCCCGCAGCCTTCACCTGGGGCATGTGATCCCGGTGATGGGGCTGGCCCACTTTCAGAGAATGGGTCACATCCCCATCGCCCTCGTCGGGGGTGGGACGGGCATGATCGGGGACCCCAGCGGCAAGACCGCCGAGCGGCAGCTTCTTTCCAGGGAAGATGTGGAAGCCAATGCGCAGCGGCTCCAGGCCCAGTTGTCCAAATTCTTCAGGTTTGAAGGGCCTCACGCCGCCCTCCTGCTCAACAACGGCGAGTGGCTGTTGCCGCTCAAGCTGGTCGATTTTCTGCGGGATATCGGCAAGCATTTTTCCATCAATGCCATGATCGCCAAGGAGTCCGTTCGCTGGCGACTGGAAGAACGGGGCCAGGGAATTTCTTTCACCGAGTTCAGCTACATGCTTCTCCAGGCGTATGACTTCTACCATCTCTTTGAGCACTACGGCTGCTCCGTGCAGGCCGGGGGGAAAGATCAGTGGGGGAACATTACCGCGGGCATCGACCTCATCCGGCGGATGAGCGGGGGAAGCGGACATGGGATTACTTTTCCCCTGCTGACCACGGCAGCAGGAGTCAAGCTCGGCAAGACAGAAGGGGCAGAAGGAAGCGAGATGATCTGGCTCGACGCGGAGATGACGTCGCCCTACCGCATGTATCAATACTGGATCAACAGCGATGACCGGGATGTAATCAAGTTTCTCAAGTTGTTCACCTTCCTCGAGCTTTCCGCAATCGGGGAGCTGGAAGAATCCCTGAAGCAAGATCCCGGAAAGCGCGAGCCCCATCGCGCCCTGGCTTTCGAGTTCACCAAATTGGCCCATGGCGAAAACACGGCGCAAGCCGTCCGCGCAGCCTCGGAGATCCTCTTCGGAAGCGAGGTGCGGGAGATCGCCAAGGATGTCTTCGATCAGTTGGCTGGCGAGGTTCCATCCACGAGTTTTCCCAAGGAACGCCTGAAGGGTGGCGTTCCCCTGACGGACATTTTACTCGAGACAAAACTGGTCAAATCCAAGCGAGCCGCGCGGGACCTGATCACGCAAGGAGGCGCCTACGTAAACAACGTCGCTTGGCGGGATGTGGAGGCGAAGGTGGACCTCAACCAGGCTCTTTCGGGCCGCGTCGTTCTTTTGCGCAGCGGCAAAAGGACCTACCATCTATTGATCATCGACTGAAGATAGCTCCCATAGAGCCCCTCTTTCCTTTCCGATCGTAGAATGGGGGGAGCTCCCATAAGACCCCTCGCCCCTGGCGGGAGAGGGTTGGGTGAGGGGGATCGAGGTTGCCTGGAGTTATATTGTCTAAAATGGCCTGAGGCGCAGAGATTTTTTTGGTCTGAAGGCATGATAGATTTCAGCAGAAGGAAAAATTTATTTGTATGAAAATTGGGATTCATGGTAATGATAATGAACGGCTAAAGAAAGGAGTCATTGCGAGGAGTCCCGCGAAGCGCGGGACGACTTGGAGGGATGGAAATATGATCAGCGAGGATATTCTCAATGAGTTGAAGGAGCGCCTAGTGAAAAAGTTTCAACCTCAGCGAATCATTCTCTTCGGGTCTCAGGCACGGGAAACGGCGGACAAACATAGTGATGTTGATCTTCTGGTAGTCTGCGATATTCGCGGGAATCGTCGCGCATTGATGGTCGAGATGGACCGATCATTGAGAGGGTTACCCCTGGCGCGGGACATCGTGATACTCACCCCCGAAGAATTCGAGCGTGATCGCCATATCCCAGGCACGGTTGCACGGCCAGCATGGCGGGAAGGAAGGGTTTTGTATGAGGCGTCCTGACAAGGAAGTTTTACGAAAGGTAGCCCAATGGCTGGCATACGCCCCCCTATACCCACAGTATTTCGAGACTCCTGGAACTGTGTGGGGATAAGGCAAATTGGATAGGGGAACTGCGAGGAGCAGAAGAGTTGACCCCCTTTGCGATCACAACACGTTATCCAGGTGAGGATGAGGAGGTGACCAAGGAAGAAGCCCTTCAGGCGATCGAGATTGCAGCCAAAGTAAGGGATATAATCCGGAATGCATTGACGCAGGAGGGAATGGATGTTCCTGAAGAGGCAAAAGAATGAGACTGACCATCGATAGCTTCATTGTATGAAGGCATTCGGGTGACCGTTAAATCACCGGGTGAAAGAGTGACTGGCGGATTCGGGTTAGAAATTATCGGATTCTATATGAGATTGATGAGAAGGCAAAGATCGTGAGGGTGTTTCGGGTAAGACACCGGCGCGAGGCCTAGGGGTAGGACGGGCTTGTCGTTGCCAATGTTGACTCAATCAAGCTTTTGGAGGTGAAAATATGAAAGGAAAGTCCAAAAGGAAGGCCCCTGAGATTATTCTACGGGGCGGAAAGCCAGCCGCTGTAATTCTGGCAATTGACCAATATCAGGAGATTTTAGAGCGGCTGGATGATGTGGAAGACTTGGGGATTCTGCAGAAAATGAGGGAGAGGCCCCTTAAGTTTAGAAAGCTGGAGACTTCTTAAAGGAGTATCGGTCAAGTCTATGAAGTTTATCTTGAGCGAGCGGCAGAACACGCCACAAACGGCTTGCGCTCAAATTACTTCCCAACTTCGTTTGTGCCGAAACCGTTAAGCCAAAACCAGCCCTGAGGAAAAAAGGAGAATGGAGGTCGAAGATGAATGGACAACTGATCAAGGAACTGCTTGCGTTTGAAGCGGATCACACATGGATCAATGAAAATCTGGAAACGCTTTTAGATCAATATGCCGACCAGTGGATCGCGGTCAAGAATGGTCAGGTGCTTGCTAACGATCCAGATTTGACAGGACTACTGTCCAAGCTGTCAGACCCTGCCCATACATGTGTGGAGTATATTACACGTGAGCCCCTGGAGATGGTGTTATGATCATTCGAGGCCGCTTTATCGGAGATGCACCGTATTTTGCCGTTCATCTTCGATCGGCGTACTTTCAAGGACTGGTCTGGTTGCTGGTAGATACCGGGGCGTCTCGTACAACAATCCTGGATCGGGATGTGAAGCTTTTGGGCATTCCGGCCGGGACTCTGGAACCGGCATTGTTGCCGATTGTAGGTATTGGAGGCAGTGTGCGTTCGTTTCTGATTCGAGGCGTTGAGATCGCCTTAGCGTCGGAAGGAGGAGATGTATTACTTCGACAAGACCTCTGGGTTGTGCAACATGATCTGGGCCAGCTACCTCCTGAGGAGGTCTCGCGCATTTTGAGACTTCCGTCGGTTATGGGGCGCGATTTGATCAATCGGTTTCACTTTACATGCGACTATCAGGCTGGAATTGTGCGGTTGGAGCGTTGACGAACAGGGTTGGCTTCGCCTAACAACAGGGTAAAAGATTTCATGCAAATGCTATCGCACTTCTTTTGGCCATGAACGTGATCGCCATATCCCAGGCACAGTTGCCCAGCCGGCATGGCGGGAAGGAAGGGTTTTGTATGAGGAGGTGACCAAATCTCCCTGGCTGGACACGAAAAAAGATCAACAAAATCAATGAATTTGCAAAATTTAATTTTTTTCTTGACAAAATAATCAAATTATGAATACATGCACCTGTGATTGGAAGTTTTTCTGGAAACCCTCATCCTCGTAGCCAAAGACCACTTACAATGTTATTGAGTTAACCGCTTCCTCATAGCTTCAAGAGGATTTCAGTTCATGCGGTTTTCGACTTTCCAGGGGTTTAAAAGAACCAGTTTAGCTGCAGGCTCCATTCTTCTCCTCTTCCTGCTCTCCGCTCTTTACTCTCTCTCTCTCTCTCTCTCTCTCTAAAATTCTACCAGCTACTGGCCGGTTAAGTTTCCCCCTGTTTTTCATTCCTCTAATGTTACCCATATCAGTTTGTAATCCCTTAAATTTTGCAAAACTTTTGGATAAGGAGGTAGCATCCTAAGACTGGCGCTAATTTGCGTATAGCAATCATTTTTCAAAAATTGATAGGGCAAGACAAGGAATTAATTATTCTTCAGAGGCTTAGTCTCTCTTTGTAAAGAGAGACTAACTGAATTGAGTTTAAGGAAGAAATGCTAATTTGTCCAGGTTGGAAAAGGAGACCGGATCTAAACGGGATTGAAACTTTAACATAAAAGAATTAATTAATGGCAAGTTTAGTTGTCAAGCAATGAGTAAGTATCCCTATTTGAAAGAAAAGAGGATTGCCCATGAATCAGATTAGATCAATGAGTTTCACCCAAGAGAAATCGTACGCGGTTCTGCTGGTCATTTTATGTGCCTTTGTGCTCCAGGGATGTATGGGACGTGAAATAGGGGACGTAGTTTAAAATTATCACTTTAAGTCTTCTATTTCCAGTTTTCGAAGGCCATTCGCAACCCTGAGGTGCACACCCCTACATGGCGAGCTATCTCGGCCATCGGAATCCCATATTCCCGGCTTAAATGCCAAGCAATCATAGCGCGCACGTCTTAGTGGCATTCAAAAAGATACCAAATTTGGTAATGATGGTTCCCGCATAAAAGTGGAAATGTGGGGTCAGGCATAGCTATTACAGGCTCCTTGGTAAATGGGGTCGAGCGTAAAGAATTAAGCAATGCAGGGGTCATGTCTTTAATCTTGCTATCGCGTACTATGCAGAATGATCATCAAGAATAAGTGACTGACTAACATCAAAATGCAAAGACCTAACCCCTCAAGGCATTTCTCGGAAATGGAGGAATTGATATGAAAAGGATGAAAAGAAACTTTTGGGCATCATTAACAGGGTTATTATTTCTAGCTAGTCTTGGCTGTGCAACAATAGATTCAAAACCGCCAATTAAAAATCCTCAAATATTAGAATCAAATTTACCATCGGCTCAATTAATAACAGGTGTTCCATGGTATCGGCAGGGCCGTAAGGAGTGTGGACCTACTTCTATTGCGATGGTATTAAATTTCTACGGGAGAAAAGTAACTAAAGACGAAATAGCCAGATGTGTAATGAGCGCCGGTAAATTTGGGACGGAACTTGAGCAATTAGAATACTATGCAGAGCAGCAGCAGGGACTCAAGACCTATCGGCTTTATGATCGGACGAAAGATAAATCGTCAATGAAATATTTAATTGCCCAGGGATATCCTTTAATTGCTATCGGAAGGATTCCTCAAAATTGGCATTCCAAATGGGCACCGCTTTGGGAAGGCCATTATGTTGTTGTAGTAGGCTATGATGATGTAACTAAAAACCTCATAATTCAAGACCCCGCTTGGGGAAAGAAAGGATATGAAATGACAAAAGTTCCTTACAGAAATTTTGGAGATTTTCATACCCACTCTCAATTTCCTGGGCTTGTGCTTTGTATTTATCCTAAGTAAAATTTAAAAAAACACTGCGCACTGGGTAGCCGCGCAAAAGGGGTCAAATCTTTATCCTTGATTCTGCTGCAAAACCCCCCATTTTTAGAAATTGTGAAAAAGTGTTCAGAAACCATCGCTTTAAAATCGCCTATAAAGGATTTTTATTTTCAGGGAGGGTGTTTTGATGGCTTTTTTGGTAATGCATTTTCCACCAAATAGGTTTTGCAGCAGAATCTATCCTTTACAAAAGGCCTTTGCTTGTTGCCCAGATGGTTGCGAAGATGGGGTCAGGCATAACTATTTAACTATTTTGATCCTCTTATTTCGGGTTAGAATTCTGCGCAGGGTCGGCATCAAGGCGTAAGCATAAGGGAAAAACCCTAGACGTCGTGGTGAAGGTGACGTTCTTTTCTATCTGACTTACGATGCAAACCATGCCATCGTCCATTTGGATTTGCGCGAACTTTTAAAACATGCTATCGTCCCGGCATCGAACAAAGTGAGATATTCTTTGATAACCAGGATTGGAGGCTTCTATATTCTTGTGGCATTCAGCTCCTGCCTGATCTGGTTCGCCAGCCAGTGGCGGACCAGGGTTTGGTAGGGAATAGACTTCATGGTGGCCAGTTTCCGAATTGCTCTAATCTGGAGAAAGTGGGGACGTAGTGGAAAATATGCACCTTGATGTTGAGGGGGGCATGTACGAGGGGTTTGGTGGGTGCGGGCTAAGATTGCCTGGATTTTGAGTCGGGAGTATTGGATTTTGATGGCGCAAATAGGGGTGCAGATAGGGGCCTGCACCTCGCCGATCGCCAAGGCCATTCGGAAAAAGGAGGGGGCAAGATTAAAGTGTCAATTTTCCATTACGTTCCGCAATTCGCACATTGGATCCTTTCCGGCGTGAGATTTAAGGCCCGTTTTTGGATTTTGGGAGGGGAAGGGATGAAAAGAGATTCAAAAAGCCTGGCGTTCGAAATGGTGAATCCAGGCTTTATTATTTAGGAGGTTATAATGCGTAAAAATACAAAAGCATTGCTTGTTAGCGTCTTATCGTTGGCCCTTTTCTTTTCGGGTTTTGAATTATGCTTGGCCTATGAAAAGGAGATTAAGGTCCTCTCTTCTACTCTTGCGGAGAGCATCGTTACCTCGGGAAAAAAGTCCATCGCCGTTGTGGATTTTACAGACCTGCAAGGAAATGTGACGGAATTGGGTAGATTCCTAGCAGAAGAGTTCTCAGCGTCGCTGTCTGAGCTAGGCAAAGGGTTCGAGGTAGTGGACAGGACTCACATAAAAAGTCTTTTAAAAGAACACCAGTTGGCGCAAACGGGCTTAATTGACCCCCAAACAGCAAGGAAGTTAGGCGAGATCGCAGGTGTTCAGGCCCTCGTAACGGGTACCCTCACACCATTTGGAGATAGCATCCGCCTTTCAGTTAAGGTATTAGATACAGCCACCGCAAAAGTGATCGGAGCTTCACGTGGAGACATTGCAAAAACAAAGGGTATAGATGAGTTACTTTCGAGAGGGATACCAGAGACAATAACCGCTGCCCCAAGCACTGGCAAAACTACGCCGCCGCCAGCGAAACCCAAAGCAGTATCAAAGGTTGAAGTGGGTGACTTTACCTTTGAGGCAAAACAGTGCGTAATATCAGGACAGAAAGTAATCTGCACCATAGCCGTGGTGAATAATGCCTTAAATGTAAGATTTGGCGTTTATTTTACAGGAGGTAGGTCTATTCTCGTTGACGAATTAGGTAACCAATATAAATCATTCGCAGCATGGTTTGGAGGAATGGGCGGTGAGGGGTCTCCGATGTCGCAATACGTCGCTCAGCTCTTACAAACCGTTCCTACTGGCTTACCTATGAATCTTGTACTTGAGTATCGGGACGTAGTGACAACAGCAAGATATGTAAATGTGGTTGTTGATTTCTGCTATGACCGAGGAGGATTTAAAGAGGAAAAAGCCGTTATTCGCAACATCCCATTAGTCAGGTAAGAACAAAATAAATATGGTCAGCGGCCGTTTTATTTTGAAAAAAAGGATTCCCGCAGCAGCAGATAACATTGCTTAAAAGACTAAAGTCTAAAGCCTATCGATGAACAGTGGAGGGGACGTTGGTTCAAAGTGAACTTATTATACGGAAGACTCTATGGCTCAGTTCTCGGAGGTGAGGGCTTCGTTGCTGAATTGGGTGGCGAATGCTGAGGAGCACTTTAATGTGGATTAATACATGCAATAAGTTGTCTTTACACCTACGTCCCCCTTTTCTCTTTAAGAGTGTATAAATCTGAATTTGCCAGGGCAGAAACAAGATATATTAACTGGGAGCTTAATTTGACATTTCCAGAGCCGCGCCGCCGCATCGATTTCAATATAGAAGCAGTTTGGCTGCGCGCTGATGGCAGTGTGGTGACGCGACAAACACAAAAATCGTATATTGAACCGGATTGGAAATCTTCATGGGTTTATTTGGGCTGGGGCAATAGAACTCCTGGGGTTGCTTGGCAGGCTGGCTCTTATGCGATTGAGTTGTATATTGACGGCAAGAAAGTTGCGAGCGAAAAGTTCAGAGTTTACTAAAAAACAATGGTGGAGAACAGATAGCAAAACCAGATGAAAAAGGGGTCAGTGAAATAGGGGACGTAGTGAAAGCGCCGGTCAAAACCGGCATGGTGTAAGAGGTGAAAGTCCTTCACAAAGTAAGGGGTAGCGACCCGCTTTGGCCTCAAGCTATGCGTCGACGACCAGCGATGGGCGTGGCGAAGCGTTAGCAGAGGGGCGCACAGGCGCAGTATTGATCTCCGAAATCACCCCTCGGGAGCGCCGACCTTGTACTACGGTGGGGAAGGCAATATGTTGGAGGGGACCCAGTTGAAAACTAACACTTTTCATTTTTGATCGGAAAACGGAAATGGCTCAGAGCTGATGACAGGTCACAGGGTGCAAGTCACAAGTTAAACTCACTTCTCTCCCTGGAATAAGGAATTCAAGGCTTCAAAAAACTTACCGATCTCATTCTCCAAATTGGATCGAATCTGGGGCATTCCGAGGAGGAGTTTCTTGAGCTTTGGCCAATCGAGTTCAAACCTGTACCTTTTACGGAATAAATGGCGGAAGCCAAGATACTCACGGAGTCTCTTTTCCGTATTGGCGGTTATTACCTGCGGTCTCAATGGAGATTGGGGGCGGCCTTAAATAATTCAATTGGCAGGCGATGGAAGGACATGATATTAGGAATCCTTACAAAATGCAAAAGGCCCTAAATTTAATAGGACGCAGATTTTCGCAGATAACCACAGATAATTATTTTCCTTTTCGTTTATCCTGATAATCTGTATTCATCCGTATCCAAAAAACAATTTCCTATACAATCAAGATAGCGTTTGGAGCGGCCGGGGTGGCGAACATTTGCATTGCGATTGTAAAAATTGGATGGTATAATTATTTCAAAACCCTGCTCCCCATTGGAGGATACTTGATTCTTTTTCCCTTCCCTTGAAGGGAGGAAGGGGTAAGAGCGAGTTGGAGGATCGACAGGTGAGAAACAAAAAATGGTGGAAGCAGTAAAGGAATATGAGTATGCGGCTGAACACAATAATCAATAACTTAAAATCAAAAAGCCTTGCCTCGCTCATACCACAAGAGCTGGTTGCTGTATATCTTTACGGTTCGTCAGCCAAAGGCAGGTTAAGGGAAGAAAGTGATGTTGACATTGCTATTCTTTCATCCCCTAAGATCGCTCAGGAGGAAAGGCTCGTTTTAATGTCAAAAATAGAGGGCATTATTGATAAAAATCTTAGGGAAAAAGGTATCCAGAGAGAAATAAGTGTTCTTGATCTCAGGGAGAAATTTGTACCTTTAACCCTTCAGTATAGAGTCATTACCGAAGGAATACTCTTATATGAAAGGGATCCCTTTGAGAGGCTTGAATTTGAAAATACCGTCAAAGGAGAGTATTTCGATTTTGTGCCCTATCTTCAGTATTTAAGAAAAAAGAAATATGGACATTTACTCCCGAAAATTTGAACTCATTGAAGATTCCCTGCAAAAATTGGGAGAAATAAGGAGAGAGAATCCAAGTCTTGATCAATACAGAAATTCCTGGAAAGACAGAGACTCTGCTGAAAGGAATATACAAAAAATCGTTGAAGCATTTATTGATATCGGCAAGATGCTTATTGCCGAGAAAAGATTAAAGGAACCAGGGAACAATAGAGAGGTTTTTATTATTCTTGAGGAGAAGAAAATCTTTCCCTCTGAGTTCATCCCGCTCGTGGATAAGATGATTGGCATGAGAAATATTATTGTTCATGGCTATAACAGAATTAATGATGAAATTGTCTATGGGATTCTCAAAAGGAATCTAAAGGATATTAAGAATTTAATCACAAATTTTAAGAAAATTTGCTTGGCAAAGGGATGAAATGTTTTGGGCTGGTACGTTGATGAAAATTATCACTTTTCATATTTCGAATAAAAATAGAACCCCGGCCCGGATCTGAAGGGCTTTAAGATTAAAGGAAGGCAGGTGTTAGGATGGGATGGCTTTTAAGCCCTCCATGACATCCTTGGCTCTAATATTTCCTTTCACTCCCATTTCGCCCAAGAGGTCGATGGTCTCAATCAAGTTCAGATTCAAAAGGTCAGCCGCTTCTCGCAGGGTCAGCTTCCCCTTCTCATATGACTTGGCCACATAAACTTCGAAACCCAATCTGGTGAGTTTACGAAGGGAACCGGTTTTCTCAAGTTTTTCAGATCGAGCCACGTATTCTATCGCCTTATCGATCTCCTCAGGGATTCTGACAGATCTGACCTTCATGACCTTTCCTGCAATTGGTTATGCCCGATCCCTCTTGGCCCACGGACCACAGATCAGGAGTAGAGACATCTTTATTTGATCTGGCTATTTATTGATAAATGAAGTCGTTTCTAAGTAATCTATCACCTGGGCGGTAAATTCTCGGGCCTTTTTTATGAAAGGGGAAATTTGTTCATATGAAAGTTCAACGTATTCCCGATAATCGCCGCGCTGTCTTAGCTCAAAGGCATTATTGATGGAACGTCCAAGTTCTTCAGGAAATATGCCTTCTTTTATGAATCGCTTATTGAAATAGGATAAGATGCCAGCGTGTTTTGAAGAGGCGAAAGGTTCGAAGATAAGCAGTGCAAGAACGGCATAGAACATCCCATAATAGGCCCGATTAATAATGGAACGAGGGCTTTTCCCTCCCGAGAGCAAATAATCCGCCTCATCAACACTTTCTTCGGCCTGTTTCAGGCGATAGCGAGCCAGGATGATCCGTTTTTCTTCTGAGGTCAAATGGACAGCCCTTCCCTCTGAATTATTTTGTATAGGGGTGACTCAGCTAAAGGCCCCTCTTCCAGCTCTTTTCTGCTGAAAATGACCGCAGAAATAAAGGAATCATTTTTGAGATTGATTTCAAAAATGATATCGTCAATCTGGGCGTCGATCTCTGGATCCGATTCAGCGACTTCGATCATCACATCAATATCAGATTCCGGATCGCCCTTGCCCCGGGCCTTTGAACCGAAGAGCCGAAGATCTAAGAGATCGAATTTCTTAGACAGGACTTCTTTTAAGGCCTTTATGGCTCTTTCCTCATTTTCCTTCAAATAGTTACCTAAATCCATTTTACAGACCTATTTAGCTTACACGCTTCTAATATTTTAATTTTACCGGTAAAAAGCTGAAAAGTAAACAGGGGTTTTAGGAGACATCCTATCTTCTCCCGGTCCAGAGAAAAAAATAGTTCTGTAATACTCGATATGTGGGATGGGACGTAGTTGAAAATTAACACTTTTTATTTTTGATGGGAAAACGGAAGTAGCTCAGAGCTGATGGCGGGAAGAATCAGAGGGAAAAATCCGAGGCCGAGTGCTTATCTTTTTGCCTAATCATGATTCGAAAGGGTTAATGATTTAGTGGGATTGGTTACGAGAGGAGCAGTTTCGGAATGAACCCCCCTTTTGCCCGCTATTTCTATTCATCGGCGTGGAAGCTTATGCCTATGAGCCCCATAGGAAGAGGCCTCCCGCAGGCTCCCAGTACCCTAAAGGCGTAAGGGCCATTCGTGAACCGCCCCTACGGGATTCCCGTTTCCACGGGAATGACAAATAATGATGATCTCGTAAAAAGTCGTCACTCCGGTGGAAACCGGAGTCCAGAGAATTTTTAAGTGTTTGAAATAACTGGATTGTATAGGAAATTGCTTTTTGAACAAGCTTGAACCCAAATTATCAGGATGATTCTACATGAACGGGTCCACATCCATGAATTTCGCCTAGGCGTGAAAAATCCCCCCCTTTAGAAAAGGGGGGTGGGGGGGATTTACTAAGGAGTCCATAATTGAGTAGACATGTTCTTCCGAAATCTCCCCTGGCCCCTCTTTGCCAAAGAGGGGAATTCCTCCCTTTGATAAAGGGAGGGAAGGAGGGATTTAGTCTTAAGCGTCTATACAATTATGGACTGACTAATAACTTGATTGTATAGGAATTTCCTTTTTTATCCTTCCCCCTCACCCCCGCCCTCTCCCCCGTTTGCGGGGGAGAGGGGAAGGGTGAGGGGGCTTAACTTGATTGTATAGGAATTTCCTTTTTGGACACGGATGAATTCGGATTATCCGGATAGGCGAAAGAAAATGGTTATCTGTGTTCATCTGCGAAAATCTGCGTCCTATTAAATTTATTCCGGCGCCTGCCCCGGACCCGATCCGGGGTTCGCCGGAATGACGGAAATACGTCTTTTCAGACTTTTTACGAGATCATCAAAACCAGGTCGTGCAGGATTTTTGGAGACGGCAAGCTGTAGGTCTGGAGATGCCTGTTTGCGGGGGATGCCCGTCTTGTGGGCTTGCCTTTACCGGATCCGTTTGTCTTTCACGGCTGGATTGCTCTTTGGGGACCGGGTTCGGACCAACTGCAGGAGGAAGACTGCGCCCAGGATCGAGGAGCCGATGAGGTCGTGAATGGTGCCGGCATAGAAGAGCAGAACCCCGGACACGGTCAGGGCGGCGCGCTCAATCCATCCCAGCGGTCCGATCAGGTATCCGCCGACAGCGCCCGAAAGGGCCCAGACTCCACCCAGAGCCGTAAGCGTAACCAGAACGATATTCAAAACGGGCCCCTTCAACAACAGGCCGATACCCTCGGGCGAGGCGCAGAACATAAAGGGGACGATAAAAGCCGGCAGGGTGTATTTCCAGGCCAGCATGGTGGTCTTGAAGGGATTGCCGCCCGTAATGGCCGCAGCGGCAAAGGGGGAGAGGGCCGTGGGCGGCGAGACCTCGGACAGCACCGCATAGTAGAAGATGAACATATGGGCGGCCACTTCAGGGACCCCCAGCTTGATCAGGGCCGGCGCCGTCATCACGGCGGCGATGATGTAGGAGGCCGTGATCGGCAGGGCCAGCCCCAGGATGAGCAGGATGACCGCCGTGAGAATCAGGGTCAGATAGAGGTTGCCGCCGGCGATATCGATGATGATGCCTGAAAACTTCAGCCCGATGCCGGTGAGATTGATGATCCCGACGATGATGCCGGCGCAGGCGCAGGTCGCAGCTACGCCCAGGACCTGTTTCGTGCCGGAGGAGAGGGCCTCGATCAATTTCCGGGGATAGAGGGCCGACTGGCGGTTCAAAAAACTGGTGGCGATGGCAATCAGGACGCTGTAGAAGACCGCGGTAATGGCGGTAAAGCCAAAGGCCATGAAGATGACGATCGTCACCAGAGAAGCGAAGTGGAACCAGTACTGCTTGGTCAGGGCCGCCACATCGATTTTGCCGATCGACACCTGCTGAAGGCCGAGATGCCGGGCATCCCCCTCCACCATGAACAGGATGGAGGCATAGTAGAGGATCGTCGGAATGCAAGCCATGATCAGAACTTCGAGGTAGGAGATCTTCAGGATTTCGGCGATCAGGAAAGACGCCGCACCCATGACCGGCGGGGAAAGGACGGCTCCGATGCCCCCGGCGGCCAGCAGCCCGCCAGCCGATTCCCCGTCATAGCCTGAGCGCTTCAGCAATGGCCAGGCCACCGCCCCCAGGGTTACGGTGGTGGCGGCGCCGCTGCCGGAGACGGTGCCCAGCAGAAACGAAGCCAGGGTCGCGGCCCGGCCGGGCCCGGCCCGGCTCTTGCCCATGCATCCGAGGGCAAAATCAACAAAGAATTTCCCGGCGCCGGAGACCTCGAGCACCGCCCCAAAGATGGTGAAGAGGATGATGAAGGTGGAGGAGACCTCGACCGGCGTCCCGAAAAGGCCGTTCAAGGTCATGTACTCCAGGGCCATGATGCGGGTGAGATTGTAACCCCGATGCCCCCAGGGCTCCGGGAGATAGGCTCCCCAGACGGCGTAGGCAACACAGATCAAAACCAGGATGGGCAGGGCAACCCCGGTGCTCCGGCGTGTCGCCTCCAGGACCAAAAGGCAGGCCAGGACTCCCATGGCGATGTCGAGGGGGACCGGGTTGGCCACCCGGTAGATGAAAGGTTCAAAATCCAGAAAGGGGTAGGCAAAGGCCGCGAATGCCAGCAGAGCCAGGGCGATATCCACCGCCAGGTTCCGGTCCTTCCATCTGCGAGCCGGCGGGTAGAAAAGAAAAGTCAGCACCAGGATCATCATGACGTGCACGAACCGGCTGACCTGGGTGATCATGGAGCCAAAGGCGCCGTACAGTGCAAAAAGGGAACAGGAGACCGCCAGGGCCGTGGTGATATACCCCATTGCCCCCTTGAATTTGCGCGTGGGGGCCTCGATCTCCTCGAGGATCTTTTCTGCTCGTTCGACGGATACCGTTTCCCATCCGCCCTGTTCTGCCATGGAAGACTTTCCTTTTGTCGATCCCGCCGGTAAGAGACCGTGTCGCAATCGGAAAAAAGAGCCGTCATTCCCGCGAAAGCGGGAATCCAGCGCAATCTTTATATGACGGAGTTACCCCGCCTATCGCGGGGTAAAATTTTTCCAATGATTTGACCTGACTGGATGCCCGCCTTCGCGGGCATGACGAATTACGACACAGTCTCTAAGCCCGGGGGGTATCCGGTTTTACCGGACACAACTTCAGGTTGAAATCACCGGCGCATTCAGGCCGTTATTTCCAAACCCCTTGTTCCTTATAGTATTTGATCGCCCCGGAATGGAAGGGCACCTCGGCCAGGGAGATGGCGCTCTTCAATTCCAGCTTCCTGGCTTCCTTGTGCACGGCCACAAGGTCGGCCTTCTTCTCGAACATCACCTTGGTGATGTTGTAGACCAGCTTTTCGTCCATCCCTTCGCCGGTCACAAAAATGACGGGCACGGAGATGGTTTTCACATCACTCTCCAGTTTGGAGTAGGTGCTCTTGGGGATTACGTCTTCGTTGTAGATGCGGCCATGCTTGCTAACGATCGTTTTCAGATAGGACTGCACATTCAAGATTTTGAAGGTCAACCCCGGGGTCGAGTTCATGTCGAGCATCGAGGCTGCCGGCAGGCCGGTGGCAAAGAAGAAGCCGTCGATCTTCCGGTCCTTGAAGGCATTGGCCGATTCACTGAGGCTGATGCGCTCGCGCTTGAAATCCTTGGTCGGGTCCACCCCGGCGGCTTCCAGGAGCTTGTTCGCTACCATTTCGTGACCGCTCCCCGGAGCGCTGGTGGAGATCCGCTTCCCCTTCATGTCCTCCAGCTTGTTGATCCCGGAGCTCACTACGACCACGTGGGCGATATCTGCGTACAGGACGGCTATGGCCCGTGCCGGGAACTTGCCGGTGGAGGCGAAGGGGCCTACCCCCCTGATCGCTTCGGCAGCTATGTCGCTCTTGGTGAAGGCGAAGTCGAGCGATTGATTCTGCAGCATCTTCACGTTATCCACGGCGCCGGGGGTCACCTCCGCCGTGGCCTGGGTGTTCGGGATATTCGCCGAGATGACCTTGGCGATCCCGCCGCCGTAAATGTAATATACGCCGCCGGTATCCGCTGTGCCGATGGAGATCCTCTTCGTCTGCGCTCCGGCCGGGCCGGCACCCAAACTTGCCAACATGAAGGCCATGGTCAAGATGACCCAAACAAATCTGAAGCTCTGATTCATGGAAATTCTCCTTTCTTGTTGTTTGATGGAATCGTAAAAAGTCTGAAAAGACCTATTCCCGTCATTCCGGCGAAAGCCGGAATCCAGTTCTTTTCAGCAGTTATAAGTTCTCTGGACTCCGGTTTTCACCGGAGTGACGATTTTTTACGAGTTCATCTTGTTCTTTTATAAATGAAGTTGTGCGCAAATTGGCATCAAATTTCAGAAATCCGCCCTGGCCCCCCTTTGACAAAGGGGGGTTGGGGGGATTTGCGGGGGATTCATCCATATCGCAACATGCCCTGTTTGGCTCCGGCTTGGCCGGGTTAGGAAATTACAGAAATCTTTTTATCCGCCCAATTTTGGGCACTTTAGCGCACTCTAGGCCCTTTTTGCTTTTTGGGTAGCGTCAAAATCTACGAAATCCCCAGATCCTCAAGGTTCACCCGGTCTGTGCCCGGGATCCTAACCGTCTCCGGATAACCGGAGAGGGGTTTGGTGGCATCGATGCCGACTTTCGTAACCAGGTAGCCTTTCTGGGCTGTAGGATCCAGGGGATGGCCCTTGGCGCCTCGAATGAAAAAGACATCTTCCTCCGGCCTAAGCCGCGTGGCCATTGCCTTGAGGACCGCTCCGTCATCGAAGATATTCACGTCCTCATCCACCACAACCACGTATTTGATAAACGGATCGGAGGCCAGGGCCGCGGCCATGGCATTTTTGGCTTCCCCCTCATGGCGCTTTTTAATGGAAATATAACAGGTAAACCGGCAGCACCCGGATGGGGGCATGTACACGTCCCGCACGGTGGGGCAGGTGGCCCGCACGTTCTTGTAGATCACACTCAGGCGGGACGTTCCGCCCAGGAGCTGTTGATCGATATGTCCGGAGAGGCAATCAAAATAGATGGCATCCGCCCGGTGGGTAATCGTTGTAACCGTTACCACCGGATTAACCCGCTGCGCCCCATAGAGGGTCGTGTACTCCCCGAAAGGCGCTTCCAGATGCTCCTCACCGGGGGTGATATACCCTTCCAGGACGATCTCCGCAGCCGCAGGCACTTCCAGGTCCACGGTCTTGGTTTTTACCAATTCGAGAGGCTCCCCAAACAACCCCCCCACGACTTCATACTCATCGATCCCCAGGGGCACGATGCTCAAAACCCCCAGATAGAAGGCGGGGTGGTGGCCGATGGTTATGGCCACTGGCATGGGCTGCCCTTTATGCAGGTACTTTTCGAAGATGTAGGTTATGTGACTTGTCTCAGCCATATGGATTCCCATCTTGTTACGGTCATGGATCATGTGGCGGTACATCCCGATATTGCGAATGCCCGTTTCCGGGTCCCTGACCACCATGGCGCCGGCCGTTATATACGGGCCAGCGTCTTTTTCATTGTGGGTAATCACAGGCAGACTTTTCAGGTCGACCTCGGCGCCTGGTATCACTACCTCCTGGCAGGGGCCGGAGGGCACCAGAACAGGCTTGGTCAGCCGGTCCTCCCGCTCTCGGAAAACGGCATTCAAAGAGGATTCGCCACAGCCCAGGGCCATAGCCAGACGGCGGCGGCTGGCAAAGACATTGGTAAGAACCGGCATTTCGCTCCCTTCCGGCCGGGCAAAATAAACGACGGGATAGCGCTGCATCTCTTCCAGCTTGGCCACCACCGCCGGCATGGCAAAGCGCGGGCTGGTGGGCTTCTTGATCTCCACAACTTCCCCGGCCTGCCGGGCCTTCTGCAAAAAAGATCGCAAATCCTGGTTAGCCACTGAAGCTTCTCCTTTCCGCTACGTTGGTTCTCCAGAGTAACAGGG
>Ga0315285_10002830_pt1 | contig 18162 bp, 11 predicted proteins | sample YL17G09_36_MG_FD_203698 | JGI IMG/M metagenome (GOLD analysis project Ga0315285, IMG submission 203698) | Sediment microbial communities from Yellowstone Lake, YNP, Wyoming, USA - YL17G09_36 | ecosystem: Environmental > Aquatic > Freshwater > Lake > Sediment | place: USA: Wyoming | collected... | reverse complement strand
CTCCGGGATGCTCCAGGCGCACGGCTGAATGAGACCGTGGTCTCGATCCGGCAGAATTGCCGGAGCGGCAGAACTCTGGGCTGCGTGACACTGGCTCGGCGATTTGCGAATGAAACGCGAAGCTTAGTATGTTGGCTCTTGAGCCGCCCGCACGAGAGGTGCATACGTGTCGGGCATGCGATGACGCGGCCCGATGGAACGCCAGTAGCCCACCCAAGGAAGCATTTCGCGCGAATTCAGGTCAATCTCCGCCCAGAATACGCCCTGTTTTCCCTCGCTGGAAGCCAGGATTCTGCCCATCGGGTCGATGATAAGACTGTTGCCGTCGTATACCGAGGGGACCATAAAAACTCCGTTGTCCCGGGCCCGCACACGGAATACGGTTTCCCCGTTGACACAGCCATTCTCATCGGGCAGAGTATTGCCCCACGTCGGGGCGAAGATGATTTCTGCACCTTGCAGGGCGAAAATCTCTTGCGGCTCGGGAAAGAACCAGTCATAACATATCTGAATCGCAATCGTTCCGAAGTCGGTGCCAAAGACCGGATAAGAATGGCCGGGCGTAATTCCCTTCTTCCATTCTTCGCGCGGCAGATGCACTTTGCGGTACTTGCCGGCCAATTGCCCGTCGCGATTCAATAAAACCGCTGTGTTGTAGACCAAATCACCCTCGCGCTCGGTAAGACCCGCGACTACCCAGATGCGGTTTCTTCTGGCTGCCTCACCGAGCTGCTGCGTCGAAGGACCTGGGATCGGCTCAGCGCAGTCTCTGACGGAAGAGTCTGTTCCGACCTGCGTAATTGCTTCGCCCAAACAAACGACGTCCAGGCCCAATTTGCCGGCTGAGTCAATCTGCTGACAGAAGAGCTTCAAGTTATTCTTGGGCGTGCTGTTTCTGGGCCGAAGGTACACGGTGCCAACCTTTACTTTTCGAGCAGGGCGAGCATCCGCCCGGCGAACACTTACCTGCTTCCAGAGCACGGATCCCTTGCCGGGCCATTTCACCTCCAGAGAAACTTCCGCCCCATCGGCCTGTTCAGGCGCGACCAGAATATCTTTGAACTGGGCGAGATCGCCGTTGACAACCGGGCCTCGCACGAGCATGCCGGCAGGCTGAATTAATTTACCGCGGCCGGTCCAACTGATACGCACGAGCACAGAGCGATAGGCGGCAGTGATATTCTGCAGTCGGCAGGTCGCTTCGACGGCGTAGCTCTGCCCGCCCTCGATGTTTTTGATTTGCTGTACGACGCCGCCCACAGCATAAGAATTTGATGGCGCTTCGACCAAAAGTCCGCCGGGAACAGTCTTCACGGTACAGGCTGCCTTCTCCCAGACCGGCGTCCAGATAGACCAGTGAGCAGGCAAGCCTTTATCTGCAGACGATGCAAACGTGGGATTAGATACAAGCTCGACAGAATCGTTGCTCCGGCCCAGCGCAAATGAAAATAGAAATGTGACGGCAAGAACAACAAGAACACACTTGTTTCCACAAACAGTCATCGGGCCTGTACCTCCATTTGAAATTAAATACTGTTTGGATCAACCGGCTGCACACTGGCGATAGTTGAGTCGGTCTTGTTTCTTCACATAATGACGTCGCCGCTCTAAACTGCAAGCGTGCTGCCCATTTCTACTTTCGGATCAACATCATAGCTGCTGACTACCTAAGGTCAACAACGTAATTCACCTGTAGGGTCGTGCCGGCTGGCGGTCCTGCCCGCTGGTTTGTCGCTCATTGTATACATATTCACGTTGCTTTTTGTAAACATCGGGCAATTGTTCTGTTGGCTAAAGAAGTTGTAGCTCATCGGTACGGCAATATAGGATGTCTGGGTACTATTAGTGTTGACAAAAAACAACCTGTTGTTAAAATGCGAAAACCTACTTGATGCCAGGGTCAAAGCGGTGTGTACACGCTTAATTCTTTTAATCCTAAGCTCTTAGGTGCAACAGGGTGCAGCCGATGTCTGTGTCTGCTTATTGTTGGCACAGTTTTTGCAAATGAATCGTGTCTATGGTTGCGTAATCAGATGGGCGGAACATCCTAAACGCACGATATTATGTGGAGGAGGAAGATGAGTCCGCCCTTCTTGGTGGTAATCCGGAATCGGCATCGCCGGGCTTCAGAGCGTGGCAGAGCCGATTCGGATCAATATAATTTACGGAGTCGGTCCGGAGGAGGGTCGACTCCGTTTTTCTTTGCGCCCCAAGAGCATTGCTTCGTCATTGTGGGAGCGATAAGGCTTCAACAAGCCGGCACAAATATCTGCCGCAAACCGGATTACGGCGTTCCAGGTTGCCGACAATGCCTTGCTTCTGCTGCGTCCTTATGGTAGTATTTGCCAGGTACGGTTCGGAGAGGGCAACATGTGGGAAGGAGCTGGCTAACCGGAAAGCCAGGACCGCCTACTCTTGCTTTGATTGCAGTAAAAATGCGTCCTGTCCTAAGCGAACAGGCTGGTCGATTTGCCCGTATCGTAGGCTAAGATCAAAGTGGTCGGTTGGAAGCACAAGTTCATAGAGGAATCGTGGAATGAAAAGAGCAAAACACATGCCATCGGTCTGGCAAATGACCCGTCATAACAGATTTACACATAGACTTGGGAATATGACGCGCAGGCACTTTGGACTCAACGGAAAATATCGGTGGCTAATAATATGGGCGCTTCCCATTGTAGGATTGTTGTCTTTGATCTGGTTTTTGATTCGCGTAGTGCCGAAGCCGTCCCGGGCGACGTATCCATGCCAGCGGGTAGCGGCGCCGCTGGCCGGCAGTTTTGTCGCCTGGGTCGCAGGTCTGATTGGCTCAGCGTTGGCCTACCGCAGAGCCAGGCACTTGCTTCATCAATCGCGGTATGTCGTAGCGGGCATTTGCGCGGCTGTGGCTGTCGCAGCGGTATGGTGGTCTCTCAGCACAGCTAACAGCAACCCTGCCGGCGCAGCTTTTGTTCCGAGCGAGCCGCCTAACAGCCCGATGGGTGTAGCCAAAGGCATTTATCCCGGCCGTGTCGTATGGGTCCGTGACCCTGATGTGACCAGTTGGGATAGCTCCACCGGCAGATGGTGGGATGACAATAACACCAATCAAGGTGTTGTTGACTATATGGTCTCCAAGGCGATCCAGACTTTGACCGGACAGCCCAATGATAAACAGGCGTGGGACGCGCTATTTCGACACTTCAACCAGACGAAGGGCTTTGGGGACATCGGCTACCAGAGCGGAGAGAAGGTCGTCATCAAGATTAATATGAATCAAGATTCCGGCGGCACCTGGGGGTCGGCCGCTGGTATGCCCAGTCCTCATGTGATTTACTCGTTTCTGGGTCAGCTTATAAAGGTAGTTGGAGTACCCGGCTCGGCGATTACCGTATATGATGCGGCTCGTTACATTGGCGACCCAATTTACAACAAGGTCAGGAGCAACCCTGACCCGAATTTTCAAAGCATCACGTTCGTAGCCAGCAGCACACGCAATGGGCGTATCGGGGCAGCTCGCGACAGCAGTAACCCGGTCTACACCCAGGCCGGCACCGCTTACCTGCCCCAGTCTGTTACCGGCGCCAAATATCTTATCAACATGGCACTGCTTCGGCCTCACACGCTTTACGGGGTTACATTGTGCGCGAAGAACCATTTTGGCTCGGTATACTTTACGGCAAACGGTTGGACGCCCTCGCCGCTGCACAACTACGGCGGCCGGAGCAGGCCTATGAACACATACAACTGCCTGGTCGAGCTGAATGGACATAGGCATCTGGCGGGAAAGACCTTGCTGTATTTCGTTGACGGACTTTATCCGGCACTGCACCAAAGCGGCAATGTGATAAAGTACGTTTCTTTCGGCGATGACTGGTTCTCCAGCGTGCTTGCCTCGCAGGACCCGGTGGCTATTGATTCTGTTGGATTGGACTTTCTGCGAAATGAGCCAAGATGTACCGAGGTAACCGGCTTTCCGGAAAACTATATGCACGAGGCGGCACTGGCGGACAATCCTCCATCCGGGACATTTTATGATCCGGAACATGACGGCGTGCGGCTGGCAAGTCTCGGCGTTCACGAGCACTGGAATAATCCCGTCGATAGGCAATACTCTCGCAACTTGGGGACCGGCAGCGGCATCGAGCTGGTGAAACCATCTTTTACCAGTCCGGACGGGCGCGTCGAGAATGTGACCGCAGGCAAGAGGTATGATTGTATCAGGCACGCTGTTGATGAGGCTGCCCCAGGCGATGAAATAATTGCCGGCCCCGGCGTCTATCACGAAAGCATAGATTTTGCCGGCAAGAACCTGACCGTTCGGTCGGCAGATCCTGGCGACCCGGCGGTTGTAGCCGCCACCGTTCTCAACGGCAGCGCTGCGGCAGTGCTCTTTTCAGGCGGTGAGGATGCCAACTGTGTGCTTGCGGGCTTCACCATTACCGATGCGAACACGGCAATTTACGCCTCGAACGCCTCGCCCACGATCGCCAACTGCAAGATTGCGGCAAACCAGGGCAGTGGAATCAAATTGTACCAAAGCTGCAATCCAACAATCACCAGCTGCATAATCGCCGGCAACGGAGGCTCCGGTATCGAGATGGAGGCGCCGCGAACCGGGCGGGTTGTGAAGTACAACTACGCCACGATCGTCGGCTGTATTATCAGCGGCAACCGGCAGTGCGGTGTTCGCGGTGATATGCCCACTATGGTCAACTGCACTATTGTCGGTAACCGTCAGCACGGCATTTCCGCCTTCACACCGACACTCACCAATTCTGTTATTTACTATAATGGCTTTGATTGTGGCTTTGCTCAGATAAGTAGTGCTTCTGCCACGGTAACGTACAGCAACGTTCAGTCCGGCAATTCTGCCGGATGGCCGGGCACCGGCAACCTGGATGTCGACCCGCGGTTCGTTGTGCCGGGCTATTGGGCCGATCCTACCAAGCCTACCGTTCCCGTCGAGCCAGGCGACCCGGCGGCGATTTGGACGGGCGGCGATTATCATCTTCGGTGGGACTCAGCCTGCATCAACGCCGGTGACCCCAGCTTTGTAGCCGCGGTGGCTGCTGCAGATATCGACGGCGAGCCGAGAATAATCTCCAGCCGCGTCGATATAGGCTGTGACGAAGTGGGCGAAAAGCAGGCGGATTTGAGCCGAAATGGAATAATTAATGTTGAGGATGTGGCGACATTTGTTCAAGCCTGGCTAAGCGGCCCCGGCGAGCCGAAGTGGGACGTGTTGTGCGACCTCTACGAAAACGAGCTTATCGACCTGGCAGATTGGGCCGAACTTGCCAAAGATTGGCTCTGGCGGGCAGACTGGTACGAGTGAAGAAAAACTCAGGCTAACAGGTTATTAGGGGTCCGGGTTATCAGGTGAAGGCTGATCTGATATCCTGATTTCCTGATGCTCTGCAACCTGATTTGCTGATATCCTGGTGCCCCGCCGGATTGCCTTACTTAATTTTTTGCTACCCACTACCAATTGCAAATCGTATAATCACTTCCGTTATGGAGCGAGCCGCTTATAGAATGGTCGATGCGAATTTCAATCGCGCCCGCGAGGCGGTTCGGGTGGTAGAGGATTTTTGTAGATTCGCCCTGAACTCGGCTCCTCTGAGCGAGCGGGCAAAACAAATTCGGCATCGGCTCTCTGCTGCGATTGACAAACTCGACGCTGGGCGATTGCTGTCAAGCAGGGATACGCTCGGCGATGTCGGTGTCGGCAAAACGGTCGAGAAACAATTGGAGCGTGCCAACCTTTGGGACTGTCTTACGGCCGGCTGCAAACGCCTGACCGAGGCGTTGCGGACGCTTGCCGAGGTGACGCGAACCGAGGATCGGGCGGCAGCCGAAGCCATCGAAAAGCTGCGATACGACGCTTATACACTTGAAAAAGACATCTATTTGTTCAGTGAGCCTGCTGAGAAATTCAAGCCGGTCGAGCTGTATGTAATAATCAGCAGCAGCCTGCCGGCGGATATTATTTTCCTAACTCACCGGTGCGCAGCCAGCGGCGCCGACTGTATTCAACTGCGGGCGAAGGACATCGCCGACGACGGACTCTTTGCTGTTGCGGTGGAATTTGTAGAGATTTGCAGAGCCGCCAACATCCTTAGCATAATAAACGACCGGGTCGATGTCGCTGTTGCCGCCGGTGCTGACGGAGTGCACCTCGGCCAAAATGATTTGCCTGTTGAGCAGGCTCGCAAGCTCCAGTTGGCGCCGCTGATAATCGGCAAAAGCACGCATTCGCTGGAGCAGTTGCGCTCTGCTTGCTCTGCCCGAGGCGGATACCCTACATACGTGAGCCTGGGGCCTGTTTTTTCCACCGGGACAAAGCCGACTGCTGAGCCGGTGGGCCTGGATTATGTCCGAGACGCGATAAATGTGCTCGCCGATACCGGCATTGCCGGCGTAGCTATCGGCGGCGTCACGCTGGACAATGTTGAGAGAGTAATGCAGGCAGGGGCCAGGCGCATTGCGGTTTGCTCTGCTGTGACCGAGGCAAAGGACCCCCCTGCGGCCTGCCGGGCGCTCAAGCAGAAGATCGCCGCCTTCAAAAAAGGGTAAAACTTAACCATCCGTTTGCGAGGACAGAGAATGATTAAATCCAAGTGTTCGGGCTATTTCCTGGCGATAGGTTTGTTTATTTTGTCTTCACCTTTTAGATGTCAGTCTCAAACTCTGTGGGATTTGGCGAAGCAAAATAGGGGACTTTTAAAGATTGCCACGTTGTTTACGGCGCAAAACGTGCGAGACCACCTGAGCGGCGACCAGGGCATAAATAACGCTATGGATTGGTGCAAAAAGACCGGCGTGACGCACGTCTTTATCGAGAGTTACAGAGATGGATACACTGCGGATAGAAAAACTCTGGAAAACGCCCGTGATAGATTCAAAAAAGAAGGATTTGAAGTCTCCGGCTGCGTAACAACCACGGGAATCGGCAAAACCTCAACTGGCTGGCGAGGTATCTCATGCTACACCGATCGGCCCACCCAGGACCAGCTTCAAAAAATCTTCGAATACACAGCGGCAATCTTTGATGAGATTATGATTGACGATTTTCTTTTTACCGATTGCCAGTGCGAAGAATGTGTCAAAGCGCGGGGCGATGAATCCTGGGCAGATTACCGCTGCGAGCTTATGAATAAGATGGCCCGCGAGAGAATCTTAGGCCCGGCAAAAAAGGTCAATCCAAACGTCAGAATCATAATCAAGTACCCACAATGGTATGATGACTTCCACAATCGTGGTTACGACATCGTACAGCAAACCGCGGATTACGACAGAATTTGGGTTGGCACCGAAACGCGCGATTACGATAATCCACGCTGGGGCAGAAAAGTCCAGTACGAAGCCTACTACATCATGCGATGGCTCGGCGAGATCGGCGGCGACAAGACGGGCGGGGGCTGGTTCGACCCCTATGGTACTACGGAGAATACTTATGTAGAACAAGCCCGACAGACAGTCCTGGCGGATGCTAAAGAGATGCTGTTATTTTGCTATGGCTCACTCCTGCGCGACACAGGCCCGGCAAACGTGGAAAAACTGCGGGCGGAGATTCCCGGCCTGTTCGACTTGGCTAAACTGGTGCGGAACAAACCTATCAAGGGCATTCTTGCGCCCAAGCCCCCCAATAGCGATGCCGATGGCGAGCAATATGTATTCGATTTCGTTGGAATGCTGGGCTTGCCGCTTGTGCCAACCGCGAAAATCGATGCTGGTGCAAAAGCGGCGTTTTTCTCAGTGCACGCGCTACAAGATTCGCAGTTCTCCGGCAAGCTTAAAAATATGCTCGAAGCCAAGAAGCCCGTGCTGATAACTGACGGACTTGCCAATCGCTTGACCGGCGTCAATTTGGAGGACAAAAATCTTACAATTCTGCAGGTTAAAGGAAATCCTCATAACCTGCTCAAATTGACCCGAGAGGAGCTTAAACCTATCCGGGATAAATTGCTCGCACCTTTCGGAATAAGATTTGATGCCCCCAATAAAGTGGCCTTGTACCTGCTCGGCGACAATTGCCTGGTTGTCGAAAATTTCAACAATGAATCGATCGATGCAGTTCTGGAATTTTCTCGCTCTGTCAGAGCACAAAAGACATTAGTTTTGCCGCCCGAAGCAAGTGCTGAAGTTTCGTGCAGCGGCGGTAAATTAGAATTCTCCAAAATAGCGCCGCGAACTTTGGTAGCGGTTGAATATTAGCTGTTCTTAAGAAAGAATAATGTTTTAAGGGAGCGTTTGTGTTCCGGCGGAGACTGCAACGAATCTCTCCCGCGCTTTTATAATTGCAGCATGGTGGTGGGCTTGGTGCATTCCCCTGTCACGCTCATAAGCTTTCAGGTACGCATCACAGATAGCGAGGCCCTGTTCTGTATCTTTCTGGTCCAGTATCTCTGTCACGCAGTAGAACCAGAGCCAGTCAATCGCGTGGTTAAAACGGTTAACGCCCATGAAGTATTTTGCTCCGAGAAGGGCGGTCTGTCTGGCCGTCTCTTGCTCGCCCAGAGCCAGACACGCGGATATTTTATACCTGTAAATATCATCAACTGTGCCATGGTGGACAGGATGCTTAGAGATGATGGCATAAGCGCCCTCTTGGGCTTGGATCGCTCGATCGAAGTGTGTTAGTGCAGACGGATTCTTCTTTTTGCGGTACAGCATTTCAGCCGTTGTCCACTCAGCACAGAAGCGAACCATGGGATTTTCAGAACTTATATATTTTTGCACAAAGTTGGTCACGACATCAGGTAGGTCGGCGCACTCGTTCTGAAGTTTGATAAAAAGTGAGAGCACTAATGAGGGATCGTTGTTGACGTTGCGGATCGCCTTATCTATTTCAGCTGAAAGTTTATTGAACGCATCGGCCGCAAGATCCTCACGACTTATTTTTCTCTTTAGAACAAAATCAACATCACTGCTGCCAGCTTTGACATTTGGACGCAGCTTTCTGGGTAGGACAAGATCGGGCCTGACAGGACCGACGATTCCAACCCAAGTCGCAACTTCAAATGGTGCTGCTAATGTGTAACGTCCATGGTCATCGGTTACACTAACATCACGAAATACAGTTTTGCCTCCCATCACTTCCCATCTGGCTGCTATAGTTATGCCGGTCATTGGATTGCCGTCTTCATCACTGACTTTGCCTGAAAAAGAATATCTTCTTTCGAAGCTTAATTCTTCAACTACCATCTTGTCCGCTCTAATTTGCACCTGCTCTATTGTCAGTTGGGGCTCCGTTGCACCTCTGGCGTTACAATACAGTTCATATTCACTTGGCGGCACGTTTGGAAAGTCGTATTTTCCCTCCTTACTGCTATATTCAGTTAGCCACAACCACTTTCCCCTGTTCTTTTTGTCAATTGCAAGCAGACGTATCTGGTAATCAGCTGCCGGGTTACCATCCGGTCCGATTACTTTACCCTCGAGAGCTGCCGGCGGCGGCACACGTGACTTTACCGTAGCTGTCGCTTGGTCCCATGCCTGGCCTAATGGCTCATTTAATCCGATGACGACGGAAGGGGATTCATATTTGCCCACAATTGCTTTTACTGTATGCTCCCGTCTTAGATCAATAGCAGGCTCATAATAGTTCAGGTCCAAAATCTCTTCGTGCTGCTGCCCCGGGCGAAGCGAATAAACGGGTCCACTCCACCCACGGGCCCTGACTTTGCGCAATATCCCATCGACGAGAAAGTCGGGAAAGCTTAAAGCCATATTCGTAAGCGTTGGGTCTTGGGGTGAAGGGCCTATGGCTTGTATACCTAAGTATCCCAGTTTCTGTCCTGGTCCGACCTCGAAAGGGACCAGTCGTAAAATCGGTTCAATAGCCGGATTAAAGTTAGAATCAACCCTGACTTTGGCAACATTAGAGCAGCGTGCTCCATTGACATAAATAGCCAGCAGGTATTCACCATCATCGAGAGGCTCAATCCTTCGAATCTGTGTCTCGTTTAAATTGTCACGCCAGTCTGACCATTTGAGAAGTTTGTTTTTATGAATATATTCATAGAAAAAATTGCCGCAGTTAATTTTTGCCATGCGTAAATTATTTTTGGTAGACCTGATCTCTAGCTGGCACGACGTAATTTTGGCACCGCACGGACTCAATGACTTAGCTCTGTGGTGCAGGTACAATTCTTTCGGCGAGTGAACTGGGCTCAGCGCCAGCAAGGTTATCCACATCGGCCGCGCATCAGACTTGCTGGCCCAATTTTTATCCTCGCCTGCTGATGCAATCTCGGTGTTAACGCTCTCTAAAACTGCTGACCCCCAAATACCAAGAGCTACAACTGTCAATATTAACCACCGACGTAAATTCCGTTCGAAAAGCGTCATCATGATATTCTTCGATTTCCAAAGCCGTACAGTGCTGGGCATAGCGTAATCAACGCTTCACTATTATAGATGCAAAAACTAATCAAAAGTTGCAAGATTTTTCTCAAACTGCTCGAAATGCTTGCCAGGATTTGGAGTGGCAGCCACATTTCAGGCTTGCTGGACCGCTTAGTTCGGTCTTGGTAAACTGCAAAATAAAGCGAGAAAAAGCTTCAACAGCGGCTTTCTTTGTGGTACTTATACACCAATTGTTTGCATAATTCAATTGGTATGAGGTTAATTATGAGTGCAATCCCAAAAGACAAACGCTGTTGGGTAGCTTTATTTCCGCTTGTTGCCCTGCTAGTATCGGGTGGTGTGGCGTCACACGATGAAGGCTTGTCCGAGCACGCTCGCCAAAATTATAGTGCAATGGCGCGCAAGGTTCTGACTTTCTATTATCCGTGGTATGGCGTACCTGATGGGCCGGGTGGCGCCGGCAGGACGGTGCACTGGGAACGTATCGATGCAGCCAAGAAAGACATCGAGGCAAGCACTCACTACCCTGCGCTTGGCGCTTACGATTCGCACGACCCGAACGTGATAGACCAGCACTGTCGGTGGGCTAAGCAGGCCGGCATCGATGTGCTCATAGTCAGTTGGTGGGGGCACAACGATTACACAGACCGTGCGATGGGCAAGATTCTTGATAGTTGTCAACGTTATGGATTGACCGCGTGTATTTATTACGAAACCGTGCCGAGGCCGCAGACAGCCGAGACGGCGGCGCAAGATATAGTCAAAGTCTTAGAGAAATACGGCAAACATCCCGCACATCTGCAGGTAAACGGCAAGCCGGTAGTATTTGTGTATGGTCGTACCCTGGGCGAGCTCGGGCTTCCAGCCTGGCTCAAGGCTGTCGAGCTAATCAATAAGGGCTACCAGCCGGGCGTCATAGCGATTGGCGACCGGTTTAGCCAGGAAGCAGGGCGAATTTTTGATGGGCTGCACACATATAATACAGCCGGGTCACTTCGCGGCTTATCTGTGGACGATGTGCGCGCCTGGGCCGCCAAAACGTATCCATCCTGGGTGCAACTGGCAGATAAGGCCGGCAAAATCAGTGCCCTAACCGTCATACCCGGTTATGACGATACGAAAATCCGTAAGCCCGGCCTCGCTGTGCAGCGCTACGAGGGTGCGCTTTATCGTGCGCAGTGGGAAGAGGCGATAAAGGCGGCCCCGCACTGGATTCTGGTTACCAGCTTCAACGAGTGGCACGAGGGAAGCGAAATCGAGCCATCGTTGGAGTACAAACAGCAGTACATCGAGCTTACCGCCAAGTACAGTACACAGTTTAAGTCGCAAAAGCGTATCAACACCCAGCGATAGTAGGTGTAAATATTTAGCCCCGCAATTCATTGCGCGGTTGTTGGCAGTTTCACCGGTTTTCTTCCCGCGAGAATCGCAATGAGGTCGAGTATGCCTGTAACGCAAAAATATAATCGCGTCTGGATAATACTTTTGTGTGTGTGCTGGCCCGCACTTCTGGTGGCGCAGGAGCTGTCCGAAAAACCGCCCGGCAAGTTTTTCCCGCTGTCCTCTGCCGATCACAAAAAGGCCGGCTCGTTCAAACAGGGTCAGCCGATTGTCGGGGCTACATATTTCTACTGGTACGACATCGACAGCAAGAGCCACATTCTCGACGGTGACGGCACGGATGCGCTAACCACTCACCCCGCTGACATGCAGGGCATCAGCTATAAACGGGCGTCCTGGCACAAAACGCAGCTCAGTGACATGATTGCAGCCGGCGTCGATTTTCTGATGCCGGTCTTCTGGGGCGTGCCGGGAAAATATGACGGCTGGAGTTTTGTAGGCTTGCCGCCGTTGGTTGAAGCCCATGACCTTTTGTTGCAAGAGGGCATACAGCCGCCGAAGATCGCCCTGTTTTATGACACCTCGATACTTCAGTGGAATAGCTTCAATAAAGATGGAACGAATTACCATGTCGACCTGACGACTGACTTTGGCAGAGAGTGGTTCTATACGGCGCTCCGGGACTTTTTCAGCCTGATTCCGCCTTCCAAGTGGGCGCGCATAGACGGCAAGCCGATCGTTTTTCTATACGCAGTTGCCTTTGCCAAGAAACAGGATGAAAGACAGCTTGACTATTTGCGGGATCGCTTCAGGAAAGATTTTGGCTGCGGGCTTTTTCTTGTCAAGCAGCCCCAATGGTTGGGTCAAGCCGACGCCGTCTATTCGTGGGGTGCGGCGGTGAATGGGCCGGTTATTGATAGGCAGGTCGCTGCTATAGGGCCTGGATATGATCACAGTGCCGTGCCGGGACGGTCGCCGCTCATAGTGGAGCGTCGCGACGGCAAAACATACGTTGACCGCTGGTTGAAGTTGCTGCAGATCGACCCAAAAACCAGACCCTGGATGGTGCACGTAGAGACCTGGAACGAGTGGCACGAGGGGACCGACATTGCGCATTCCCGCGAGTACGGGCGAAGCTATATTGTTTTGACCGGACTTTTTTCGGATATGTGGCGGGCAAAAACCTGCCTTCGCATTCAGCAACCGGAAGACCGCTGAGTTTACTTTGCCGCAGTGCCGATTTGGCAATCGCTGCAACGGCGCTGATTTTCGCATTAGTGTCTCCGGCGGCGAATTGGCGCTCGCCGTAAGCCAGGTCAAACTCGTAAAGCAGACGCCAGGTATGCAACGGTAAGGTAGCACTCGCTGCTTTCGATAAAGGTCGGGCTTTCCTTGGAGTTTTGCGGGGGAACCATCCTGAGTTTCATTCGTAAATCGTGGAAAAAGCCGCGCTTATAGAAAAACTCCACAATACCAAAATTTTTCAAAAATTTTCTTGACAGTCATGCCACGGGAGGTAATATTCCATATAGATAGATTTTTGGCCGAGACTACAACGTATAAGCATCGTTGATTTTACTCAAACCCAAAGGCGAAAAATAAAGTATTTAGCCGGGCATGCCACCGTTGATCGGGCAACCTTAACGTAAGCGCAACTGCGCAGGAGGTTCGCTATGGCCAGCAAACATTCGGCCAGCATGTTGTTGTTATGTCTTATTTTAGTTTCTCTGCTAACCCCATTATCTTTTGCCGGTCCCTCGTCTCAGACCGTTAAAGCAGTAGCTGCAGACCCGGCTGGCCTGGTGGCACACTATCCGTTTGAACGTAACGCCATCAATATTTCTGGCTTGGGCCCTGCGGGCAACGGCATCCTCGTCGGCGGTCCAACGTATAAAGCTGGTGTAATCGGCCAGGCAATTGACCTGGACGGCAGTGGTGATTATGTGAACTGTGGCAATGGATCGCTCTTCAACCTCACCAAGCAGCTCACGATTGCAGCCTGGATAAAGGTCAACAACTTTGACAGAAAACACCAGACGATTATCAGTAAGGGCGACAACTCCTGGAGACTGGCCAGAGCCGGTGATTCAGATAGCATTGAATTTGCCTGCAATGGTACTGCCGCCACCAAGTGGGACGGCGTAGGCGAAGTTCCCTGGTCCATAACTGGCAGCAGCAGTGTCAATGACGGAAAATGGCATCATATCGCCGGGGTATTCGATGGCTCAGCGCTTTATCTGTATATCGATGCACTTCTGGAATCTGCAAAGGCTGGTGCGAACTCCATAGATATCAGCAGCTACGAGGTGTGTATCGGTGAAAATGCGCAAGTGCTAGGCCGCCAGTGGAATGGCCTTATCGACGATGTGCGCATCTACAATTACGGTCTATCACAGGCTGAGATAGTAAGCATAATGGGCAAAAGCCAAATAGAGTTTCCCGAGCCGGTCCCGGCAACACTTTACAATATCGCCAAAAAGCATGATGGATTACGCAAATATGAAGAAGCAAAAGGCGTCTGGGAGCTGCTCCTGAAGCAGTATCCTGGCAGTTCGCCTGCAAGCGATGCGCAGATATACCTTTCCAAGAGAAATATTCTGTCCCTCATCGACACCAAGGATTACGCCAAAGCTCAAGCAGAGCTCGATAAATTAACTACCGATTTTGTTAGTCATCCAGAGCTGGCAGAAGCGATGTATGCTATCGCAGAAAGATATGAATTGCCCGGCAAGTACGCCGAAGCAAGGTCTCTCTATGAGCAGATAGTTCAGGTTTATGCTGACAGTCCGTATGCTGCTAAAGCTCGATACGATGGCCCGGAGATCTATATCTTTTCTCTTATTGCCTCCGGGAAATACACCGAGGCACACGAGGCGATTGATAAATTTACTGCCGACTTTGTTGACTATCCCCGCTTACCGGGAACACTGTACTGGTTTGCAAAGCGCCTGGATGCCGCAGGCCAGTACGAACAGGCGCGCAATATCTACCAGCAGGTGGCCTGGCAGTATCCGAACGATGCTCACGCCACCAAGGCACTCATAGGGGCCTCCAAAATGGATGCCTTGTGCTCCATACAAGCTGGGGACGACACGGCGGTCCAGAAAGTACTCGACACTTTAATCGCCGACTTTAGTAACCATCCGGACTTGGCTGAGACGATATTTACTGTAGGAGAAAAACATTACTACGAGGCTACCTCGAAGCGAAAGGACGGTCATACCGACCAGGCGAAAGAATCTTATGCGAAAGCTTTGGCTGTATGGCAAAAAATAATAACCGAATTAGCAGTCGATCCTACATATACAGCACATGCTTACTACTTCTCAGCGGTTTGCCATCGTCGATTGGATGAACATGGAGAGGCCATAGAATACTTTCAAACGGTGATTAACAAATGGCCTGACTATCAGTACGCCTGGAGCGCCCAATGCTTGATCGGTGAATGCTACGAAAAGTTACGAGATTCGGGACGCTTATCAGAAGCAGAGGCGAATCCTAATATAGAACACGCTTACCAAGCAGTTATCGAAAACTATCCGGATTGTTCTCTGTTTGGGCATGCCTTGTTAGGACTGGCCCAGCTTTACGAAAAGATGGGCAACCTTGATATGGCTGTAGAAATGTATCGCATATTTATAGAGACCGCTGACGCAGAGGACCCGCGTCTAAATGGTGCAAAGGCACGCCTTGCAAAATTACAAGGAGCGAAGAAATGACGAAGAAATGCATAATCTTCCTTCTGAATTTTTCATTATTGTGCCGCTTCACGGCGGTGACAACAGCGTGTCCTCCGCCCGAGTGTCCCGATTGTTATTATTTGGCCGGCTCGAACTGTGTGCCATGCGGCGACTGCTATAAATGCGTGGACGGAGATTGCGTTGCCTGCAAGTGCTGGGATACGGGAACTCCGATTGTGGGCTCTATCAATGTGCAGAATGCAAAACTCTGCGAGGAGAAAACCCATACCTCGTCGGTTTCAGATACCGACCACTGGTTTAAGCCAGGCGTTGGTGAAGGACATCCCGGCGATTCGCTTACCTACTCCTGGACCGCAAGTGACGGGACACCGCTCAGCTCAAATGCAGCTAACTTCACTTGGAGAGCACCGCCTTGTGTCCAGGTAGTTACAATCACGCTGAGAGTTGATGATGTGCCAAATTCCATGGACGACCCCTGCCCCGGCAGTTCACGAGATGATGACTATGCAGATTTCCAGGGCACTTCCACCGTCTCTTTGCCGGATGGATGCGGTTTTTGTACGGGGCCGCCCACACCCCCCACCCCTTCAATTAGTGAGAAAGATCCCCCCTGTACGCAGTGCACGCCTGATTGGGCCGGTTACTTTGACATCGACAACAGCATAGTCGACCATACGTATACGCTTAAGACCCCATGCTACGATAATTGTAAGTGGTATGCATACTTGGATACAGTCCATACAACTGTGGACATTTGCCGCAGTTGTCCAGCTAATCCTCCCACCGTTGCCTGCTTGAGCGAAGTGGCAGATATGAACGAGGCAGAGGCGTGTGCCCATAAGAAAAATTTCCCTCACGACCCCGTTCAGTGGGGTGATAGAAGTACGAGTAACTGGTGCCGTGATTGTGTGGTAGTTCACGAGGAAACGCATATGAACAAGGATTGGATACAAGACTCCTTGCAGCCGGAAATAGATGCGTTCGCCGACTGGTGTGCGAACCATCCGATCGACATCGACTGCAGCGTGAGCGACTCCACGAACTGTGCCAGCGCGCTAACCGCGGCAAAAAAAGCAGCTTATGACGCCCAGTGGGCAGATCGTGTTAGTGCTGCATGTGCTACTTACGATGCGCAAGAAGCCGACGCGCAGGCTGCTGAACTCGCCTGCTATCAGGAGATTCTCAATGCCTTGAAGGCAAAGTGTCCATAAATTGCAGGGTAAATGAACAGAAAGGGTATGAATATGAAAGCCAACCATATATTCTGTCTTCTCTCGTCGTTGATTCCCCTGCTAGGGGTTATGATTCTGTCATCCTGTAACAAGCCTGACCGGTTCGAATCCGACGTCTATGCTGAGCCAAATTCGAGCGCTGATGTTTCTTCGGGCGTAGGTGTTACGGCTCTCCGACTTGACGGCAAACCCTGCAAACGTCAGATCGACTGGGAAGCCCTCTACCAGTCTGGCCTGAAGAAATATGGTATTGATGATTTCAGCACCGAGTCATTGATCCGCCTGATGGACAGCGAAATACCCACTGTCAGGTATTTCAGCGCTTCTCTGTTAGGACATAGACAGGAACTCTCTGCCATCCCAAGATTGGAAAAAGCCTTAGGTGATGAGTTGCTACCCGTGCAAAGAGCAGCCACCAAGGCTTTGCTGAAAATAGGTAACAGGAAAGGAATCAAGGTATTACAGGATTTCTGCCAAAAAGCATCCAGAGAGTTTGAGCAGGGCAATCATCGGAATACGGTAGATATGTCAGATGCTCTTCAGGTCCTGGCTGAGGCAGGTGAAGTATCTGCTATTCCCTATCTGAGACTACTGGTCGGATACGACAGATCGTGGGGAGTAAGGGTGACAGCAGTGAGGTCTCTGAGGAAGCTTTATGAAAAAGAACCTGGGGTCCTGGCTGATATTGCTTCTGCGCTGAGGGATCAGCATCCTCAGGTCAGGACAGAAGCCTTCGAGATTCTGCGCGCTGTTTATGACTCTTACGCCGGCGATAAACAGAAGTCGAAGTAGGAGCAGAAATAAAATAGCGCGCTTTAGACAATTAGGGACTATCCCGAATGGCGGTTTTCGGAATCGATAAGAAAAGAGGCACTTAGCCGCAGCAAATAGTCTTGGGCTACAGGGAGAGTCATCAATTTTTTGGATTTATCGCCAAAATTTTTATCCCGACCGGGTTGCTTACAACTTGAACTCCTTCCAAAACCAGGGCCACGCGGACAACATGCCTGCCGGGCGTTATCTTGATGCCGAATTGTTCGTGCAGCGTAATTGGGATGTCGTCAAATTGAACGCCGGAAGCCAGCGGCCATACGGCACTATCAATCATAACGGCACTTGGCCAACGATACCACTTGCCATCGAACTGGATTCTGCAGATCTGCTGGATGTGCGACTGCGGAAAGGCGAACATACGCCCGCCATGATTTTTTACGTCTATTTTGAAAGTGGGCGTTTCGCCCGTTTGCCAAATGCGTTTGTCGGGCCGTAACCGGCACTGGAGGCCTTCATCCGCTTCGCCCCAGGTTGGCTCAGACCAGGCGTAACTATCCTGTGAGGCGATCAGTTCTCCCAACGGTGTTTTGCAGCCTTGGCCGGTGACAAAAGCCAACAACAGAGTCATCACGTATATACTTCTTTGAGCTGTCATGCTCGGTTCCTTCCGTTCTGCCAGCAGGGCAATAACAGTCGCAGTATTATACGCGCAGAGGCCAAGGCTATCAGCAAATAATGCTTACGCTGTGTAGAAAATGCCG